>Ga0208691_1000036_pt1 | contig 34334 bp, 28 predicted proteins | sample June2015DPH_20_1_FD_184719 | JGI IMG/M metagenome (GOLD analysis project Ga0208691, IMG submission 184719) | Peatland microbial communities from SPRUCE experiment site at the Marcell Experimental Forest, Minnesota, USA - June2015DPH_20_10... | ecosystem: Environmental > Terrestrial > Soil >... | reverse complement strand
CGTGTGATCGAGTCCCACCGAGACGGTGATCAGCGAATTATAACGAAGCGAATCGACGGCGGCGGCAATCTCGGCCGGGACGCCTTCCAGAGCGTGGGCCAGTTCCTGGATGGGGATGGTGGACACCAGCTTCCGATACCGTCGCACGCTACGCCCATTCGACACACACCACTGGCCGGCTTCATTCCAAACGCGTTCCACCGTGAAATCGGAAACGATGTTGGCTACCTGCTGTTCGAGCGCACGCGGGAGCGATTCAATGCCTCCGCGCAACGGATAGTTGAAGTAGAGCTGGTGTGTATAGCCTTCTGTTTCCACCCCGACGGCCGCCTTGATGACATCCTCCAGCGGCGGTTTCGGCACGCGCCCTTCCACCCATTCCAGACCCAGTTCCTCGGTTGGAACATTCCAGATCTTCTCGTTGTAAGGGATCAGGTATTTTTCCGCCAAGCCCTTTCCGAAATGGTGGTATAGCCACTCTTTGAAATTGGTTTTCGGCGCCGGATAGTCGTTTTTGAGGTAGTGGTAAAGGCACTCGAAGCGGTCCTGGGGATCCAGGTCGAACAGCCCGTTTTCGAAGGGATATTTTACGTAGCGGCCCCGGTAGAAGATCTTGTTATTGCGGCGGGTAAGGTGGACGTTATCGCCGAGGAGGGAAACCATGTAGTCCACCATCTGCTGATTGCGCGAGAAGATGATGTGCGGGCCGCCCGCGTCGTAGGTGAAGCCGTCCTCCTGAACGGTCTGGCAATGGCCGCCGCCGCGAGGCTCCTTTTCCAGGACTTCGCATGGTTCATCCAGGTGCGCGGCAATGGCTAATCCAGCCAAACCTCCACCTAAGATTCCAACAGCCACTTCGGTGCCTCCTCCTAGACCAGTTGGGCGTGCGCCGATTGGCAATCGGCGCGCAGGTTGGCAACCTGCCCCACACTTTGATAATCGGACTCTCGGGCCGGCTTCTATAGGCCGTTAATGATTCTAAGGCTGGCATCCGATTGAAGAGCAGAGGGTTCCTGTGAAAGCCTGGACGCAAGGGGTCCAATACGCCTATCGGTATGTCCGTCACAAGTACGATGCCTTTCAGGCATTTGGTCCGGCGGGCGCCAATGGTGGTGGCCTCTTGCCGCATTCTGTGGTCCGGCCCGTGGCTACTTACTCGCCCTGGCGCGCCGACCCGGAATTTCAAACTGCCTTCGAATTGGTACATCCCAATACTCTGGTGGATATCTACCGCTGTTACGATCTCTGGAATCTGGTGGAAGAGGCCGGAAAGCTGCCGTCGGGAGATATTATCGAAATCGGCGTTTGGAGAGGTGGTACGGGCTGCCTCATGGCGAAACGCGCCAAGCTGGCTGGGCTACTGGCCACCGTGTACCTCTGCGATACTTTTCAGGGTGTGGTGAAGGCAGGGTCCTCAGACCGGCACTATGCCGGCGGCGAGCATGCCGATACGAGCGAAGCTACCGTCACCGGCCTCGCGCACCGATTGGGGCTGGACAATATCAAGATAGTTCGCGGCATCTTCCCGGAGGAGACCGGCCATCAATTGGCCAACGCATCTTTTCGTCTATGCCATATCGACGTGGATGTGTACGATTCCGGCCGTGACATCCTGGCCTGGATCTGGCCACGCCTGACGCGCGGTGGGATGGTAGTCTTCGACGACTATGGATGTCTCAGCACTGGCGGTATCACGCGGCTGGTGAATGAAGAGCGTGGGAAACTTGATCGGCTGATGCTGCATAATCTTAACGGGCACGCGGTCTTTGTCAAGCTGTAACGGAATCGCGCTGGCGAGTTTCCGCGTTCCAGCGAGCCACGGCTACCGTTTGCCAACCCAGGCGCGTTCCCAGGATATTCAAGGCAAATAACGGCCGGAACAGGGCCATTACGGCGCGTGCCAGCCAACTTGTCCAGCCCTGTGATTTGTGGTCTACGTCGGCGATGAGGTGGCGTCCCCTCAGGATCACCGTCAGCCGGTAGAGGTTAAAGAACGGAAAACCGGCGGTAGTGGCGAGTTCCACCGTGAAGCCGCTATTTTCGAGCAGCGCGCGCAGTGTGCCCGGCGTAAAGTGCCGCCGGTGTCCGATGTGCAAATCGAACGCCGATTGCGGGCCACCCGGCACGGTAACTACCAGCACGCTTCGAGCGGCCAGGTATTGACCCGCGCTTTGAAGAAAGGCGGCAGGGTGGTCCAGGTGCTCCAGAACTTCCGAACAAACGGCATAGCCGGCCCAGGCGCGCAAAGCGTTCGGACCCGCGGCAGGTTCGAGCAGATCGCACTGGAAGAATTGGGCGGCGGGAACTTTTTCGCGGGATATCTCCACTCCCCGGGCGCTGAGCTCCAACCCCGCTATCTGAGCTGTCGGGAAATTGCGGTGTAAATCCAGCGCCAGGTCGCCCTGCCCGCTGCCGATGTCGAGGATGCGCACATCGCCCGCGCAACCCGCACGCTCCAGCAGCCTGCACGCAATTTGCCGGCGATAGCGCTGCGCCGGATTGTGGCGCGCCGCCTGGTCGTAATCCCGCCAGTGGCCCTCCCAATCGTCCCGCGCTACCTCTGTTGACGGATTGGTCACGCTGGCAACCTGCAAGCGGCGAATGTGTTCAGACCGAATTTATGGCTGAAGCAACGAATATCCGACGGGCGAAATCCGGCACGCACCAACAGCGGCCAAAGGTCCTTCACATCGTAGTAGCACTTATGATCGTTCATCTCTTCGGCTGGACTCAGGCCCAAGCGAAACGCCGAGTATTCCAGGAACCACTTACCGCGCCAGGAGGGGACATTCAACAAGCAAACTCCTCCCGGCGCCAGCAGACGTCTGAACTCAACGATGGCATCAAGCGGCTCCGCCAGGTGCTCGAGAACCGAGATGCAGAGGATAACGTCGAGCGATGCCGAGGCGCGGCATCCTAGAATCTTCGGGAGTGGACCCTCAAGGGCACGGACACGCGGATCATCGCGCAGATCGCCGGCCAGCGAAACGTCCACCAACAACGCCTCATCCAGCAGAGGGAGCACCGTTCGCGCGAATGCGGCCTGATAGCCGCAACCGAAATCGCCCAGGCGCTTGCCGCGAAAATCCGGAACATGGCGATGGATCTGCCGGGCGGATAGCCATACGCCGAACCGGTCTACCAGGGTTGGACGATAGTCTTGGCCGTAGGAACTGACGCGCACGCTTCCGGAGTGGATCGGATGAGGATGAGTGATAGGCAAGGCGCACTGCTCCACAGATAGAATCGGCAGTTTTATCGGCAAACCTTAACGCGCCGCGATCGTGTACGGGGCCAACTTGAGTGGGGTTGCGTCTGGTTCCAGCAGCCAGATCTGCCTGTCGTGGAAATAATCGATCATTGAGCGATCCTGCTCCGTGCCCATTTCCCGCGCCCAGACGATGGGCGCCCGATCGATATCGGCGCGGTTGTAGACCCATTCCTGGTGCGGATCGTGATCGGAGGAATAACGCACCAGTACCAGATGAGTTCCACCCTGTTTGGCTAGCTGTTCGACAACCGCTCGACGTTCTTCGGGTAGAGGCTCGGTGCGCGGGCCGTGGGCCAGTAAATTGGTGAAGTTGGTCCCGAATTGGTACCCGAATAGGGCCAAAAAGAAGAAAGCGAGCACAGGACCTATGGCCTTCCCGGAGGGCCGCCATCGCACCAGGTGGGTGATACCCTGCATGAATCGCACATAGAACATGCCGGCGAAAGCGGCGGCGTAGTGAGGCATGAAGCCGGTTAGCGGGAAAATGGCGACCACAAAAACCATGAGGACCACCGGCGTGAGCCGTTCCTCAGTGGTCTTGAGAGCGTACGGCCAAATCAACAGCGGAACCAATAAAGGCCAGAGACCGAAGAAGAAATCGTAGGTGAGCCACAGTTTCACGAACAAGGAATTGACAATATCCTGTGTAGTCACCTTCACTTGATTCACGTGCACGCCGGCCCAGAACTCTCGCATGATGGCGTGGTGGTAAACGGGTTCAGCTCGGAGCTTCGACCACGCGAACATGGATGCCACGGCATATTGCTGGTCGTGGACTTGATACGGTAACTTGAACGCGTTTCCGGTGACTTTGTAGTTATTGAAAGCCATGGCGCAGGCCGTAAGCGCCAACACCGCGGCCAACGGCAAAGCTACGCGGCGCAATACTGTGCGGAACGAGATTTTGTTCCTGGCGAGCCACCAAACCAGCAAGCCCGCGCACAAACAACCCATCAGAGCAGCTTCGTAGGGACGGGAATTCATCAAAATTGCGAGCCCGATTCCGAGCGTTACTGCATGCGAGAAGCGCCCGCGCGCGATTCTCGGCAAAGCGCCCAGCGCCAGAGCACCGCCGATTCCGGGCACTGCGCCACCCCAATAGGAGTTAATCCAATAATGGAAAACTCCTACCTGGAGCACCACCAGAACGCCGCCCAGCAACGCCGCTTCCCGTGAGATCCAGCCTTGCAGCATCCAACAAATTGTGCCGCACATCAACGCGGTCGCGAGCCAGACGCCTATCCAGGGCTGGCCGAAGAACTTCTGCCCGAAGGCCAGAACCAATCCCTGCATGGGAGGATATTTGGACGCGTAGGTGGGCTGCTGGAGAATCTGAAACGATTCGAAGTGCTGCCAGAATGGATGCGGAGGGTTAGCGAGCCGGCCCGAGGCGTAGGTGTCGGCCGCCAGCAAGTAGCTGAACTCGTCATGCACGTAGGGCTTAGGGACCTGCATCCAGGGAAACAGCGCCGCGCGAAGCCCGAGACACAGGAAGAAAACCGCGGCGCATCCGAAGACGGCATTGTTGGAAAGCCGTCCATACGCGCGGATAGCAGCGGGGGCCCGGCTGCTTTGGGAAGCAGTGGCAGGAGGCGCGGCGGTAACGGCGGAATCAGGCACTCTCTCGTTTATCGGCAGATTCCAAACGCGGGTGCAGGCGGTCAGCGCTTAAAGATAGCGAGCGCGGCGGAATGCAGTACCAGAGTGAACACGAAATTCGAAAAGCCCAGGATGACGAAGAGCAGCCCCAGGATCGCGAAGTGGTTAGGAAATCCGATATCGCCCGCCAGCGTAAATCCGTAGCTCAGGTATTGAGCGATCAAGGGTTCCAGGCACCCGAGGCCAAACACTGTTAGCGCGGCGCTCGCGATTACTGAGCGGTTATAGCTGAACACGCGCAGCCAGCGCGATCGCGCGCGCCCGCTGTAATCGTGAAAAAGCTGGGAAAGGCAGCCAAGATAGAAGCTCTGCAACCCCACCACGCTGAGCGTCATCCCGAGCAACATCCAGTACAGCGAGAGTGTACGCCGCGCGATCGAAACTGGGCCTGCGCTCAGGGGCAGCGTCAGCAGCAAGCCAAGCGCGAGCAGCGCAGCGCCCGGGCGGAGGGTGAAGAACTCGGCGCCATGCACCAGCATGCTCCGCAGGTTGATCCAACCGGCCAGCCAGGGCGACAACCATCCGGCGCGCTTGTGATGGCTGACGCGGCCCTTGCGATCCTTCAAGAACCTCACCGGAACTTCGGACGTGTTGAGCTCCATCTGGACCGACTTCAGCACCATTTCTGAAGCGTACTCCCAGGAGTTCGACCGGATGTCCATCCGCACCAGCGCGTCCCGCGTGATTCCGCGCATGCCGCAATGGATATCGGAGAAACTACTCGAATAGAGACGATTCAGAATCCAGGTGGTCACCGGCGTTCCGAAGTAGCGATGCAATGCCGGCATGGCGCCTGGACCGATGTGTCCTTTGAACCGCGAACCCATGATGAATTCGCGGCCTTTGCGGAACTCCGCGATGAATCCTCCGATTTCGCGGAAATCGTAGGTCAAGTCCGCATCCCCCAGCAAAACATATTTGCCCCGAATGAAGGGGATGGCATCCATATAGGCGCGGCCCAGCCCACGCTTGGGAGTCCGGAGCACGCGCGCGCCGGCCTCCAGCGCTTTGTGAGGCGTACAATCGGTGGAACTGTCGACGATCAGGATCTCTCCACGAACGTTGGCGCGTTCCAATCCGGCCTGGCACCAGGCGACAAACTCGGAGATTGTTACCTGTTCGTTCAGCGCGGGGATGACAATTGAGACCTCAGGATCCGCGATGTCCTGCGCAGGAAGCATGAGTTGCACGTCACTCGGCTGTGACGCTGCCAGCAGCGCCAGGACACCTTCGGCGTTTCCATCGAGAGTGGTGGCAATCGCGCGAGGTTCCAAACCGCCCATATCCCTAAATCGTCAGTTGGACGCGCGACTTTAACGCGCTAGGGGACCTTGCTCGCGTCATTTAAATTCTTAACCTTAGCCGATATACTGATCCATGGACGTGAAGTATGGTGCAACCGGTTGCCTGCTTCTTGCCGCATGCTGCGCTATCGGGCAGCGATTGCCACTCAAGACTTTTACGGTGGCTGACGGGCTAGCGCACGACGAAGTCAATAAAATCTTTCGCGATTCGCATGGCCTGCTTTGGTTCTGCACCGCGGAAGGTCTCTCGCGTTTCGACGGCTACAGTTTTGTGACTCTCGGTGTTACCCAAGGACTGCCACATTCCAATGTCAACGACATCCTGGAAACCAAGGATGGGGATTATTGGGTAGCAACCGATGGCGGCCTGGCGCGGCTCCATCGCGATGGGACGCCGGCGAAGAAAATGTTCAGCGTGGTGCTGCCGGACGATCCGAAGCCGGCCTCCAAGGCAACCAGTGTACTGTTGGGCGACGGTCAGGGCGCCCTTTGGGTGGGCACCTGGAATGGCTTGTACCGATTGGAGGAAAGGGATGGCCGTTTCTCATTGCGTCCCGTCGATATCGGACTCATCAACGAATTTCCCGAGCAGCGATTGATTGCCGACCTCATTGAGGATCGACAGCACTCGCTGTGGATCGCGACGCCCGCTGGTCTGTACCGGCGCTGGCCGGACGGCAGCGCGGCTCGTTATACGGTGCGCGATGGGCTGCCGAGCGACTACCTACACTGTTTACTCCTGGACCATCAGGGAAGGCTGTGGGCCGGCACGCGAACCGCGGGTTTTTTTTGTTTTCGCGCGGACCAGACCCATCGTCCGCCGGAAGTGGATTCCTATGCGAGACGTGTTGGCGTACCGAAGTGGGTTTTCCAGCTCTTTGAAACTTCTGACGGGCATCTGTGGGCGGCGGGGAACAAGGGGTTCTATGAGTATTTTCCCGATTGGGTGGAGCGCAGCGGGAGTTATCGCGCCTACACAGCTCGAGAGGGCATCAGTTTTCGCAACGTCAGCACCCTCTGTCAGGATGGAGCAGGCAACCTTTGGCTAGGGACCCTGGGCGATGGCGCGGCCAGACTTACGCGTGGAGGTTTTGTCACCTACGACAAACAGGATGGCATCGCTTCCGCCAATGCGATTTTTGAAGATCGCCGCGGAGCCTTGTGTTTTCGAGGCTACTCGCCCGATTCCGATCACCCCGGCGAAGTGCGGCAATTCTTTGGACGTTTTGACGGACAGATGCTCCGCCGCTTTCTGCCCGCGGCGCTACGCAACCGTGATGCCGGCTGGGTTTCGGGCGGTGTTACGCTCCAAGCCAGGAACGGTGAATGGTGGGTAGGCACCGGCGAGGGACTCTTTCGGTTTCCGGCGCTCGGTGACTTCACTGCGCTCGAAACAGCTCGTCCCCAGGTTGTTTACGCCGAGCGAGACGGTTTAACGAATCCGCAAGTGTTCCGGCTCTTCGAAGACTCGCAGGGGGGCATTTGGGTTTCGACCATTTCATCGCAAATCAATGGCCTGGCGCGATGGGAGCCGGATCGGCAGGTTTTTCGAAGCCTGGCGGGAACCAGCGGGCTGAGCTTGCCGGGAAACGACCTGGCGCATTCGTTCGCCGAGGATGGCAGCGGCGCCGTTTGGATAGGCTTTAGCGGTGCGTTAGCGCGCTATCGCGATGGTCACTTCCATCCATTCACCAGTGAGCAGGGATTGCCGCCCGGGATTATTGAACAAATCCATTTGGACCGGGCTGGCCGTCTCTGGCTCGCGTCCAGCCGCAGTGGCCTGATTCGCGTGGACGATTTAATGGCCGAGCAACCCGTTTTTACGCCCTACTCGACCCTACAGGGACTATCGAGTAACTCAATTAGTGTAATAACCGAGGACGTTTTTGGCCGCATTTACGCTGGTTCGGGCCGCGGCCTGGATCGGCTTGACCCGGCCACCGGGCACGTCAAACATTTCACCACAGCGAACGGTTTGCCTTCCACGGGGTTTCTAAGCGCATTTTGCGACCGCAGCGGCGTCCTGTGGTTTGGAACATTGAAGGGTCTGTCGCGGTTTGTGCCCACGCTGGATAAGTCGCCGGCACCGCCGATTCTGGTAACTGGATTGCGGATCGCGGGTTCCGCGCGATCGGTCCCGGCGCTGGGCGGCTCCGAGTTTTCTTTGCGCGTCTTGAATGCGAACGAGAATCACCTGCAAATAGATTTTGTAGGGGTAAGTTTCGTAGCGGGTGAAACGTTACGGTACACCTACAAACTGGAAGGAGCCGATGCGGGCTGGAGTCCTCCGGGAGAATTTCGAACGGTGAATTACGTAGGTCTCGGCTCGGGCGCCTACCGGTTTCTGGTGCGTGCTGAAAACTCCGATGGCACCTTCAGCCCGGTTCCGGCCAGCGTGATCTTCGAGATCCTGCCGCCGGTCTGGAGACGCTGGTGGTTTTTGCTTTCGGCGGGCTTGTTCGCGCTATCGCTCGCTTACGCGCTGCACCGCTATCGCGTCAGGCGATTGCTGGAGATCCAACGCGTGCGAATCCACATAGCCGCCGACCTGCACGACGATATCGGCTCGAACCTGACTCAGATCGCCATTCTGAGCGAAGTGGCGCAGAGCCGGCTGCAGCACGCCAATGCTGAGTTGACCACTCCCCTTTCCTCGATCGCGCGCATATCCCGTGAGTCGGTAGCCTCCATGAGCGATATCGTTTGGGCCATCAATCCCAAACGCGATCGCTTGACGGATTTGGTGCGGCGCATGCGCAGACTGGGAAACGAAACGCTGGGTAATCGTGGAATCCAGGTTCAGTTCGCTGCGCCGGACGGCGCGCAGGACACCAAGCTAGGCGCCGAAGTGCGCCATCACGTGTTCCTAGTGTTTAAGGAAGCTCTGCACAATGCGGTGCGCCATTCGGCCTGTTCCAAGCTGGACATCGAGTTGCGGCTGGAACGCTCCGGTCTGATGCTGAGGGTGACGGATGATGGACGGGGATTCGACCCGGACCGATCGGGCGAAGGGCAGGGACTCGGAAACATGCGGCGAAGGGCTGCGAATTTGGGCGGCGAGTTGCAGTTGCGGACTACACCGGCTGGCGGGACTGAGGTGGAGTTGAGGGTTCCACTGTAGCTCTACCTGTGTGAATTCACAGGTGCGAAATGCTGGACAAAAGGATAAGCTCAGGACCCGATATGGTCAATGTCATACTGATCGAGGACCAGCGCGATGTACGTGAGGGCCTGGCGGTGCTGATCAATGGTTCACCCGGATTCCGCTGCGTCGCGAGCTCTCGGACTATGGAAGAAGCTTTCGGAGCCATTGATGCGCAGCCTCCGGATGTCGTTCTAACGGACATTGGGCTGCCGGGGATGAGCGGCATTGAGGGAATCCGGATTCTGAAAGAACGCTATCCGAATCTTCCGGTGGTAGCGCTCACTGTATACGACGATGACGAGGATATCTTCGACGCGTTATGCGCCGGTGCGTGCGGATACCTGCTGAAGAACGTCCCGCCCGCGCGTTTGTTGGAAAGCCTGCAGGAGGTGGTGGCGGGAGGCGCGCCGATGTCGCCGGAGATTGCCCGCCGCGTGGTGAATCTTTTCCGGGAGTTTAAGACGCCGGAGCGCGCCTCGCATAGCCTGACGCAGCAAGAAGCTCAACTGCTTTAAGCTGATGGTGGATGGCCACAGCTACAAGACCGCGGCTGCGGACCTTGGAATCAGCGTCAGCACGGTTTCCTTCCATCTTCAAAACATCTACAGCAAGCTGCAAGTGCACTCGAAATCTGAAGCTGTTGCCAAGGCGCTTCGCAATCGGATAGTTTGAGAACTCCCAAAACCAGACTGCGTAAATGCACAGTTACGCCGCGAACGAACCACACCTAGAATTGTTTTGGATCTAAAGTTTCGATTCGGAGGAATCATGAAAGTACTTTCTTTGACCTTATTTGGGTGCGCTGGCGTTTTTCCCGGCGGCCGCGCCAATGTTTGGCGAAGTGATTGTGTCTGACTCTGCGGGGGGCACCAGCGGCTCAACCAACGCCTTTCTGGCGGTTTCCTGGACGCAAACCGGAACCATTCAACAATGTGACAATCGAGGCGGCTCTGGAATCGGGACTCCCCAACCAGTCCACCGGGACTGCGTATCTTTCAAACAAACTCGGAACTGGGGCAACCAGCGGGAACTTGCTCGACACGTTCAGCGTCTCGACGAACAACAATACTCCCGGCGTGCTGATAACTCTGTTCACGGGACTGACATTGGGGCCTGGGACATATGACTTGTCGATCAAGGAAAATAGTGGGCTCTTTTGGATCGAAGCCGGCTCTCCTGCGCAGACGTTGGCGAGCGGTGTGACGCAAGGACCCGATCTGATCTCGAGCGGAACCGTTGGCACTCTCCCGATCAGCACTAGCTTTGTGGACCTCGGCACCAGTCATCTGCTGTTCGAGATAAGCGGGACTCCGGTCACATCCACCACTGCCACGCCCGAACCGTCCATGATCGTATTGTTGGCGGTGGGTCTGGGTGGCGTGGTTCTTATGCGAACCAAACGGCGCAGGTGCGTACTTTAGCGAGGAGTGGGAACGGGTTCGCGGTCGGCCAGATAGCGGTCTAACTCCGATAAGCCGGCTGCGGAGCCGACTTCATAGAATCGCTCGGAGACTTCAAAGCCAGCTAACTGTCCGTCGATGCTTAGCTGGCGCAGGAGAGCCGCCAGGTCGAAAACTCCTTCGGTTGCCTGGGCGAAGATCTGGCGGCGAAAGGCCAGCAGGCCGTAGTCGATGAAGCTCATGCCGGGCGCTGGATTTTTGTCGTAGAGAACCACGCGGCCATTTTGGTAGATTGCGTTGCTCGAATCCCAGCGGCCTTCGTTGCGAAGCACGGTCATCAGGGCGGGCTGGCGGCTGGATTCAAATGTCTGCCAGATGGGTGCGAACCGCACCGGCAGAAATGAATCGCCGTAGATCACGAAAAACGATTCATCCAACACGCCCTGTTCGAAAGCCAAGCGCAGCGCGCCGCCGGTACCGCGCAACTGCTCGCCTTCGTCTACCCAGCGGATGGACCGAACCGGCGACGGCTCCATGGCCCAATAGCGGCGAATCAAATCTCCACGATGGCCGATGCAGTAGACCACTTCGCTGACGCCTTGCGACGCCAGCCAGTGGAGCTGGTGATGAGCGAAGGGCCGGCCGCGCACCGGCAGCAGCGTCTTAGGGCAGCTATCGGTCAGGGGACGCATACGCGTTCCTAATCCGCCCGCTAGTATGACGCACTGCATTCGATGATCAATCCCTCGTCAGGAGCTTGGAGCCTTCATGATCGAAGGCGAAGCGAACCTCGCGCAGCCCCTCTTCCTGCATGGCGCGGCGCAATGCGTCACGATCCTCGGCGTAGAACAGGAGGAATCCGCCGCCGCCCGCGCCCACCAGTTTTCCCCCTACCGCGCCGTTCTCGCGGCCGATTTCGTACCAGTGATTAATTTTCTCGTTCGAGGTTCCGGGCGACCGTTCCTTCTTGTGCAGCCAGTGCTCATGCATGAGCTCACCGAAGCGGCGCACATTCCCGGCTTCGAGCGCCAGCTTGATGCACAGGCCGAGCTGCTTGATGTAGTGCAGATTATCCAGCATGGCCGTATCGCCCATCTCCGAGCGCAGCTTCTGATCGTCCAGCACTACCGAGGCGTTGCGCGAGTAGCCGGTGAAGAACATCAACAGATGCTCTTCGAGATCGTACAAGGTTCCGTTGCTGATGTTCAGCGGACTGACCTTTACTTCGCCGTCTTCCCGGAATTCGAAGCAGGCCAGACCGCCGTAGGCGGCGATGTATTGATCCTGCTTGCCCACCGGCTCCTGCAGCGTTTCGATCTCAATTTTGCAAGCTTCTTCTGCCACCACAGCCCGATCCACATATTTGCGCTTCAAAGCATGCACCGCGCGCAGCAGGCCAACGGTGAATGCGCCGCTTGATCCGAGACCAGTGCCGGCTGGGATATCCGCCATGCTGACGATTTCGATAGGCGCGGGCACTTCGTGGAGCCGCAGAACCTCGCGAATTAAGGGATGGCGGATTTCATCGATGGAGGCGGCATGTTCGAGCGCGGAATATTTCAGGAAATAATCGTCTCCGAAGGTCTCGTTGATGCCTACGTAGATGTGCTTTTTGATGGCGGCCGCGATGACGAATCCTCCGTGGTTGCGATAGTAGGACGGCAGGTCCGTACCGCCGCCGCCGATGGAGATTCTCAAGGGGGTGCGCGAGATGATCATGTGGGCGCGTGCGTGTCCAAGGGGTGTATCGGCAAACTGAGGGAGTTAGATTAGGCCGCGAATGAACGCGAATGAACGCGAATAAAACGGACTTCTTATTCGCGTTTATTTGCGTTCATTCGCGGCCAAGAATTGCGCTGGCCAGGATGCTCAGCTTTTCCCAGGTGGGGACCCGGACGCGGCGGTCTAGCACGTCGAAATTCGATTGCTCGATGCGGATCAGGAGGCGGCGGTAGATCTCGATGAGCGCCCATAACGAGGGGCGGCTGATTTTGTGGACTAATCCAAGTAGTGGCCGGGATTCGTTGTAGTACGCGTGCGCTCGCTCGGCTTCGAAGCGCAATAGGTCAATGAAGTTTGCGTCGTACTGGGCTAGATTTGCGCTGAAGCGGTGGATGTCTTCGGCTGGGATATAAATGCGACGGTTCTCGCGGTCCTCACGGACGTCGCGCAGGATATTCGTCAACTGGAAGGCTATACCGCATTTTTCGGCTAGCGTCAGAGCTTCGGGGTTGTCGAATCCGAAGATGTGGATTATTGTCAGGCCTACTACGCTGGCTACTTGGTAGCAATAGCGGTAGAGCTCGTCGAAGGTTTGGATTTCGCGTGGATGGAGATCGCCCGTGACGCCGTCTATCATTTCGTGGAAATATTTGTGCGGGATGTTGTAGCGCTTTATTGTGTCGTGGAAGGCGGGCCAGAGATGGTTCTCGGGATACTGGCCAGTTAGGGCACGGTCCAGGTCTGCGCGCCATTGGTTTATTGCTTCGCTGGATGCGGCTTCGCCTTCGCTGATGTCGTCGCAATAACGCATGAAGGCGTAGATGGCGCACATGGCGTCCTTTTGTTCGCGCGAGAGCAGCAGGAAAGAGTAGTAGAAATTTTTTGCGCGGGTGCGGGCTATGCGGCGGCAGAATAGGTAGGACGTCTGGAGATTATTCACTGCGTTCACACGAGTGTGAACGCGGCACGCAGGAGTGCGTGCGCTACCAGGCTTAGGCGATCCACTTTGGAAACGGATGGCCTGGCCGCTAGGACGTTGTAGTTTTGTTGTTTGATCTTTTCCAGGACGCGCATGCCACCACTGCTGAATAGTTCCAGGTCTAGCGCTAAGCGGCGGTTTACGATCTTGATAAGAGGCAGGCCTTCTTCAAAAAGCGCGTGGGCTTTTTCTACTGCCTCGCGCATTGCGGATTGGAAAGCTAGGTTGAAGCGGTGTGCGGCTAGATCTTCCACCGTGTAGCCGTACTTCCGGAATAGATCCAGCGGGAGATAGACGCGGTCTTTTTCGAAATCTACGGTGACGTCCTGCCAGAAGTTGGCTAGCTGGAGGGCGGTGCAGGTGGCATCGGATAAACGGTCGCGCTCCGGGTCGTCATATCCGCAGAGACGCAGTACCAGGCGGCCTACGGGATTCGCGGAGCAGCGGCAATAGGCGAACAGCTCATGCCAGTTCTGGTAGCGCGTCACGCGTTGGTCCTGCTCGAAGGCGCTGATTAGATCGGAGAAAAGCTGGATCGGCAAATTGTATTTACGGACGGTGACTTCCAGGGCGACAAATACGGGATGGTGTACCTGGCCTCGGTACATGGCTTCGAGTTCGGTGCGCCACCAAGCCAGCAGACGGAGGCTCTCGGCAGGGTCGCCAATTTCATCGCCTAAGTCGTCGGCCCAGCGGCAGAACGCATAGACGTTGTAGAAGTCCTGGTGCAGGCGTTTGGGCAGCAGGAAAGAGACTACGTGGAAGTTTTCGTAGTGATGCGTGGCGAGCCAGCGCGTGTACTCTTCCGCGGAGGCTACGGTGTAATTGTCATTCAGCGCCTCCGGCGAGTAGACGAACTCCTTGGGCGCGAGCGGAGCCACTACGGTATGATCGCGGTCTTCATGTGACCGTTGTGGCTCATCAGATGGCGCATCACTTCCAGCAGATTGGCGAGCGGCTCCTCCCGATTCACAAAATCGCGCGCGGTGATCACCTGGCGGCTTACAAAATCCAGCGCCTTTTGGATATGGGCGGGAGTGTGATGGAAACTCGCCTTACAGGTAATTTCCGAATAGTGCAGCAAGGAGGTGTCCATGGCGATGTGGCTGTCGTTGGGGCAACCGCCGAAGAAATTCACGGTTCCACCTCGGCGAAGCAGCCGCATGGCGGTCTGCCAGGCATCCGGATGGCCTACGGCTTCAATGGCGATATCGGCGCCACGGCCTTCGGTCAAATCCCGAACCTGCTTGACGGTTTCGTCGGTTTCGCCGGAGATCAGTAGTTCGTCCGCGCCCATATGCGCTGCGCGGGTGAGCTGCGTTTTGCGGCGGCCGATGGCGATCACTCTCGCGCCGTAGGCTTTGGCCAGACGGACAAACATCAGACCGATTGGACCGAGTCCTATTACGGCTACGTTGTCGCCCTTGGCGATGGAGGTTTCATCCAGACCGCGCAGCACGCAAGCCAGCGGTTCGATCAACGCGGCGTCCTGATAGCTGACGTGGCTGGGAATCTCGTACATGTTGCGTTCAACGATGCGGGCGGGGATGCGAATGTATTCGGCGTAGGCCCCGTTGTTGAACAGCAGATCGTCGCAAAGATTCTCATTACCGCGCTTGCAATAGAAGCACTGGAGACAGGGCGCCGAATTAGCCGCAACCACTCTCTGACCAATTCGGAAACCCGTGACATCCGGTCCCATGGCGACGATATCGCCCGCCAGCTCATGTCCGAACAGCGCCGGAGGGACGATCATGCGGGCATGGTAGCCGCGGCGAAAAACCTTCACGTCGGTCCCGCACGTGAGGGCAGCCTGCACCCTGACCAAGACATCGCCCCGCTCAATCTTCGGTACTGATACCTCCTCAATCTGCAAGTTTTCCTTGCCGTAGAGGACGGCGGCAATCATCTGTGTGTTCACTAAGACCACCTCTGAGGCTGAACTATAATTTTCAACGATTTAGGCTCCGGATGCAACGCGAGGTCGATTCCTGCCCGTATCTCATTCAAAGCAAAGCGGTGCGAGATGAGATCTTCAACCGGCAACCGGCCGCTAAATACAAGATCGGCGGATTCCTGCTGGAGGTCCACCGAGGCGCTATACGATCCAAAAATGACGCGCTCGCCCACGCAAACATCGGCTCCTGAAACTTCAATGCGTTCATGATGCGACGTTTGAGCGAACAAAAGAATACGGCTCCCGGGACGGGAATAACGCACGGCCTGCTCCACGATACCGGGAGCGGAAGCCGCGATGATGACGCTGTCGGCGCCGCGGCCACCCGTCATCTCCATAATACGTTCCAGCAAGGCTGGCTCGCGGGGGTCGAAGGCGGCGGCTGCTCCCAGGCGGACGGAGAGCTCACGGCGGAAGGGCATGGTGTCGGTTGCCAGCAGCCTGGATCCGTAGCGCTTCACCAGCATGGTGAAAAGCAGGCCGATGGGACCTTGGCCCAGTACTACCACAACATCTTCGGGCTTCGGATCGAGCTGGACTACGCCTTTGAGGCAGGTATTCAGAGGCTCGACGAAACTTGCGCGGTCGAAGGAGACGCCGTCGGGGATTTTTTCGACGCCACGGCGGACGATCCAATCCATGATGCGAACGTACTGAGAGAATCCGCCGCCGGCCGGCTCAAATCCGGCAGTCACGCCGACTTTTTTGTAGATCGGGCACTGCGCATAGAGTTTGTGCCGGCAGTAGAAGCATTCCATGCACGGGATGTGGTGGAAGACGATGACGCGGTCGCCGATTTTGAAGTTGCGTGCGCCCGAGCCTACGGATGCGACCACGCCCGCGGTTTCATGCCCGAAAATCCGCGGCGGCGCGAGCAGGTTATGCTCAATTTTCTTGAGATCGGTGTGGCAGATGCCGCAGCTTTCCACACGGACCAGCAGTTCGCCGGGACCAATGGCGGGGGTAGGGATGGCTTCGACGGAGATTTTGCTATCGCCGGTGTAGACGGCTGCCTGCATGGTAGCGGGGGCGGCGACGGGTTCAGAATCGAGTGTCGGCAATGAAGTCCCCTAGCGCCTGGGAGGCGTCTTTAGATGTTTTGTCGAATTTTAGAAGCTTCGGAAAAACTGTCGGTTTGCGGAAAGCGGCGGCTAGGATTTTGGATCGGCTGAAGCGGCCGTTGGCATCGCGCATCTGGTTGAAATCCAGAGGGAAGCTTTCGCCGGCAGTGTCGGTGACCACGCGGATGCAGTAGAAGGGCAGGTTATATTCCTTGGCTTTGGCAGCAACGCCCGCGGCCTCCATTTCGACGGCAGCGGCACCGGTTTGGTGGAGTTGGGATTTTTCGGCGGAGGTGACGGCGACGCGATCGATGGAGAGGAGGGTGCCCGTTTGGTGGGGGTTGGTGTGGGCAGGCGGAAGCGCCTGCCCCACGCCGACCTCAGTTGCGACGAAGATGTCGGACAGCCTTAGCGCTGGATCCAGCGCGCCGCAAAAGCCTGTGCTTACTAAACCGGTCAACTTCTCGCGTCCTTTCGCAATCTCTACTGCTTCGCCCGCCAACGCTGGGCCTGGGCCGTTCGCTATCAGCAACGCTACTCTTCCGTTCAGCCAGATTTTCCTGGCGAAATCTACGGGCCAGTTCAGCTTGATTACCCGTTCGGCATGGCGCAGAAGGCCCGAGAATTCACGAGCCTCGGCCGCCACGAAAGCTAACAATTTAAACGTAACCATTTGCCCGGAACCAGTCGACGGCGCGTTTGAGTGCGCCGTCCACCAGGCCGGGGTTGAATCCCAATTCACGCTTCGCCTTCTCGGACGAAACGAACATTTTCACTTTGGCCATCTTTACCGCATCCAGAGGCGCGCGCGGGTCCTGGCCGGTTAGATTGGCCCAGCCGGTGCTTGCGAGCCCGGCCGCGTAGGCCACGGGATAAGGTATGCGCCAGCGCGGGACCTTGCCGTCGCTGATGCGAGCCAAGCGTTCCAGAATTTGTTCGAGGGTGAGGTTTTCGCAGCCGAGTATGTAGCGCTCTCCTGGTTTGCCGCGCTCCGCGGCTTGGAGATGGCCCTCGGCTGTATCTTCTACGTCGACCAGGTTCAAGCCGGTGTCTACGAAGGCTGGCATGGCGCCCTTCAGATAGTCCACCACAATTTTGCCGGTAGGCGTGGGCTTGAAGTCGTGATCGCCCATGGGTGCGGTAGGATTCACGATGACCACCGGAAATCCCGTCTCGGCGAACTCGATCGCCACTTGCTCAGCCTGAAATTTGGACCGCTTGTAGGCCCCGGTCATTTGTTCGAGACGCACCTCCACGTCTTCGCTGCCCGGCTGATCCTTGCGGATGCCGATGCAGCCCACGGTGCTGGTATATACGACGCGGTCCACTCCGGCTGCGCGCGCGGCGGTCAACAGATTCCGCGTACCCTCTACGTTCGAGCGGTACAGCTCGGAGGGATCCTTGGCCCACAGCCGGTAATCGGCTGCGACGTGAAACACCAGCCCGCACCCCTTTACGGCGCGCTCCAATGAATCGGAGTCGCGCAAATCACCACTAACGGCTTCCAAGTCTAATTCGCGGACCTTACTCGTGGGCCGAACCAAAGCCCGCACGGTGTGCCCGCGCGTGAGCAACTTTCTGGCTACATGCCACCCGATGAAACCGGTCGCCCCGGTAACCAGAGTTGGCTTCACTTAATTCAAGTTCTATCGAAACGCCCAAGTCATCAGCTTGAACGTATCGCCGAGTTTCGAATTGATCCCGAGCGCCGCCGATGGCTCGAATCCGCAATGCACCATGCAATGGTCGCACCTGGGATCATTACCCGCTCCGTAGTTTTCCCACTGGGTTTTGTTCATCAACTCTTCGAAGGTTTGATAATGACCATCCGTGATCAGGTAGCACGGACCTTTCCAGCCCTTCACGTTATATGTCGGATTGCCCCAAGCCGTGCAGGGATAATCGCGCTTGCCTTGCAGGAATTCGAGATACGTGGGTGTGCTGAATAACGGGAACCGCGCGGCCAGTTTGTCGATGGTCTTGAACTTCTCGTGGATATCATCGCGCGTCATGAAAATCTCGCGATCGTTCACCGACGAGTAGCCATACGCCGGCGAAATGGTATGGCCATCCACCTTGAACTCGGCCAGATACTCGAACATCTCTTCGATCTCATTCATGTCCGTCTCTTTATAGACGGTAGTGTTGGTGCAAACCCGGAAGCCGGCCTGCTTGGCGGCCTTGATCCCCTGGATGGCTTCGCGGAAAACGCCTTCGCGCTCGACGGCGATGTCGTGGTTCTTTTCCATGCCGTCCAGGTGGACGTTGAAGAAGAACTTGTCGGCAGGTTGGAACTCTTTCAGGCGCTTCTGGATGAACATCCCATTGGTACACAGATAAATAGTCTTGTTTTCTTCCACCAGCTTCGCGGTCAATGGCCCGAGCTCGGGATACAGCATCGGCTCGCCACCGCAGATAGAAATAATGGGAGCGCCGCATTCATGCACCGCATCCAGGCATTGCTGCAGCGAGAGCTTTTGCGTGATAGTGGACTCGTATTCGCGGATGCGCCCGCAGCCGGTGCAAGTCAGGTTGCAGGTATGCAACGGCTCCAGCATCAGCACCAGTGGAAAGCGCTTGTTGATCATCGGATGCGGCTTGCGGGCGGCGTCGGTATGCGTGTAGACAATCCGGAAGGGATTGGAGGCATCCGGGGCGGTAATCACCGTTTTTTGCCAGTCCGGATTCGGGCGGAACTTGTTGCGGGCGATATAGCTCGCCATGCCCGCCGTCATCGAAAGGGGAAATCGCATTTAGTCTTGTCCTCGGGTGCCAGATTTTGTTCGGAGGAACGTATTTAGTGCAAGTAAGGGGAAGGAATTCCGGTACAAGTGGTAGCACAGGTAGAAAACCTGCGGGAATCCGGTTCCGGTGGCCAGTTGTTCGTCCCAGGTTCCGTCGCTTTTCTGCGTGCGGATCAGATAATCCATGCCATCCATGAGACTGGTGCTGGTGGTGTCGCCGCCGGCGAGTAATGCCAGGACGGCCCATGCGGTTTGGGACGGCGTGCTGGACGCCGCGACGTAGGTCCCTTGCTTATAGCTCTCACAGCTTTCGCCCCATCCGCCGTCGAAGTTCTGGATGGCGCGCACCCATTCGAGGGCGCGCTGGACGTAGGCTTCGCGGTCGCTGACGCCGGCCGCTTGGAGCCCGCGCAGAGCCAGGAATGTGCCGTAGACATAATTCACACCCCAGCGGCCGTACCAACTTCCGTCTTCTTCCTGGGTGCGCACGAGATATTCAATGCCGCGCCGCACGGCTGCGTGCGACTGTTCGAGTCCATAGGCGCACAAGGCTTCCAAAACCCGCCCGGTGATATCGGGGCAGGTAGGATCGAGCATGGCGTTGTGATCTGCGAAGGGGACGAAACTCAAAGGCCGCCAGTTGTTGTCGACATCGAACGCGGCCCAGCCGCCGTCCTTGGATTGCATGTCGAGCAACCATTGGATGGCCCGGCGCTCGCAGGCTTGCTGTGCGACCGGACGCGAGGCTCGGGAATGGCTCAGGCCCAGCAGCACCTGGGCGGTGTCATCGATATCCGGGTAGAACTCGTTCGCGAATTCGAAATACCATCCGGAGGGTTCGGTCCTCGGCCGCTTTACGGACCAATCGCCTTTACGCCGGACTTCTTTTGTTAAGAGCCAGTCCGCGCATTTCTGCAAGGCTTGTTCGGGTGGCTCGGGCGATTCGCCCAAGGCGTATGCGGCGATCCCGGAGTCCCAAACTACCGAGAAGCACGGTTGGAAAAAGAAGCGCCGGCCGTCTTCCACCATCAGCCCGTCGAAGTGCTTTTGCGCTTCCACGCGATCCGGATGATCGGGTGGATAGCCGAGGAGATCGAGCGCCATGATCACGTACATCATGGGTGGGTAGATGGCACCCAGGCCGTCAGTATAACGAGTGCGCGCCAGAATCCATTGTTCGGCTTTGTGAATGGCATGGCGGCGAACGGACTTGGAGCCGTGGTTTTCAAGAAGTTTCAGCAACTTATCGATCCGCAGAAACACATTGCGCCAAGTGAAGCTCTCGCGGCTGCGGGCGAATTCCGGATGCCCCCCCGCCAGGAACAGCTCTTTCAGGTTGAAGCCTTCCGGAACCGGGCGCCGGGGGTTCATGGAATGCACGATGGAGAGCGGGATGACGATGGCCCGCGTCCAGGAAGACATCTGGTAGATGAAACTGCCCAGCAGCATGATCTCGGGCGGAATGGAGGGGCAATCTTCGCGCGGGTAGAGATCGAAGAGGCTGAGGTTTACCTTGACGTAGCTGTTTGCCGATTGAATGCCGCCGAGCCCGAGGATTCGTTCCCGCGCACGCGTCAGATGCGGGTCGTCATAGGGTACGCCGGCTAGTTTCAGCGAGAAGTAGGCTTTGATAGTAGCGTTGAGGTCGGCCGGACCTTGCGGGTAGATATTGAAGCCGCCATCCGGTAATTGACGCGCCAGAATGGATGCGACGGCGCGGTTGATCCTGGGCCGCGTGGGCGGATTCCAGATGCCATTTACCGGCGGATGCAGCCAGAGCTGCAGCAGGATGTAATCGGATTCGAGCGTAGTGTCGGCAGTGAGCTCACCCATCCAGTAGCCGGGTTCCTGCTGGGTCCGTAGGAAATAGTCGACGGTGCGCTGGGCGGCCTTGGATGTCCCCGCCAGTAATGAATCAGCAACCTGAAGCTGCGGCATCATACGGGGGCGATGGTGGTCAGTTTGAGGGCGGAACGTTCCAGGTCAGAAGGCAGATGGAATCTCACGTCTTCTTCCTTGAGTTCCATCTCTTCCATAAAATCGAAGCCAAATTGCGTTTCGAGCGACTGGATCAACTCCTGCACCAGGTTTTCTGGAGCGGATGCCCCGGCGGTAACCGCTACTGTTTGGATGCCTTCGAGCCAGGAAGGGTTCACTTCCTTGCTGTCATCCACCAGGTAAGCCGGCACGCCTTCATTCTCACAGACTTCCACCAGACGGCGGGAGTTCGAACTGTTTTGTGACCCTACCACCAGTAGTACATCCGTTAGAGGTACTACGGCTTTGACGCCCAACTGGCGGTTTTCGGTTGCGTAGCAAATGTCCTGGGTTTTCGGTCCTTTGATGGCAGGAAAACGCTGCTGGAGGCGGGCGACAATGTCCTTGGTTTCATCGAGACTCAAGGTGGTTTGGGTGAGATAGGACATCTTCTGGGGATCTTTCACCTGCAGCCGGTCGACATCCGCGACCGACGACACCAGCATGGTGGATTCGGGCGCTTCTCCCAGCGTACCAATCACTTCGTCGTGGCCGGCATGTCCGATCAAAATGATCGTATAATCCTGACGCGCAAAGCGAACCGCTTCCAGATGGACCTTGGTGACCAGCGGGCAAGTGGCATCGATCACCTGCAAATTGCGCTGTTTCGCCTCGTCGCGAACGGCTGGGGAAACGCCATGGGCGCTGAATATAACCCGTGCGCCTTCCGGGACTTCACTCAGCTCATCGACGAAGACGGCGCCGGCCTGGCGAAGTTCATCCACAACGTGGCGATTGTGGACGATCTCTTTTCGCACGTAAACCGGCGCGCCATAGAGGTTTAGGACGATTTTGACAACATCGATGGCGCGTACTACTCCGGCGCAGAATCCGCGGGGCCTTAATAGGATGATCTTCTTACCGGGACTGCCGTTTTGGACGTGACCCATTGGGACTTATTATAGCAGTCTGTAACAGATGGGGACACTAGGGAGGGGGCTAGGTTCCCGCCCGCCGACTAACTTGCGTGTAACGCCAGTTAGCCTGGCGGGCGGAAGAAGCCAGGAGCCCCAAGCAGAAGGCAGAAAGCAGGAGGCAGGGCAGTCCAAAGAAAAGGGCCCTGCACTATATCTTTTTTGGTATATTGAACCGTGGGCTGGACGGTCGAGACCTTAAACGAAACCGTCGATGTGGAGATCGAGGCGTTGCCCGAAGACATGCGGGCGAGGCTGGCGCGTATCGCGAAGCTGGTCGAAGAGAAGGGCCTGGAACATGTAGGCGAGCCGCATGTGAAGCACGTTGAGGGACGCTTGTGGGAAATGCGGCTGAAGGGCCGCAGTGGAATTTCGCGCGCTCTGTACGTCACGGCCGTCGGCAGGCGTGTGGTCATCGTCCGAGTATTCGTCAAGAAGACGGAGAAGACGCCGCAGCGCGAGATAGACCTGGCTTTGTCTCGGGCAAAGTCGATTCAATGAATGGAGATGTAGCAATGGCACGCATATCTGACATGCACAAGAAGTGGATGAAGGAGCCGAAGTACAAAAAGGCTTACGACGCTCTTGAGGAGGAGTTTGCGCTGGCGTCGGCAGTGATGGACGTGCGGAGCCGCGCCGGGCTTACACAAGAAGAACTGGCCCGGAAGATGGGAACCACGCAACCCGTGGTTGCGCGGCTGGAGAGCGGTCGATCGCGGCCGTCGATGCGGACGCTGGAGCGTTTGGCGGAGGCTACCGGATCGAGGCTACTCATCAGCTTCGAGCCGAAAGAGGGAAAGCGTCGCGCGGGCTGATGACGCAGGCGGCGGAAACGAGAAACGAGAAACGTTACTTCGCGATCCCTAACTTTTTCATTTTGGATTGCAGCGTGGTGCGCTTCATGCCTAGCTTCGCGGCGGCGCCGTTGGGGCCGCCTACTACTCCGTTTGAGCGTTCCAGAACGCGGCGGATGTGGTCGCGTTCTGCTTCTTCCAGTGTCACTGGCGATGCGGTTTCGGTTGAGGCGGGGCGAAGCTCGGAGATTGGGATTTGGAGCGTGGTGCCGCGCGTCAGGATTACTGCGCGCTCGATCAGGTTTTCCAGTTCCCGCACATTGCCCGGCCAGGGATAGCGGACCAGGGCATCCATGGTCTCCTGCGAAATGCTTTCCACGTGTTTGTTCATGCGGCGTGCGAACTTCTGGGTGAAGTAGCGCACCAGCTTGGGGATGTCATCGGCGCGCTCGCGCAGCGGCGGCACAGAAATCGGGAACACGCTGAGCCGGTAATAAAGATCGGTGCGGAACTGGCGCTCATTGATCATCTGCGCCAGGTCGCGATTGGTGGCGGCTACCAGCCGCACGTCCACTTTGATGGTGCGCGTGCCACCCAGGCGCTCGAATTCGTGCTCCTGAAGAGCGCGCAAGAGTTTCGGTTGCAACTCAAGCGGAATATCGCCGATTTCATCCAGAAATAGCGTTCCTTTGTTCGCTAATTCGAACCGGCCGGCCTTTTGCATGATGGCTCCGGTGAAGGCGCCTTTTTCGTGGCCGAAGAGCTCGCTTTCGAGTAGCCCGGTTGGGATGGCCGCACAGTTGAGCTTGACGAACGTGCGCTCGCGGCGGCCGCTCAGATCGTGAATGGCGCGCGCGATCAGTTCCTTTCCTGTTCCGGTTTCTCCCAGGATCAGAACGGAAGCGTCGGTCGGCGCTACGGTTTCCACTTGATCGAGGACGCTGCGAAACTGCGGGCTGTCGCCGATAATTTCGCCAAAGTTCCGATCGGTCCGGATTTCGTCCTGCAAATATAGTTTTTCTTCGGCTAATTGATCCTTGAGTTGGCCGATTTCCTGGTAGGATGTCGCATTTTCGATGGCGATGGCGGCCTGGCCGGCCACCTGGCTCAGGAAATCGATGTCTGAATCGCTGAAGGCGCGTTCGCGAGTGCTGCCGACGTTGAGCGTGCCGAGCACATGCAGGCGTGTAATTAAGGGAAGGCAACAGATGGATTTTAAACCTGCCGCGGCAAGCCGCTGGACTATCGGGGATGAGACTCGCGCCAGAGCTTCGGTATCCAGAATGACTGGGCGCCGGGTTTCGACAGCTTCGCCGGCGGGCGTTTCGCTCATCGCGGCAGTGGCGCCCTCTTCTAGCACGCTGCCGGGTCCGTCAAACACCAGGGCGTGAACGCGGAGTTGATCGGTCCCGGGCACGCGCAGAGCGAGGCTCGAATATTCGTGCGGAACGGCACGGCGCACGCACGCTGTGATGCGGGGAAACAAATCGCGAATATCCAGTTCCGATACCAATGTATTCGTGATCTCGAGCAGAACCTGGAGGCGATCCCGCTCGCGCGCCAATTGCCGCTGGTATTTTTCAACTTTCTCGAAGTTCAGCGTGTTGTCCACTGCGACGGCCACCTGGGCGGCAATCTGAGTCATCAAGTCGAGCTGTTCCTGGACTGAGGGAGCCGGTCCGAAGCCAAATACCAGCGCTCCCAGGCGGTGCTGCGCAGTGGTAAGAGGCAGCCAGCAGGACGTCACGATGTTGTTGCTCCGCAGAAGCTCCATTACGCTGGGCCAGCGTGTTTCCAGGCGGACGTCGGGAATGATGAGCGGTTCCTGGTGCAGGAAAACCCATCCGGAAGGGGATTCTTCGGGCGCGAGTTCGAGCTGCGGCGCTTCCACCGGGGCACCCGAGGCGCTCTCCAGGATGTGCAGGCGCATTGTATTGGTACTGGCGTCGTGCAGCACCAGGTTCAGGAAATCGAAGCGCAGAATCGAGCGCAGGCGGGTGGAGAGGTCGCGAAAAAGGCCGGTGAGATCGCGATGCTGCAAGATCGCTTTAGAGACGTCGAGGAGCGACTGGTAGGCGAGGGGTTCCAACTAAAAACCAGTATAGGACTTAGGTACAGGGTCATTGCGCCCTGCACACAACATATAATGTATGAAAGTCCCTCAAGGAGCGTGAACGGGTGATGCGTCGAAATCTAACCTCGAGCGTATGTCTGTTGGTGTTGGGTGCAGTAGTTGCTGTAGCTGAGCAACCTAGCGATAGTTTCTATCTGGCGGTTCGCAATAACGACCTCGCGGCCCTGCGGAGCCTGGTGAAAACGGCGGACGTTAATACCAAGGACCAGCGCGAATCCACTCCGTTGATGTTTGCGGCCGCGTACGGGAGTCTGGATGCGATGCAGCTGCTGCTGAGCGCCGGGGCGGATGTGAATGCCAAGAATGCCTTTGACGCGACCGCGCTGCTGTGGTGTGCCGGCGATCTTGCCAAGGTTCGTTTGCTGGTGGAGAAGGGTGCGAACGTCAATGCGCGCTCCAAGCAGGGCCGGACGCCCTTAATCATCGCTGCCGCGCAGGATGGAAACGCCGAGACGGTGAAACTGCTGATTGAAAAGGGCGCGGATGTTTCGGCGCGTACTCAGGATGAAAACTCGGCTCTGCATGTAGCGGCGGAAGCGAACGATACCGAAAGTGTAAGGCTGTTACTCGCGAAGGGCGCCGACATTAACGCTAAGAACCGTTTCGGCGATACTGCATTGATGTATGCGGCTGCTCTCGGCAATATTGAATCGATGAAGCTGTTACTCGCCAAGGGCGCGGATGTCAACGTGGTGGACGCGGCCGAGGGTGGACGGGTGAAGAATGGCCCCATCGCGCTCGGCAGCTTCACCGCGTTGCACCTCGCGGCACTCACGGGTGGCGCGGACGCCGTGAAGTTACTGCTCCAGGCTGGAGCGCACGTGAATCTTCAGGACGTGCGGGGAATGACTCCGCTGATGCTGGCGATCGGGACGGATCGGCCGGACATGGCTGCAATCCGGTTGCTGTTAGAAAAAGGCGCGGACAAGAACATCAAATCGAAGGCGGGCGAGACGGCCGCGGACTGGGCCATGAAGTTTAACTATCCTCCGGTGTTGGATGCGCTCGGCATCGAACATAAGGATGTTGCGATAGCGGCCGTTTTGGTTCCAGCCGGCGAGAGCAAGCTCGCCAGCCCAAAGGAAGCCGCCGCGAAAAGCATCGCGCTTTTGCAGCACAGCAGCGGAGACTTTTTCAAGGAGGGAGGTTGCGTTTCGTGTCACGCGCAGAATCTCACGGGCCTGGCGGTATCGGTAGCTCGCGTCGACGGAATCAAAGTGGACGAAGCAGCGGCCGCCGCGCAGTTGAAAACGGTCAAGCTGCAGTGGGCATCGTTTGAGCAGGTTCTGCTGCTGCGCATGGACCCGCCAGGAGCAGTGGACACTACCAGTTATTCGCTGCTGCAATTGGCGGCGGAGGGAGCGCCGGCGGACCGTGCTATCGATGCGTTGATCCACAACATGGCAGGGCAACAGCGCAAGGATGGAAACTGGCACCTGGACGGGAACGCGCGGCCGCCAATTGAAGATGGCGATTTTTCCCGCACCGCGATGTCGATTCGTGCGCTGTCCATCTATGGGCTTCCGGGCCGAAAGGCGGAATTCGAGCAGCGTGTCCAGCGCGCCGCGGCTTGGCTCGAGGCAGCCCCGGCTCGCAATACCGAAGATCGGAACATGCAATTGTTGGGCCTAAAGTGGGCCGGCCGGGATCGTGGGTCGCTGGAAGAGCCGCTAAAGAATCTCATGGCGCTGCAGCGCGCGGATGGCGGATGGGCGCAAACGGCGGATCTCGCGAGCGATGCTTATGCGACGGGGAGCGTGCTGTTTACGATGCACGAGTTGGGCGTGCCTGCCAATGATGAAGTTTACCGGCGCGGTGTCGGCTATTTGTTGAAAACGCAATTGGAGGACGGCTCCTGGCACGTGGCGAGCCGTGCACCGAAATTCCAGCCGTATTTCCAGAGCGGGTTCCCGCACGATCACGATCAGTGGATTTCGGCGGCGGCGACAGCGTGGAGCGCGATGGCGCTCAGCTATGCGGTTGTCGAACGGCCGGCGACAGCGGAGCTGAGGTAAGGAGAATCCAGGAGTCAGAATTCAGAAGCCAGAAGGAGGGATCCGGCGCTGCGGCGCTGGCGTCATTGTTTATTCGGACTTCTGGCTCCTGGATTCTGGATTCTTCTTACAGCACATCCGCGAATCCGCGCTTCAAATGGCGGAAGAAGAGTCCGCCTAGGACGAACACCGTGACGGAGTAGGCAGCTACGATCGCAAAATCGTGCAGGCTGGGGATGCGGTAGGAAAGTAGCCGGTCGCGATAAGCGCGAACCACGTAGGCTAGCGGATTTGCGCGGAGTAGAAATCGGAAAGGCGCAGGAACCATCTGCTCGGTGATGAAAATGGGTGTCATCCAGAACCAGAACGTTAGGACCACCGAGATCACTTGCGCGGTGTCGCGCAGATAGACCTGGAGGCTGGAAACGAACCAGCCTACGCCGATCGAAAACAAGCCGATCAGCACCATGTAAATGGGCAGCGAAAACATCCAGAGGCTGAAGTGCCCGTTGTAGAAGCCCACCACCGCGACTACCAGAACGAGGGCCATGAGATGGCTGATTAGTGAGGAAAGGAAAATGGACACCGGAACGATTTCCGCTGGGAAAACTGTTTTGGTGATCAAGTTGGTGTTATCGAGCAGCGAGGATGCCGACCGGACGACGGTCTCTTGAAAGAGCAGCCAAGGGAGAAAACCGCAGAAGAGGAACAAAGAATAATTGCGCGTGACTTCGTTCGGAGGGAGCGTGGCGTGCATGCAGACCTGGAATACAAAGACCCAACTAACCAGCAGCACAATGGGATGAATCAGTCCCCATAGCCAACCTACTGCCGAGCCGATGAAGCGTGTCTCGAAATCGCGGCGCACGAGTTGAAAAAGCAACGTTCGGCGCAAGACTAGGTTATTGGCGAAATGGCGGCCAGGAATGGTCATTCCAACTCAGGTTACTATGTTGGACAAGCCTCCGGCTTGGCGTACGTATGAAAGCCTGCATTCTTCGCTCACCCGCGCCGATTGAGAAAAACCCGCTTGAGCTCACCGACGTTCCGAAGCCGGAGCCGGGGGACGGGCAGGTGCTGGTTCGCGTGAACGCGTGCGGGGTTTGCCGCACGGATCTGCACGTGATTGAAGGCGAGCTCACTCCGCGTAAGTCGCCGATCACGCCGGGGCATCAAGTGGTGGGGACGGTGGAGGCCGCGGGTGCCGGCGCGAAACTCTATCCGATTGGGACACGCGTGGGCATCGCGTGGCTGCACTCCACCGACGGAACTTGCGAGTACTGCAAGGCCGGGCGGGAAAATCTTTGCGACCATCCTAGCTTTACCGGCTACACGGTGGATGGCGGCTATGCGGAATACGCGCTGGCGGAGGAGAGCTTCGTGTATCCGATCCCGGAAGGGTTTGCCGATCTTGCCGCTGCGCCGTTATTGTGCGCCGGGATTATCGGGTTCCGGTGCCTGCGGCTCGCGGATATTCAGCGGGGCGGCCGCCTTGGCCTGTATGGTTTTGGAGCGGCCGCGCATGTGGCGATCCAAGTGGCGCGGCACTGGGGAGCTGAAGTGTATGCCTGTACGCGCGATCAGCGGCACCAGAAGCTGGCGCTGGAGTTGGGTGCGGTGTGGGCGGGCGGCACGGTTGACCCTCCGCCGGTGAAGCTGGATAGCGCCATCGTGTTCGCGCCCGCCGGGGAGATTGTTCCTGCGGCGTTAAAGGCTTTGAAGAAAGCCGGGGCGCTGATACTGGGCGGCATTCACATGAGCACTATCCCGCCGCTCGATTACGATCTGCTGTACGAAGAGCGCGTGATTCGCAGCGTGGCCAACAATACTCGGCAGGATGGTCATGATTTTTTGCGCATCGCGGCCGAGATTCCGGTACATGTGGAGACTGAGGTTTTCCCGCTGGCCGATGCGAATCGGGCGCTGAATGCGCTGAAGAATGATGCGATTCGTGGGGCCGCAGTGCTCCAGGTGAGTTAGAGTTCCTGGGTGAAATTGCGCACCCGCCGGCGCAACTGGTGGCCAACTGAGGGCTTGCGCGCTGGCATCCCGCGTGCATTCTCTTTAGTTAGGAGTGCGTCATGCAAACATTTCATATGCAAACCTTCCAAAAGATTCTCTTTCCTATCGATATGTCGGACAGCTCGACGGCGGCAGCTCCGTTCGTTGCGACCATGGCTAAGAAGTTCCAGGCCGAGGTTACGTTACTGCACGTTCTGCAATTGCCTCCCGGTTATGTGACGGACTGGTACGGGTATATGGCTTTGGTGGATACGGGCGCGATCCGCGAGGCGCGCCAAAACGAATTTGAATCCTACCTGAAGAACGAATTCGAAGGGATCACCCTTCGGCGCGAGATGCTGGAGGGCGACGCGTCGGAAGTGATCAATAACTATGCGGCCGCGAATGGCACGGATCTGATCATGATGCCGACGCACGGCTACGGGATTTTCCGGAGCATGTTGCTTGGCTCCGTAACCGCTAAGGTATTGCACGATGCGGCCTGCCCGGTGTGGACTGGCGTGCATGTGGAGGAAACGCCTCCCAACTCGGCGTCCTTTGAGCGGATCATGTGCGCGGTAGACCTGACAGATAAGAGCATCCCGGCCATGCAATTCGCGGCCAAGCTCGCGCAGGATTTCCATGCCAAGCTGTGGCTGATTCACGCGGTCCCCTGCGCGGAGACGCGGCCGCAGAGATATTTTGAAGCGGACTTGCAGGCATTTCTCGAAGACGAGGCGCGAAAGGCCATCGGGAAAATGCAGGAGACGGCCGGCGTGATGGCGCAGCTTTGCTTGGGCGCGGGTGAGATTCCTCACGTGGTACGGGAAGCGGCGCTGCATCACGGTGCGGATTTGGTGGTGATCGGGCGAGGTCACGCGAGCCGGACGCTGGGGCGGTTGCGGACGAACGTTTATTCGATTATCCGGCAGTCGCCGTGCCCGGTGATTAGTGTGTAGGTGCTACTTGCTGTACAGCCGGCGGTAGACTTCGGCGTTCCGTAATACGCTCTGGACGTAGGCACGGGTTTCGCTGAAAGGAATGCTTTCGACAAATTCGGCGGGATCGCGATAGGTTGCGCCATTCAGCCATCCCGTTACGCGGGATTTGCCGGCATTATAGGACGCTAGCGTCGCCTCCCATCTGCCTTGGTGTTGATCCAAGAGCGCCTTCAAATAGTAGGTGCCGATTTTCACATTCGTATCCGGCGCGAATAGCATGGCGGTGCTGTAGCGCGGGATTTTGAGCTTCCGGCTGAGCTCACGGCCGGTTCCGGGAAGTACCTGGGTTAAGCCGCGGGCGTTGGAGCGGGAAATCGCTTTCGGATTGAACTCCGATTCCTGGCGGATCAGGGCCGCGACCAAATACGGATCGATGGAGCGCTCGCGCGCGTAGGTCTCGATGGAACTCCGGTACGGCAGGGGGAAAGCCAGGCGCCAGAATTTATCGGGAGCTGTGTCCATGGCCATGGACAAATATGCGGGCGCGAAGCGCTTGATGAAGCGAATGCCTTGATCTGGAGCCTCGCGGCGGTTGGCGAGTTCGGCCAATTCCAGGGCCATGAGCTGCGGTTGGCCGTCCACTTTGGCTCCGTAGCGCAGCTCGCCTTCCGCGAAGTCATCCAATCCGGCGCTCGAGAGCATGCGGGCGCGCTCAATGCGATCCTTGCTGGTCTGATTCGCCACGAAAGTTTCGGGGCGGCCGGGCTTCTGGAGCGAAAGAGCGTTTAAGAATTGCGAAACCTCAGCCGATCGCGCGGCTGATGAAACGGCCGGCTGAGTAAGCCGGGCGCGGGCCAGCATGGCGTAGTAGTAATTCGGATATAAGCTGTTGATGCGCTCGTAATAGACCCGCGCGGCGCCCCAATCCTGCTTTGATTCGGCGATCCGTCCTAAGAAAAAGATGGCGGGGCTCGCGTGGTCTGAATCCGGATAGCGCTTCAAATGGTCGCGCAGCAGATTCTCGGCGCTGGCGGGATCGCCGAGGTACTGAGCCCACGCAAACTTCCAGTGGCACTGGGCGGAGCGAGGATCGCTCGGGAACGATGCGTAACAGGTATGGTAAAGCGGTTCGGCGGTGTCCTTCTGATCGTGTGCCGCATAGTAATTGGCGGTTGCGATCAATGCCTGCAATCGCCAAAGGGATTGTGGATAGGCTTCAGAGAGATGGTCCAGATGCGTGGCCATTTCGTCAATCTTGTCGAGCTTGCGGGTACATTGCGTCAAATAGTACAGCCGCTCAGCCTCCGCGTCGGCTGTGGAGGCTTGAAACGAAATCAGGTGTTGATAGGCTGGTTTGTATTCTCCCGCCAGATATTGGGCGGCTCCCATACGAACGCGAGCCAGGTCGAGATCTGCGCCGGTCAGTTGCGGTAGAAGCGGGGTCAGTTCCTTGCGGGCGCGAGAATAATCGCCGCCATCGATCAGCCTGAACGCGCGCGCGAGCATTGAACCGGGCGGGAGCGTTCCGGTTCCGGCTAGAGCGGATTCGGCGTCGGACGCCTCCGGAGTTAGCGGATGCTCGATGTAGATTTTCTGATAGCGCGCGGTTGCAGCAGTAGTGTTTCCTTGGGCCGCATAGGCGCGGGCGAGCAACAGGTCCGATTGTTGCTCGGTAAGATCCGCGAGATGCTGATCGACGAGCGCGGCGGCTTTCGGAGCTTGGTTCAACTGGAGGAAGGAGTTGGCTTCCAGGATCACCGATTTGGCGATCCAGGGCGATGCGGGCGCGGATTGCCAGACCGGCTGCAAGGATTTTTCAGTTGCCCCGAAATCGCGCAGCTCGGATTGGGAGACCGCGGATAGATATCCGATGGTGTCAGCCAGTTTGGGGAGGCGCTTGCGGGCTGCTTCCAAATGCCGCAGAGCGTCGCCGAACTGGCGCTGGTCGATTTCGGTGGCTCCGAGCGCCAGGAAGGCCAGGGCGCCGGATGGATCGCTGGGATGCGATGTTGCGAAGTGGAGCACCGCGGCGCGTGTACGTGGGTTGGGTGTTTTGCGGTAGGTGGCCGTTAGGGTTTCGAGCGAGGGTAGGGGCGTGCTCCAGCAGGCCAGTGAGGCAAAGGCCAGGGCCAGCCAGAGTTTAGACGAGCGGGCCCGGATAATCGGGGCCAAGCAGCTCAGCGTCATCATTGGCAAGAGTTCGCACCAATTCCGGATGGAGATAATCTACCATCGTATCGGACGCGGCAAGATAGTCGTTACTATAAGCCTCCCGCGCGGCATCGATCTCTGTCTTAAGAGACGCATATAAACTGCGGTTGGCACGTCCCTTTTTGACATTTTCGGATTTATAAAGCCGGATCTCGGCTACTTGTACGCGAGCGAAGCGCTGCGCCCGCTGGTGCAAATCCTGTTGCTCGCGGGTGAGTGAAGTCCAGGCCACGGTGACCGGCTTTTGACCGGCAGCAGAGGGTGTGATGCTCACTAGTTCGGCGGGTTTGGCGGCTGCCGCATGTTCCCCGGCAAAAGCACCGGCGGTCATGGTCAGCAATTCCAAAGCGCTGGATTCTACGCCGTGCTGGTCGGAGTCGGCATAAAGCAAACCCAATACCTGCCCGCGCGCGGCAACTGGAAAGATATAGCTTCTCCAGGATTCGGCCTCGCCGGTCCAGGAAGCGATGCGCGGGGATAACTCGCCCTTAGTTCGCATGGCGATCACGGTATCTCTGGATTCCACCGCGCTGGCGAAGGCTGGCGCGGCATCCAAGGGAACGTCCTCCACGGGCTTCGCGGGAACGGCCCCACGCGAGGCCTCCAGATGCAGGCTGCCATTTTGGAGGGTGAACACCGCCGCGCGATCGCAGAAGCCTTGGGTGGCCTGGGCCAACTCCGTGCTCCAATCCCCGTTTTCAGAACCCCGCAGACAGCGGACGGCTTGATTCAGTTTTCTGGATAGCTCGCGTTCCGCTGTGGCGCGCGCTTCCGCGGCGGCCTCATTCACGCGAGCCTGCAGCGCGTTGCGATGCTGCTCTTCCTGTTGGGCAGCTTCCGTCAAGCGGAGTTCTAATGTATTGCGATGCTGTTCTTCCAGGCAGTTGGCTAGGCCGGCCAGCCGTTCCTCGAAGATCTGCTCAATTTCTTCAGGACCTCTTTCGATGAGGGCTTCCTGAACGCGGTCAATATGGAGTTGCCAGGCCGCGGCTACCTGTTCCCGGGCCAAATTGCGAGTGTCGTTGAGAAGCGATTTTGTCCGATCGTTCATATCACGGATCTACCGATCATTGTATCGGACGAAATTGTGAGAAACTTCAGTACTTTCGACCGGTGAAATGATAGGGTCTTAGCGCGCTTGGACTTGCGCGGTGGTCTTCGGATAATCGGGATTGGCCTCAACTTCCCGGATCTGCTCGGTGTGACGCCCGGTATGGGATGCCAGCAACAGCCAAATCTGGTAGGAGTCCATGGTTCCGATGGGGCCCTTGGCGGAGTGCACTCGCAGTTCATCAGTGGTGGTGCGCGCATATTCCAAGTTCTTGTCGCGGCGCGCGGTAAATTCGGCGGCGGCATCAGCCGGAGTTGCGAATTTTCCACTGGGAACGATCGGCTCAGGAGCTTTGGCTTTATGGCTGCGATCGCCTACCATCGCCACTATCTTCTGGTCCTGTTCGGCGGTGGAGGTGGCTGGCCGCTCCACGGCGGGGCTATTTAACGTTGACATGGCGAAGCCTTTCAGGAAATCCTCCGCGAGAATAATGTGCTCGGCGCATTCAGCCACGGACCACACTTCGGGCGACGGCTTGAATTTCCACTGTGCGGCGGTGAGGCCGTCGATGCTCGCGAGGAAATCCTTCTTCGATTTCTCGAGTTGTTCGATTAGAAACGCGCGTTCGGCGGGATTCATCGCGCCGTTTTCGGCGGCCAGAATGGGCGCTGCCGCGAGGATGCAAAGGGCCAGTGCTTTCTTCATAGGTTCAACGTAACACGGGGGCGGGGCTGGGGGCTGGGGGCTGAGGGCTGGGGATTGGCGGGACGTCAGACAGCTACTGGTGGGCTGCGCTTGAGGAGGGGCGCGCGGTCTGGGCCGGGGCGAACTTGGCGAGCGTCTGGCGTAGGCTCGCGATATCGATGGGCTTGGTCAGATAGTCGTCCATGCCCGCCTGTAGGCACTTCTCCTGATCGCCATGCATGGCGCTCGCAGTCATGGCGACGATGGGCAGGTGTCTTCCTGTACCGTTCTCGGCAGCCCGAATCTCGGCGGTCGCTTTTAGACCGTCCAT
>Ga0208691_1000035_pt1 | contig 34507 bp, 33 predicted proteins | sample June2015DPH_20_1_FD_184719 | JGI IMG/M metagenome (GOLD analysis project Ga0208691, IMG submission 184719) | Peatland microbial communities from SPRUCE experiment site at the Marcell Experimental Forest, Minnesota, USA - June2015DPH_20_10... | ecosystem: Environmental > Terrestrial > Soil >... | reverse complement strand
CCAGCGCTAGAGGGTTTGAGCCAGATGTTCGAACGATGAAAGTCCCTGAGCCTATCGGCTCCGCTGCGCCGTTGCCGCCTAGCCGATGAAATGGCTCGTAGAACACCGGCAATATTGGATCGCGCAAGTTGCGATAAGGAGAATCCTGGACCACGCCGACAATCCGGAAGGAGTCGCGTGGAAACGTCGTCTCAAACTTTCGTCCGATCGGGTTTTCGTCTTTGAAAAATGTCTTTACGAACGTCTCATTGACAATGGCGCCTGGGTACTTGTCGGTCGCGCCGAAATCTCCGCCAGCGATAAAGCGAATCTTCATGGTGTCCACCCAACCCGGAGAGATGCTCAAGTGGTAGACCGAATCGGAGCTTGGCCCGGAGCCGTTGATGGAGATGAAGCTACTCCACGCGTTCCCGTTTAGCAACGGAAATCCGCAAAGCGCCACTTTTTCGACGCCGGGCACCGCGCGCAGGTGCTCAGCCACCTGATCCCAGAAAACCGGCGCCTGGGGTTGCGTGACGATGGTATCGAGAGTGAGAAGCCGGTCCGCGGAGAATCCCATCGGGCGATTCGATAGCCGACTGAAAGTTGCGGCGAAAAGGCCGGCGACGAAAAGCACGAGAAAACAAAAAGCCACCTGCGCGGCTATTAGTGCTTGCATCAAGCGACGCCTGGAATGCGGGTCTTCTCCGCCTTTGAGAGCGCTGGATGGTTTGACCGAGGAAGCGCGCAGTGCGGGCGCCAAGCCGAACAGCAGCGTCACGCCGATGGTTAGCGCCAGTCCGAAACCCAGAACCCGCCAATCCGCCGGGAGGGCTAAGCGCGCCGGGTTATCCGGCGGATTAATTCTCGCGACCACAAACGGCGCGGACCAGTAGGCGAAAAGCGCGCCGGTCGTAGCTGCGAGGATCGCCATGATTGTGCTTTCCACCAGCACCAGCTGCACCAGACGCCATCGCCCCGCGCCGATGGATACTCGTAGCGCCATTTCACGAGCTCGCGCCGCCGCCTGAGCCGTCAGCAAATTTGCCACATTGGCGCATGCGATCAACAGCACCAGCGCCACCAAAACGCCCAGAGCCAAGAGCGAAGATTTGTAATCCTGCTGCAGGCCGGAGGCGCCCGCGGCGGCGGGCTCGATCAGCAGTTTCTGATTGAGGAACGTCTCAATCATTGCTTGCGACATCCCTGTAAAACTCTTCGACCGCTCGCGCTCGATGGCTGCAGAAATTGCGCTCAATTTCTGGCGCAGGGGCTCAAGGGCAACGCCGGGCTTGACGCGAGCTAGAGTTTGATGCCAGCTCCAGTCGTTCCGCGTGACTCCGGGATGCATCATGGTTGGAATAAAAATGTCGGTAACGGTGCCGGTGGAGGTTCCGGTGAAAGGCTTGGGCCCCACTCCGATGATCTGGTACAAGCTATCGGCCAGGCGGAACGTCCGTCCAATCACTTTCGGATCCTGTCCGAAGCGGCGCGCCCAATAGTCGTAGGAGATCACGGCGTAGGGATGCGCGCCTGGTTTGAGATCGTCGTTTTCAGAGAGCAACCGTCCCAGCGCGGGCTGAAGTCCAAACGATGGGAACATTCGGCCCGAGACATTTTGCACATACGCCTTTTCGATCTCCTGATCCGACTGGTAGGTCAAATCCACTCGCCCCGGATTGGAAATTGCAAGCAGCTCGGCTTGGTCTTTCACGGCATTGCGCATCTGCTGAAATGCCGGGTACGCCCAGTCGTCGAACGTAGTGGGCTTGCCATCCACAGATACTTGACGCGACAGAGCGTATAGTTGCTGGGGATCAGCCACGGGCAAAGGCCGCAGCAGCAGGGCATCGACGAGCCGGAACGCAGAAGTGCAGGCTCCAATTCCGAGCGCGAGCGAGAGGATCGCCGCGACGGACGTTACCTTGCGCTTCATGAGCTGCCGCCATCCGAAGATGGCGTCGGCACGGAGGGAGTCCAGCCACGCGATCAGGCGGACGTCGCGGCTCTGTTCGCGATGGCGCAGAGGTGATCCGAAAGCGCGGCGGGCTTCGGCGGGGTCGCGGCCGTGTTCGAGCGCTTCTGCGATATGCGATTGCAGTTCTTCGTCGATCTCGCGGCTGGGAGTGTCTCCGCGGAATACATTTGCGATGCGTGACCAAATTGACATACAAATCCTCTATTCAGTGCGCAACATGCTGGCGGGATCGATTCGGACTGCGCGGATCACTGCCGGCACGGCGGCCATGAGCGCCGCTGCGAGAATCGTCAACGACGGAAGCGCCAGCATTGTTGCCTCAGTGGGCTTGACCTGGTAGAGCAGGGTTTCGAAATATCGTGTCGAGGTCATTCCGAGCGCTAGGCCCACACCCGCGCCCACCAGGACCATCGAAAACACATCCGTGGTTACGCGTCGCACGATATCAAAGGCTCGCGCGCCCAACGCCATCCGAATGCCGATCTCGCGGCGGCGTTGCAGCACGGAATAATCCAGCACGCCATAGAGGCCGACACCGGCCAGCGTAAGCGCGACTATCGCGAAGAATAGCGCCAGCATGGCAAGCAACCGTTCGCGAACGGTGTTGGATTGATTGATTTCGATTTGTGTGCGGACGTTGCTCACGCGAAATTCGGAGCGCGCACGAGAGACTTCCTGCCGAAGTAGGGACGCTAGCGCGAGAGGATTTGCGCCAGATGTGCGGACGATGAACGTCCCGCGGCCGCTTGGACGGAATGCGCCCTGGGCATCCACGGAGGAAAACGGAACATACACGGTCGGCCGGACCGGGATGCGCAGGCGTAAGTTCCGCGAGCGCGCGTCGCGGACGAATCCTACAATTTGATATGGAACGCGGGCGCCCCTTGCTTCCGTGCGAGTGAAGGATTTTCCGGTTGGATTCTCGCCGTTGAAAAATAGCTTCGCGAATGCGTCATTTACGATGGCAACGCCTGGAGATGTCTCGCCAGCGCGAAAATCGCGGCCGTCGATGAAGGGAATCTTCATGGTGTCTATCCAGCCGGGCGAGATGCTGAGAAAATCGGCGAAAACATCGGACGGAGGTGCGTTGTTGATGGAAACGTAGTCCACGGCGCTTTCCCCGCTCAGAAGCGGCCATGTAGTCAGTGCCACTTTTTCGACGCCCGGCAGCTCGCGCAGATGTTGCGCCAGCTGATCCCAGAAAACTGGCGACGCAGGACGAACGGTGACCGTTTCGAGATTGAGAATCCGTTCGGAGGAGAAGCCGGTGGGTATATTCGAAAGACGGTCAAAGGATGTTACAAACAAACCGGCGACGAAATGCACTACGAAGCAGAACGCTACCTGTGCGGCGATCAGCGCATACATCAGGCGGCCGCGCGAGTGCGGATCTTCACCGCCTTTGAGCGCGTTGACTGGCTTCACCGAGGAAGCGCGCAGCGCCGGCGCGAGACCGAAAAGGATTGTAACGCCAAACGCCAAAACCAGTCCGAACATCAGTACGCGCCAATCCGCCGTAAGAATCAGGCGCGCCGGGTTGTCGGGCGGATTGATCATATTGACGATGAACGGCGCGGATTGCCACGCAAACAATCCGCCGATGGCGGCCGCGATCAAGGCGAGCAGCGCGCTTTCCACTAGCACCAGTTGCACCAGCCGCCAGCGTCCCGCGCCGATTGAGACTCTTAGCGCCATTTCGCGCGCCCGAGCGGACGCCTGCGCGGTCATGAGGTTCGCGACGTTGGCGCAAGCAATCAACAGCACCAGCGCTACCAGGATTCCGAGCGTTTCGAGCGCACGCCGGTAATCGCGCTGCAGGTTCGAGCGTCCGGCGGCGGCTGGTTCAAACAACAGCTTGTGATTAAAGAATTTCGCGAGGCTCGCTTTTGGCATCGCGGGAAAACCCTTCGCACGCTCCTGTTCGAAGGCTTGAAACGTCGCGCTGAGCTTCTGGTGAACGGGCTCCGGGTCGACGCCTGGTTTCAGTTGCAGTAGTGTCCGAAGCCAGAAGTTGTTCGGACTGGCCAGAGTGGTGGCGGTTTTCATCGCCATGGGGACAAAAACGTCGGTCATGGTGCCGGTTTCCGTGCCGGCGAAAGGGCCCTCGGCTACGCCCACGATTTCGAAAAGGTCGTTCCCGATTCGAACCGTGCGTCCGATCACTTTTGGATCTTGCGCGAAACGGTGCGACCAATAGTCGTACGACAGAACCGCGTAAGGATGGGCCCCGGGCGTAAGATCGTCGTTCTCTGTCAACAAGCGCCCGAGCGCCGGCTTCAATCCGAATGTCGGGAACATCCAACCTGAGACATATTGTAAATACGCTTTCTCGATCTCCTGAAACGATCCATAGGTCACGTCGACGCGGTCGACGTAGGAGATGGCGACAGACTCGGCTTGATCCTTCAAAACGTCGCGCCACTGGCGAAACATGGGATACGAACAACTGTCGTAGGTGTTGAGCTTGCCGTCGGCGCCGATGCTTTCGAATGCGACCGAGTACAGACGCTCGGGATTTGACACCGGCAAGGGCCGCAACAGCAAGGCGTCGATCAGGCGGAACGCCGAGGTGCATGCTCCGATGGCCAGCGCGAGCGAGAGGATGGCCGCGGCGGAAGTTATCTTTTTCTTGTTGAGCTGCCGCCAGCCGAAAATCGCATCGGCGCGGAGGGATTCGAGCCAGGGAATCAAGCGGACATCGCGGCTTTGTTCGCTATGCCGCAACGGGGCACCGAATGCCCGCCGAGCTTCGACCGGGTCGCGGCCTCGTTCGATGGCCTCTGCTAAATGCGACTGCAGTTCTTCATCGATTTCTCGGCGTGGATCAACCTCGCGAAATACGTTGGTGATACGCGACCACAATGACATGTTGTTCTCTGAATACTCTGACTTCTTAGTATATAGACGTCTGGGTATGAAAATGGTTAGGTGGTCCCAGAGCCGTTGCCGCCATCCGGGCTAGAATTTGTCCAGGAACGTCATGCCAGCGAAGTACGTTGTCCTCTGTACTGTTCCGCTCTTGTGGCCGAGCGCGGATGCGCAATCTGTCCGGCGCGACCAGCTGAGGTTTATGGGACGGGAAGTGACGACAACTAAACCGGAACTCGATCCGGAAGGATCTTTCCCGAAAGGTCCGGCGTCCGTCTGTCTGGAAGGTCCACCGCAACGCCAGTGCTACACCGAGCCCGAAGACTTTGGAAAAGACCCGAGCGTATCCGTTGTTCGGGTGGAGAAGGGTATGCCCGCCCTTTTCTTTACGGCTGCCAGTGGCGGGACTAGTGGTTTTCGAGTTCACTTTGCGCTGCTGCGGCCTGGGAAAGGAAATGACTTGCAGGATTTGTTCATGGATGACATGTCGGTCTCGGATCAAAGCCGGCACGCATTTTGGAGAGAACCTGCGGTTCCCGATGCACCAATCTTTGTGACGGCCGACGCTCTTGGGCCGGATGAAGGGCCCACGGCGAACATCGATACATGGTTTCGGCCTACGTCTGCAAGCCTTTGACATCCACTGACGGCAGTTAACACGCGCTAACGGGCTCCCTATATGATGAGAATACTTAAGTAGCCACTTGACAATTGATATCGTCTGATAGATACTTGAGTGGAGGCTTAACTAACCATGCAAGAACAATCTGTAATTCACAGCACCTTCGTGATCGAGCGCAGTTATCCCGCCAAGCCCGAGCGCGTATTCGCGGCATTCTCTGATCCGGTCCAAAAACGCCGCTGGTTCGCAGAAGGGGACCACGGCGAATTGGAGCACCATGAGTTGGACTTTCGAGTCGGTGGGAAGGAACGTGTCCGTGTTCGCCTCGGAGAAGACACTCCTCTGAAGGGGGTCATCTGCACGAACGATATCAGCTACCTGGACATTGTGCGCAACAGGCGCGTTGTGACTGCCTCCACCATGAGCATTGCCGAAAAGTGTATTTCGGCATCTCTGGTCACGTTTGAATTCTTGCCGTCAAAAACCGGTACCGACCTCATCTTCACGCATCAGGGTGCATTCTTCGAGGGCTCCGACGGTCCTGAGATGCGAAAAGAAGGATGGCAGGAGCTACTCGACAAATTGAGTGAAGAGTTCGTGGGTGCATAGGAAGAAACCCAACGTCGATCGTGTATTCCACGCTCTCGGCGATCCCACGCGGCGCGCCATTCTGGAGAAACTCAGCGAGGGCCCGATATCGGTCTCGCGCTTGGCGGAGCCGCTCGACATCACGCTCGCCGCGGTAGTTCAACACCTGCAGGTGCTGGAGGAAAGCGGGCTGGTACAAACCGAAAAGATCGGAAGGGTGCGGACTTGCCGCATCGAACCTACGGGACTTTCGGCGGCGGCGCAATGGATCGGCGAGCGGCGATCGAGGTGGGAGAAGCGTCTGGATCGGCTGGGCGATTTGTTGGCTGAGCCGGATGAAGGGAAGTGATGAGTGGTTTGTGAGATACTCCCTTTTTGATGTTGCGAACGCTTCTTGTTTGGATGGTGTTCCTTTGCCGAATCCAGGCCCAGAGCACTTCCTTTCCACTCGAATCGGTCTCGGTGGAAGGCACCGGGTTGTCCAAGGAAGTCGTGCTGCAGCTTGCAGGCCTAAATATCGGCGTGCCGATAGATCAGGCCGCGATGGAGGCGGCGTCTCAGAAACTCAATGCGACTGGCATGTTCGAAACTATCAGCTATAGTTACGGCCCTGGCCCGAAGCAAGGCTACGTATTGACTCTGAAGGTCGCCGATCCGAGTTCACCCTTCCATGCGACCATTGATATCCCCGGCGTTAACGAAGACGAGATTTGGCGATGGCTCGCTACGCGGTACCCCTCGCTTGATCATAAGGTGCCGGTCAACGAAGCTGGCCAGCAGTTTGTCGCCCGCCAAATCGAGGAGCATCTTGGTGCGGCACTGGAGGGACACCACGTCGCCGCCAAGCTGGAGACCGTGTTTGTGGCCGGCGGAAAATCGAACATCTCGTTTCAGCCAGACCCGCTTCCTCGAATCGCGGCGATGAATTTTACCGGTGAAAGCGAGTTGACGTCCGAAGAGCTGATCAGGCTCATCCCCAAAGACGTGAAAGATCAGGGGTACACCGACCGGACCTTTCGACAGGCTGTCGAATTAAACCTGCGGCGTGCGTACGAGGAGCGCGGGATGTACCGCGTCCGTTTTCCGAGCATCACGGCCCAACGGGAATCCGGGTGGTCGGTTTCCGTGACGACGTCCATTGAGGAAGGCGCGAAATTCACTCTGGGCGACGTCGAGATCGTCGGAGATAAACTTCCCGCTGACGCTATGCTCAAGGCGGCGAAGTTCCGTAAGGGCGAGATTGCCAACTGGACTGAGATCCAGAATTCTATCTGGGAGCTGGAAAAGCCCGTGAAGCGCATGGGGTATCACCATGCGGCCGCACGGCCTGAGCGCATCCTGCACGACGATCAGCACGTACTGGATGTCAAGATCCGCTTCAACTTGGGTCAATTTTATACTTTCGGACAGTTGCGGATTACGGGTCTGACGCCCAATCAGGAAGCCCAGGCGCGAAAGACTTGGAGTCTAACTCCAGGGGCTGCGTTCGACTACGACTACCCGAGAGATTTCTTCCCGGCCTTCTTCCGCTCGGTGGATTCGCGCCAGTTCAAGAAATTCAACGTGGCTATGCAGAAGGGCTCCGGCGAGAACGTGATGGATTTTGTCTTGACCTTCGAGCCGCGCTGAACTCATTTCGCTTCCAGCTTCTTCAGCATGCCGGAGGCGTTCGAATTCTCGGGATCGAGTTCCAGCGATTTCCTGTAATACTGAATGGCCAGTTCTTTTCCGGCGGTCATGTAGGCTTCCCCCAGGCTGTCCCAGGCGTTGGACGATTTCGGATAGGCTGCGGCGTTCAGCTCGAAGATGCGCAGGGCTTCCTTGAATTCTTTGCGCGCCATCAATTGATAGCCGAGCATATTCATCGGACCTTCCTCAATGGGCGGGCCGGACGCGTAGTTCTTGAGTGCTTCATCCATGCCTTTTTCGAGAATGGCCCGTTGAAGCTGCACGCGCGGTGAATCATAGCGCTCGTAATGAATCCAGTTGAAGGCGGGCTGAGCTTCACGCAGGGCGCTCGCGGCAATATCGGGAATGATCATCATGCCGTTCGAGCTGTTGGTGAAAATCACGACGCCTCGTTTGGAGCCGGCTGAGGCGGCCATGAACGCCTTGAAATCGCCATTATCGCCCCAGTGCCAGAAGAAAGGGCCATGCGCTGTTTGTTCGATACCTACACCGAGACCCCACGCGATTGACTCCGATGTTTTCGTAATCGGGCGGCCGATGCAGTTGGAGCATCCGGCGTCCACCTGCGATTGCGGCGTCAGCATGGCGTGGCTGGTTTCCTTCTTCAGGCCCGTTCCGTTCATTACCGCTATCACGAATGTTGCGTAATCTCGAGCGGTGGTGAGCAGCGAGGACGCCGCGGCTGGTCCGCCTCCGCCATTAAGGGGTGAGCCGGTTGCGACTGGCTTGAAGAACTGGTCCGGTACTCCGATGGAGGAGTGTCCCGATGCGGCCAGATTTTCGTACTTTGGCTGCCACAGGTAGCTGCTATCCGTCATGCGGAGCGGATCGAAAACTGTTTGCCGCATCCAGGTATCGAGCGCGAGACCGGTGAGCTTTTCGACCGCACGCTGCAGGTAGACGAAGCCCTCGCCGGAGTAGCTGAATCGATCGCCGGGCTTGAAGTGGATCACCAGCGGTTTGCCATTGGGCCGCCAATTGGGGAAACCGGTGCGATGCGTCAGGACGTGGCGAGCGGTGATGGCGTTGATCCGGTAATCGTTCTGTACATATTCGGGGACGTATTTGTATAACGGCGTGTCCAGGTCAAGCTTGCCCTGATCCACCAGCTTTAGCACGCCGTATGCGAAGACCACTTTGCTTAAAGACGCGGCTTGGAACACCGTGCGGTCATCCACCTTGTCGCCCGTCTTCGTGTTCTTGACTCCAAAAGATCCGACCCATGCGATCTTTCCGTCTTCGATGAACGCGATAGAGAGGCCAGGGACGTTGGCGCGGGCCATCAGGTCCGGAATTAGCGACGAGAGTTGGTTGTCTTGGGCCTGGGATCGGAAGGCGCATAGCAGAAGGGCCAGAGCAGGGAAATAGCGCATGCAGGGTTGGACGCGCAATGTGAAATTTAGTGCCTTCGGCCAGCCGGAAGCACATGTCGGTAGAACCCGATTCCGAGCCACGACCGGGAGGGAGTGCTACCAGCACTGGTGGGGGCCTTGCACGATCTAAACGCTCCCTTCCGGTCGCGGTTCGGTTTGTGGTGTGAGATAAACTAAGAGATTGAAATCTCGCGTATCGGTAGTAAGTTATTTGAATACGGTGCCGCTGGTTTGGGGCATGCTGCATGGCGACGAGCGCGGCCTGTTCGACCTTTCCTTTGCGATCCCCGCGGAATGCGCGGACCGATTGGCCGACGGGCGCGCCGACATCGGTATTGTTCCGTCGGTGGAGCTGAATCGGCAGAATCTGCGGATTATTCCGGGGACGGGCATCGCCTGCGATGGACCGGTGCGAAGTATTTTGTTGATTTCGAAGGTGCCGTTCGAGCAAATCCGCACCTTGGCCACGGACGCGAGCTCGCGGACTTCGGTGGCGCTCAGCCGGATCGTGCTGGCCAAGAAATATGGCGTGGAGCCGCGGCTTTTTTCGGAGCGTCCGCATTTGGGGTCGATGCTGGAGCATTGCGATGCCGCGCTGATCATCGGAGATGCCGCACTGGTATTGGATCCGGCCGACCTTCCGTTCTATGTCCTCGATCTGGGTACGGAATGGACAGGGATGACCGGGCTTCCCATGGTTTTCGCTGTTTGGGCCGCACACGCGGAAGTTCCCTTGCAGGATCCGGCGCCCTTTCTGGCGTCCCTTCGTTTTGGAATGACACACATTGAGGATATCGTGCGCGAGGAACATCCCAAGCTCGGGATTTCGGAAGCGTTGGCGCGCGAGTATCTCACGCGGAATATTGTTTTCGAGCTCGGCGACCGAGAGTACAAAGGATTGGCGACTTTTTTGCAATATGCTTCGGAGCTGGCGAATCCAGTTGGACTAAAGAAGGTGACCGTATGATGACGCGCGAAGAAGCGCTGGATCTTTATCGCAGCGATGATTTGATCGGAATCGGAATGGCTGCGGATACTGTGCGGCGCAAGCTCCATCCGCACGGCATTGTCAGCTATATCATCGATCGGAATATCAACTACACCAATTTCTGCACCGAGTACTGCAGCTTTTGCGCGTTCTACCGGCCCATGGGGCACGCCGAAGGCTATATCCATTCCAAGAAAGTGATCTTCGATAAGATTCAGGAGACCATCGATCTGGGCGGCACCGGGATTCTGATGCAGGGTGGGCTGCATCCTGAGTTGAAGATCGAGTGGTATGAGGATCTGCTGCGGTCCATCAAGGCGCGGTTCGGAGACAAGATCTGGAACCATTGTTTTTCGGCGCCCGAGATTGTGAACATCGCGGAAGTGAGCGGGTTGACGCTGCGGGACACGATAGCGCGGTTGCGCGATGCGGGCCTTGAATCGATTCCCGGAGGCGGAGCGGAGATTCTGGATAATGAGGTACGGCGCCGGATCAGCCGGCTGAAATCATCCACGCAGGATTGGATCGACGTGCACCGGACGGCGCATGCGCTGGGCTTGAGGACCACGGCGACCATGATGTTCGGATGCGGCGAGACCATGGAACAGCGCATGAATCATTTCGATATAGTGCGCGAGATTCAGGAGGACACTGGAGGGTTCACGGCATTCATCCCCTGGTCGTTCCAGCGCGAGAATACTTCGCTCGGGCGGTTCGTCAAGGAAGAAGCGACGGGTGTTGAATATCTGAAGACGCTGGCGATATCGCGACTGTATTTGGAGAACATTCTGAACATCCAGTCGTCCTGGGTGACTCCGGGATTGAAAACCTGCCAAGTGGGGCTACGCTTCGGCGGCAACGATGTCGGCAGCATCATGATTGAGGAGAATGTGGTTTCGGCCGCGGGAACGCACAATCGCGCGAGCGAAGAAGAGTTGCGCCGGCTGATTCGAGATGCGGGCTTCATACCGAAGCAGCGGGATACGTTGTACCGCACGTATTTTTTGAATTAATTGCGCTCTGCACAGCCTTGTCGATGAAGGCGAGTACGGGCGCGCAGCCCAGCTTGTCGAGGTACTTCTTGAGAAGCTCCAGATCTGGGTGCCCGACGAACAATCGGTCCAGTCTCTGACATACATTGGCAGGGCGCAAGTGGAACTTGGATTGTTCGGCGAAGCTGTCAAGGCGCTGGGCACGGCGGAAGGGTTCTCTTCGAGAGCGGGAAGCACCTATTACGATGCGGCGTTGCTTCGCGAAACGGCTGCTCTTTATCACGCGCTCGCCGGATACGATGAGGCAGCCGCTAGTGCAGCCAAAGCCGTTCGGCTCTCACAGGAACGCAACCTCCCCAAGATCCGCGTGGCCTACTGCAAGAGCATCGAAGCCATCGCTCTGCTGCGAATCGGAAAATTGAGCGAGGCTGAAATACTTGCAACGAGCGCGGTGAAAGAATGTCCCAGAAAGGCCAGGGAAGTCTCCGGTGTTCGCGTCGCGAATCTTATACGCAGCGTGCGTCATTGAGAGCAATGCCGGAATCTTCGCGGATGCCGAAGCGTACTGCCGCCGAAGCCTGGATATCGCGTCGCAATCGAAACGCGACACGCGAGATTTGTCGCTAGGCTGTCTGGCGCTGGCGGAAGCACAGTTAGAGGCCGGCGATCTGGCACACAGTCCCGAAGCAGCCACGAAGGGCCGTGATCTTACCGCGAAGCTGTTCGGCGAATCGCATCAAGATATGGTCCAGGCACTGGAGTTGCTGGCGAGAGTCAGCGCCAAGGACGGCAATATGACAGACGTTTGTGCTGACGCCAATCGAGCTGTCAAGATTGCGACGGCTCTCTTCGGCGAGCGGTCGCCCGGCGCTGCTGGGCCCATTCGTGCCTTGCGCGAGATGGACGCGTGTCGTTGGGCCGAATCGTCGCGGAACCTCTTAGGGTTTTGGGCGCGGACTCGATTTCAAACGCGGCAGATCGCGCGAACCGTGTACCACTCTCACGATTTAGATCCCTTTGCCAACCGGCCGGTAGAAGACCACATACTCCGCGAAGCGCTTCATGGGGAACATTCGCGTGTTACCAAGCAACCGGATCCGGATTTGCGTGGCTCTGCGGAGACGAGGATGGGACAAGAGAAGCCGGAAGGTTTCATCGGCCATCTCGTAAAAGTGGAGTGCAGTTTCTATGCCCGAATCGGCTGCGATGTATTGCGCTTGCTCATCTAGATCGCGGCTCGCCGCCGGCCGTATCAGGACTCGCCTATTCACTTACGGGTCTTGCGATGGCGTGCGGTCAGCGCCGAACGCTTCTTGTTCCAGAAGGCCTGGTCCACCTCGACTGGTTCGCCGGAAGCGAGTCCTTCGAGCAAAAGAGCCTCGATCCTTCCCGCTGTTTTGCGCTTCTGATCCTCGCGGATTAAGGAACGGAGGTATTCACTGGGAGTGCTGTAGCAACCTTCCTGCACCTGCGCGTCGATGTATTCCCGAAGCGTTTTCGGCAAGGAGATGTTCAGAGACGCCATACTCTCAGGTTAATCGTCGCAGCCAATTGATGTCAATAAATGGCAGAAAATGGCGTTCACGCGTGTGTCAGGATGTAAACCCAGGCTTCCAGCTCTTGACCGTCCTTAACAGAACGCGCCGGAACTCGGAGCCTTCGTATTCGTCGAGCCTTCCCAGAATGCTCGGATCCAGCAGCTCGAAGAGTTCGCCCCGTACCCATTCGTTCGGTCGGTCCGACGGGACGGCGCCAGAGTAATTGCTGAATTGATGGAGGCGGCCGCGCATCCTGGCGTCGCCGATGAATCGGGAATTGTCTGCTAGCAGTTTCGCGAACTTGTTCGGTGAGCCACGGCGCAGCGTGCCGTAGACGAACAGGCGCGCCTGCGGCATTGATCAGGCAGGCTGCAGTTCGCGGGCGTACCCGGCCAGCTCCTCGGGCTGAACCGTGACCAGCGTTTTTTCCATGTCCTCGCCGCTTTCGAGCATATGCTTCAGATGTAGCGCGGCCAGTTTCAGGCACCACGCGTCGGTGAGCGGATGGCCGGTATTCTTGCTCAGAACCAGCAGAGCCGGATGGGGCAGCGCGATGACGCGCTCCTCGAACGGCTCGCCCTCAGTGGAGATTGCGAATTTCACATCCACCGTATCGGCGTGGCGTATGGAAATGCCGGTTTGCAGCCAGTTGAGGTGCACCTGCCACATTCGGCCGAAAGGGTCCGGCCCAGCTTGGAATTCACGGAAGTTGTCGAGCATCTAGGTCGATTGTAGCGGAAGCCGAGCACGGTGCGGCGGTATATTCGAGATGGAAGTCTTTTTCGGGAAAACGGCGCGGGAGAGTTAGGATTGTAACAACTCTGGGACGAGCCGCGAGTCGCGTCGGCTAGCAGACGGAAACATACTTTATCGCCTAGAAAAATAGAGCCGGGAGCCCTCGCGACGTTGTTTCAAAAAGGGTAAGTTTTGAGAATGGCGTTTCCGGCGCTTTCGTTTCCGCGTGCCCTTTTCCCTTCGTCCCGCAAGCCGTTATCGCAATTTGAACAGGCATCATGGATACGGGATCATAGACTATTGACCATGCGAGGAGCTTCAAATGAAAAAAGCAAAATTGGCCGCCCTTTTTGCCGCCACTGCAAGTGTTGTAGGGGGTGATCAGGCCGTAGCGCTGGGCCAGTCGAATTGCTCAGGTAATGACTGCCTTGCGATCACGAATATAAGGCATGGAACGCGCTGTGGCGCTCATGACAGTATCGAGTTTGATATTCGAAATGTGTCTGGGTCCATGTATCTACTTGGTTACGTTGAGTTTGATGCCGCCGAAGGGCATTGGCAAATCCCCACAGGACTGATGAAACCCGGGGCAGTACAGCAGAACATCTACCATTGCCATGCTTCCGGCACGCCTAGTGCTCGGGTGAACACTGGCACAGATCCGAACCATCTGTCATATCCTAGCCGCAGCACACCGGCGAGTTCATCCAGACCGAATATCACGGCTGTCAGGTTGAACCAGGCCAGCATTGATAAGCTGAAATCTCACGCAAAGCAGTTGCATGACGCCGGTGTGCTCAATGATCTACTGGCGTGGAGTCCGCTGGCCGGACTTGTATTGGACAGCAACGTACCCGAGGTCGCTATCGATATTTATCAGTCAAACTGGGAATGGCTGGCCAAGTCGTTTTCCTCAGTCGGCAGTGCGGTTTTCAACACTCTGGCCAATGACGCAAGACTAACTGCGAACGATGACAGATATACGTTTGGGAACCCGCAAGCCAAGCAATTCTGGAACGCCATGGCCGATTTTTACGCCTCACAAGCTCCCGGACTTATAAATACTCCCAAAAATCAAAACGCGCCTGTGCCGCATTAGAACACGGAGCCATCACAGCGTCCGGTCGAGCGCAGACAGTCTATCGGCTTCAAAGCTGTCAGGGGTGCCACAGCGCGTTCCATGCCTGATATTCGTGGCCACAAGGCAGTCAGAACCTGAACGTTTCGGCGGGCTCTGCGCCGCTGTCAGACAAAAAGAAAAGAACGAAACAGCTACTACAGCTGTCTTCCGATAGTTCCGACGCGGTGCCAAATAGAGTCCCAGCAAGATCGTTCTACTGTTAACGGTAAGCCGACATCCGGCCCGCGAACAAACGTGATGAGAGCTTTCCGATCTGAAAAACATTCTACAAGCCCCGAGGATTATGGGTAGCATTCAGGTAGATTCCTGATTTCATACCATCACTATAGGTATATTCAAAAATACCGACCCCACGGCCCACCCCGTCGTCGATGAGGCTTTTTCTCGCCTCCTCAGCTTGTTGCATCGTGACCGTGTCGGCACCACGATGTAAATGGCCGGGTCCACTTGGGGAAAGGCCGCAATTGAATCCCGAACTCCCCATCATTTTGTAGTATGCTTCTTGGGCTCTCCCCTCAATGTTGCCGTCATAGTCGTTGGGACGGACCGCGAATACAGGAGACACAACATAAAACTGAAAGGTCCGAGTGTCTTGTTTGTTCCTGCTCCCGCATGTCGTTGCAAACCAGTAATATGCATACGGAGCACGATCCTGAAAAAACGCCAGTTCAAGGCGTGGTTCCGGTTCAATACGCGTCGCACTCGCATGTCCTATATTGTGCCTGCCGTTCGTGCCCGCGTGGGAAGCATATGCCTCCGGCAGGTTTGCGGGGGGCAGTGACTCGTAAACAGCGGAAGACGTCAGCGGACCGGCGAGCCAACTGCGCCTGTCAAAGACTTTAGAACCTTCATATCCCAATATTGTGACGGCGATCAGGAACACGACAACGGTTTGCACTATGCGTTGCATCATATTACTCCTTTTCAAGCAGGTCTCGCTCGCGCCAGTGTAGGTGGATCTCCGGCGTGTTCGGGATTCTAACACATCGCTCGGCTGCCAGTGCGTTTCACAACCGGTAGGTTTTGAGACAGCGTGCGAACCCTCTAAAATCAGGCTCCCGGATGTCGCAGAATCCAGTCTCAAAACTGGAACAGTATCGGCGTTTGAGCTCTACGCATCCCCAACAGCGCACCCATGAACGCTGTACATTCCGTGAAGGCGCTGAATTCGCAGAATTCAGTCTCAAAAACTAATCCCCAGCTTCCGATAATCCGGCGGTATATCGCCTTTCTCGCTCAAGCCGAGTTTCCGGCAAATCGAGGCGCCATGTAGCCAATCCTTCTACCCCGGCGGATACACACCCTACAGGCGGGTTTACCCCCTCGCCTTGGCATCCTTCAAACTGACCGCAGTTTGCCTGCTGCGAGATACCGCCCTGTTGTTCTCGCCCGTTCCCTGCCGGTCGCCGCTCAGTTTTCAATAAAACGGGTGATTCTTATGCGCCACCAGCGACAAAAACTCGTCTCGCGTTTCCTTACGCTCGCGGAATGCGCCCAGCATGGCGCTGGTCACTGTTCCCGACTGCTGCTTTTCGACGCCGCGCATCATCATGCAGAAATGGCGCGCTTCGCAGATCACGCCCACGCCTCGCGGCTGCAGCACTTCCTCGATGGTTTCCGCCACCTGCTGCGTAAGCCGCTCCTGAATCTGGAGCCGGCGCGCGAAAGTGTCCACGATGCGTGGGATTTTGCTCAATCCGATGAGCTTGTCCTTGGGCAAGTACGCCACGTGCATCTTGCCGAAGAAGGGCAGCAGATGATGCTCGCACATGCTGAAGAATTCGATATCCTTCACCACCACCATGCCATCGGAGTTCTCGCGCGAAAATAGCGCGCCGTTGACGATGCTTTGGATATCCGTTTCATAGCCGCTGGTCAGAAAACGAAAAGCCTTTTCGGCGCGTTCGGGCGTCCGAACCAGGCCTTCCCTGGCCGGATCTTCGCCGACCTTCTCTAACAGCGATTTCATCAACGATGCAATGGATTCCTGGTCCTGCTTCGGCTGCATCATTTTCACAACTGCTCTGTTCTTCTTCATTTCTCAGCTTGCCCTCAACTCAAATGAATTGCGCGCCGTTTCCCGCAGTCCGATAGCTTCCAGATGCGGCCCGCCGCCGGGAAAAGCGGAATGCCAATGCGCAGCCAGACGTTCCTCAATGACATGCAGGATGTTCTCGGAAGTGGGAACCAGCTCCTGGAACTCGCGCACATCGGCGTTCATATACTTGTGGTCGAAATCGTGGATCACGCGCGAAGCCACCAAATGGTCCAATGTTGACACATTCACCACTTGTCCCGATACCGGATCGAGCGGTCCTGCCACAGACACTTCCAGAATATAGTCGTGACCGTGGCCATGCGGATTATTGCATTTGCCGTAAAGCTCCTGATTCTCGCTGCCGGAGAATCGCTCGGAATGGAGCCGGTGCGAGGCTGCGAATTTATAACGTCGCGTCACGCGCATCATTGCCGGTCTCCCGCGTAATCCACGTATAGGTCCTCGGTTTCATACAGCCGCACGTTTTGCAATCGGGCGCGGCCTCCATTGAAAGACGGCTGCAAGCGATTCCAGATCTCGGCTGCGACGTTCTCTACCGTAGGCACCACTTTATCGAAAGGCGGGACCTCGTAGTTCAGGAAGCGATGATCCATGGGTTCGATCACTGCTTTCTGGATGATCTCCTTGAGCTGCTTGAGGTCGAAAACCATGCCGGTGGCGGGGTCGGGATCGCCCTCCAGCGTTACTTCCAAAACATAGTTGTGACCGTGACCGTTTGGATTGGCTGCCAAGCCGTATAGCTCGCGATTCTGTTCCAGAGTTAGCGAGGATTGGGCACAAACGTGCGACGCAGAGAATTCAGCTTTGCGGGTGATGAGCATAACCCAAGCATTGGATGCAGCGAGGCGCCAATAGGATACTCTAAGATTATAGTAGAAGCGTAAGGAAATGCAGGGACTTAGATGAAACAAAACAGGATGGATCTGGCTATCAAAGCCGCCACTGGAGTTTTGCTGGTGGTGCTGGCCTTCGTGATTGTGTATTCGGTTCAGGATCATGTGGTCGCGGTGGGTGACAGTGCCCCAAATTTTCGCGTCAAGACCGAGAACGGCGCCATAATGACGCCGAAGGACTTTGGCGGCAAGGTGCTGATCTTGAACTTCTGGGCTAGCTGGTGCGCTCCGTGCGTGCAGGAGATACCGTCCCTGAATCAGATTCAGAAGATGTTCGCGTCGCAAGGTTTGGTGGTGTTGGGCGTGAACGTGGACAGCAAAGAGGAGTTGTACCGGAACATGTTGCAGAGGTTCCAGGTGACTTTCCAGACTGTTCGCGATCCGCAGGAGAACATCAACTACCGCTACGGCACATACAAGGTTCCCGAGAGCTACATCATCGATCGCAATGGCAAGGTTCTGCAGAAGTACGCAGGATTGCCCGACGTGAATGGCGAGTGGAAGGTGTGGACCGATCCTCAGATCATGAGTTACGTTCGGTCGCTACTGTAAGCGGGGACGAGACTGTTGCTAACTGCCGCGGCTCAAAAGAACATCCACGATCTGCTGGGCCGGCGCGGCTATCTGGATCAACCCGAAGATCTGAAGCTCTATGAATACGACGGCAGCGTGGACAAAGCGCGGCCAGAGCTGGTGGTTTTTCCGCAATCGGCCGAAGACGTCGCCGCCATCGTACGAATTTCCAACCACTTCGGAATCCCGATTGTCGGCCGCGGCGCAGGCACCGGGCTGAGCGGCGGTGCGATACCGCGCGCCGGCGGCATCGTGATTTCGTTTGCCCGGATGAATCGGATAGTTCGGATCGAACTCGAGAATGAGCGCGCTTTTCTGGAGCCTGGCGTGGTGAATCTCGAGATCACACAGGCGGTGGAGCGCCAGGGATATTTCTATGCGCCGGATCCTTCCAGCCAAAGAGCCTGCACCATTGGCGGCAACGTCGCGGAGAATGCCGGAGGTCCGCACACGCTGGCCTACGGCGTCACGACGAATCATGTGATGGGCGTGCAGGCCGTGCTGGCGGACGGCAGCGTTATCGAGACTGGCGGCGTCGCGCCGGATCAACCGGGCTACGATATTACCGGTCTTCTGACGGGCTCCGAAGGCACCATGGCGCTGACGACGAAGATCACGGTGCGGCTGATGCGCCAGCCGGAACTGGTGAAGACAATTCTCGCGATCTACGATGCTCCGGGTGACTGCGCGGATTCGGTGGCCGAGATCACCGCTCGCACCATTACGCCCGCGGCCATCGAGATGCTGGATGGCGTCATGCTGCGCATGGTGGAAGAAGCCACGCACGCCGGATATCCCATGGATGCTGCGGCGGTGTTGCTGATCGAGCTGGAGGGTTTGCGGGAAGCGGTGGAAGAACAGGTGCTGCAGATTGAACAATCCTGCCTTGGATGCCGGGCGCGGGAGGTTCGGATTGCGCGGTCGGCTCTAGAGCGCGAGCTGCTGTGGAAGGGACGCAAGAACGCGTTCGGCGCGGTGGGCCGCGTGAGTCCGTCCTATTACGTGCAGGATGGCGTGGTGCCTCGCACGAAAGTTGCGCCCACGTTGCGGCACATTCAAAAAGTCTCGGAGAAATTCGGGCTGACCATCAGCAATATATTTCACGCGGGTGACGGCAATATGCATCCCATCATTTTGTTCGACCACCACAAGCCGGGAGAGTTGGAGCGCGCCAAGGCGGCCGGCGATGAGATCCTGCGATTCTGCATCGCGGAGGGCGGCTCTATCACAGGCGAGCACGGCGTGGGGATGGAGAAGATGGAGCTGGTTGGCGAGCAGTTTCCCGATGAAACGCTCGAGATGATCCGGCGCTTCAAGACTCTGTTCGATCCCAAGTGCCGGCTGAATCCAGGGAAGATGCTGCCGACGGGGAAGGGATGTATGGAGATACGGCAGCCGGTGGGGATGGTTATCTAACTTCAATCGTTTCTCGTTTCTCGTTTCTCGTTGCTGGTACCCGCAGCGATCTATGTAGCAGCATCTTCATCGGGCCGATAGGTGTTTATGGCCACGCTCCGCCTGCTCGGCATTCTGACCGGTTTGGCGATGGCGTCGGCCGCGGATTTGCATATTGCGATTGTGCCTGGGGAGGTGGTGGAGAGGCGCCTCACTTTCTCGAACGACGATCTCGCGAAAGAACCGCTGCTGTGGGTGCAGGCTGATCCGGATCAGATTGTAGTGAGCGTCATCAGTCCGGATGGTCATGTCTATTCCGGAGCAAGCCCTGATGACAGCGCCGCGGTTGTGATTCATTTTGCCGATCGCAAAAGCAGTTCCCAAGATGAACTGGGGCTCGGGCAAGTGCTGGATACTGATGCCACGTTGGTGGGTTTGAAAAAGAATGCGCCGGCGGGAGTGTACAAGATCCGTCTGGAAAGAAGAGAGCTTTCGTCGGTCACCGAGGTGACGGTACACCAGACGACATCGGATGGTCTCGCGCAAGAGATCCTAGCGAAGGTGCAGAAGAGTGCAGCAGAGTCAATCGCTTCCCTCTACGCGGCGCCCAAGCAGCTAGCGAAGTTCGATGCGCACGGGCAAGCCAAGTTGATCTTGACTGGAACCTGGCAGAAGGATGACATCATTCTGATGGGCGCCACCGCGGATGGAGCATGGACCGCGGCGATTGGTTTACCGGATGGCGCAACGGTGACGGAGGCGAATGCCAAAGCTTCCGGGTGCGATTGGAGGTGGAGCGATTCCGACCAAACCATGATGAATCCGCTGCCAGAGGTTCACGGGAAACTGCTCGCGGTTGCTTGTCCCGAACGCATGCAGAACGGTCCCATCACGATCACCGCCCAGACTGGCGACAAGAACGCGGGTGGGCAGCTTATTGCCGTGGTTCTTCGGCCCAGCAATATCGGCGCACAGTGGGATCGGAATCTCTCGGCCGCGGGTCAAACCGTCGCTTTGCGGTCCAAGCCCGAAGGTGCGAGCACTGACGGAAATCATCGAAGCGCTGTCGTAGACCGGCCCATTGTTATCCGTCTCGAGCTGGACGGCGGTCTCAGCCCGATTGCGGAAGTCGCCGTCTCGGGTCAGGCATATTTGGTCGATGGCAAGCATGTACCTCCGGTGAACGTGTTTGGCCCGGATCCTGCCAAGAAGCTATACGGCACGATAGCTAAAATCGCGCGCGATCCGAACGGCGATTTCGTATATACATTCAAAACTCAAGAGGCGGGGATTCATCAGTTGGATTTCAAGGCCGAAGGTGTTTTCCAAAATGGGCGGCGCTTCGCTGCGGATACAATTGTCACAGTCTATGTGCATCGCCTGGCTGCCCGCCTGACCGGCATCCGGCAGCAGCGTATGGCGGGTGTTGCACACTTCCTGTTGGATCTGGATGTCACTGAGCCCGGTCCGTACACCGCAGACGTCGAGATCAGCAATGGACCCAACCAGGATCGATCATTTGTCTTCAGCGCCAAGATGCTCGAATCAGGCAAACAGACCATGATCGTGGATAGCGATGCGAAGTTTTTCGCCAAGCTATTGGAAAATCCCAAGGCCCAGCTGATGGCGAGAATGGAGCTGCGCTGGGAGCCTAAGGAGGGTGATGCTCCGCGCGAGATTGTGATCGACACCGCGATTCCGAAGGCCGGCGAGTTCGAGACCCGTGCCCCCGGGCGCAGCGGTACCAACGCCACCGGCGTTACGTGGAGCGTTTCAAGTTCCGGCCTTGCCTTGACCGTTCCCGTCTTCGCCACTGGAACGGGGTGCCAATGGGCGGGGACACTCGAGATCAATCCCGCGCAGACGCGCCCCAATGAATCGATCCGCACGGTGGGATATCGCGAGGCCGGTACCTTTGTGCCGAAAGACGGAAAGGCCACTATCGAGTCCCGGTGGAGCCTGGAGCCGTTTTTTACAGGCGGCCCCGTACCCGCCACACAGGCGTTCATCTTCCGTCTCAAGGAACTTCGCTGCGGCGAGAATCGCGGTTATGTAAATAGATTTGAGATCAACCCCGAACCCACCAGCGACATGTACACGATGCCCTTCAGCGCGGACCTCAAAGGGCTTCCGCTCTGGCCGCTGGCGGACCCTGGTCCGGCTGAAACCCTGCACGTCGTAGGTCCGGTCACCATCGAGCCTCTCGACCAGGACGGCGATGGAAAGTTCGATCATCTCAAGGCCAGCTTCGATCTTGCGTCTCCAGGAGGACATTGTGCGTGGACGGGTTATGTGACCATGGAGGGCCGGGGATTTGGAGCAAACGGCAGTGCGGACACCATGCCTGGAGTCGGCGCGGTCTCGATGGAAATTGACGCGACTTCTTCATTCTCGCTGCGGGACAGGTCCATTTTCAGCTTCCAGATCACTATGATCAAGTGCGGCGCCGCCGGGACTCAAATTACCGGTGACGAGATGAATGCCGCGTTCCTGAACCATACGGTGCTGGTTGAACAGCAGTTCGCCATCGATTCCCACCGTTTCGCCGCCCTCGGTGAATTCAAGCCGCGCTGACGCGAAATTTCTCTTGACTTAAACTCAACTTCAACCCGTAGCATCTGGGTATGAAGACACTTCTGTTTCTCGCAGTAACACTTTCTCCCTTTGCCTGCGATCGCTCGGCGCTCAATGCCGAGCAGCGCAAGCGCCATTTTGACGAATTGGGTCCTGAGTTGCGCTCGATGGTAAAAGGCGCGCGCGAACTTCCGGACGGATATGAATTTCAGTTCCCGGCCGATCCGCCGAATTTTAAACTGGTCGCCGAATGGGCTGCCGGAGAACATGCCTGCTGTCCTTTTTTCGACATCGATCTACGTCTGGAGCGCGAACACGGCGCGTTCTGGTTGCGCCTCACCGGCCGCGAAGGCGTCAAGGAATTCATCAAGGCCGATTTCAGCCGATGGCTCAAGCAGTGATAGCCTTTGGTCATGACCATCGGTGAGGTTGCGAAACGATCCGGCCTGCGCGCCTCGGCAATTCGATATTACGAGCGCGTTGGATTGCTCCCAAAGCCCGTGCGATCCGGCGGCCAGCGGCGCTACGATAGCCGAATTCTCGCGCGGCTCGCCGTTCTGGAGCGCGCTAAGAATTGCGGATTCACGCTGGATGAAGTGCGCCAGCTTTTCAACGATCAAGGCCGTCCTTCCGAGCGTTGGGACCGCGTGGCGCGGAAGAAAATTGTGGAACTGGATGCTCTCATGGAGCGCATTCGCGGCATGAGGGAACGGATCGGGCGGCGGTGCACTTGCGCCGATTTCGACGAATGTGGGCGCAGGATATTGGCTTCTGAAACTTGCGCTACTTAGGAACTCCGTGGTCGGTAACCAGGCGATGCACGGCGGTGTCGAGATCGATTTTGCCATCCAGATACGGTTTCCAATCCTTTTCGAGAACCGGGAGTGATCCCGGCCATCCGCGCTCTAAGACGCCGTTCTTGATGCCATACATCGTGTAGCCATTCAGGTGGCGCTGCGCAACTTCGCCTACCGTATAGAAAAGCACGGCGTGCCAGAATGCGCGCCGCTCGAAGAGTTTATTTTGCGAGTCGAGTTCCGCTGTGAGCGCATCGCTGATTTTCTGGATCATGCCGTGGGACGCTTCGTGGAACAGTGTCTCGATCGTCGCTGGGCCCGCATTGCCGGCGTTACCGCTCGATATCGTGATGTGCGTGGGACCTAGCACTGTGTACGCTCCGGCCCAGCTCGCGTACTCGGCCACATCGGTGCGGATGGGCTCGGAGGGCCACGGAGTCTGGTACGCGGCCGATAGCTCCTTCTTCATGACCGCTTCGTATTTGGCTACCAGCGGGGTCGCGGCCTCGATCCAGGCCAGATTCTGGCGATTATGTTGCGGCCACCAGCGGGTTTTGTAGACGGGCGCGGCGCGCTCCAGAGTTTGGGTTAGCTCCGCGTCGATTCCGGAACCTTTCAAAGATTCGGTATTCTCGATCTGCGAAAGCGCGATGTTGATTCCCGAGATGTCGCGGCTGAGCAGTTCGTGTTTTGTGATGTCGCTGCGATACACTTCCACCGCGTGGTTCCAAGCCTCGCTCTCGGATTGCTCAGGCGATTTAGCTACAGCTTGTTCGTACAGAAAGTGATGCAGGTTCACCCAGAAGTTGCTGTGGAAGTCGAAGGTTGTCTGTTGGGTCGTTTGTTGCGCCGCCAATACTCCGAGCGTCGACACGAGTGTCGACGCGGCACGCAAGAGTGCGTGCGCTACGTTATTCATACCGTAATGCGAGCATTGGATCTACTTTCGTCGCGCGGCAGGCGGGCAAATAGCTGGCTAGCATCGCTACCGATCCTAGGATCAGAGCCGCTAGACCGAGGATCAATGGATCGCCCGGGCGCACTTCAAACAGCACGCTGGTCATCAATCGCGTGACACTGACTGCTGCAATCAACCCCAGGGCGATGCCCGTGGCGCTCAGGATCAGTCCCTGCCGCAGCACGAGCTTCAATACGTCGGCGCGGCTGGCTCCGAGCGCCAATCGGATTCCGAACTCCTGCGTACGTTGCGCCACTGAACACGCCATCACACCGTAGGTTCCGATCACTGCCAGCGCCAGCGCAACGATCGCGAAGATTCCGACCAGTTGTGCCGCGATGCGCTCGATGCCGGTCGAGTCGTTCACGATTTCCCGCATAGTTCTGATCCGGCCCACCGGCAGGTCGGGATCGATGGCGTGGATGGACTTCGTCACCGCGGTAGCGCTGATAGTTCCGCGAACCGCTACTGCGATTTCACTCCATGGCGACTGAGCTAGCGGAAGATACACGCTGGTGCTGGCACTATCTTCGATGCGGCCCTGCTTCACGCTTCCTACTACGCCGATCACGGTAAGCCAGGGGCCGGGTTGGCCGCCGTCCTTGAAATAGTGAATCCGTTTTCCAATCGGGTCGTGATTCGGCCAATATTGTTTCGCTGTGGCATCATCCACGATCGCGACGCCTGGCGCCGTAGCATTGTCGCGCTCTGTAAATGGGCGGCCGCGGAGCACTGGAATCCCCATCAGGCCGAAATAGTTGGCGCTGACCATGCGTTGGTCGCCGACCGGCAGATCCTGGAGGCTTTTGGGAGGAAGTCCTTCAACCTGGAAGCTGTTGTGGTTGGAATGACCCTGCAAAGGCAGCGCGGAGACCAAGGCGGCATTGGACAGCCCCGGCAGACTGCTCAGCCGGGCGAGCAGTTGATCATAAAACACGGTCTTTTGCTGGTCTTTTGCGTAGTTGGCAGCGGGCAGCGAAAGCTCCATGGTCAACGTGTTGTCGGGCTCAAATCCGGGATTCGATTTCTCCAGCCGTAGGAAACTCTCTATCAGCAATCCGGCGCCTGCCAGCAGCACCAGCGATAATGCCACTTCGGCGACCGCCAGAACGCTCCGGAACCTCTGGCGCGCGGTTCCGGTTGTGCCCGCACGGCCGCCCTCCCGCAGCGATTCATTCAGATTGAATTTCGAACTCTCTAGCGCTGGCGCCAAACCAAAAAGAACGCCGATCAGTAACGAGAGCGCAAGTGTGAAGGCGAGCACCGGGATGCTCAGCGGCGACGCTTCGAAACTCTGTGCCAACGATCCTGGAATCGACTTCAGGAGGGCATCGGTGCCCCACACCGCCAACAATAATCCCGCGCCACCGGCGATGCTTGCGAGCAGCAGGCTTTCGGTGAGCAATTGGCGGATGATGCGGGCGCGGCTGCCACCGAGCGCGATGCGGACGGCCACTTCTCGCCGGCGTCCGGTGGAGCGCGCCAGCATCAGATTCGCCACGTTGGCGCATGCGATCAGCAACACAAACCCCACTGCCGCGAACAGGACCAGCAGGGCCGGCCGCACGCTTCCGACGAAGAGCTCCGTCAGAACCATGAGCTCCACGTGGAGGCCGGCGTTGGTGTTGGGATACGCCTGCTCCAGGCGCTTGGCGATAGTATCCATCTCTGTTTGGGCTGCTGCGAAGGAAACTTGTGGCTTGAGCCGCGCTACCACGAACTCGGCGTGCGATCCACGGTCGTTCACCAGATTTGGCGGGAACGCCAGCGGCTTCCAGATATCGCGGCCGAATGAGAAAAACTGCTTCGGCAGAATTCCGATGATGGTATAGTTCGCACCATCGAGGGTAATTGTTTTAGACAGAACATTCTTATCGCCGCCGAAACTCCGCTGCCAGAAAGCGTAATCCAATACCACCACACGGCGGCCTTCCTGCTGATCTTCCGGCACGAAGCCGCGTCCCAGCTCGGGTTGCATGCCGAAGACGGAGAAAATATTGGGCGTGCCTTCGAAAACCTGCAGGCGCTCCGGCTGTTGAACGCCAGTCATATTGGCGCTTCCGGCTTGAATGGCAGCCATTTGTTCGAACGCGTGGTTCTGTTTACGCCAATCCTCGAAATCCGGTACGGAAGCCACAAACTGCTTGAGGCCGTGGCTCGGGTTAGTGCTCCAAACCACTAGCAGCCGGTCCGGATCGGGATAGGCCACCGGATGCAACAGGACGCGGTGGACGACGCTAAAAATAGCGGTATTTGCGCCGATCCCGAGTGCGAGCGAAAGCAGCGCGACTAGCGTGAAGCCGGGGCTTTTCATGAGCATCCGCAAGCCGTACAAAAGGTCTTTTGGCATATCGGGCGACTGAGCATTGAGGCGGCCAATGAATTTATGGCACAGCCTCAACAGGTTAGACTTTACGCATCGGGAGCGGTTAGTTCGTTTCCGGGACTGCTTTGAACGAAACCGGACGTTTAGTTATGTCTGATTCATTGATGGAAGCTGTATCTGCCCATCGCGAGGCGATGATCGCGTTGACTAGTGAACTAGTGGCCATCCCAAGCGAGAACCCTCCGGGCAACAGCTACGCGGAGTCAATCCAACTTTTGTCGCGCTGGCTGCGAGAGCTTGGATTCAACGACACGCGGGTCGAAGGGGACTGCATTCTGAGCTCTGTGGGCGAAGGCGAGCGGACGCTGTATTTCAGTGGTCACTACGATGTGGTACCCGCGCAGAGCCGGTCCCAGTTTGAACCGGAGGTGAAGGGCGCGAATCTGTTTGGACGCGGATCCTCGGACATGAAGAGCGGTCTGGCTGCGATGCTCTATGCGGCGCTGGTCTTGCGGGATGGGGGCTTTCTCAGGGGCGGCCGGGTTGGGCTGGTATTCGTCCCAGACGAAGAGACTGCAGGCCCGCGTGGTTCGCGGTATCTTGTCGATCGTGGCGTGCTCGGTGCGAACGCGATTGGGATGCTGACTCCGGAGCCCACCGGCGGCGTGATTTGGAACGCCAATCGTGGCGCCATCACTCTAGAGATCACGGTGAAGGGCAAGTCCGCGCATGTGGGCAGGCAGCACGAGGGCGTGAACGCTTTTGAACGAATGCTGACGGTTGCTCAAGCGTTTCAGGAGCTGAAGTCCGAAGTGGAGTCTGCACAGCGCTCGATATTGATGTTGGGCGGACGCAGCGAGAGTGGCACAAATTTCAACGTGGTGCCGGATTACGCTTCCTTTACCGTCGATCGCCGGATCAATCCGGAGGAAGATTTCGACGAAGAAAAGCGGCGGCTGTTCGCGGTGCTGGATCGAGCACGCGGCGAGGGAATCGATCTAGAGGTTGAAGTTCTCCAGGAAGGCCGCGCGGTGGCCGTTTCTGAAGAAGGCCCGCTGGGGCGCGCACTGGCTCAAGCCGTCGAACAGATTACGGGCCGGGCGCCGCGGTTCGAGATGTGTCCGGGATTGCTCGAGATCCGGTTTTACGCCGAGCGCGGCATTCCCGCATTTGCCTATGGGCCGGGCTTGTTGACCGTCTCGCATGGGCCAAATGAGTTCGTGCCGGTCGCAAGGATCGTGGATTGCGCGCAGATCTACGCGCTGACGGCCGCCAAGTTATTAGGCCGCGAATGAACGCGAATGCACGCGAATAGGAATTTGCGTTCATTCGCGTTCATTTGCGGCTAATCTATATGCATGGTCACTCGACGTAACTTACTACTGGGCTCCGCCGCCGCGATCGCGCTGCGCGGCGCCTCGTTGACATCCAAAGAACGTGTCGACCGCGCGCTTCAGGGCCAGGACGTGGATCGGACGCCGTTTAGTTTCTGGCATCACTTCCTGGATACGACGCAGCCCGGCGAGGAACATGCGCGCTCCACGCTCGCGTTTCACGAGAAGTTTCACACCGACCTGGTGAAGGTGATGAGCGACTATCCGTATCCTAAGCCGAAGGCCGAATGGTACTTGCTCAAAGAGGAAAAGAATCCGTTTCCCCAGCAGATCATCGCGCTCGAAAAGATTCGCGACGGTCTCGCCGGGAAGGCCTATTTCGTTGAGACGCTTTTCAATCCCTGGAAAGTGGCGGAGAACCTGTCGTCAGTGGAAGAGGTCCGGCGATTGCAGCAGGAGAAGCCGCAGGCTTTGCTCGACGCGCTGGAGGTGATCGCGAAATCGGAGGCCAATCACGCGCGGCGATCTGTCGCGGCCGGTGCGGCGGGTGTGTTCGTGGCCATCGCGAACGCGCAGGACGGGTACATGACTCAAGCAGACTATGCCAAATTCAGCGAACCGTTCGACAAGATGGTGTTCGACGCGGTCCGTACGGCGCCGCTCAATATCCTGCACCTGCACGGCGACAAAGTCTACTTGGACCGTTTCTATCAGGGTTTCGCGGCGCAGGCCATCAACTATTCGACACACGGCACAGGAGTGCCTATTTCGAAAGTGCGCGCGCAGTATTCGGGCGTCATCCTGGGCGGGTTGGACGAAGTGAACTATCGCAAGCTGACGCGCCTCGACCTGAAGCGCCAATGGGTGGACGCGCGCAAGTCAGCCGGGGCGAAGTTCATCCTCACTCCGGGTTGTTCGGTGCCCAATGACAGCACCGATGACGAGCTGTCGACATTGCCGAAGATGTTCGGAGCGTGAGCAGAAGAATCCAGAAGCCAGAATTCAGGAGCCAGAAGAAGGAATGCGCGCCGCGCCGCCATTTTCTGACTCCTGGATTCTGGATCCTCCCAGCCGCCGCGTGCGCCGCGGCCGCCTTCCGGAGTCCCGATGTTCCGCACGGAATGTACTTTGGTGGAAACCAGCTGGTGCGTATGGGCTCGCTGCGGGCGGGGCGGGTTACGGGCGCGGTAGTTGACCGCGCCGGGGCCGTCGTACCAGGCGCGAGAGTACAAGTGCAGGTTCGCGGTTCCGATAAGATCCTTGAAAATATCCCAGTTAACGAGAAAGGACACTTCCACTTGCCCCGGCTGCTACGACCCGGAAGTTACTGGCTGGGAGTTTCCGGCCCTGGCTTCAACCTTCACTTCTGGGAACTACAAATTGACGCACGCGCGAGCAAGCAGAGTCTGCGCGTAGAGCTCAGCGTCGGCACATAATCCAGAAGAAGGAATGCGCGCAGCGCCACCACCTTCTGAATTCTGACTCCTGGATTCTGGATTCGTAGGCGCGGCGTATGCCGCGACTACCTCGTCGGCACCGGCTGCAAATCGCGGCTCACGATCACTCGATCGATCATGCCGTATTCGAGCGCCTGATCGGGATCGAGAATGTAGTCGCGGTCTACGTCGCGCGCGATGCGGTCCACCGGTTGGCCCGTGGCGTTGGCGAGAATCTGGTTCAGCGACTCCCGCATGCGCAAGATCTCGCGGGCGTAGATGTCAATGTCGGCCGCCTGTCCGCCCAGTCCACTCATGGATGGCTGGTGAATCAGGATACGGGAGTGCGGCAGGCTATAGCGCTTGCCCTTAGTCCCGCAAGCTAAAAGTACTGCCGCCATAGAAGCCGCTTGTCCCAGGCAGTACGTCACCAGATCCGGTTCTACGAGGTTCATCGTATCGAGGATCGCGAGACCGGCGGTGATGGAACCACCCGGCGAGTTGATGTAGAGCGAAATGTCTTTCTCCGGATCTTCGGCGGCCAGGAAGAGCATCTGGGCGATCACCAGGTTCGCCACATTATCGTCGATGGGCGTCCCCAGGAAAATGATATTTTCCTTGAGTAAGCGCGAGTAGATATCGAAAGCGCGCTCACCTCGCGAGGTCTGTTCCACCACCATCGGCACCAGCACGGAATTGTGCATTCGTAAAAACCCCCTTCAAAACATCCATGATAGCGCGGGCTGCAAGAAACAGGCGGCAGGCGGCAGGTGGCAGGCGGCAGTTGTCGAGCGTACTTGAGAAGTTATTGTGATTTCGGCACTGCGTTCTATAAGCGGATTAGCATGGAGGGCATGGAACCATTTCTAGAAGGTAAGAATGCAGTAGTTACTGGAGGCACGCGGGGCATAGGTTTCGCCATCGCGGAAGCGTTGTTGGCAGCCGGCGCCCAGGTCGCTCTCTGTGGCCGAGGCCACACAACTGTGGAAAATGCCGTAACACAACTGGCCAACGGGTCGAAAAGTAAAGTGGTAGGAAAAGCTGCCGATGTAAGGAGTAGCACAGAGGTAATGAATTTTTTTCAGTTTGTAGATGATGAGCTCGGAGGACTTGACATCCTTGTCAACAACGCGGGGATCGGAGTTTTCAAGAGCACGGCGGAGCTGAGTGTGGACGATTGGACGAAAACGCTAGAGACGAACTTGTCGGGTGCTTTCTACTGTTCCAAGGAAGCTCTGCCAAGGATGAGGAACCGGAAAGGCGGCTACGTCATCAATATAAGTAGCCTGGCTGGAAAAAATGCATTTGCGGGTGGGGCGGCATACAACGCGTCGAAATTTGGACTGAACGGTTTTAGTGAAGCGATGATGCTGGATCACCGATATGAGGGAGTGAGAGTCAGTTGTGTCATGCCGGGAAGTGTTGATACCGAATTTGGAAGGGGTTCGAAAGGGGCGGCGGACTGGAAAATTGCGTCCGAAGATGTTGCCGAGATCGTCCTCATGCTGTTGAAAACGCCGGTCAGAACGCTGATCAGCCGGGTTGAAGTGAGGCCGTCGCAACCTCAAAAATAGGGGCCGTTCAGATTTGGCATGCAAGTTGCTCTAGACAAGCTGGGAGTTGGAAGCAGTAGTGAAAGAAGGACCAAGAAAATGTTACGGGTAAACGTTCCATTAGATCCGACCAGGACGGGGCGAGAGGCGGAAGCCCTGGAAGTAAGCCTGGGCCGGCTGATTGTCGGCCAGGATGAAGCCATACAGCAGATCGTGAACATCTATCAGATGTACCTCACCGGGATGACTGCGCCCGGCCGGCCGATCGGAAACTTCCTCTTCCTCGGACCCACTGGATCCGGCAAGACCCGCATTGTGGAAGCTACTGCAGAGTCGATGCTGAAGAATGCGCGCGCCGTTATCAAGATTGACTGCGCGGAGTTCCAGCATAGCCACGAGATCGCCAAGCTCATCGGATCGCCTCCCGGATACCTGGGGCATCGCGAAACGCATCCGCTGCTGAGTCAGGAAGTGTTGAGCCAGTATCACACCGAGAGCTGCAAATTAAGCTTTGTTCTTTTTGATGAGATCGAGAAAGCCTCCGACGCGTTGTGGAATCTGCTGCTGGGCATCCTGGACAAAGGAACGCTGACGCTGGGCGACAATCGCAAAGTGGATTTCTCTCGCGCGCTGATCTTCATGACCAGCAACCTGGGTGCTTCGGAAATGAGCGCGCTCACCAACCCCCGGCTGGGCTTCAATGCGGCGGAAGCATCGCGTAAGGCGCAGAGCGGGGAAGTGGACGAGAAACTGAATGGCAAGATGGCTCGAACCGGCGTGGACGCCGCGCGGCGAAAGTTCACTCCCGAATTCATCAATCGGCTCGACAAGATCGTCACGTTTAGGCCGCTGGGCTCCTCAGAGCTCAAGAAGATTCTGGACATCGAGCTGAACATGGTGCAACAGCGAATCTTCAACACTTCGCCCGAGAAATCCTTCGTCTTCAAAGCAACGGAGGACGCCAAGGGCTTCCTGCTGCAAGAAGGAACTGATCTCAAGTACGGCGCCAGGCACCTGAAGCGTGCCATTGAACGGTTATTGGTCCAGCCCATGTCCAATCTGATCGCCACCGATCAGGTTCGCGGCGGCGATTGCGTTCAAGTGGACTTCAATCCCGTACTCAAGGCGCTTTCGTTCGTGAAGGAAGCCGAAGGCTTGGCCGTGCATGCCATGGCCGATCTGGTGGACCGGTCGATCTCGATTCCAGCCTTCGCCATGGCCAATGGCGCACTGATCGAAGCCGCCAAAACGCAGACCGCGCGATCTTCGCGGCGCTCGTAATAACTCTCAAAACGGGTCATTCTGCCTGGTTGTAGCGACGCATTGTTGTACCCATCTGACTAAAGGTGCGGCCGGTCGTGCTCTTTTGGGCTTGACCTGTCCCGTTCCGATAATTTGTAACTTGCTTTTGCGTGCGGATTCCACACCACAGGTAGAATCACGCCTGGCGTGTCTCCTTTAACAAAACAAAGACGAGAGAAGTTTCTATGGAGCCAATGATGGAAAGGAAACAGCAAGGAAATCGACGTTTGAAGAGCACGCCTGCGAACGAATCCCAAGCGCGAATCAAATCCCTCCCGCCTACGCTTGATTCTGGCAAAAGCCCCAGCGCCGCACCATTCCTTAGACTACAAATCGGTACCTGGCTGTTAATCGAAATCGGCCTGCCTGCGGCGATCTTATTGGCGCTGCTGGCGCTTCCTGCAATTGCTGACGGTGCCCACGTGCCGAGTCTCGTTAGCGGCGGCATGGCTACGGAGCTGTTCGCACAGGCTAAGCGCGCGTGGAAACGCCGCTAGTGGGACGCGCGCGACGAACTTGTTGGGGCTAGCTAGCGCATTCGCCGCGGCCCAGTTGCAGCGAATAGCCCACCTCGTCGCCCCAGTCTTGATACATCTCGGGGAAAAGCTCGGCTGGCTTGGCGAGATCGTTCGTCATTAGCCGGAACGTTTCTACTTTGTGGCGTAGTACGTAGGCGCGGAAAGTTTCGTGCTCGTGCCGATTCGCCACATAGTGATCCAGCACGCGCCGCACGGCTTCGGGCGCCAATCGAGCTGGAATGCTCTGCACAGCGGCGCCAAACCTCAGAATGCCCGTATCGTCGTAGCCGCCGCCCAGCAGCATTTGATAATACGGGACTTCCTTCCCGTTGATCTTCCGGGCGTTCCCGTAGAACCCCAGATCGGCGATCCAGTGCTGCCCGCAGGAATTGGGGCATCCGCTGATTTTGATCTTCAGCTTCCGCACCAGTGTATCCGGATGATCCTGCAGCTCGTCGGCTAGCGCAGCACCCAGGTTCATCGATTTGGTGAGCGCTAAGTTGCAGCTATAAGCTCCTGGACACGTGGTGATGTCGTCGATCTCCTCGGCGCCAGCGTCAGCCAGGTCCATGGTCTGAAGTGCAGCGTAGACTCTCGGCAATTGATGCAGCGGCAAATAGGCAAGCACCAGATTCTGGTCGATGGCCACGCGCAACAACCCGTCACCAGCGTCTCTCGCGATACTGGCCAGCCCATGCATTTGCTGGCCAGTCAGATTGCCTTGTGGAACTTTTACTGTGACCATGGCGTAGCCGGGCTGTTTTTGCCGCCGGATGTTGGTGCTGAGCCAGCGCTCATACTCCGGGTTCGCGTGTCCATTTGTGTGCACAATTGGCAGCAGGTCGCCATTCCCCAACGGTGGTGGTGCTGATTGAAAACCACCGAAGCCCTCGGGAACAACTTCCGGAGCCGGAATGCCGCCATTCGTGAGAATGTCCTGGTACTCTTTCTCGATCTGCTCCTTCACCCAGGCGAATCCGCGTTCACGAACAACAAACTTTAATCTCGCCATGTTCTTGTTCTTGCGGTTGCCGTACTTGCTGAAGACGCGGATCACGGCTTCGCACTTGTTCACCAGCCGTTCCACCGGAACAAAATCATCCAGAAGCTGAGCTTCGACGGGCAGGGGGCCCAAGCCTCCACCAACTACCATGCGGAATCCGCGCTGGCCGTCGCGTAACACAGCGCGCAGACCGACGTCGTGGATGGATCCCAGCATGCAATCGTCCTTGCAGCCGGAAAATGCAATCTTGAACTTCCGCGGCAAGCTGTCGGTCAGCTCTTTGTGCAGGAACGCAAATGCCACGCGCTGGGCATAGGGGTGGACGTCGAAAACTTCATCCTCCAGCAGCCCGCTCAAAGGGCACGCGGTGATGTTGCGCACGGTGTTGTAGCAAGCCTCGCGCGTGGTCAGGCGAACGTCCGCAAGTTTGTGCAGCAGCGGTGGAACCTGCAAGAGCGGAACGAAATGATATTGGATATTTTGCCTGGTGGTCAGGTGACCTTTGCCGCCCGCGAATTCGTCGGCGATGGATGCAAGCTGATCCATCTGCGCGGCGGTCATCGATCCGCCGGGAACCTTAGTCCGGATCATCTGCACGCCGGCTTGCCGCTGGCTATAGATGCCGCGGCGCAAGCGTTGCGCGCGAAATTGGTCGTCATTAATCTCTCCGGCCACGAACTTCTCGGCGTAAGAGCGGAATAGCTCGATGTCGGCGCGGACTGTAGCGTCGTACTCAACTTCGGTCTGTTGCTGGAGGGATTGGGTGGGTTCTTCGACGGTGATCACGATGACCCCTATCTAGATAGAGATTACTACACTCGGGGGTCAATTACAATCGGGCAGGTCGCGCCCGGCGTAGTAGTTCAGTCCATAGCGCCAAGAGCGATTACTATCGGAGCTGCAAGTAATTGATCCGGCATGGGTAACCCAGAAAACACGAGGCGACACGGTTTGGTCGAGGTCAGGATACGTCTGCCAAACCAGCCGTGCGACAGATACGACGATCACCATTGAGATTAGGGTGATAGCGAACTCCCGGCGGCCCGCTCGTTCGAGGAACACCGTAGCCACGACAATAGCTATGGCGGGAAGAATCCAGACGAGCGGGAAGTGGAATTGGGCGCGCGAGAAACCGTGGAGCAGTGCCTGCGGAAGCAGGTCCGAAATTGCAGGAACGAACCCAAGCAGCGCGGCGCTGGTCGCGACGAGGGCTAGCATCTTTGCGGTTCGCGCTTGGGCTTTGTCGAGAGCGATCCCGATCAGAGCCGCGAGAGCCGGCAGAAGCGGGAGCAAAT
>Ga0208691_1000032_pt1 | contig 35107 bp, 28 predicted proteins | sample June2015DPH_20_1_FD_184719 | JGI IMG/M metagenome (GOLD analysis project Ga0208691, IMG submission 184719) | Peatland microbial communities from SPRUCE experiment site at the Marcell Experimental Forest, Minnesota, USA - June2015DPH_20_10... | ecosystem: Environmental > Terrestrial > Soil >... | reverse complement strand
TGCGGCACGAATAAAACCGTTTCTGGTTTCTTGTTTCTGGTTTCTGGTTCCGCGAACCGCGACGTCGGCCAGAAACTAGGAGCGAGAAACCAGAGACCCTGCCTGGGCGGATTTTAGCGCCGCAAGTTTCTCGACCGGCTGTAATTCATTTTGCTAACAGTGGAACCAGCACGCGGGTCAGTTCTTCATCCGTAAACCCCGCGGGCTTCACGTCCCGGTACAGCGCCCAATGCTCCACCTGCTCTGCGGTTTTTCCAGGAAGCACCTTGGTCAGCGGACCGAGCGTCTCCATCTCGAGAAATTCGTTGTTGGTAAAGGTTTCGAACGAGCAGCCGAAATCGGGATAGGTTTTCGACGCATCCGCTGTTGCGCGCTTCACAAACGCCTCCCCGTTCAAGAGATACGCAGCCCAGGTATCCACATTGAACAGCCCGAGTTTTTGTGCATCGCTATTGTGGGGGTCCTGTTTCAACAGCAAGTACTTCCGTGTGAAAATCCAGCGCGGATCCGCGAGATTGGTATACGCCCACATCACCAGCGGATTGGTTGCCTCCAGATTCTGCGGGTGATGGCCGCGCGGCGGAAATCCGGTCACGGCAACTCCACCCTGCGCCATCATGGTGAGCACCCAGGGCGCGAATTCCAGCGGGAACAAGGAGTGATTCGTGATTCGATGAGACACCGTCACCTGCGTCCCCGATGAAGCCAGCGCAATCTCGATTTCCTTTTGCAGGCCAGTCAACGGTTCAACTGGTGCGCGAGCTACCAGACCATCCGGAGTCACTCGAATTTCCACCGGAACGTTGTCCGGAGCCCATGTTGCCACCGGATCCTCCGGGGCCTTCCAAACGCGGTCGCCCCCGCGCAGTTGAAACTTCTCTTCGCCGCTTTTTCCGAGCTGGTCGGGATACTCTTTAAACAGATTCTGGCCGCCCACGAATCCGAATCGAATAATCCTGGGGCCGACGTCCCCGGTTACGATCAGTTCAACCTCTCCGTTCGCAACTTTGTAGCAGTTGTTCCAGCCCTTATAGCCGGTCTTTTCCACATGCACGGCAGCATTCATACTTGTCACGAAAACCCCACAGAAAATCAGAAACGCTTTTTGCTGGACTCCCACAGTGTCTCCTATTCTTCCTAGTTCACTTCGAGGTGGTCTTTGCCGGGAAGCGGCGGAAACGCGGCGTGCGGCTCGGTTTGATACCAGAATGCAACCGATGAGATATCGTCCTGCAGCGGAAGATAGCGTCCATCGGCGCGCCAGCCCAGCGCCTGAATTGTCACGCGCAGATCGGTGTCAAACCGGACTGGATCGGCGATGTGCCATCGATACAGGCCAAATCGCTGCTGCGATTTGTAGAGGCCGTCCGGCTTGATCGCCTGAATCAGGCCGCTGTAAGGCGAAGTGAACTCCTCATACTGCTTTTTTTCCTGATTCTCGAAGTTATAGGAACCGCCGAAGTAGTCTTCCGTTCCGGTTCCGTTGATGGTGGGAAAATTCTTGTCGCCGTCCATATAGAACTTGATTTCGCCCTCACCCCACCAGCCGTTGCTATGAACCCCGTAGGCGAGATAGGTTCCAACATATTGCCCTTTGCCTTTGACGCTGTCGAGGATGGTGTACACGTCTTTGTACGGAAGCGGATTCACTCTCCGGAACTGCGCATGAAAATACGCGGCGTCCTTGGGAACCTGCGTCTGGGTGTAGTCGATTTGATAGTAGATCACCATGGGCTTGTCATTCAGGTTTTCGAGCGTGATCCTGGCTTTTTTGCGGAACGGCATGGGCCAATAGGAATTGAACGCACTGCCTGGATTCACACACACCGCGAGCGACGACAGTCTGGAGTAAACGCCCCATCCCATGGCGAAGAAATCGCCGACGGGCACTTCCACCGAAGGATCTTTTTCATCGTCCCAATACATTCTCAGGATTGAGAATCGCCAGGTGCCAGTCGGTGTCATCCAGATGTGCTGAATGGCGCCCTCGCCGTCGATATCCGCGAGCACAAACGTTTGCTTGGGCTTGATGACCACAAACGGGTTCACCTTCCAGCCCTGTCCTAGCTCGCGAGCTGCATTGGATGCGCCTCCGGTGGTGGCCATTCCACCTTGGCCTTTCGCTCCAGTCAAATTCTCCGGACTAATAGAGAATGTCTTTGCATTCGAGAGCCTGTAAAGATTGCTGAGATCGGCGGTGAGGCCGTAAGGAGCCTCTTGCGCCACAGCGAGGAGCCCAGCAGTCAACACAAACGCTCCAATCAAGGAATGTTTCATCGTCATTGTAAGAGTATCCTTTCAGAGCCGTGATGCGCCAATAAGATTAGACCACCGGCCCGGGCCAAACCTGCTGGGGCTACGTGCTGGGCACCTTCAACGTTAGCGAATATGAGACTGAAAATGCCTGCATTGGATCAGGCAGCACTGGATCCGTCCCTGGCTCAGCGTCTTCCTATTTGCCACACATCCTCAATAGAGGATATAATTCTCCTAAAGAGGATGGCTGCCAAACCCCGATCCACCAGACTGAGGCTCGCGGAACTGGGAGGCCGGATTCACGCCGAGCGAATACGCCGTAACCTGTCGCTCGAACAACTCGCAGAGCACGCCCAGGTGAGCCGCTCCATGCTGTCGGCTGTGGAGCGAGGCGAGAAATCCCCAACTGTTTTGATTCTCGATCAGATCGCCACCGGCTTGGGAACTTCCATCGCACGGCTACTCGCTACCGAAAGCGAAGGGCGCGTGGTGGTTCTACGCGCCGGCGAGCAGGACCGCGCGGTGGATCCCGCGGGGTGGGAACGCCGCATTCTTTCGCCGGTGCTGTCAAAAGTGGAGTTCGAATTCATGCGGACCACCCTCTCGCCCGGCGTCAACGCGGGAGCCTTTCTGCCGCACAATCCCGGCTCTCGCGAGTACGTTGCAATAGAGCGCGGAACACTTCGGTTGAGCCTCGACGGCATAATCTACCTTCTGAAGAAAGGTGACAGCATTTATTACGCCGGTGATTGTATCCATGAGTTTGAAAACCCAGACCGGCGGAATTGTTGTGAGTACTATCTGGCCATGGACGTAACCGGCCACCCGGAGCAGCTTCGGCATCGGCTGGCTCTTCCGGCGAAAACGAAGAACCGAGGACGGCATGCAATTAAGTAAAGATGAATTCAGGCGATTGGGCTATATGGCAGTGGATATGGCCTCAAGTTATCTGGCGGAACTCTCCGTGCGGCCGGTTTTCCGCCAGATGGAGGAGCGTGAGCGGCAGTCCCTCATGAACATGCCTCTACCGGTCACGCCGCTATCCGGGGATGAAATCTTGCGGGTGATAGCGGAGCAGATTCTGCCGCATCCCATGGGAAACGGTCATCCCCGGTTCTTCGGCTGGGTGAACTCTCCGCCCGCAATGATGGCGGTCGTCACCGAGATTCTAGCCGCGGCCATGAATCCAAGTTGCGCTGGAGGCGATCATGCGGCCATTTACCTGGAGCATTGCGCTGTCCGATGGCTCATGCAATTAATCGGGTTTCCTATTGAGGGAAGCGCCGGACTGCTGGTGAGCGGCGGCTCGGCGGCCTCTCTAACGGCGTTGGCGGCTGCACGCCACCGTGCGCTGGGCCAACTTGGAATCGACGTGCGCGCGAAAGGGGTGAGCGGCGCACCCGTCGAACTTCGACTCTATGCTTCGACGCACGTGCATAGTTGCATTCAAAAGGCAGTGGAGCTCTTCGGTCTTGGATCGGAATGCATTCGCTGGATTGAAGTGGACGAGGACTTCCAAATCTCCCTGGATGGCCTGCGGCAAGCAATTCAGGAGGACCTGCGGCAGGGAAGGCGTCCATTTTGCATCGCCGGCAGCGCGGGAAGCGTTCAAACCGGGGCGATCGACCCATTGAATGAGCTGGCCGATATTGCATCCGAATTCGGACTCTGGCTGCACGTGGATGGCGCGTACGGCGCTGTCGCTATGTTGGATCCAGGCACCAGGCCTCTGCTCGCCGGCATAGAGCGTGCAAACTCAGTTGTTCTCGACCCGCACAAGTGGTTGTCGGTTCCCGTGGAGTGCGGGTGCGTGCTGGTTCGTGACGGGGAGCTTCTGCGAAACGCTTTTTCGCTGGTACCTTCCTATCTTCGAACGGAACCGGGCAAAGGCATCGGAAACCTTCCGTGGTTTGCCGAATATGGGTTCCAGCAGACCAGGGGGTTCCGGGCTCTGAAACTTTGGGTGACCCTGGCGCACGCCGGATCGTCGGGCTTGGAACAGCAGATCGCCGGTCAGATTGCACTCGCCCGCTATCTGGAACAAAGGATCGAAGCAATGCCCGACTTTGAACTCCGGTCGAAGGGAAAGCTTTCGATCGTTTGCTTCCGGTACGTGCCAGAAGCACTCGCCGGGGATGATAACGCCCTGGATGCACTGAACAAGAAGCTAATGGAACGTGTGCAGGCCGGCGGGACTGCGTTTCTAACCAGTGCGACGCTGGCCGGCCGATTTGCGTTGCGTGCCTGCATTCTTCACTACGGCACGGCGGAAGGTGACATCGATGCGATGCTTGAAATTGTGCGGAGCACGGCGCTTCAGGTTATGAATCAATGAATCGTTTTCGACGAAGCTACTTTCGTTCCCGCGCAGCCGCAAGTGTGGTCCAATTGTGGAAGTTGAAACGCAATACATCAACGGAAACTGACCAAATCGACGGGAGACTCCAGAAACATGAGATCAAACATGACGGTGCCGGTGTGCCTGCTGGCGCTTTGCACCTTCGGTACCGCTCTTGCTCAGAACCAAGCCATCGGCTTTGAGAAGGGCATGCCCTTTAGCGAGGGGTACGTGGCGGGCAATACGCTTTACGTCGCAGGGCAGCAGGGGCCGGATTCGCACGGCAAAGTCACGGGAACCGATATCACTCTGCAGACCACCAACACCATCGCCGCGATCGAAAAAATAGTGAAGAAGGCCGGCTTTCAGATGACGGACATAACATCGGTGACCGTCTATATCACCGACTTGAACGATGTTCCGAAGATGAACGAGGTGTATAAGAAGCTGATGCCGGACCCGAAACCGGCGCGAGCCACCGTGCAAGTTGCGGGCTTGATCGGTGGAGCGAAGATTGAAATCTCGGCTATTGCTGTGAAGCAATGACGGTTGCGCTATCGTGTGACTATGCATCGTCGCAATTTTCTGCAGCTCGCCGCAGTGGCGAGTGCTTGCGCAACTACACCTAGCGATATCCCCAAGTACCACGTGGTAAGCCGTTTCGCACCATCCCCGCATCCTGGGATGCCTGGACCGTTCCCCGGCAAAGCCGTGCGCGTGCATGCGGAAAAATCCGTCGATTCGGCAACCCACCAGGTGGATGCTCCCATCGTGGCTCAGATGCTGTCGCGCGGCATGCGCTCGCTCACGGGCGCCAAGAACGAGCGGGACGCCTGGGCGAATTTCTTCGATGCCACCGATGTGGTCGGCATTAAAGTGAATTGCTCGGGCGCGCCGAACATTTATTCCGCGACCGAAGTGGTGGGCGGAATCGTGAGCAATCTGACCGCGCTCGGCATCCCCACCCGCAATATTTATATCTACGAGCGCTTCCCGGATCAACTCTCGAGCGTCCATTATGAGCGGCATGTTCCGGCAGGAGTAAACATCATCGCGGCGGAAATGAGCCGCGGATCAGTGGCCAGCTATGATCCGAACACTTACGTTGAAACCAATTTCTTCGGCGAGGACGATACTCGTTCGAACATGATACGCCTGGTGACGGAGCGTTTCACCAAAATCATCAACGTGCCCAACATGAAGGATCACGGCGCGGCGGGAGTCACCGGCTGCCTGAAGAACATCGCGTACGGCGATTTCTCGAATGTCGCGCGCTCGCACAATCGCGAGAAAACCAACACCCTGAGCTTCATCGGCACGCTCGCGATGGTGGAACCGCTGCGCTCGCGCACGGTGCTGCAGATCATGGACGGCCTGCGCGGGGTCTGGCATGGGGGACCATTTTCAGACAATCCCAAGTACCGGTTCTATCCCAAAGCCATCGTCTTCGGCACTGATCCTGTGGCCATCGATCGTCTGCTGCTGGATGTCATCGAGAACAAACGCAAGGCCGAGGGCGCGGTTTCCATTTGGGATCGTTCTATGGATCACGTGAAGCCGGGCCGCAACCTGGGGCCGCGGTTCAACAACTTCATCCGCGAGCCGGGACACATCGAGTACGCCAGCCGCCTGGGCCTCGGCATGTACAATCTTGAGCAAATCGCTGTCACGAATATCGAAGTATGACTCTTCTTCTCGCCGCACTTCTGCCCACGCTCGCTACGGGGCCGGCCGATGCCGACGCCGTCAAGCTCGACGTTCCCAAGGTTGAGTACCGCATTAATGAAGCATCCGCATCGCGCAGCCCGTGGATCGATGCGAACGGCTGGCAAATACTGCGCGCGCCTGCCCGCCGTTACTATTACGACGTGCCCGCCGCGAGTGTAGCGCTGGCCGCGGCAGAAGCTTTCATGTACGGCGCGAAGGCGGATATTCACACTGACACGGCTGGGGCCGCGATGTTCAATCGCATGCTGCAATTCCTGCGCCAGATACCAGAGCGCGGCGACTTGCCTACGATGGCCAACATTGGCGTAATCGACGATGGGTCTGAGGAAACCGGCGAGCTGATGAATCTGCTGACTCGCCGCAATCTTCTGTACCGCATTGTGACCGCGCCTGACCCGCACCTGGATCTGAACATTCGGTTGGGCTCCGAGGAGTATCCAAAATCTGAAGCCCAAGACCCGAGCCGGTTAGCCCAGAAGATCCGTTCCGAACTAACCGACGAAAAACGGCTGCTGCGCGTTTACGGCAGCGAAGTGGTGATCGCGCGCCTGGTGGGAACGGGCGGCCAAGTTCGCATTCATCTTTTGAATTATGCGAACCGCCCGGTGACTGGACTCCGCGTGCGTGTCCTGGGAACTTGTCCGGAATGGCATGTCGCGGCATATGACAAACCGAATCTGAAACTCCAAGACTTTACAACGGCCGACGGAGCAACCGAATTCACTGTGCCCGAGATGAACACGTATGCGGTGATCGATCTTTCAGCGCAGCCCGGGTCCCACTGATCGCGCGTCGACATTCGCCGCTCGGGCGATGTAGCTCTTCTGCGCGCTGCACCAGCCACGCACTATGTGGCTGTACCACAACACTCGCGCAGCCTGGCCATCCGATAGATCCGACAATTCCCGCGGGTCGCGCTCCAGATCGAACAGCCGTACCTTGCCGGATCCGATCTCGTATATGAACTTCCAGCGTCCGTCGCGCAGGCCCAGCAGTCCCAAAGAGTAGTCTGCAAAAAAGAGCGCCATTCGCGGCGCTCGATCCAGCATCGACCGGCCCTGGTAATTCTTCGGCGAGGCAACGCTCATCAGATCAAGAACGGTAGGCGCGGTATCAACCAAACTGACAACTTTGCGCACCCGTTCCTGAGTCCGCATAAAGCCGGGCGCGGCGATAAGAAACGGCACGTGGATGTTTTCCTCGTACAGGAAAAACGTGTGGCCATAATTGCCTTCGTGCTGGTGGAAGGCCTCGCCGTGATCGCCATAGATCACCCAGACCGTGTTCTGCTCCAGCCCTCTCTTACGCAGTCCCTCCACAAGCGCACCCAGCGAAACGTCACCGTAATGCAGAGCGTTGCGGTATTGATCGATATCCTCCGTCCCCGCGAAGGGGCCGCGCTCCGGCGTGGCATAGGGGTGGTGGCCTGCGATCGGCAGGTATGTCAGGAAAAAATGTTTACCGCGCGGCAATGCGTCGATCCAGGCCAGCATCCGCGTCACTGTGGCAGGCTCGTCCACGCCGAAGCTCGAATTGTGATTGCCACCAATGTCGCCCGCATCTTCCAGCGTCTGGTAACCGCGATTGCGGATGATCGATTCCATCCCCAGATACGCAAAGCGCCCGGAGTGGAACATAGCTGTGCGATAACCGGCGTCTTCGAGGACCGAAGCCACCGACCGGCAGCCTAAATTCGCGTACTCTTCGGGCTGGCTGTCAAAGGCGGGAAACGTGGAACACAGCACCGAGTACAATCCCTTGATGCTCTCCGGATAAGCCGAATAGGCATTCTCGAATACGAGCGCCTTTCGCGCCAGGGCGCTGAGATTGGGCATCACTTCATACTTTCCGCCGTACAGCGAAAGATATTGGGCCGCGGTGGATTCCAGACTGACCATCACCAGGTTGAACCCGTGGGCCGCTCCTCGAAATTGCGAGAGATCTTCGGTTCCGTCGACTTCAAACCGGGATTCGCGCCATTCAGTCATTCGGGTGTTGGCCGCCACGCGGGGTGATCTGGTTCCGATCAGGGCCGTCACCACATTGCGATCCATCCCACCGGTATCCGCGCGGCGGCTCGCTATCGGCCCGCACACCACACACACCCCGGCGGCACAAACCACGGCCATTTTCGCGAGCTGGAGGGGTGCGCGCCGCATCAGCCACGGCAAACCAGCGGACGCCGCGAGGACCGAGGCAACTAGCAGGATGTTCGTTCGGGTGAGATAGAACAGCATGGAATCGGCCAGCGGCCCACGCGCGGCGCGAAGCATGGGCCGCGTGAGCGGAGTAGAAAGCGCGCGCCCCACTGGAATATTGATCGCCGTGTAGATCGCGAGGGCTCCGTAGACCATCCAGACAATGCGATTATTCGCTGGGAGCCTTTGCATCGCAATGTCGAATGCGCCGAACGCGAGGGCGACCAATGCGTCCTGCCATACGTAGGCCACTAGTGACCAACCTGTCAAGGGCACGGCATGGCCCCACACGACGGCCAGCTTGGCCAGGACGAACACCATAAAGATGCTGGCGCATCTCATCTGTGCACCAGATTCCGGGGGCGCACCAGATTCAGACGCTTCAGCAGCGCAATGGAAACCACGGCTCCCGATCCGCGGCGGCGCCAGATCCAGTCATGCACCAAGACCGCGGGCGATGGCGGACAGCTATAAATGGCTGCGCGGTCGCCGTGCAGGCACAACGGAATTACAGTCAAATCCGAAGCGCGCGATTCGCCCGGCACATAGCGCTCGTTACGGTACTCAACTTTCTCGCCGAGGAGTACGCGTGCCGTCTCCAGATGGCGCGCATCGGAATCCACAATTGTGAGTTGTGCCGCCGGGAGAAGTTCTCTCAGGATCAGCGCCGTCCTCGGGAAGAGTCCCCCGCCTATAATCGCGACGCTACGACTGGTTTCGAAATGCGGCAACAGAGCCTCGAAGGCCCGCCGGTGCGCCCGCAGGACGAAGCGTTGCAATCGCGGCGAGCGCAGCACCAAGTGCTCGAGAATCTCCAGTGGATGGGCATCCAACCAGCGCAGCAGAGGAGGCCACAAGCTGGCCGCGGCGCCCGGCTGGACGAACTGCGGCAGCTTTGACCAGTGCGTGGCCGGAGCGCCGTGATGTTCGGCGTGATATCCATCGTTGAAGCACAGAAAGTTGTAAATGCGCCCGTAATGGCTGGTGGGCCGTCCCACGGCGTGCTCCCAATGTCCCTGCAGCGCACACAATCCGAGGCCAGCCAGATATCCCGGAAGATACACGCAGAGGAAAAATCGCGGTTCGAGCGCAGCCAAAATTATCCAAAGGCAAAACACCAGAGCTGTCTCGGACACCAGGCGCCGTGAAGCATGCAATCGCCATTCGCGCCCCGCGTGATGCGCCAAGTGACGCTCGCGCCAGAGCGTTTGCGGGATTCCCAGCAGAACGCTCAGCGCTGCGGAAAAGACGCGATTCATCCCGGCCGATCGGAAGAATGGCCGGTGTATGAAATTGTGCGCGATGGTGTTTGAGTTCCACCACACGCCCACAGCGATAAGCGGCGACACCGGCCACATCACCAGGATCGCGGCGTGCAGCGCCGCCAGCGCAACCAAACCGGCGTCGCTACGGGAGAAGCGCCAGATCCCTGTGCGCGGATAACTCAGTGCGACGGTTGTCATTCCACTTCACCGGTCTTTATAATCCAGCAGCGCTCTGGCTCTGGGTTGGTCGGGGTTTATTTTGGACACGCCATTTCCCATGGGAAAGCCGGCCGGAAGCTTCGCCTCCTCTTCCGATTTCCTGACGCGGACCTTCGGGCCCCAACTGGTCCCGAATCCCACTACCTGACGCGTGCCGGCGACGGATTTCAGATCAGCCCATTCGCGCCGGGCCAGTTTCTCATCGCCTTTCGGCAGCTCGAAATAAAGATACCCGCGCTCGGGCGATGAATAGACCTCGGAATTGTCGGGAGTTTCCCTGGCTACCATGAAGACACCAGAGATCCGGATTCGTTCCGGCTTGTCCGAACTGGGTTCGAATGCCACCTTATCTACCAGCGCGTAGACGGCTATCGGCCCGCTGGCCTTCACGACGGCCGGACAGAGGGTAATCGCGAGAATTACCGCGACGGCACAGACAATTGATTTCATTTCCGCCTCCCCGTGAAAAGACGGATGGAGGCGAATTGTGTTAACCGAGGGCCGCGCGGGTAATTCCGCTTACTTCCGCGCGCGCGCGAGCCAAATGTTGCCGGTGGTCTCGGCCAGGCTGAACAACAAGCCGTCTCTGGTTACCGACAATCCCACCTTGCCGGGACTGCCCAGACTGGACAGCGATTGTTGTGAATGATGGAAATGATATACCGCGAAGGGCTCGCCGGCCGGGTGCTTGGTCTGGCGGTCCAGCCGCTCAGCCCAAATGCATCGGAATCCATCGCGCTCCGATAAGAAATACAGCAAGCCGCCGTCCGGGGACCATTTCACTTCGCGGTCCATATGGTTTCCATCTGTTACCGGGATCCAGGTGTCCGGGCCGCCTACATGCCCGTCGGCGAACGGGGTGACGTAGATGGTTCGGTTCGAATCGTTGTCCACGGGCCGCGCCTGGAACGCTACCCAAGCTCCATCGGGAGAAAAAGATTCCGGATAAAGCGCCAGTTTGGGATGCCGGATCAACTCCACCGTCTTCCCGGTGGTTAAGTCCAGCAATCCAACGCAATACGGCGAGCACGACTTGGCTTCGTACAATAGCTTTGTTCCGTCCGCCGAAAATGCCCGCGGAGGGCCGCCGTTCGGGTAGATCCGGTCCTCTGTTCCAGTCGACGAGATTACATGGATGGCCCAACTCGGGTTCGCAACCGCATACGCCACCTTCAGTCCATCGGGCGTGATTTTCGGTGAGTCGAACTCCGACGCACTGGTGGCCAACAGCGTGTCTTTGCCCACCGCCAGATCCTTCACCCAGATTTCCCGCTTGCCGGAACGGTCGGCACAGAACGCGAGGCGCTGGTTGCTCGAAATGGACGGGAACACTTCTGTCGAAAGGTCGCGGGTCACCCGTTCCAGGTTTCCCGTTACCTTGCCTTGCTTCGTATCCAGGGGAAGGCGCCACACATTGGTGCTGGCCGACGCGCTGGAAAAAACGAGATTGCCGTTGGATGCCACTGAGGGTTCGCGTTCCTGACCCGTTCCAAAGGTCAGTCGCCGGGGACGGCCGCTGCTCTTGCCGGTACGCGGCGAGATGGTGGTTCTCCAGAGATTGGTAGTGTCGCGGCGGGCGGAGAAGTATACCTGGTCGTCCACCCACGCGGCCGGCCCGGCTGCCGAGAGATTCTGGCGCGCAAACATGGCGAAAGCTCCCGTTTCCACCGGTTCGCCTCCGTCTACCGGCGCCACCCACCAATCCGGGGCGGAAGATTCGTCGCGCTGGCCCCAGAACAACATGTATTTTCCATCCGATGACCAAACCGCATCGTGTGCGCCATAGAATTTCGGCTGCACTTGCCGGGGAGTGCCTCCCGACACCTCAACGACGTAGACTTGGGTGCGGACGAAATAGGATTCCCCTACCCAGTACACAATTCGCTGGCCATCCGGGGAGAAGCGCGGCCCGCGGCCTCTTTTGGCGATCAGTTTTAATTCCCCGCCCAGTATCGCAACCGTATAAATGCCGCCGCCGTCGCGGTCGGAACGGAACACAACCTTGGAACCGTCCGGCGAGAATGAGGGCTCATCGTCATCCGCTGGGTCCGCAGCCAGCCGCGCCCGATCGCCGGTGGCGATGTTCTGTACCCAGATGTCCCGATTTCCTTCTGCGTTGCGGTCCGACGTGTAAGCTACAAGTTTGCCGTCGGGCGAGATGGCCGGCTGGGTGGTGGAACCGCTGTCATAGGTCAGCTGGGTCAGAGCAAAATCGTCTGGGGCCGTTCGCCGAAACCAGATCCACGTTGCTACCGCGGCTAGACCTAGAACGGCAGCCACGTAAATGGTCCACCGCCAGGGAATTTTCCGACGCTCGGTTTGGGGCGCGCCGTCTGCTCGGGGCGAAAAAACAGGGACGAAAGTCGATCCCAGGCTGATCACCAACGGATCGTCCTTACCCGCGCCCTGATAGTAATCCTTGAGCCTCTCCCGCAGCCGCCGCTTCTCCACCCGAACCACAGATTTCTCACTCGGTGCGAATTCCTGTTGATTGAAGACCTTCGCCGCAATGAAAGATTCAGTCAGCCGGTCGCCGCGGCCTTCGAGAGTCTCTAACACAATGAATTGAAGGAACTTGACCAGTGCGGGCGAGAGTGCGCCACTGGCCACGATGCGCTCCAGCTCAGCATAGCGGGAGTTCCAGCGCAGCAAAACCTTCTTGAACCGCAGTCGCCAACCCTGGGCGCTCTCCTGCGGGCTCAACCGAACTGGTTGGGGTGCACTCACTGGGGTCCCTTCCCGGCTACTTAACGATGTTAACAGACCCTTAACATTCTGGCGACCGGTTGGAACATGCCTATTTTAAACGCCGGATCAGGTGTGCAGATTCAGTCTTAACGGGACCGTGACAAACTTTAACGTTGCCAAGGCTACCCGACTAGCGGGAAGATACTAGAGCTCAGGGAAAAGGTACGCATCAAAGTTCGGCATCTCGCTAGTACCCAGGATGCCTCATTACATTGATTCGCCGAGGAGGCTTTGTGAAAAAGATCGAATCGCTAGTTTTGTTCCTTGCTATAGTTGGCTGGCTTACGGTTTCGGCCAGCGCCCAACAGGTAACCGCCGCATTTACCGGTAAGGTCACTGACCCGACGGGAGCGGCCGTAGTGGGAGCCAAAGTTACGGCCACTGACACTGACCGCGGCACGCCATGGACCACCACTACCAACGCTGAAGGGGCGTTCAACATTCCCCGCGTGCCCATTGGCACCTATAACGTGAAAGTGGAAAAGGAAGGCTTCTCCACAGCCACGCAGTCGCACATCACAATGGAAATGAACCAGGTGGGGCGATTAGATTTCCAGCTGCAAGTTGGCAGCCTGTCTCAGACTGTCGAGGTTACGTCCACCGAGCCGTTGCTGCAGACCCAGAGCACCGAGCTCGGCCAGAACATTGACGCACGCACCAACGAGGATCTTCCGCTGGCGACGCGAAATTACGTGGAGCTAACATTGCTGGCTCCCGGCAGCATTCATCCCGATCCGTCCACGTTCAAGAACGGCCAGACCACCATGAACAGTGGACGCCCCAACGTAAACGGCAACCGGGAACAGGCCAACAATTTCATGTTAGACGGCTTAGACAACAACCAAGTATCCGAAAACGATGTCGGTTACGCGCCCAGCGTGGATGCTATTGCGGAGTTTAACGAGATCACCAACAACGCCCCGGCCGAGTTCGGCAACTTCATGGGAGCCATCATCAGCACTACAACGAAGTCCGGCACCAATCAATTCCATGGCAGCGCTTTTGAGTTCTTCCGCAACAACGTGTTGAACGCCAACGATTGGTCGAATAATTTTAATGGCGCACCGCGCGCTGCCATTCGCTGGAACAATTTCGGTGGAACGCTGGGTGGGCCCATCAAGAAGGACAAGCTGTTCTTCTTTATCGACTATCAAGGGTCGCGCGATGATACGCCCACCAGCATCCAAACCACTTCGCTGTTCACGGCAGCCGAACGGCAGGGCAATTTTTCGCAGCTTCTGACACTAGGGACCCCGGTCCAGCTCTACAATCCGTTCTCGGTCACCAGCAGCGGTACTCGCGCGCCATTTGCCGGAAACATCATTCCCGCGTCGCTATTCAGTCCGGCAGCGGAGAAGATTTTAACCTCCCAGTATTATCCCGCGCCGATCAACAGCGGCCTACTGAACAATTATCAATACGCGCAGAACACCTTTATCAACGGAGACCAAGGCGATGTGAAAATCGACTACAACATCTCCGACAAAGACCGTTTCTATCTGCGATTTTCCGAGAGCCGGTACGATAACCCCTCGATTAACACCCTGCCTCTGATTTACAACAGTTTCTCCACTGCCCCCACGCACACCGGTGTAGTGGACTGGACGCGGACCATCAGCCCTTCGCTGGTGAACGAAGTTCGCTTTGGCGTGAATTATGTCTACAATTCAAACGGCGCCGCCGGCGGCGCTGTCAGCGGTTTTGGGCAGACCGTTGGTATCCCCGGGGTGCCATCGGCCTTCCTGCCCGCCATGAATTTCCAGGGAGGCAATGCGGCCACCATCGGCAACAGTGACATTTATCAACTTTTCGCCGATACCGTGATCCACTACGAGGACACGATAATCTGGACCAAGGGCTCGCACACGATGCACATCGGTTTCCAGGGGTATCGCTATCGCATGGATACCTTCTATTCCGGCAATAACGGGGAAGCTGGGACCTTCAACTTCAACGGCCAATACACAACCTCCTCGACAACCACTAAGTCCGGTAACGGCAGCGGCCTGGCCGAAGCCGATTTTCTACTGGGCCTTCCCAGTGAGATTCAGGGTGGTGTCAACGGCGGCACTTGGGGCCAGCGTTCGAACTCCATCGCCGCATTTTTTCAGGACGACTGGCGCGTGACTTCGAACCTGACCTTCAACCTGGGATTGCGGTGGGAGTTGCACACGCCCTGGGATGAAGTCAAGAATCGCCAGGCGAACTTCAACCTCGTGACCGGTCAGGAATATCTCTCCGGACAGAGCTGTCCATACAACAATTGCAATGCGCTTTACAACCAGTACAACGGCATCACCAACTTCCAGCCGCGTCTCGGCGTAGCCTGGACCCCCGGTGGTGGCAAGCTGGTGGTGCGCGCCGGCTACACGCTTTCGAATTATCTGGAGGGAACGGGCACCAACTTGCGGTTGCCCATCAACCCGCCCTTCGCTCACGAGAACGACGACCAGTACACCAATTCCACCCTTTTCGGCGTGGCGCCGGGCTCGACGCTCGACCAGGGCTTCCTGCCTTTCTCGCAATCGTCGAACCAGTTGATTGGCGCGACGCTACGCGTTTGGGATCCAAACGTCCGCCCGGCGGTGTCGAATCAGTGGAACATGACTCTGCAATATCAAGTGAACACGACTACCGTTGTTCAGGCCAGCTACGTCGGGCAGCGCGCCACGCACCTGATGGTCCCCATGCCGTACGACCAGGGTGTATTGAACGCGAACGGTACGGTGTCACCCACTGAATACCTGTCGGGCAATCCCACGCTGCTGAGCGAGATCGGACAGATCTCGGGTACAGCTTCCGTCGGAAACCAGGATTACGAAGCGCTGCAAATGTCGATGAAAAAGCGCTTGAGTTCAGGCCTGGAATATCAGGTGGCTTATACGTACTCCAAGTGCATGACCAACAACATGGGCTACTACGGCCAGGGCGGCCAAGCCTCGCAAAGCAACTGGTATTACCAGAACATCTACGATGCCGCTGCGGAATGGGGGCCGTGCGATTATGACGCCCACCAGCTCTTCGTCGGCAATGCGGTTTACGACATTCCGTTTGGCCGCGGGCGCACATTCGGCAACAATATGAACAAAGCGCTCGACGCGGTGGTGGGTGGCTGGACGATGGCCGGCATCCTGACCCTCCATACCGGCTTCCCGTTGACCATAGGGGCCAACGACGCTTCGAATACTACATCCCGCGGTCCGCGCGCGGATTGCATCTCTCCCGTAGATATATTGGGCGAACAGAACGCGTCTCCATCTGTGGGATCTGGTTATCAATGGTTCAACCCAAGCGCTTTTGCGCAACCCGCCAACGGCACTTTTGGTAGCTGCGGTGTCGGCACGGTGCGCGGGCCGGGACTGGCGACGTTCGATTTCAACGTGTCGAAGACGTTTAAGATAACCGAGCGTCACGCTTTCGATCTCCGGGCGGAGTTCATAAACCTAACAAACCATCCGATTCTGAATGCTCCCAATACGAGTGTGGGGACGCAACTGGGGTTGCTGAACAGTTCCAATCAATTCGGCGGCCGCGAGGTGCAGTTCGCATTTAAGTATCACTTCTGACCATAACCGAACCGCGACCGGAAGGAAGCGCCACGAACGCAGAACTTGCGGCACTCGTGGTAACGCTCCCTCCCGGTCGCGGTTCGGTTCCTTCGTACAATAAAGTTGTGAGACGGTTGATTCTGGTTGGCGGGCTAACCACTGCCATGGCGTTGGCTCAAACTCCCCCTGCAAACTCTGTTGCGTCCATCGAACAGCTTGCGGAATCCGGGCACTGCCGCGAAGCCATGCCGCTGCTGAAGACGGCTTTAACGCACGCGACCGATCCGGAAACCAAGAAGCGTCTGGGCCTGGATGGCGTGCACTGCGGTATGTCGCTGCATGACCTGGACAGCGCCGCGGGCTTCCTGCGAGGCCTAAGCAGCAGCTTTCCGAACGACCCCGAAGTTCTCTATGCGACAGTGCACATTTATTCCGATCTTTCCATTCGTGCCTCGCAGAAGCTCATGGTCTCGGCGCCAACCTCCTACCAGGTTCGTCTGCTGAACGGAGAAGCGCTCGAGGCGCAAGGCAAATGGGACGAAGCGATTGCGGAGTACCGCGAAGTCCTGAAGAGAAACCCGGCCTTGCCCGGCATCCATTACCGCGTCGGCCGCCTGGTGCTTTCGGGGCCAAAAACGGATGAAAACAAGAAAGCGGCCCAGAGCGAGTTTGAGGAGGAACTGAAGGTTGATCCCTCCAACGCGGGCGCCGAGTATATATTGGGCGAACTTGCCCGGCAGGATCAGCAGTTCCCCGCAGCGATCGGACATTTCGAGCGCGCCACCAAGCTGGATACCCGGTTCGCAGACGCATTTATCGGGCTCGGACGGGCGATGCTGGAGGATGGCCGCAACGCCGAAGCCGTGGCGCCGCTCCAGATGGCTGCCAAACTGCGGCCCGACAATCCGGCGCCCCACTTTTACTTGAGTACTGCGTATCGCCGCACGGGACATCCGGAGGAGGCGCAACGCGAGTTGGCTCTCCACGAGCAAACTTCCGAGAAAGTGCGGCAGATGAAGCAGGAGATTGAGACCGGAGTCGCGGAACCGCAGAAAGTAGTGCACTGACCGTGTAAACTTTCTTTATGAGCTGGAAGCGCGGTCTGGCTTGTTTCTTCTTACTGGCGGTCCTCGCCGCATTCCCCTACGGACCGCTTTTCGCATGGTCGCCCGTCCACCCCGGTTACACCGAGCTTCATTTCAATCGTGCGGATATTTTATATCCGGCGGATCGCCCACCAGACCCGGCCTTCAGTGATGTGGACCAGTACGTTGCCTTGGCCGAGAGTTTTCACAATTTAAGATGCTCGAAGAAGATCACGGTGGTTGCGTGCGGAAATTGGAACGACTGCCTCCGCTTTGCAGCTCCGTTCCTGGGCAGGCAGCGGCCAGCCGGCGTGACAATCGCGACCGGCACCGTTATCTATCTGGCGACGCCTTACATTTACGGAACATGGGATGCCGGTGGAGTTTTGCGTCATGAACTGTCGCATGCAACTCTCAGCCAGAATCGCTCGCTCCTCAGCGTATTGCGCCTATTGAAGCAGCCGTGGTTTTCAGAGGGCGTCGCTGGGGTTACCTCGGGGATGGGCGCCACGGCTCCCGGACGTCAACTGGTCGCCTTACCAGCGGTGGACTTCATCGCCAAAGCAAGGCATGAGGAGTTGTGGCCATTATTCGACGCGGTGCAACAAAAGGATTGGCGCTTCAGCTATACAGCTTGGGAGTTCTTTTGGGTTCACGAGATCCAGTTGGGTGGGAGGCAAGCTTTTCTGAAGTTTGAATCCGCGTGTATATCCGATCCGGAAGAATGCCGGGCCGGCTTTGCTAACAGCTACGGAATGGACCTCAGACATGCGGTGGAAGCATATCAGAACGATTTACGTTCAGGTCGCTTTGTGCCGGTTGACCGAACAGCTTCCGGCCCGTAGTCACTCGATGGTTGATTTTCCTTCGACGACTGTTACGTAGCGGTCAATCGGCAGATCCGTGAACCTCTGCACTTTACCGCTGGGCGACGGCCACTTGATTTCCAGCCAATCGATTTTCTGAGCTGCGCCCAATCCCAGCACTTCTCGCGGATCGTGCGACGACAGATAGCTTCCGCCGCTATTTTTGAGCCGAGTCCGATTCACTCCGCCGGCTGACCAGGTAAGCCAAGCGCCGATCGCGTCCCGGTTGCAAGTCGTCCCCACCAGCTTTACGCCCAGCCAATGATTGCCGGAACCACAATGGTTGTGCAACAACACCGGAGCGCCGCCGTTGGTGCCTACCAACACGTCCAGGAAGCCGTCGTTATCGAAGTCACCCACAGCTAGTCCGCGCGCAGCGAGCGGTTTCGAGAAAGCCGGCCCGCCATCTGATGTGACATTGTGCAGCAGTCCTTGCTCCTGGTGGTAAAGCAATAACGGCTCCTTGTACTTCACTCGCGCGTAGTTTTGCTCGATGCTGTCATCGGGATGCCCATTAGCGAGTATCAAGTCCACCAGGCCGTCGTTGTCGTAATCGAAAAACTTCAGCCCCCAGCCGCTGAGCATTCGCGTTTCCTGCGCGATGCCGTGCTTGTGCGCAGCATCGAAAAAGGTTTCGTTCTTGTTGTTGGTGTAGAGCGAAAACATCTCGTCATTGATGTTGGAGACGAACAGATCCTCCCAGCCATCGCCGTTGATGTCCGCCGCATCCACGCCCATGCCGGAGCGCGCCCGGCCGCTTTCGCTGTAGGCCACTTCGGCCATGAGCGAGATTTCCTCCCATTTGTTGTTGCCGCGATTCACAAAAAGAAAATCCTGCACGGTGTCGTTGGCGACGAACAGATCCATGCGCCCATCGTTGTTGATATCGGTGGCCACTACGCCCAGGCCTTTGCCCATGGCGCGCTCGATGGCGGTGCCGCGCGTCACGTCCGTGAATGTCCCGTCGCCGTTGTTGTGAAACAGGAAGCTGTGGGTGGGCTTGAATAGCCGCGGGATGCAATAATAGCGCTGGCCGGCTTTGTTGACGCCGCAGGAAAGTTTGTTCGTGTAATCGACGAAGCTGCACACAAATAGATCCAGGCGGCCATCGTTATCGTAATCGAACCATACGGCGCTGGTGGTCCAGCCGGGCACGGCCAGGCCGGCTTTCTCGGTGACGTCGGTGAATGTCCCATTGCCGTTGTTGTGATACAAAATGCAACGGCCATAGGCGGTGACGAACAAGTCCGGGTAGCCGTCGTTGTTGTAGTCGGCCGCCGCAACGCCCATACCAAAGGTGGTTCCTGCCGCCACGCCGGCTTTTTCAGTGACGTCGGTGAAGGTGCCGTCGCGATTGTTCTTATACAACGCATTTCGCAGCGGTTGTTTCGGTGTGTAGAAATCGGAGGGACCACTGTTGACCAGGTAAATGTCCATCCAGCCGTCGTTATCGTAATCCAGGTATGCGCAGCCGGGGCCGAGGCTTTCCGGCAGATAACGCTCCGGCGACTTGGCGTTCTCGTGCACCCACAGTATGCCACTGGTCTCGGGCGGCACTTCCTCGAAAATGGGGCCTAGCCGGGCTGGCGCGCCGGTTAGCCTCCCAGAGCGGCAAATCCCCGCCAGTGCTGCGCCCGCCAGAAGCTTTCTACGCGAAAATCGGAGATCCAACCGCTCATTATACTTACTCGGAAACCGTCACCAGCGGCTGATTGCTGACCGTGCCGCCAATGGTGACCTGCATAGGATAATCGCCGGGCTGGAGGTTAGGCACCACGAAGTTCATCTGCACCAGACCAACAAAACCTGGCGCCATCCCGGCGAATTGGACTAGGGCGCTGGCGCCGCCTACTGAAACAGTGGTTGTCAGGGCTTCTCGCGACAGCGGCGACGGTGGCGCCACGGACCCGGTTGCAATCGGATTGTCCAGCGGTCCTGAGCCCATGAGATAAAGCACCAGCACGCTGCCCGGTTTGGCTCCGTTCCCGGCAGCGTTCAATGTGTTGTCCGGATTGATTGCCACGGCGCGATTCGCGCCATAGGTCAGGATGCTCGGCGCCGCTTGTTGCACAGTCATGAGTGCGGCGGCGCTGGCTGAATTATTCGAGACCACAACCACGGAAGCTATTCCGATGTTGGTTTGGTAGGGCACTTGGAAAATGATCTGCTTTGCGCTGACGTAGAGTAGCGGCGCGGTGGAACTGTTCACCAGCACTTGCACGCCTCCGAGAGTGAAAGGCAGGTTGGCGCCCGCGGGTGCGGACGCGGACGCTACCGCCATGTTTGTGCCGTAGATATCTACTAGCGATCCAGGCGAGACTGCCGGTGAAACGCCTGCGTGGATCACTACTGCGCCGCTATTGATTTGAGGGCCTGGAGCGGCAGCCGAGTTCCAGTCCGCTCCGAAGCCGTCTGTGATCTTGGTCCGGTAGGAGCTGGCGGTGTCCGTGACAAAGATTCCATTTACCGGCGTGGCGTCGAAGCAGGCGCGAAAAAGCAACACGCGCGTCCCGTCGGGTGAGCCCTTGGGCACTCCCTCAATGCAACTCGGTTGGGACGGCAACGAAAGATCCGTCTCTGGCTTGCCCGGATACCAGGCGTCGCTCGAGACGGCGTAGAGTTTGCGCTCAGTCATTCCCAGCGTCGCTCCGGCCGGGGCGACCGGAAAACCGCGTGAAGTATAGATGGTCTTTCCGTCGGCGCTGAATCCGGGGTCGGCGTCGCCGCTCTGCTGCATCCCGGCGGGCGTGCAGTTGGGACCACCATCGGTAACCTGCGTTCGCGCACTCCCATCCGGGCGCATTTTATCCAGCCGCGTCTTGAAACACGTGCCGCTATTCGAGTTCTGTGCCACGACGAAAGCGATCCAGTTATCGCTCGACCACGCTGGGTCACCCCACATCAGGTCGTCGGGAGCGCCGCTGGCGGATGCAATTGTCTCGGCGGAAGATCCGTCAGCGTTCATGACCTTGAGTGCTGTAAGTGGTGAACTGGCGGATAGCCACACAATGCGCGTGCCGTCGGGCGACCACACTGGTTGGCGCTCCTGGCCGGTGCAAGTGAGCAGCGTCTCTTTCTCGCTAGAGCGCGAGATCAGTCTGCGCGCCCGGTTGGCCATAGGCGCCCACCAGGAATTTCGTGTACACGAGCCGCGATCCGTCGGGCGAGAAGTGCGGAAGAAATTTGTTCTTGCCGTCACTCGTGATTTGCTGCCGGTTCGAGCCGTCGAGGTTCATCGTGGCGAGTTCATAGATAGCCGAGCCGCCGGCCTGGACCGGCAACTGAAAAACCATTTGCGCATTCGAAACCACTACAGGCTGCGGCTGCCAGCGCGGCGCACATCCCACGTCGCTACACTCGACTCCTGTGCTGGTCTCGCCACTGCCGTCCGGATTCATGGTCCACACCTCGGCATAAGCGTTGGGGTCGGACTGCTTCATTCCGTTGATGTCGCGCTCGAATGCGATCTTCTTTCCGTCGCTCGACCAATTGGTGTCGCCGGCTTCGTAGGGTACGTCGAAGTGAGTGAGTTGCTCGGTCCCACTGCCGTCCGCGTTCATCGCAAAGATGTTGAGCTTGTTGCTCCCCTCGCGGTCGGACCCGAACGTGATTCGAGTTCCGTCCGGCGACCACACAGGGTCAGCGTTATTTGCCCCGCTGGTGAGCTGGCGGAGGCCGCTGCCGTCCGCATTCATGACGTAGATTTCCAGGTTGCCGCTGCTGTTCATCAGGCTCATGAACACGACTTGGTTGTTGACGGACCATCGGGGCTCGACGCTGAAGAGGGTATTTGGCAGGATGGAATGATCGCCCGTGCCATCCATATTCATTACGCGAATGTCGGTCATTGGCGGCATGTTGGGTTGAGGCGCCTGATGAAGCCTGGCGTAGACGATCTGGGTGCCGTCGGGAGACCAACTCGGAGTGACGTCGAAGCCCGGCGTCGGAGAGAGACGCTGCTCGCCAGTGCCGTCCGCGTTGATTACGTAGATCGCCGAGCCGTTGAAATCGCGCTGGTAGACGAGGCGCTTCCCGTCCGGGGACCACGAGGGATAGTTTTCGGCCTCAGAATCACTGGTGAGCCTAGCCGGATTTGCACCCACGCCCGAAGCATAAACATCCACGAGAAAGATGTAGTTGACCGAATTCTGGCGACTTACGAAAGCCATCCGGCTCGTCAGCGGGGCGGTCGCACAGCCAGACTGTGCGTCGAGTGGAGCGGCGGTTGAAAGCGCCAGGATGATGACAAACCGCCGCATACCTTTCAAAGACGCATCAGAGAGGCGAAAAGACGCGAGCACGGCGCGGGTGACATATGTTCCGCCGCTGATTTGAGCAGTACAGCCGCCAAGGCGCAGTAAAGTCTGCGACTCGCCATGTCGATCTAGTGCCTAGGTCGGCGGCGGCAATGACAGATCACTTCATCAAGCTCAGTTGCGAGAATTGCGGCAGTGGATTGGAGATCTACGACGACACAGACCAATTCGCTTGTGGCTACTGCGGCTCCCAGATAGCAGTTCAGCGTCGGGGTGGAACCGTTGTGCTGAAGTTGGTGACTGAAAACGCCCCGCAGGAGCCGGCTGCGGACGCCACGCTCCTGCGTCTGAAGGAAGAAGCTCAGAATCTGTCCAAGAGGCATGAGGCCATGCTGAACGACGGGGTGGAAGCGAAAAAACGAGGATTCATTATAGGATTCTCGCTCATACTAGTCGGCTTCGTCGTTGTGAGATCCGGCTACAGTTTGGTAATGGGCTTGTGCGTCTTGTTGGCGGGAATCTTCACCATCAGTTACGCACGCCGGGCCGATAAACGGGTGCTGGCGAATGCGCGGGAACTCCACGCAAAGCTTGATGTGTTAAACGGACGAATCGAAGACCATGCCCGGTTGAGGTAGTCGGCACGCTACTCTGAATTGAGAAGCTCCGATGCCGTCCCCGAAGAAACCCGAAGTGATGAGTCCGGCAGGACACTGGCCACAGCTCCACGCGGCCATCGAAGCCGGCGCGGATGCCTGCTATTTCGGCCTCAAACACTTCAGCGCCCGCGCGAAGGTCGGCTTTGAACTCAGCGAACTCCCCGAGGCCATGCGAACGCTGCACCGGCGGGGCGTGCGCGGTTATCTGACGTTCAATACGCTGGTCTTCGAGCACGAGCTTGCGGAAGCCGCGAGAGCGATCGGTGCCATTGCAGAAGCCGGAGTGGACGCGATCATCGTGCAGGATATCGGCGTGCTCAAACTGGCGCGCCAGATTGCGCCGGATCTGGAGCTCCACGCTTCCACGCAGGCCAGCATTTCGAGTGCGGAGGGCGTCGAGTTCGCGCTCGCGCAGGGGGCTGATCGGGTCACATTAGCTCGGGAATTGTCTTTAGAGGAAGTAGCTGCTATTTACGAAAAGACCAAAGCCGATTTGGAAATCTTCGTACATGGAGCACTATGTGTAGCCTACTCCGGCCAATGCTTTTCGTCTGAAGCATGGGGCGGACGCAGCGCCAATCGGGGCCAATGCGCGCAGGCGTGCCGGTTGCCCTACGAAATGTTGGTGGATGGTGTTTCGAAACCGCTGGCTGACGCGCGTTATTTGCTATCGCCCGGAGATTTGTCGGCGTTGCGGCATGTGCCGCAGATTATTGCAGCCGGAGTGAGCTGCATGAAAATTGAGGGCCGCTACAAAGATTCCGATTACGTCGCCTTGACTACGCGGGCCTACCGGCAGGCAGTGGATGATGCGTGGACGGGCAGGGCACTGTCCATCACGCCGCGCCAGGAGTTGGAGCTCGAGCAGGTTTACTCGCGCGGTCTCGGGCCCTATTTCATTTCGGGCGTGAACCATCAGAACGTTGTTAACGGCCGCAGCCCGCGTCATCGCGGCGTGCATATTTCGACGGTCACCGCCGTTCGCGATACCAGTGTGTGCGTGCAGCCCGAGGCCGCCCACGAAATTGCTCCGCTCAAAGCGGGGGATGGCGTAGTGTTCGATGCAGCTGATTGGCGTAGCCCGCAGGAAGAGGAGGAAGGCGGACGCGTTTACCAGGTGTCGCCGCAGCTTGACGGCACTCAGGAGCTACGCTTCGCCAACAACGCAGTGAATTTTCGCCGGATTCGCGCCGGCGATCTGGTATGGCGCACGCACGATCCTGCTCTGGATCGGGTCGTGCGTCCGTTCCTTGATCCAGCGGCGCCGGTCGCGAAACAGTCTGTCACGGTGCACGCCACCGCGGGTGAAAGCCAGCTGTTGCATACTCGCTGGAGCTTGCCAAGCGGGCTTTCCGTCGCAGTGGATTCTCCCGCGCCTCTGACGGCCGCGCAGAATCGTGGGCTCACGGAGGAATCGCTCAAAGAACAATTCGCAAGACTCGGGAATACGCCGTATGAACTCGCTGGATTAAGCGCTGAGATCAGCGGCTCCGTTTTCCTGCCCGCTTCGCTTGCGAATCGGATGCGGCGTGAGGCTGTCGAGAAACTTGAGGAGCTGCAGGCGCGTCCGCCCGCCCGGTTGATTCATCCGACACCCGAGCTTCGACGCGAGAAGCGACTGGCTGCGACGGGCCACGCGCAACTGCACCTCTTGGTTCGAAACCCCGAGCAGTTGGAAGCCGCAATCTCCGCCGAACCCGACAGCATCACGTTAGATTATTTGGATCTTTATGGGCTGCGGCCATCGGTGGAACGCGTGAAGGCCGCGGGTGTGCAGGTGCGAGTAGCCAGCCCGCGTATCTTGAAACCCGGCGAGAGCCGCATCGTGACATTTTTGGTCAGTCTTCAGTGTCCGATTCTCATTCGCAGCACTGGGATCCTCCGTACTCTCCGCGAGACAGCCGGCCAGCCGCTGATCGGCGATTTCAGTCTCAACGCCGCCAATACGCTGACCGCCGAAGCGTATCTCGATCTGGGTATCGAGCGACTCACCCCGACGCACGATCTGAACGCCGCGCAGATCTCCGGTTTAGCTTCGACCATCGGCCCGGAACGGTTAGAAGCGATCGCCTACCAACATCTGCCGGTCTTCCACACTGAGCATTGCGTCTTCTGCCGGTTCCTTTCTACCGGCACTTCTTATCGCGATTGCGGGCGCCCATGCGAACAGCATCGGGTTGCCCTGCGGGATTCTGAAGGCCGCGCGCATCCGGTGATCGCCGACGTTGGCTGCCGCAATACCGTGTTCGGCGCGGAGGCGCAGGAAGCCAGTGCTCACATGGATTCCTGGCGCAAGGTGGGCATCCGCCATTTTCGTCTGGAATTTGTGCATGAATCGGCGGACGAGGTGCATCGCGTCACGTCGGCGTTCCAGGCGTTTCTCGCCGGCAGGATCGACGCGCGCCAGCTCGCGAGTGAGCTAAAACGATGTGCCCCTGCGGGAGTGACGGAAGGAAGCCTCTTTGTGTCGCAGGACTTTGAGCGCTTCCCCATTCTGCAATGAGATGGCGGACTTTCATAAAGCCGGACTGCTGTACTTGAAGAACGGACGCGTCCTGCTCTGTCGCAAGAAGCGCGGATCGTCGCTACTGATTCTGCCTGGAGGGAAACTAGAACCAGGCGAAACCGCGGAAGAATGCCTGAGGCGCGAATGCCGCGAGGAGTTGGGCGAAGTGGAAGTCTCAAAGCTTCATTACCTCGGCGATTACGAAAGCCCTGCGGCAGGGCAAGACGGCAAGATCGTAAAGATCGCGCTATACGCAGGCGAGCTCGAAGGCACGCCTGCCCCGTGTTCGGAAATAGGAGAACTGGTCTGGTTTGATCCCCGAGACAACGCCGCACTGCTTGCGCCGAGTCTTCGGAACCTCATTTTTCCCGACCTGCGCCGGCGTGGTTTCCTGGAACCCGCGGCATACTAGTAAATTGCCGGAATCACAAACCGCCTGGGCGCAATGGATCTCGCCAGAAACGCTGCTATCCCAAGTTCACAACACGGCGCCCTTTCTTCAGGCGCTTGTGCCGGCGCCGGAGCGAGGCAGGCTGATCGACATGGGCGGAACGCCGGACGGATTCCTGCGCGTTCTCGCGAGCTGGGAAAATATTCGGCGTCCCGATCTTAACCACGCTGAACAACTGCAGGACTACTTCGCTCTATGCCTGGCCTGTCATCATGCCACAGTCGCCACGTTCGTGCCTACAGATGTCGATACAAAGATTCGCGGAATGACATGGCGCGAAACGTCCGACCCGGATGTCCTGAAACCCATGCTGCGTTTTGCGCTCGGCGCCCGCGGCTGGACCGAAGAAGGAATCTCAACGCGCTCCGTCCGCGGCGTCAGCGGCCATAACGGGGAACACTGGAGCGCCATCGCAGGCGGTTTGGGCCGAATGCTGGAGCTTGGCGACACCGCGGCGGCCGAAGAAGCACAGGCTGCCATCGAAGCCGAAATCGATCGGGAACAAGCCGTTTTCGACCAGGCAGCGCGAGAACGTGATGGCGAACTCGACTTGCTGCGTCTCGCGATGACGCTGGCTCACAACCGCGGCGACCTCACGCAGGGCATGGGATTCTGGAAGAAAACGCCGGCAACGTTGCCGCTGATGGAGCATCTCTCGACCCGTGGCCGTTTTGAGACCGCGGTTCGCATGTACCAGGACACCGGGCTTTCGGCCGAGGGCCACCGGCACTATCCGCTGCGTCCCGTGAAGGCGCTGCGGCGCTCGCCGGCCACGCTGCTGCCGCTATGCCCTTTTCTGGACGATTGGGGTAGGGTGGTTGCGAAGCTGGAGGAGAGTGACGAGGTGCTGGCCGCGCTGGTGACCGGCTGCCAAAAGTTAAAGGGACAACAGGGTTACTACCGCGCGATCGCCGGTATGTACGCGGCATCGTCCGGCGCTTTCGACCGGGCGGCTGCGCGCATGCCGAATGCTACGCAGCGGCTGCTCCGCGACGGCGAAATGCGTAAGCTGATCAGCGTTCCGCGCGTTTCGTTCGAATCCATGATGCGGAAGCGGGCACGGACGTCGCTGGTAAACGCGTGTGGACGATAAACTGATACGCTGGCCTCAATGGATGTGCCAGCTTCGATAACGCGCATTGAGCCTTTTCCTGCTTGTGCGCTGGCCCTTCTCAACCAGATTCCACCTCGTCCCGAGGACGTCCCACAGATTAGCGTTCTATTGAAAGCGGAGCCGCTGCTGGTGCAGGCCATAGGTCAAGTTGCCGTCGCGTCGGGCAAATATGCAGATGGCCAGGCCCTGGGGCTGGCGGCTCTGATGCAACGGATCGGCGCGAACGAGCTGATCGAGATTGCGATTACGCTGCTACTACGCGACTACATGCACCGCGCCTTAAGTGTCGCAGAAGATCAACGCTACTGGCGCTATACGCTGGCCTGTGCAGTCAGTTGCCAGGAAATCGCTCTGCCCAGCGAAGACAACCGGTTGATCGCCTACGTCGCCGGGCTGCTGCACGATATCGGACGTTTGGCTCTGGTGGCCGCCTATCCGGATAAGTACGCAAATCTCTTGACACTCATCGACCGGATGTTCCGCGAGGAAACCGATTTTGACTTGCTGGCGCGTGAGGAGATGATGTTCGGGATGGATCATTTCGCCACGGGTACGTGGCTGGCCGGCGAGTGGTGTCTGCCGCCATGGCTGCATGCCATTACCGGCAGGTTCGATGAAGAAGCTTCCGGTGAATATCGTGCCTTGGTGGCAACGGTTCGCTCGGGAACGCGCTTGGCGCACTCGCTTGGGTTCGGCTATCTGGAGGCTGCTCCGCGCGCGGGGATAAAGGAAATCCTGATTGATCTTCCGGAAGCTTGGAAGCGTTGGCAGAACTTGGATTATTGGAAACATGCCGAGGATCATGTGCGCGCCAAGATGCAAGCGAAGTTAGACTTGTACGATCCCCCGGCCCCGGAAGACGATTGATTCGTTCTCTCCCCGTTCCCCCCATTTGCGGGTATCGCCCTTACTCCGCTCCATGCCGATTAAAGACTTACACGTTCCACGGATAGAACGAATGATCGTAAGAGGAGACGCAGCTAGGAATGTTCCCCATTGTCGGCATACTGGTTGTTTTAGCCTGTATCGCAGGCGGTTACCTGATGGAAAAAGGCAACCTTCTGGTACTGATGCAGCCCGCCGAGCTGCTCATCATCTTGGGAGCGGCCATCGGAACGGTGCTGATCGGAAATCCGCCGCACCTGTTGAAAGGGATAATTTCCAGCATCCTTCAAGTATTTAAAAGCAGCCGTTATAACGCTGCCATCTACCTGGACACCTTGCGTTTCTTGAACGACTTTTTTGCCACTTCACGCAAGAACGGATTGACGGCGCTCGAGAAGGATTTGGATGAGCCTGACAAGAGCGAACTGTTCAAGCGGCATCCCAATTTCGCTTCCGATAAGAAAGCCATGCATTTCTTCTGCGACACCATGCGGACTTTTCTGGCCGGTGGCGTGGATGTCCATGACCTGGATCAAGTGATGGAGACGGACCTTGAAGTTCTCCACAAAGAAAACCGATTGCCGGCTACTGCGCTGAACACCATGGCGGATAGCCTGCCTGGATTGGGCATCGTGGCGGCGGTTCTTGGAGTGGTAATCACGATGGGGTCGCTCGGAGGGCCTCCGGAAGAGATCGGGCATAAAGTGGCTGCGGCTCTGGTGGGAACGTTTCTCGGTATTCTGCTCTGCTATGGATTCCTGGGGCCGATAGCCGCGAATATCAAGAAGCAGACCGACACCGAAGGCGATTACTTTTTGTCCCTTCGCATGGGCCTGCTGGCGTACATGAAGGGAGTGTCCCCGCTTCTGGCGCTTGAAGCGGCCCGGCGCGCCATACCTCACTATGTGCGGCCCACATTTCTAGAAATGGACACGGCCTGCCGCAAAGCGCCAGGAGCGGCTAAGGTTGAGGCGGCAGCGTGAGCGCGAAATCGGCTCATCCACGCATCATCATCGTCAAAAAACATGCGGCCGGCCATGACGACGAACATGGCGGCGCATGGAAGGTGGCCTACGCCGATTTCGTGACCGCCATGATGGCGCTTTTCATCGTCCTATGGCTCTTGAGCGCGAGCGAAAAGGTGCAAAAAGCGGTGGGAGGATATTTTCAGGATCCCACGGGCAAAGGACGGCAGACCGGTTCCACTACGGCCGGCGTTGGCGAGGTTCTGACGTTGAATCAGAACCAGTTGCAGCAATTGAAGGAAAAGCTGGAACAGGCGATGCGCCAGATCCCGGCGTTTCAAAACATGGCGAAACAGATTAAGATGACCATCACCGCCGAAGGACTGCGTATCGATTTGCTGGAGACGCAGCGCGGGCTCTTTTTCGAGACTGGGAACCCTAAGCCTACCGAAGCTGGTACAGAACTGATAAGACTTCTGGCGGCGGAGCTAAAGAAGCTACCAAACAAAGTGGCCATCGAAGGTCATACCGACTCAACTCCCTATGGACGTTCCGACTATTCGAACTGGGAGCTGTCGGCCGATCGGGCCAACTCGGCGCGCAGGATTTTGACGGCGGCCGGCGTGACTGATGACCGCATCAGCCAGGTGCGCGGCTTCGCGGATCAACGCCTCTTGTTGAAGAGCGAGCCCGATAACCCTTCCAACCGCCGGATCTCGATTATCGTGCGGAATGTGGGGCTCGATCAGCAGGAAGAAAATTCGGCTCAGACGCAAGTGGAGCCGCAGAAAACGCAGGCTGCGGCGGTCAAGAAATAACAACGGCTTTCAACCATGGAGAGGAAAGACGAACGGCGCCGGTGAAATACCGAAAAACCGCCCCAGCTTCACGGCTTGGCTCTTAGTTACGGGCCGAGTACCCGAGAGAATCTCAGAGACGCGGCTCTTTCCCAGGACGTCCCAAAGGTCTCTCGGAGATTGTTGCCGCTGCTCTAATAAGAATCTGATAAGCTCCATCGGTGTTGCGGTATTTCGCTTGTACCTCCCACGCTCGAAGTCCTCGGAAAGCTGCATCAGGAGCTCTAATAGCGCGTCCTCTTCCGGGGACCGCGGCACCTTTCTCATGAGCGCTTCAATCCTAAGCAACGACCGTTCGTTCTGTTCTTCTGTCTTGATCACCACAGGGTGAACCTTCGCCAGCAGACGGCCATAGTGGTTCTCGTTAAGTTTTGGAATTGTACGGCGGCGTGGAGTCGCCATCAAAGATGTGGTCATCACTTCCACCCTCCTTTGTCGTAATCGTTATGCGTGAGCACATGGGTTATCAGCGCTGTCTGAAGCCCATAGTCGAAAACGGAAACCAACCTGAACTTGTTGCCCCCTAAGTTGAATACCGTCCGTCCCTCCACGAAACTGACTGATCCGAAAGTTCGCCTCAACTCCGCTGGATTCTTCCACGAACCCGACCTAATCACCGTCTCCCAACTGCGCAGCGGGCTTTTCGCGTTACTAAATACTTTGGCGAATTCGGTTAGCTTGCGTCCGCCGAGAATTCTCACCTAACAGCATGTTCCCATATTGGGAACTTGAGTGTCAAGTCAGCTGTCGAGAGACGCTGGGCACTGTATGAGGAGCGGCTACCGCAGCAGAGATATCCCGAGACATTATATGTGGCGTCGCGCGCCGGAAAGTCTCAACATTTCGATGCGGAAAACCAAAGAAGTGTCGCGCTGCATTTTGGTGTGACAATGTCGGACATTTGTGTTGACAATGGCGGAGACCATTGTTAGTATTTTCTTGTCAGTTTACTTATCTGCATTCCCACGCAATATTGTTGGATATTGCTTGCCCTCCCGAGCGGCGTCCCCGGATCACGATTTGAGTAGACTTCCCGCCGCGCGATGTTGCGCGCCAGGGGCGATTCGAGTCGCGCTTTCACAGGGCTTTCCCATGTGACTGAAGGGGCGGAAGCCTGTCGCTCGCACCACTGCAGCCCATGAGTCTAACCCATGAGTCTAACCCATGAGTCTAACCATCCGTAAGAGCAAAATGATCAGCTTTCGTCTCTCGCCTGAGGAATACCAGACGCTGAAAGACACGTGCGAGCTCGAAGGCGTGCGTAGCATCTCCGATCTCGCGCGAACGGCGATGCAAAAGTGGATCGCATTCGGTTGGCAGTCCGTTCCGTTGTCCGACGAGGTTCGGGATCTCCGGAATCGGGTTCGAATGCTCTCGCTCGAAGTAGACCGGCTCTCCACAACGGTTCACGGCGGTAACAGACGGGAAGGTGAATGATGGTTATCGTAGCGGTTGTTTTCGCGCTTTGCACGATGCTTGCCGCCGCGCAGCCGCAATCGGCGCCTCCGGCTGAAACTGTCGGCGCCAACCTGCCCGCGCTGCCGGTGGGTCCCGAAGATTTGATTGCCGTATCGGTTTACGGTTCGCCGGAAATGAGCCGCAGCTTGCGTGTTTCTGAAGACGGCCGGATCCGCATGCCGATGTTGAACGAGCCTATCAAAGTACTGGGCCTGATGCCCTCCGCGATCGAAGCCGTGATTGCGCAGGCGCTGGTTTCCGAGCAGGTTCTGGTGGATCCGGCGGTGACGGTAACCATCGGCGAGTATCGCAGCCATCCGATATCAGTGGCAGGCTCGGTAAGAAAGCCGGTTACGTTTCAGGCCTACGGCAACGTCACGGTGTTGGATGCACTGGCGCGCGCCGAGGGATTAGCGCCGGATGCCGGGCCCGAGATCCTGGTCTCGCGCTTGCATAAGGGTGACGACGGCCGGGTGCGGACCTTGGTGCAACGCATTCCGGTGCGCGGACTGATTGACGCCGCCGATCCCGAGCTGAATTTGAAACTGGAAGGTGGCGAGGAGATCCGTGTGCCGGAGGCGGGCAAGGTCTTCGTGCTAGGCAACGTCAAGAAGCCCGGGGCGTTCCCGGTGGACGATGCCAATGACACCACCGTCTTGAAAATGCTGGCTCTCTCCGAGGGACTTATGTCTTTCTCAAGCAAGGTCGCCTACATCTATCGGAGAGAGGGCGGACTCGGTGGAAAGAAAAATGAGATTGAAATCCCGTTGCAGAAGATTGTGCATCGGAAAGCGCCGGACGTAACACTGCAGGCCAACGACATTCTGTACATCCCCGATGATTCCGGAAAGCGTGCCACGGCAACCGTGCTGGAACGAATCGCCGGCTTCGGGTCCAGCACGGCCAGTGGGGTTCTTATCTACAAGCATTGAGAAATACTTCGTAATGATGCAGGAAATTAATCCGCCACTTCCAGAAGCAAATCTACCCGCCACGGTGAATCGCGAGCCGGGCCAGCCCCTGGCTGCGTGGCAATACCAGGTTCCGCCATCTTTTTCCGAGCCCGACTTGGAGCAACCGGGCGTTCCGGTCTCCCACTATCTCTGGATCCTCCGGCGCCACCGCTACAAGATCATGGCGTTCGTGGCGGTGTGTGTGTTCGGTACCTATTTCGTGAGCACCCGGCTGGTTCCAATCTTCGAAGCCACCACCACCGTGGACGTGGATCGTCAAGCGCCGCCTGGCGTGGTGGGCCAGGATTCGCAGCGCGCCAACACGCTCAACGACGCGGATCAGTTTCTGGCTACTCAGATCAAGCTGATTCAGTCTGATTCGGTGCTGCGGCCGGTAGCGGAGAAGTATAACTTACTGGAACGCGAGAAGCAATTTCGGGAGGACGTTCCCAAGGACTCCACCGCCAACGCGCCGGTGCTACTGAAGAAACTCAGGGTCACGCGTCCCCCCAATACCTATTTGTTGCTGATCAGCTATCGCTCGCCGGAGGCGATTCTCGCGGCGGACGTGGCCAACGCGATTGCCAATTCGTACATCGAACATACTTACGACATTCGCATCCGTTCTTCCTCCAGCCTGGCCAGCTTCATGGAAAAGCAGATTGAGGAACTGCGCGCCAAGATGGAAATATCCAGCGCGGCGCTTTTGAAATTCGATCGCGAAATGAACATCATCAATCCCGAGGAGAAGACCAATATCCTCTCCGCCCGGCTGCTGCAGTTGAATACCGAATACACCACAGCGCAGGGGGACCGTGTTCGCAAGGAAGTGGCCTATCAAACCGCCAAGACCGGAACTCTGGAAGCCGCCATGAGTTCCACTCAGGGAGAAACGCTCAAAAAGCTGATGGAGCGCCGCAATGAGGCCGCGCAGAAGTTCAGCCAAATCAGGGAACAGTATGGCGCCAGGCATCAGGAATATAAAAAATCGGACGCGGAAGTCAAAGAACTGACCCAGCAGGTGGAGGCGGGGCGGCGGAACATCCTGAAGCAGGCTGAGCTGGAATACCAGGAGTCGGACCACCGGGAAAACATGTTGAAGCGGGCCGTCGCTGAAACCAAGGCGGAGTTCGACAAAGTCAACGCGCGCAGCTTCGAATATCAACAGTTGAAACGCGAAGCGGAAGCCGACAAGCAGCTTTATGAGGAGCTGGTCCGCAAAATCCGGGAAGCGAGCATCAACGCCGGCTTCCAGAGCAATTCCATTCGACTCGCGGACGGTGCGCGCCCTCCCGTGAAGCCCGTATTTCCGAATATGCCGCTGAACTTGACGCTCGCTTTCCTCTTCTCGGCGATGGCGGCGGTTGGTGCGGCGGTTGGGTCGGACGCGATGGACAAGACCATCCGTGATCCGGAACAAATCGTTCAAACTTTGAACGTTGAGGTGCTGGGCTCGCTTCCCATGGTCCGGGAGAAGGAGTTCCGCCCCCGGCTCGCGGCAGTGGCGAACCCCAATGGAGTGTCGCCTGGCGCCGCGCTCGTGCTCCGCAACAAGAATGGACACGCATTATCCAGGACTTCGAACAACGGGATTCTGACGCTGTTTGAGGAATCCATGCGTACGCTGCACAGTTCCATCCTTTTGAGTGACCTGGACCGCGGCATCCACAGTCTGCTGGTCACGAGCACCGCACCCGGGGAAGGGAAGTCCACCACGGCGGCGTACCTGGCGATTAGCAACGCTGAACAGGGTCACCGGACATTGCTCATTGACGGGGATCTCCGCCGGCCCAGCATCCACCGCATCTTCGGCATTCCTTCTACTAGCGGTTTGTCCAGCGTATTGCTGGAGCAGACGCCGTGGCGCCAGGCCGTGGCGAAGTTGGAGAGCCATCCAAATCTGGATATCTTGCCGGCCGGGCCTTCCTCCCGCCGCGCTCCGGACTTAGTGGCGCGGGGTCTGGAAGCCATGGTGGAAGAGGCCAGCCGCGAATATTCCATGATTGTCATCGACTCGCCCCCGTTTCTCAACTTCGCCGAGCCGTTGCGCATGTCCACCATTGTGGATGGCGTGCTTCTGGTAACAGTGGCCGGACAGACCAACCGGCAAGCGGTTGCTTCCGTGGTAGCCACTCTAAAACGCGTTCGCGCGAATGTAGTGGGGTTGGTTCTCAACAAGGTTACAAAAGATCTTACGGAGCATTACCATTACTACGGTTATTACGGGTATTACGGAAAGAATTACGCTTCGTATTACGGCGAGAGCGGTGGCAGGTCCTGATGCAAGCACCCATGGTGGTAACTGCCGTCCAAGGGAAGGTTCCCCTGAAATATGGCATGCTTCGATCGTTTGCAAATTTGTTCCTGGTTCCCCTGCGCGAGTTGCAATACCTGGCATTGACCAGGCGCGGGATTGCGAGCGCTCCTCCACATTCGGTGAAGCTGCGCATCATCGGTTCGTTACTAAAGCTGCATCAGCCGGGAACTAGTTTTATCGAGACCGGAAGTTACCTGGGCGATACCATCGCGCTGGTGCGCCGGCTGGGTCACAAAGTTATCTCCATAGAACTCGACCCGGCCCTTTACGCAAAGGTGCAAAATCGCTTTCGGGATGACCCTGATGTGATGTTGATCCATGGAGACTGTGTCGCTGAGTTACCGAACGTACTGCAGCGCCTCGCTCGGCCGGCGGTGTTATGGCTGGATGCCCACCACAGCGGCGGAATCACGGCGCGAGGCAGCACCGACGACC
>Ga0208691_1000030_pt1 | contig 35431 bp, 29 predicted proteins | sample June2015DPH_20_1_FD_184719 | JGI IMG/M metagenome (GOLD analysis project Ga0208691, IMG submission 184719) | Peatland microbial communities from SPRUCE experiment site at the Marcell Experimental Forest, Minnesota, USA - June2015DPH_20_10... | ecosystem: Environmental > Terrestrial > Soil >... | reverse complement strand
GGTTTCCCTTTGACGAGGTTTCCCGGCATCGTTGTCCGCATCACCGAAACCACGCGTATGACCGCGGTGATGAAAGTGAACACGGTAAAAGAAGTTGTGGAAGTGCAGTCGGAGGTGGAGCAGGTTAATACCACCGACGCTACAACAGGCCAATCGCTAGGTGCACAGACTATCACCGATTTACCCCTCGCCACGCGAAACTTTCAGCAATTGCTTACTCTCTCTGCGGGCGCATCTTCTGACTTGAACGGAGCGGCACAGCTTGGGCGTGGCACGGTTTACATGCACGTAAATGGCGGCAGAGAAGATAACAACAACTATTTGATTGACGGCATCACCGTTGCCGACTATGCCTTCGGCGAATTGACTTACACTCCGCTGCCCAGCCCGGATGCGATTCAGGAATTCAAAGTCAGCACCAGCCTCTATGACGCCACGCAGGGTCGCAACGGCGGCGGCAACATCAACGCCAGTCTGAAGAGCGGCAGCACGAGATACCATGGCGACCTCTGGGAGTATTTCCGCAACACGGTGCTTGATGCCAATGATTATTTCCTGGGCAAAGTTATCATCAAGCAGAACATCTTCGGTGGCGACATCGGGGGTCCGATCGCTCCCGGCGGCAAGTTTGGCTTCTTTTACTTTAATCTCCAGGGTACACGGCAGCGCAGCGGCGATTCGCCGGGAACGTACATCAATACCAGCATTCCCTATGTTCCATTGGCAGATCGCCAATCGATGAGCGCTTTGGCGGCGGACTGCGGTGTGCCGCTTGCGAACATTGACCCCGTAGCCTTTAATCTCCTGAACTTTAAGAGCAATCAGTTCGGGGCTGGGGCCGGGGGGTACTTATATCCACTGCCGACGAACGTACCCGCAAACACCCCATGCCTTACAGCGGGTGCGCCCACTTATGTGCCTTTTCTGATCAGCGATCCCGGCAGGTTCTCGGACAATCAGTTTACGGCGAACTGGGATCGCGAATTCCGTGGAGGCAAGGACCGCGTTGCTGAGCGTTTCTTCTGGTCGAATTCCGATACTTTTGAGCCCTTCGGGGCAGACTCCTACGGCATTCAAACCGGCGGGCAGCCGGGCGTTAACAATCTGAACTTCCCCTTGGAAATCCCGCTGCACAGCCGCTTCGGCAGCATTACCGAGACTCACCTGTTCAGCAACACCCTGATCAACGAGTTCCGCTTCGGAGTAAATATCATCAGCGACCGGCTGAACAACGAGCCGCCGGTGACGAATGCGCAAGTGGGCATAAATCTTCCCACTGCGACCGGCGTGAATGGCCAGGCTGGCGATCCCAACATATACCGCCTTCAGTTCGATACTTTCGCCTTCGGAGCCTACCCGACGCAACTGCAATCGGCGCTTTCGAACAACTACACCTGGGTCGACACGGTGAGCTGGACCCGCGGAGCCCATCAATTGCGCTTCGGCGGCGAGGTCGATCGTGTGGCCATGAAACGAAGCTTACCCATTGCGGACAATGGTCTGATCTTTTTCGTTTCTGGCGCCTCAGGGTTCGGATCCGATTTTCAGAGCTTTCTCGCCGGCGCTCCGCTGTTGGGCGAAGGCGGAGGCGGTCTGGGAAATCACGACTACCGCATTCCCAGCTATGCCTGGTTCGCGCAGGATGACTATCGAGCTACGAAAACCCTCACGCTTAATCTCGGCGTTCGCAATGAATTCGTCGGTGCGCCCTACGATACGCTTTGCCACACCGGCAACACCGATCCCACTCTCGCAATTACCACCGGCCAACCCTATGTTTATCCGAAGTGCATCAACAAATTCGGGCTTTCAGGCATAACCGGAACGCTGAATGCGGCAGGCTTGGACAACGAATACGCCACTGTATTCGAGCCGCGCATCGGCTTCGCCTATGACGTCGGCGGGCACCACACGACCTCCGTTCGCGGCGGTTATGGCATCTACAGCGTTCGCGAAGATCTGGGTGCGGTGGATAATCTGGCGATCGTCCCTCCCACCTATCCGTTTCTCGTGGGCTTTCTTCCGGGCGCTGATAGTCTGACCAACCTCTTCGCCGCGAGCGCTGCGTTTCCCAACGGAGTGCCTGCGCTGGGGGCAAATCCAACGCAAACCTACGTGCCGACCGCCGCTATTTTGCAGAGCGTAAGTGCGCCCTGCACGCTGGAAAATGGATCTGCGGGGGTTGGGACAGCCTGCGGCGGCACCTTCAGCGGCAACGTAAATGGTTTAATCCAGCTCGCCGTGCCTTTGCATTGGGTGGTCGGAACGACTCAGCAGTGGAATTTCACCATTCAGCACGAACTTGGCCGCGACTGGTTCATCGAACTCGGCTATGTGGGTACCAAAGGTTCTCGTCTGCGCTCCACTTACGATCCTGATCAGGGCAATGTCGCTTCGGCACAGAATCCGATCATCGTTCCCGGACAGGGTTGCACAAACCTTAAGGCGCAAGGTCTTTCCTGCACGATTGTGGATACCACTGTGGAGAATGCATCTCTGCGTGCCCCCTATATCGGCATTGCGCCCGGAGACTTCGAGGGTTTCGCGCCAAATTCCGATTCGCACTATAGCGCTTTGCAAGCCACGTTGGCGCATCGATTCGGCAAGGGTTTGTATTTTCAGAGCGCGTATACGTGGGCGAAATCGATTGATGATGTTTCCACCGCATCGGTGGCTTTCCTGACTCGGGTGAACGATCAGAACAACGCAAGCGCGTCGCGCGGACTTTCCGATTTTGACCGCCGCCAGCGCTTCGTCACCAGCGGCGTTTATCAATTGCCATTTTTCTCGAGTTCAAGCGGCTTGAAGAAGGGAGCGTTGGGCGGCTGGGAGGCGAGCGGCGTTGTAACTTTGCAATCCGGAGCGCCGTTCACGGTTTACGATCCGGCAGGCGGCACGGCTTATGCATTGGCCAGCACTCCGTCTTCGACAGCGACCTTTGCCCCAGGTTTCGGATGCACGAATGCGCCCAGCCACGGCAGTCCCGAGGCCCGATTGGCGAACTGGGTGAATCCGGCAGCTTACCTGCCGGATCCGTTAGCTCCGACGCTCTCCAACGGAATGCCGAGCGATGCGACTGTGTACGGCAACACGCCGCGCAACTGCATCATCGGTCCTCCGCAGAAGAACGTGGACTTTACCCTCGAAAAGGCGTTCCGAATCACCGAGGGCCAGAGTCTGCGCTTCCGCACCGACTTCTTCAACTTGTTCAATCACCCGTCGTTCCAGATTCCCGCGCTGGCAGCGGTATCCTCAGCGGGCGGATCCGCGCCGATTACCTCGACCGTCGGTACGCCACGGCTGATTCAGTTTTCGTTGAAGTATTCGTTCTAGAGCGGTTCGATCTCGTAGGCTTGCGGCGGCAATCCGGTGACCCGGATGCCACCGTGGCCTTTGTGGCGGATGTTCAGGCCGATGAGAAGTGCCGTGATCTGCTCAAGAATTCGAGCGTTTTCCAGTTTGCCGCCATCGATGGCGCGAACGCCCGGAAGTTTCGCTGTTAGTTTCCGTGTGGTTTGAAGAGCTTCCGCATCATCGCTGCAAACGATCACATCGCAGTCGAGCGGTTCGTCTACGTTGAGAAGCTCGGCGGAGAGATTGTGAAACGCGGCGACCACGCTCACTCCTTTGGGCACGAGTTCCGCGGCTTGCTGAGCGGACGATCCTTGCCAGACCCCGATCGTTCGCGAAGCGCGGCCGCCAACGCTGGCGGCAAGCGCGACCGTAGCGTCGATGAGAGTGCTGCCTTGACGAATTGCAGGTTTGAGCTGTTTGAGGAGCGCAGCCTGGCTTTCGAAAGGAACGGTGAGCACAAGCAGGTCGGATGCGCTGCAGGCCGCGCTATTTTCCATGCCGCTGACCTGTGCATAGTGCCCAGCCTTCAGTTTGATCTTCTCAGCTACTTCCTGCGCGCGCGCCGCGTCGCGAGAGCCAATAATGATAGTTTCCTCCGCGCGCGCCCAACGCAATGCAAGCCCCATCCCCGCGGGACCGGTTCCTCCCAAAATCGCGATCGGTCGAGAGTCAGGCAAATGCCGGCTCCAGCGTTTCCTCCGCGATGCACTCCTGCAGAGGCAGCTTGATGTTGATCCGTCTGTATGTCGTATTGCGCTCAGCAGGAATGCGTCCCGTTTCGAGGATCAGAGATTGAAAATCTTCCGGGCTGGTGTACTGTCCGGCGGTAGCTCCGGCTTCGCGGGAAATATTTTCTTCCATCAGCGTTCCACCGTAATCATTCGCGCCTGCGTGCAGGCAGAGTTGCGAGAGCTTGCGATTCAACTTGACCCATGAAACCTGGATGTTGTTGATCGATCCAACCAGAAGAAGACGCGCGAGAGCATGGACTTTTAAATGTTCTTCAAGAGTTGGACCCGTTCGAGCCAGTCCCTGCTGAAACAGCAATGTCTTCTGATGAACAAAGCCGAGCGGAACGAATTCGGTGAAGCCGCCGGTTTCTTCCTGAATTCCGCGCAGCAAGAGCATTTGGCGAACCCAATGCTCAGGAGTTTCCGTGTGGCCGTACATCATCGTCGAAGTGGAGCGGATACCGCAACGATGGGCAGTACCAATCACTTCGATCCATTGAGCGGTAGTGAGCTTATTGGCCGACAGAATGTGCCGGATCTCATCGTCGAGAATTTCGGCCGCTGTTCCGGGCAGCGTGCCGAGGCCATTGTCGCGCAGCATCGAAAGATAGTGGGCCAGCGGCATGCCGGTGAGTTCCACCCCGTACACGATCTCCATGGGCGAGAACGCATGGATGTGCATTGCCGGCACGGCTTTCTTTACCGCTCGTAAAATGTCGCGGTAATAAAACGGCGGCAAGCCGTGAGGCAGGCCTCCCTGAATGCAAACCTCGGTCGCGCCAAGTTGCTTGGCTTCGATCGCCTTCTGCGCTACCTGATCGGGTTCTAAAAAATATGTGTCCGACTCGCGCGGGCCGCGGCTGAACGCGCAGAACTTGCATCCCACAAAACAAATGTTTGTGAAATTGATGTTGCGATTTACAACGTAGGTGACGATATTGCCGCAGAGTTCGATGCGCAGCAGGTTCGCAGCTGCGAGCAGGCCGAGCAGGTCGTCGCCTTCGGCGTGGGCGAGCGCGTAGGCTTCTGCAATAGAGATCGAGCCGCCGCTTTGAGTCTCAAGAATTCGCTCCAGCGAAGAGCGGATACTCGGGCTCAGGTTCGGCGTGGTATCGCGCCAATCGAGCGCCGGAAAGCTCTCCAGTTCGGATGCCGATAGTGGACGTCTCACAAACCCTCCAAAGCTCTAGGTATTCCAAATTACTCCTAGAGGCCGCCCTCTGGCGAGGGCTTAGCGGAACAAATCGCTGGCCGGGGGACGAAGCAGAGCCTGGATGCCTCCGCGTGCGGACGTGTAAGAGAATCCGCGAATGATGCAGGCTGGAGTTCGGTTTAGTTTGCCGCACACCAGCCCGGCGGCGCAGGCCAATTCGTCGGCTATCGCCTCTATGCTGGCATGTAACTTGTAGCCGTAGGGATCGCGGCGTCCGCGATCGTCGCGCAGCGGTTTCATCCCGGCGATGCCGATGCAGAAATCCACCAGGCCTTCGCGCCAGGGGCGGCCGAATGTATCGGTAATGAGGACGGGAATTGCGAGACCGGTGCGCTTCTTGATTTCATTGCCGAGCCTGCGGGCTGAACCATCTGGATTGGCGGGCAGAAGCAGGGCATGACGGCCGCCATCGACGTTCGAGACATCCACGCCGCTGTTCGCACAAATGAAACCGTGCCGAGTTTCCGTGATGAGTACGCCATTCTTGCGGCGGATTACGGCGCGGGTTTCGCGGAGAGCCAGATCGATGACACGAGGGTCAAGCTCGTATTTCTTCGCCCATGCGCGAGATTCGGAGGAAGGCCTAATCGAGCTCAAATCGACGATTTGTCCTTCCGCCTTGGAGATGATTTTGTGTTTGATCACGAGAATGTCGCCGCTCTCGAAAGCGAAAGGACGTTCCTGCATGGATTGCAACAGTTTCTCGAGCACCGAATCTTTAGGCTGAATCTCATCAGCGAAAGGGAGGGGGATAATTCGGATTTCCTCTTGCGATGGGGAAGACTGCCGCTTGGACCGCTCACCGCTCTTTCTTGCTAGGTCACGGTCGCTCACATTCTCTCCGTCGCGACCATGCGGCCGTCGAGTTTCCATTGTTGGAGCAGCATCTGAGTTCGGGTTTGTCCAGGTTGAGCAAGAAGATCCGCAAGGTCGGAGGGATTATCCACGTCGAGCCCAATGCCGGGAAAACTCAGCACGACACAAGGTTTACCCGTATCCAGTGCAGCTGCATGATGCGGCTTAAAACTATCATTGCCGAAGCGTAGCGGGAACAAATCCGCTGGCCGGCGAAATGCCGCGTTTGTACCTCGCCCATCCGCTGCGGGCACGAGGAGCGAGCCTTCCGCCGGAGCTTTTTGGAAAACCTGTTCCAGTTCGCTGGCCTGAATTAGCGGGATGTCCGCGGGAATCACGAGCGTGCTATCGATTCCCCGCTCTACACACGTGCGCGTCGCCATTTCGATAGCGCCGGTTTCTCCGGGATTGGCGGAATCGACGATTACTTCGAAATCGTACTCCTGCGCCAGGCCGACTGCGAACTGGTCCGCGGTAACCAGAGCACAGGCGGGTCGTCCACGCCACGCCGCCACTGCTGTCGCAACATCATGCAGCATAGTTTGTGCCAGCTTCGTGCGCGACGGCTGATCGAGTATCTGCGCCAGCCGCTGCTTTGCGGACGCTGAGTTCTTGACTGGTATAAGAATCACGGCTGATCGGCGGGGCTGCTCACGACGGGTTGACTGGATACTTCTTCGGAAACGAGTCCGCTACTGGCAAACGAAAGTGCGGTTCTCGCAAGAGCAGCCTTGTCGTCGCTGCTGCGCATGATGGTTTGCGCACACTGCACCTGCAATCCGTTTCCGCGCAGAGCTTCAGCAGCGCGCGCGTCCCGCGTATCGCAAATAAGCAGGTCGAGAAAATCTTCGTACGCTTTCGCAACCCCGGCGATCGAACACGGCAGCCCTTGAGCGGCCATCAGAATCCCCGCCGGCCCGGCCACCGCAGCGTTTCCGACGATCGGACTGACTGCCGCGACCTTACCCCGCGCGCGCACCAACGCCTCACGAATTCCCGGCACGGCTAGAATTGGGCCAATACTTGTAATCGGGTTGCTGGGCGCGATCAGCACGGCATCAGCCGAGGTAATGGCTTCAGTAACTCCCGGTGCAGGCTCTGCATCCGAGGCTCCGGCGAAACGGACTGACTTTACCGGGTCCTGATACCAGCGCTGCACGAAGTACTCTTCAAAGCTTAACTCGCCAGAAGGCGTATCTACGCGGGTCTCGACCCGCGAATTGCTCATGGGCAGGATGCGGGCCTTCACGCTGAGCTTCTCGCAGATGACCGATGTCGCTTCGGAAAGAGTCTTCCCTTCGGCCAGTAGTCTCGACCGCAGCAAATGCACTGCGAGGTCGCGATCGCCTGTATGGAACCACGTAGGTTCGCCGAGTTGCCCCATGGCTTGCAGGCAGAGAAAGGTATCGCCTTTCACCCCCCAACCGCGCTCGCGGCTGAGTAGTCCCGAGAGAACATAGGTGATCGAGTCGATATCTGGCGAAACATAGAGGCCCCACCAAAGCAAGTCGTCGCCTGTATTCACGATAATCGTGATGTCCTCTGCCGGAATCACCTGCCGCAGGCCATCTACAAATTTGGCGCCTCCGGTACCGCCAGTGAGCACGCAGATCATGCGGCCCTGCTTTCGCGGGCAAAGCCGGTGAAGTCGCTCGCAGCATCGAGCTTTTCGGCAAGCAGGCCGGGTTTCGCTGTGAGTGTGGCCACGAACTCTGGATACACCGGAAGCCGCTGGCGTAACTGAAATCCCTTCTCTTCTGTGCGCGAGCGCAGTTGCTCCAGATGCGGCCACGGCTTTTCAGGATTGATGTAATCAGGAGTCAGCGGAGAAACCCCTCCCCAATCGTTTATTCCCGCATCCAGCACCTCTTCATAATACGGTGCGTTCAGATTGGGAGGCGCCTGGATGTTTATGTTAGGCATTAGCAAACGAGCTACCGCTACACAGCGCAGCATCTCGCCCTGACTCGGTTCGGGAGCGTGGGCCATGGGAATGTTAGGCTTGGCGCAGAAATTTTGGACAATCACCTCTTGGATATGGCCATAGCGATCATGCAAATCGCGAATGGCGAGAAGCGTTTCAACTCGATCTTCCGGAGTCTCGCCGATGCCGATCAACAAACCTGTGGTGAAGGGAACGCCTTGCCGTCCTGCTTCTTCAATCGTGCGAAGACGTTTGGCGGGAACTTTATCGGGTGCGTTGTCGTGCGCTCTTCCGGCGCCGAGCAGACTGTCGTTCGTGCTTTCCAGCATGAGTCCCATGCTCGGCGACACGGCAGCCAGGCGTTTGATCCACTCCGCGCTAAGCAGGCCGGGATTGGGATGCGGTAGCAGACTTGTTTCGCGCAACACAAGTTCGCACATGGCTTCGAGATAGTGCAGCGTCGATTTGTAGCCCAGATGGCGCAGCGTATCCCGCATTGCGGGAAACAGCAGTTCTGGTTTGTCACCCAGACTGAAGAGAGCCTCCGTGCATCCGAGTTTTTCGCCGGCCCGGGCTACGCTCAGCACCTCGTCGGGCGTCATGGTGTGCGCACCGGGTTCCCCGGGATCGCGGCGGAAGGTGCAGTACCCACAGTAGTCGCGGCATAGATTTGTTAGAGGCAGGAAAACTTTCCGTGAATAAGTGATAATGCCAGGTTTGAATCGTTCTTTCGCCTCGCGGGCGCAGGCAAGCAGCGCGGGGAGATCGTCGTCGGGACATCGAATCAAATCCAGCGCCAATTCGCGAGAGATGGGGAATCCGAGCCGTGAGCGGTCGCTCTCCACCATGGGCATTACAGATTGCGGTGAGTCTGTTATTTTACTGGACACTTGATTCACAAGGCTTGCTTCCGCAAGTCGTTCGATGCATCGAATCATACAATAGTCTTTGTCGCGCTGAGATAGGGCCGACATGCATGCAGCAAAAGGCTGGCGGGCATTCCATGAGTCTGGACCCAACTGAATTCCGTAGCGCGATGGGATGTTTCGCCACGGGCGTAACCATTATCACGGTCGACCTCGATGGCGAAGTCCATGGCATGACGGCGAATGCTGTCGCCTCGGTATCACTCGATCCGATCCTGGTGCTGGTGTGCGTGGATCACAGCGCCAGCACACACGCGCATCTCCACGCCCGAAAACGTTTCGGAATCAACGTGCTGACGGCCCGGCAACGCGTGATTTCCGAATACTACGCGAGGCCGATCCGCAGCCACGAGCAAGCCGAGAAGGAGGCAGGGGCGCGCTTTGAGCGGACGGTTCACGGAACGCCGATTCTGCATGGGGCGCTGGCTTACCTGGAATGTATGTTGAAGTGGGAGTACGAGGCAGGGGATCACACCATTTTCATCGCTGAGGTGGAGGACGTGGTCGTCCGCTCCGGCGCGCCGCTGCTGTTTTTCCGCGGGAGATACAGGCAGGTCGGTGAAGAAGTAGCTGAATGAAAGAAAAGGCCCGGTTTCCTCTTGAGGGGGCTAACCGGGCCCGGAGGGACTCGCAGACGTTATATCCACTCTGCGGGACACAGATAGTTCAGACAAGGTTAGATGTCACGGTTGCATTGTGACGGATGTCACAATGGCAGTGATAGGCTAGTGAACAACGGAATTTTTTCAAATTGAGGGGATCGATTTATGGCGCAGAAAGTGACGAAAAGTGAATCCGAGTGGAAGGAACAGCTCACTCCGGAACAATATCGGGTGGCACGTGAGGCAGGGACCGAGCCGGCTTTTACTGGCAAGTATTGGAAAACAAAGGACGCGGGGACTTATCACTGCGTTTGCTGCGGTGAGCCCTTGTTCGACTCGTCCACGAAATTCAATTCTGGAACTGGCTGGCCGAGTTTTTACCAGCCAACCGACGAGGGCAAGGTCGAGGAGCACAAAGATTCCAGTTATGGGATGGTCAGGACTGAGGCTCGTTGCTCGAGCTGCGGCGCCCATCTGGGACATGTGTTTGACGATGGCCCGGCGCCCACGGGCCAGCGTTATTGCATGAACTCGGCCTCGCTGGATTTTAAGCCCAAGGAATCAAAATAAAAGAAGGATTCAAGGCATGTCGCAAAAGAGGGCACGAGGTCCGTGTCCTCTTTTGACTGACTGCAGTTGACGATTATGCGCCAGCGGTTGCTGCCAAAGCCTTTGGCTGCTGCTCCGCCTTCGCGTGCGGTTGATTCTGCTTCCGGTCGCCGCTCTTTACTTCGCTCTTGACTTCGATGCCGCCTTTGAGCACGGCGCCATCTTCCACGCTGACACGAACGGTAGAAATATTGCCGTTGACCACGCCTTCGTTGCGGACATCCACGCGATCGCTGCACTCAATGTTGCCTGTAACCTTGCCCATGACGACTACGTCGCGGGCGGAAATATCGGCTTGCACGCTGCCATTGCGGCCGATGGTGACGCGATTGTCGACGAGCGTAATCTTGCCCTCGACGCGCCCATCAATGTACAGAGCTTCGGTCCCGCTGATTTCACCCTTGATGATGAGCGAGCGACCAATCGTAGCTTGCTCGATGGGCGCCGTAACCGTTTTGACTGGGTTGTTTGTGTTTGGCGTGGGAGCCGGCGGATTGGACTTCCCGTTGTAAGCGTATTCTGAGGACTGCAACATGCGACCTTCCTTGGTGTCCTGAGAGCGGCGCGTCTTTTCGACAGGAACTGACGCCGATCGATGCAGGTGGTCTGGAATCTGGGCCGCCGGGGTGGTTCGTTCCCGTTGGCCAATCCGACTATCGCACAAAAGTAAGTAATCGCAGAGATTACGAAAGAGACTGTACGGTTACGGCTGGATTCTGGACTTTAGTCGACTTCCTGCTCCTGCAAAGAGTGGCTGAGTTCTTCCCATTCGTCGATAAAGGCCGCGTGCGCGGCTCTCTGGCGGTCCAGTTCCTGCGACTGTTTCTGGCTTTCTTCGGCGCTGATAAAATTTTGAAGAGCCGTTTCGCAGTCCGCGATCAGGTTCTCGGCGCGGCTAATTTCGCCCTCCAGTTCGCGAATCCTCTCCTCCAGCTTCTTGCGTTTGATCGGATTCAATCGCTTCGCTTTGGGGCCTGCTGACGCGATCTCGAGGGAGGGATGATTGCCGTTGGCCGGAGTCATGGTTTCTGGCTCAACCTTTTTTAACTGCTGGCGAATAGTTTCCTCTTGTTTGACGTCCCCACCCTGCTTGCGCCAGAGATAGTCTTCGTAGTTCCCGGGATAGACTTCAACCTTCCCGTCGCCAATCTCGAAGACTCGGGTTGCAAGCTTGTCGATGAAGTAGCGGTCGTGGGAGACGAATACGACCGTGCCGGTGTACTCCATGAGCGCTTCCAGCAGAACATCCTTGGCGCGTAGGTCGAGGTGATTCGTAGGCTCATCCAGCAGCAGAAAATTTGCCGGATGCAGAAGCAGACGGAGCAAGGCATAGCGCCCGCGCTCGCCGCCCGAGAGCACGCCAATCTTTTTGAAGACGTCATCCTCGGAAAACAGAAAACATCCCAGCAGGCTGCGCAGTTCGGTCTGCGTGGAACACGGAGACGCGTTGCCGAGATCGTCAATAAGCCGGGCGTCCGCGTCGAGTTCCTTATATTGATCCTGCGCGAAATAGTCGGCCTCAACGTTGTGGCCAAGGCGAAACTCGCCTTGGGTCGGACGTTCCTCTCCCGCCAGCAACTTGATCAGCGTGGACTTTCCCGCGCCGTTCACGCCTACCAGGGCAATGCGGTCTCCCTTTTCGATTAGGAAGTTGACCGCGCTGAACACTTCCTTTTCGCCGGTTCTTCTATCGCCTCTCGCGGGATAAGTCTTCGCCACACTTTCGAACTCGGCGACGATCCGTCCGCTGGGCTTAGGCTGAGGAAACGAAAAATGAATCGTCTTTTCTTCGGGCGGCACTTCGATGCGCTCGATTTTCTCCAATTCTTTAATTCGGCTCTGCACCTGCTTCGCCTTCGTCGCCTGATAGCGAAAGCGGTTGATGAACACTTCCAATTGCTCGATGCGGTCGCGCTGGTTACGGTACGCGGCCTGCAATTGTTCGTTGCGCTGAGTTTTTTGCGTTAAAAACTTGTCGTAATTGCCGGTGTAGAACCAGAAACGCTTGTTCCAGATTTCCGCGATTTTGTTCACGGTCACGTCGAGAAAATAGCGGTCGTGAGAGATCAGCACGAATGCGTACGGATAATCGTGCAAATATTCTTCCAGCCAGTTGCGGGCTTCGAGATCAAGATGATTCGTCGGCTCATCAAGCAGCAGCAAGTTGGGCTTTTGCAGCAAAAGCTTGGCCAGCGCCAGCCGCATCTGCCATCCGCCGGAAAATTCTTCCGTTTGCCGCTCCCAGTCTTCCTTGCGAAAACCAAGGCCCATCAACACTCTTCCGACGTTGGCCTCGATTGAATAGCCATCGCGAGTCTGGAATTCATGCTCCAGGCTGTGATAGCGATCGGCGACTCCTGCATATTCCGCGCTCGCGGGATCGAGTTCGGCAAAGCGGTGCAGCAGCGTTTCGAGTTCCTGCTCCATCGCCCGCAGGCCGTCAAACACCGATGTGCACTCGGCAAACACGGTTCGTCCGGAAAGAGTGAGGCCATCTTGCGGAAGGTATCCCGCCGTCGTCCCTTTGGCGACGGTGAGCGAACCGTAGTCGAGCGTGTCCAGCCCGGCAAGGATTTTCATCAGCGTGGATTTGCCGGTGCCGTTTGCGCCGACTAATCCCACGCGGTCGCGGGGCGTGATGAGCCAGTCGGTGTTTTCAAAAAGAAGTTTGTGGCCGAATCGTTTTCCGGCTCCGGAAAGCTGAATCATGGGCTGGAATTATCGTCTCACGAAACGGGTCCGCCGTTCGCCGTCGAGAAAACGCTTTGTCATCCTGAACGCAGTGAAGGACCTCTGGATTCTCTTTCCCACTGCCATGCCGATTCCCAAGTGCACAGGTCCTTCGTCGGGAGTCTTCGCTAGCGCGAAGACTCCGCCTCCTCAGGATGACAAGATTTGCCTTAGGTGTGGGCTACGGCGCGGGTGAGACGGTTGTCAGAATACTTACCGCCCCAAAGCTCGCTGTGAAACTGAATGCGCTCGAGCGCTCGATCAATCACGTTTTCAAGCTCATGCGCGTATTTCACTTCGCGGCCCTTCGCGAGCTTCTGACGTGCCTCTTCTGCGGTAAACCAGGTCGGACGCCGTTGCGGCTCATCCGGCCGGCGCAATTCGTGAATCTCCATCAGGAAGGCTTTGACCACAAATTCCTGTACTCCACCGGGCTGCCAGAACACGCCCTTGGAGTGAATATAGAGATGAAAATGCCGCGGCTCAATCGTGCCGATTGCTCCGGCTTCTTCCGCGGCTTCGCGCTCGGCGGCCTGGCTGTGCGAGAGGCGCGCCTCGGGAGAGCCCTTGGGAAAAGTCCACTTGTTTCCGCCATTCGTGTTTACCAGCAGGAACTCGACTTCAGCTCCTCGCTGTCGGAAACAGACCGCCGCTACCTGCAGCGGCAGCGACTTGGAAGCGCGTGGTGAACTCATGCGGCGATCTCCTGCCCATAATGTTACTCGTTAGATATTTCACGAATGTTAACGTGCAACAAAAATTGTGCAACAACAGTTACGAAAGTAGGCAACCCCAGGGGTTTTTTCCGTAAACGGGAATCGACGATCCAGTCACGTCTTTGCCCGCGTTAGACGCCAGCCACACGATCAGGCTGGCCACCTAGGAGGGTTGCACCCACTGAGTGTAAGGGCGACTTTTCAACAGCAGTGGACCTGCCTTAATATGGTTTCCACTCTATGAACCCTGCTGTCTGGTTGCTGGTGATTCTGGTTGGACTGCTCGGATTTTGCTTGGGGAGAATCTGGGCACAGGGTGTCAGGTGGTCTACAGCCAAACGCTGGCTGCTCAATGTAGCGCTTGCCCTGTTGACGATCGGCATCTTCATGGGTTCTTTTTTCTACGCGAATTACAAAGGGCTCCCTGACGAACTGTTCGTCAAATGGATGAGCATCCTCTTGACGGCCGCGATAGCGTTCGGGACAGCAATTAAAGCATTTTGGCCGTGCCGGCACAGGGCAGTATTCTGGGCGGAGTTATGCGTCCTTGTCACTGCTCACTTCGTAATATTGCAAAGACTTCGTTGGACAGCCGGTGGCTACTTCTGGCTTCCAATAGTGGTTGGCCTTCCTGAGATTTTTGTTGTTGTCATGCTCCTGAGCATGACCCTGCGGACGAAGCCGACGCCGCCTCGAAACTACCCCAGGGTTAGTGGGTTTCGCTGAGCCGGGCATCCTGGCCGCTCGCGCTGAGTCTCAGGAAAGTTTCCGCTGCAGCGTCTCCCGATCCAACTCATTCTCCCACCGCGCCATTACCAGCGTAGCCACGCCGTTGCCGATCATGTTCACCAGCCCGCGGAACATGCTCATGAATCGGTCGATGCCGAGAATGATGGCCATCCCGGCTACGGGAATTGTAGGGATTACAGACAGTGTGGCGACGAGCGCGATGAAGGATGCGCCTTGCACTCCGCTTGCTCCCTTGGAAGTGAGCGTGGCTACCGAGAAGATGGTGAGCTGTTGCAACAGAGTTAAGTGGGTATTCGTGGCCTGGGCTACGAAGAGCGCAGCCAGAGTCATATAAAGGGCGCTGCCGTCGGTATTAAACGTGTAGCCGGTGGGAACCACCAGGCCCACCAGAGAGCGCGAGCAGCCCAGCTTTTCGAGCTTCTCCATGAGCGTGGGAATAGCGGTTTCCGACGAACTGGTCGCGAGCACGATCAAGATCTCTTCCTTGATGTGCAGCAGAAATTTCACAATATTGAAACCAGCGGCCCAGGCGATTGCGCCCAGCACGATGAGCACGAACAGAATTGAAGTAATCCAAAAAGTAGCGATCAGCCGAACCAGTGGTCCCAGGGAGGCAAATCCATACTTGCCGATGGTGAAGGCCATTGCGCCGAAAGCGCCAATCGGCGCGAATATCATGAGAATATTTACGACCCGGAACACCACATGCGTAAGCGATTCGAGAAGGGCGATAATCGGCTTGGCGCGCGGCCCCGCGGATGACAGCGCAAAGCCAAAGAGAATCGAGACGAACACCACCTGCAGGATGTCGCCTTTCGCAAACGCATCCGTCACCGTGGTTGGAATGATGTGCATCAGGAATTCGGTGACAGTCTGCGCTTTCGCCTGGCCGGCATAATCGGCGACTGCCTTGGCATCGAGCGACGCCGGGTTCACATTGAAGCCGCTGCCGGGATGAACCACGTTGCCCACAATCAATCCAATGGCCAGCGCCATCGTGGAGACGATTTCGAAATAAAGCAGCGCTTTGCCGCCCACGCGGCCGACCTTCTTCAAGTCCTGCATTCCCGCGATCCCTGTCACCACCGTACAGAAAATCAGAATGGTGATGATCATGGTGATCATGCGAATGAAGGCGTCGCCGAGAGGCTTCATGGCGACGGCTCTTGCCGGGCTGAAATACCCGAGGAGCAAGGCCACCCCCATGGCGATCAACACTTGGACCCACAGGGAGGCGTAGAAAGGCTTGCGCCGGATGGCGGCTGGGACGGCGTCGGACTCGGGTATTAAGATTGGTTCGGGCATGGCTGAACGAAATGCTTACTGAGAAGTCGGTTTTGATTCGTATCAGGGCATCGCTTTAGCGATGCCGCAAGTGTCACAGAATTCAAACGCGCCTTTAGGCGCTGGCCCCTTAATTTCAGCGCCTAAAGGCGCGGTCGGGAGTGCGGACTAAACGCACGCCTGAAGGCGTGCCCTGATACGAATCGCCTCACACGAGCCCTGTTTTCGAATCTTTTCTACCCTTGGTCTCTAATTGCCCGGAGCCTGCAAGGTTTTCACCAGCCACGGAATAATCACTTGCTTGAAGATCAGCGGATCCGGCCACACTCCAACTTGCCGGCCGAGATGTCCGCCCTTCGGATTGATCCACGCTTCTTTCGGCACGTCCCCTTTACTAAGCAGCAGATATTCGTCGTCGATTGGAACCTGTGTATCGAGCACGCCGGCGATGATCAGCATGGGCGCCATCGGCCTGTCGAGCAAACCTTCCTTTATCAGCGAAAGCTTCGGCATAAAATCCGCCATTTCGTCGAGCGTGTGCACGTTGTCAAGGATGCTCATGAGCGCAGGCACCTGATCGAACAAATACTCGCGATTGCCGATCAGCTTGTTCGTCAGAAATTCCTTCTGGAAGAAATGATCGACCGGCGGAGATTGGGCGCTGCAGCCGCGAAGGCGAGCGCGCTCAACAATTGCCATCTTCGTCGCCCAGTACGCTCCCCAGCTAACACCATGCAGTGCGATCCGGTTCTTATCGATCTCCGGGCGCGATTGCGCATAATCGATAACGCGCGAGAGCATGCGGTCGGCAGTCTCGCTCACTTTGATTGGATTCTGCCCCGTGCCCGGACCGTCGACGGCGAGATACGCGATCCCAAAGGGAAGAATCGCGCTGAAGCTCTCGGTCAAATCTTCTTTGCGGCTGTCGAGCCCGTTTACCGCAATCACCAGCGGCACCGGTCCTTTGGCATTCTTCGGCAGGCGCAGATAGCCGATGATTTCCTTGCCTTCGAAGGGAATGTGAACGACTTCGAGCGGCGGATCGAAGAACTTCGCATGATCGAGGAATGCTTCGAGCGCCTTCTCGTACGAGTGCTGCTTGCCCGGCGAAACCGGAACCGGCCAGCGCCCAAACGAATAAATCCGCCATGCGCGGATGTAATCTGCATTCGCCTTGGTCGGATCGGATTTTTCCAGCGATTTCGCGTCGTTGAAATAGCGATCCGCGACATGCATGAAGGCCGCGGCCCATTCGTCTTTGTCGCTGGTGTGAATGCTCTCGAAGGCTTCTTTCACGTCGCCGGGGTCGAGCCCAATCAGCGGATACTGACCGACCTCGGCGCGATGAATCGCTTCGACTCTGATTTCATCAATGGTTCGCTCCCGCCGCGGCTCCTGCTGAGCCGCGACAGAGATGACTGTGAAAGATATAAGCAATAATGCCGCTAGATAGAAACGTCCCCAGTTTTTCATGCCCGGTCCCCTTTGTCTGTACATCTGCTCTTGTGCTCTCGAATGCTCTTTCGAAAGAAACACTGCGAAAAAAGGCCGGACGGAACTGCGTCCGGCCTTCGACCTAAATAAACTTCAGGATCAACTAAAACGTGAACTTCGCCCCCAACTGGATGGAACGAGGTCCGCCTGAACCGACGGCGGGATTCGCGGCGGCGATGTCCGGCGTGGCGCAGCCGCAGCCAAAGGGACGAACCGAAGGATCATTCAAGCCAAAGCCGTTCTGGCCGCCGTAAGGATTAGCGAAGTTAGGGTGATTGAAGATGTTGAAGAACTCAACGCGTCCCTGAAGCCGCATGGTTTCTCCGAAGTGAAAGTTCTTGGCCAGAGAGAAATCGAAGTTCCTGAAGCCGGTGTCTTCAAACATGTTCCGGCTCATATTGCCGAAATGGCCGAGGGGCGGCGGAAGCATGATCGAACTGCCATTGGCATAGCAGCCAAAGAACGCGAGCGATTCTGTGGATGCGCCGGGACTGCCACCGTCCAAAGCAAGCGCTTTTGCGTTGCAGGCGGCATTGCCGCTCGGGTCGCTGGGACTGTTGTTGCCGCCGAAGTACGGAAGCCCGACCCCCTTCTGAGACTTGAAATCCGAGGTTTTACCGTAGAAGCTCCAGCGAATCGGGCTATTGGCCGGCGGGCTGACCGGCAACGGTCCAACGCCGGCAGCATCCGTTCCCTCGTCCATCGGCCCCCAGTACTGAGGGCTTTCGACGGTGATGATCGAGTTGAGTTCCCAACCTTCACGCAGTTGTCCGTAACCTTTGCGGCCGGGAATCGCGTAAGTCAGCGAGACGGTCAGCCGATGCCGGATGTCGAAATCGCTGTTCGCATACTCAGCAGCGGGATTATGTGCATTCTGCGGCAAACCGGAGCCGTAGCCGAAATCCCAGTTCGCTCCTACATCGTCAAGCGCGTGCGAATAAGTGTAGCCCGCCACCATGCTAAGGCCGTGATAATTGCGGGCGTTCAGCGTAACTTGCAATCCGTTGTAGTTCGACCGATAGACATTTCCCATCTGGAAAATGTTGCTTAGGTAGGGGAACTGAGTGAAGGGACCTACTTCAGGCGCAACTTGGCAGGCTGGATTATTTACTGTGTCGTATTGTCCATTGACCAGCTCCGCCGTGCATGTCGCAATATTCGCAGCTGGCCAACCCGAGCCGACCGGAGGCTGATTAATATCCCGAATTCCCGTCAGGTTCGACCCGTGATTGCCCACGTAGGCGGCTTCCAGCGACAAGTTTGCCGTGAAGGCGTGCTGTATGTTCAACGTCCAGTTCCCGACGTAAGGAGTAGTAAGCCCCCGGTCCACCGTCATGACGGGGCATGGGCTGTTGAAGCAATTGACCGTGCTGCCGCCGTAGAGCGGGCCGTTCGCAGCGTCCCAGGTTGTAGGGTAGCTCAGGAAATTTTTTACCGTTACGTTTCCTGTCGTGATGGTTCCGCCAGATGTGTCTCCCGCTGCGTCGATCGGGGCTCCAGTGGGAACGCTGCCCGGGCCGAACGCATTGTTGAAGGCGACGAACGATTGCCAGTTCACTGTTTCGTAGATGAGCCCTCCGCCGCCGCGCAGCACTGTCCTGCCATTTCCGGCAATGTCCCACGCGAAACCAAAGCGGGGACCAAAGTTCGTGTGATCGGGGTTCCAGAGGCTGCTGATTTGATGCCCAACCTGCACCAGACCCACGTTGGGGTCGAAATTTCCCAGCAAATTGTGAGCCTCCTGGGGCACGCTGCTGAATTCGTAGCGAACGCCGAAGTTGATGGTTAGATTCCTGGTGGCCCGAAAGTCATCCTGGAAAAAACCGGCATATGCCCAGTTGTGCAACTGCAGGGTTGGATTTCCAACTTCGACCGTCGACTTAAATGGCGCCCCTCCGAAGAAATCCTCGAGCGGGGACGAACCTGCGGGGCCGGGGTTCGGGCTCACCACGCCGCCCAAAAAAGTGATGCTGCCTCGGGCATTGCCGTAGGCCGCGTTGGTGACCTTATCGTAGTGAAGCTCGCCGCCGAATTTCAGCGCGTGCTTGCCTGCGGTGTAAGAGATGTGATCCACGAACTGTGTGATGGAATCTGGGCCTTGGAACTTTGGCCACTTGAAACCGCCGAGCCCTGGGAAAAAGTAGCCGCCAAAGCCAATGCGCGGTAGGCCGCCAGTTTCTGGTCCGCTTACGCCCGTATCCAGACCATAAGTGGAAGCGGGTGTATTGAGGTCACCCGGCAGCGTTGGCTGGTACAGGCGGTTGTAGCCACCGCGCGCCTCGTTCACGAGGCGCGAACTGGGAGTCCAAATCCAACTGCCACCCACCACCTGCGCTCGAGTGTGAATGTCAGAGAGCCACTTCTGCTGCAGTTCTGGAAAGTCTTCGACGGTGCCGGAGTTGTTCCCAAAAAAGTACATCCCGCTGACGCTGTGCCGTTCGGTCAGCTTGTAGTCCACCTTGCCCACGACGTTGTCGACGTGGACAACATTATTAAATCCGTTGGTGATGGAGATGCTCTGAGCGTTATTCGTGGGAAACCCTGAACCGTTGCAGGTTACGGAGTTGCCGGAAAGCGCGCATCCTGAAATTAACAGGCTCGCCGGACTGACGATGGTCGGAGGTGGCGCGAGCAACAAGTCGTTGATCGCATCCGGAATACTGTCGGCGCAGTCGCCGGCAAAGCCGAACGAACAAGTTCCATTCGGTGCCATGTGCACCATCGAGGGACTGGTGACCCCACCGTAAGAATTGCCCACGTTATACCGCTGGCCTTCGTAGGCGCCAAAAAAGAAGGCTTTGTCCTTGATGATCGCGCCGCCCAGACTGCCACCAAACTGTTCGAGAGTGCGGGTTAATTTTGGATTGGGGGCGTCGTTGAAGTAGTTGCGGGCATCCATTACTCCGTCGCGGCCAAAACCAAATGCGGTGCCGTGGAACCGGTTGGTGCCGGACTTCAATCCCACATTGACGACCGCTCCCGGTTTCCACCCGTACTCCGCGGGCGGGTTCTGCTGAAGGTTGAACTCCTGAATCGCGTCGATGGGCAAAATAGTCGCGGAGTCGCCAGCGATGCCTGCGCCGTTGATGATGGCTTGTCCCGAATAGGGCTCGCTATTGAACAGTCCTTCAACGAAGTAGGCGTTATCTTCTGCGCGCAAACCGTCGGCACTTGTGGTCGAAAACCCACCGCCGGGATAACGAATCACGCCGGGGCGAAGCTGCAGCAGGTTTTCGTAATTGCGCCCGTTGAGCGGGAGGTCGTTGATTTCCTGATTGCTCAGCGTGCCGCCCAGCGTAGAAGAGGTCGTGTTCACCAGCGGAACCTCTTCCTCAACCACCACGGTTTCGGTGACTTGTCCAGGCTGAAGTACGAAATCCGCGCGCACGTCGGTGGCAACTTCAATCGTCACATTTGGGCGCTCCGCAGATTTAAAGCCTTTGGCCGCGACGTGAATCTTGTACGTTCCCGGAGTGAGATCAGGCGCCACATACTCGCCTGCTTCGTCAGTAGTGAGGACTCTTGAGATGCCGCGCTGCACGTCGGTAACGGTAACGGTCGCGCCTCCCAATGATGCGCCACTTTGATCGGTAACGCTTCCGAGTACGCGGCCTGCAGTGCCCTGGCCGAGCGCGGGCAAAACCAGAACGCACACAACGGTGAGAAGAAGAGTAATGATCCGTCCGGCTACGAAACCCTGATGACCCGCGGACATGGCGGCGCGACGAACCTTCATGATGGAAACTCCTCCAATTTTCTGGTCCGACAGCCATACCATTGCTCGACGCGCCAAGTCAAGAAAATTCGGGGTTGAGTGGGGTGAAATGAGCCTGAGCCATTACCTGGGATAGGACGATATTGGGTCCAAAAACTAAAAAATCCGCACAACGCCGCGAAATCTTGCTTGCTGTTCATGGCGAGGAATGTTATCTTTGGTCATACCACCATACCTAAGAACCACGAATGCTCCGGGCAGAGCCCAAAACCGCAGAAGTCGCGCCGCAAATGCTGGACCTGCGGTATAGTAGCCAGACCATCGCCAGTCCCCCAAAACTGGCTTGTGCGGGAGAGCACCCTGTGTACAAAGTTGTCCGTACTTCGCGCCTGTACGAGCAGATCGTTCAACAAATTGAAGAGTCGGTACTGAATGGAACGTTAAAGCCCGGAGATCAACTGCCGGCGGAACGCGAACTGGCACAACGTCTCGGCGTGAGCAGGACTGCTGTTCGTGAGGCGGTGAAGACTCTGCGTGAAAAAGGCCTGGTGGAGGCCTACTCGGGGCGCGGGACGTTTATCACCGATGGCACTTCGCAAGCGGCGCGACAGTCGTTCGACTTGATGGTCAAGCTAGGTCAGCAGGAAGGATCACCGCATCTGGCCGAGTTGCGGCTCATTCTGGAACCGGGAATCGCGGCTCTAGCCGCAGTTCGCGCAGAAGACGATGATCTCACCGCAATGCGCGAGGCGGTCGCCGTGATGGATCGCGCGCAGCGAGATCCGGAAGCCTACATCGAAGCGGATCTTGACTTTCATCTAGCGCTCGCGGAAGCGGCAGCAAATCCGCTGATTCTTTCGCTGATCGATTCCATTGTGGGATTGCTTCGCGAGCAACGCATAAAAATATTCAATGTGGAAGGCGGACCGCAGCGCGGCCAGATTCATCACAAGCGCATATTGGCGGCGATGGAGCGCAAAGATCCGGAAACGGCGCGGGCTGCGATGCGCTCCCACCTGGAGCAAGTCCGCGAAGATTCTAAAGCTCCCACCGGCATCCCGTCCTCGTCTCACGGAAGGCGCGTGCCCGCGGGTTCCAAAATTACTTCGTAGCGCTACAGCAATTTTTGTCAGCGTCAGTTTGGTTTTTCGGAGGTTGGGGGCGGATGGCGAAACTCGGCTTTATCGGCTTGGGTGTAATGGGCAGCCAGATGGTCAACCGGCTGCTCGGCAAGGGACACACCGTCACCGGCTACAACCGCACGCGCTCCAAAGCACAGTGGCTGGTGGAAAAAGGAATGAAGTGGGCGGATTCGCCGCGTGAGGTTGCGAGCACAGCCGATTTCGTTTTTGCCATGGTGACCAATGCCCCTGCCATCGCCTCGATCACCGAGGGGCCCGAGGGAATCCTGGCCGGGATGAGCGCGGGCAAAGTTTTCATCGATATGAGCACGATCAGCCCCGCCGTGAGCCGTGCGCTCGCTGCGAAGGTGCGCGAAAAAGGCGCGGACATGGTCGACTCGCCGGTTTCGGGCAGCGTGATCACTTTGCAGGAAGGAAAGCTGTCGGTGATGGTGGGCGGACGGGGCGAGACGTTCGAAAAAGTGAAACCGCTGCTGCTCGACATTGGACCGAAAGTGACTCACGTTGGCGATAACGGTTTAGCGCTCTGCATGAAGATCGCTGTGAACCTGAGCCTGGCGGTACAGATGCTTGCGTTCTCCGAAGGCGTGCTCTTGGCCGAGAAAAGCGGAATCTCACGCGAAACGGCGGTGGATGTTCTTACGCACAGTGCCGTCGCATCCCCGATGATTCAATACCGTGGGCCATTCGTTTTGCAGCAACCGGAAGAAGCATGGTTCGACGTGAACATGATGCAGAAAGACATGGTTCTCGCGATGGAACTGGGGCGCCAACTCGATGTGCCTTTGCCCACGACCGCAACTAGCAATGAAATATTGACTGCGGCGCGCGGCATGGGGTGGACGAAGTACGATTTCGCCTGCATGTTCGACGTTCTCGCAGCGATGTCTGGAGTATCAACCCCAGTTACAAAGGGCCCCAGGAAAGTATGACTACTGCGACTTCTAAGCCAGAAACCGGACGCGAACCAGCAACCGAGAAGGACAAGTGGTTGCACGTTTACCGGCAGATGGCGAGTATTCGTCTGTTTGAAGAGCAGGTGAACGAACTCTACACGCGCGCTCTCATGCCGGGATTGGCGCACCTATACAGCGGCGAAGAAGCGGTCGCGGTTGGAATCTGTGAAGCGTTGCGGGTCGAGGATTACATCACCAGTACTCATCGCGGGCATGGACACTGCCTCGCGAAAGGCGCATCTCCCGATCGCATGTTCGCAGAGTTGCTCGGCAAAGAAGCCGGCTACTGCCGCGGTAAAGGCGGATCGATGCACATCGCCGATCCCGCGACCGGCAATCTCGGCGCGAATGCAATCGTCGGCGGCAGTGTAGGTATAGCAACAGGTGCAGCTTTCGCCGCGAAAAATCTTGGTACAGATCGCGTTGCGGTTTGCTTCTTTGGCGAAGGCGCGCTAGGGCAAGGCTCCCTCTACGAAGTGATGAACCTGGCGCAATTGTGGAAGCTGCCCGTAATTTACGTCTGCGAAAACAACCAATACAACGAGTACACGCATTACCAGGAAACCACGGCGGGCACAATTCTCGGGCGTGCCGCCGCCTTCGGGATCGAAGCCGCCAGGGTTGACGGGCAGGATGTGCGAGCCGTCAATGAGGTTGCGTCGCGGTTGATCGCACGCGCGCGTTCCGGCGGCGGCCCGGCGTTTTTGCAATGCGACACCTATCGTTACAGCGGCCACCATGTCGGCGACATCAATCGTGAATACTATCGATCCAAACAAGAAGAAAGCCTTTGGAGAAAGGATCGAGATCCGATTGAGCTATTCGGCAAATGGCTGATCGGCGAGGGCTACGCCGATCCTGATTCGCTCGCCAAAATTTCTCAGGGAGTTCGTGGCGTCATGGAAGCAGCGGTGAAGTTTGCCATCGATGCGCCGTATCCGGGCGTCGACGAAGTGGACCAGCACGTCTATGCCTGAACGTGAACTTACATTTGCGCAAGCTGTGCGCGAGGCCCTTGCCGAGGAAATGCGCCGCGACTCGCGCGTCTGTATCCTCGGCGAAGATGTAGCCGAAGCGGGGACGCCCTTCAAAGTTCTCTCCGGATTAGTCGAAGAATTCGGCGCAAAACGCGTCGTCGATACGCCCATATCCGAGGCTGGTTTTACGGGGGTTGCCGTCGGCGCCGCGATGACCGGCATGCGTCCGGTGGTCGATATCATGTTTGGCGATTTCATCACTTTGACCATGGATCAAATGGTTAACCAGGCAGCCAAAGCGCATTACATGTCTGGAGGGCACTGGAAGGTCCCGATGGTGATGCGCACCACGCTGGGCGCAACGCGGCGCTCGGCGGCCCAACACTCGCAATCCTTGCACGCGTGGTTCAGCCACGTTCCCGGCCTGAAGGTTGTTCTGCCTTCCACTCCTTACGATGCGAAAGGCCTTCTGAAATCGGCGATTCGCGACGAAAATCCGGTTGTCTTCTTTGAAGACAAAATGATGTACAAGCTGAAGGGTCCGGTTCCGGAGGGCGACTACACGATTCCCCTCGGTGTTGCCGATGTGAAGCGCGCAGGCGATGACATCACGTTGGTCGCAACCAGCAGCATGGTGCAGGTCGCCCTCGGCGCGGCGAACATGCTCGAAAAAGAAGGCATCAGCGCGGAAGTGGTCGATCCGCGCACGACGTGGCCGCTAGACGAGAAAACTTTGATCGACTCCGCGAAGAAGACCTCGCGTGTAATTGTTCTGGATGAAGGCTACGGACGTTACGGCGTCACCGCGGAGCTTGCCGCGGTGATCGCGGAAGGCGCATTCTACGATTTGGACGCGCCGGTGAAAAGAATGGGCGCCATGCATGTCCCGATCCCGTTCTCGCCACCGCTCGAAGACGCAACCGTGCCGACAGAACAAACGGTATTAGAAGCCGCGACAAAGATGTGCGGTAAGCAGTAGCGCCGCCGTCTCGGCGGCGGTTCCGATGGCGTCCTGCCATCGGAGCGGGTAAACAGCAAGCAGTAAGGAGCTGATTTATGGCACTTAAAACTCACGGAACGATGGCCGTAGATTGGGAGCAGCGAATCGACTTCGACCGCCTCCGCCGCGAACGGCTGCAGCGCGCTAAAGATCTGTTGAAGAAATCCGAGATGGGCGCACTGCTCTGCTTCGACATGAACAACGTGCGCTATCTGACTTCGACGCACATCGGCACCTGGGCGCAAGACAAGGCGAATCGCTTCACACTGCTGCCGCAAAATGACGAGCCCATCCTGTGGGATTTCGGTTCCGCCGCCAAACATCATCAATTGAACTGCCCCTGGCTCGGCGACCGGTCGCGCCCGGGTATTTCCATGTTGCGCGGCACCATGTCGCCGGAGCACGGGCGCGCCGAAGATGTTGCCAAGAAAATCCGCATTGAGCTCGAAATGCGCGGCTTGCACAAAGAGCCGGTTGGCATCGACATCATTGAGCTTCCTGTCCTTTTTGCGCTGCAACGCGAAGGCATCGCGGTTGTCGATGGCCAGGAACTCATGTCCAACGCGCGGGTCATCAAGACGCAGGATGAAATTTCTCTGCTCAACACTTCCGCAATGATGGTCGATGCCGCCTATGACGAACTTTATCGTGCCATGAAACCGGGTATGCGCGAGAACGAAGCGGTTGGGTTGGTGAGTAAGGTTCTCTACGATCTCGGTTCGGAGTATGTAGAAGCGGTGAATGCTATATCCGGCGAGCGATGCAATCCGCATCCCCACGTCTTCTCCGACCGTGTGCTGCGTCCCGGCGATCCCGTCTACTACGACATTCTGCATTCTTACATGGGCTATCGCACTTGCTACTACCGGTGCTTCACCATCGGTTACGGATCTCACGCCATGGTCGACGCCTACAAGCGCTGCCGCGATTACCTCGATGCCGCCATCGAACTGATTCGTCCCGGACGCAATACCGCGGAAATCGCGGCCGTGTGGCCCAAGGCGCAGGATTTCGGTTTTCCCAATGAAGAAGCCGCATTCGCCCTGCAATATGGCCACGGCATCGGGCTTGCGATCTGGGAAAAGCCCGTGATCTCGCGTCTGGTGTCGCTCGATCACCCGCAGACGCTTGAGCCCGGCATGGTATTCGCGCTCGAAACGTTCTGGCCCTCGACCGACGGCTGGAGCGCAGCGCGCATCGAAGAAGAAATCGTAGTCACGCCAACAGGACACGAAGTGATCACGCGCTTCCCCGCGGAAGAATTGCTCGTCGCCGGCGCCCACTACGTCACAGTGAACGGGCCGTTGCCCACCACTCGCGAAACTGAAGCTGCGCCGAGCGCTCGTGTGCTGGATATGATCGAAGCCAGCGCGAAGACCGAGCGGGTAGGGGTTGCGGATTGAAGGCCGAGTAAGAGCCGAACTCCGGAAAGACATTATGGCTTTCAGCGTGGTAATGCCCGCACTCGAGATGGCGCAGGAAACCGGCAAGCTCATCGCTTGGCGGAAGAAGGAAGGCGAGCAAGTCACCAAAGGCGAGCTGCTCCTCGAGATCGAAACCGACAAAGCCGTGATGGAAATCGAAGCGCCCGCAGACGGCGTGCTTGCGGGAGTCAGCGGGACGGTTGGGGCCGATATCCCTGTCGGGCAGACGATCGCGTGGATCGTTGCTCCCGGCGAAACAGCTCCCACCGAAAGCGCATCTACCCGGACTGCACCGACCGCGCGCGCAAGCTCGCAGAGCAAGGAGTCTGCCGCTGTTTCCTCTGCGATGAGTTCGCACGAACCTTCCGGCACCCGGAGCGCACGAATTTCGCCCAAAGCGCGGCGATTAGCAAAAGAGTTAGGTGTCGACATCGCGAAACTGCGTGGTACCGGGCCCGGTGGCGAAATTCTCGCATCCGATGTGCAGGCCGCCGCCGAAGCACCATCTGACGTTGCAACTGCAGCGAAATCCGCCAACCTCGAGGTCCCCAGCACCCTTGGTCGCCTAATGGCAGAGCGTACCACCCAGAGCTGGACAACAGTTCCACACTTTTTTGTCTCGCGAGAGATCGATGCCACGGCGCTCAATGAATATCGGGAAAAGCTAGTCGGAGAGATTGAGCGAAAGCATGAGGTTCGCGTCACGCATACCGATTTATTGGTGGCACTAGCGGCGCGCGTCCTGCTCAAACACCCGCGATTGAATTCAAGTTGGACGAGCGAAGGCATTCGTTTGCACGACCATGTAAATATGGGCGTCGCGATTGCTGTGAATGACGGAGTGGTGGCCGCGGTAATTCCGAACGCGCACAGCGCGACCGTTGCCGAAATCGCAAAGCAGCGTCGTGACGTAGCTGAACGAGCCCGGGCAGGCAAACTGCGTCCGGCCGACATCGCCGATGCCACTTTCACCATCAGCAACCTCGGCATGTATCACGTGGATGCATTCAGCGCGATCATCACGCCGCCGCAGGCGGCGATTCTAGCCGTCGGCAGCATCATTGATCGCGTTGTCGTTTTCGAAGGCAAACCCGCCGTGCGCCCGATGATCAATCTCACTCTATCTTCCGATCACCGCGTCGTCGACGGAGCGCGTGCGGCGCTCTTTCTAAGCAACCTTGCTGAGGCCATCACAGCGCCGGATCAAGTAGTTGGCTAAACTTTTCTACCCTCGGCCAATAGACATTTCCTCAGCGAAGACTGAAACGTTTTCTTCATTCCAACCACCATTCCTTTGACATTCGGTTCCAGCGAACCTGCGCAGCCGAATTCGATCAGTCCGCAAAGGAGAAGTACCGTGAAGAAGTCCAAGAAAATCGAAATCAAGAAAATCACACTGAAGGATCTCGATGAGCCCGAAATGAATCACGTGGCCGGCGGCATTGAAACCGTGGTCGCAACCTGTCCTCTGCATACCCAAACCTGCTGCAAGACCTCGTGTTTTGGAGCCGCCTGATCATCTGAAGGGTGGTGCGATTGAGTTCGTTCTAATTGGCAATCCTCAAGTGGATTGCCATTTTTGTTGAGATCAGTTGCATCCCCGGTCGACTCTTCCGCGTCTGAGAATCAGGGTGATGCACGACAGAAGCTCCAATTCTTAATTCTGGGACTAAGCGAGAGCCTTGAAAGCCGCCATTCTCAACGCCGCGAAGCAGCCTCTTCAGATTGAGGAGACTGCCAGGCCTCGGCCCGCTGCAGGTCAGGTGCTGCTGCAGGTTCGCGCCTGTGGAGTCTGCCGCACCGACCTTCATATTGTCGACGGAGAGTTGCCGCCGCGACGGCGGCCACTAATTCCCGGACACCAGATTGTTGGCGATATCGTGGAAGCCGCAACCGCCGAACTGAAGGTCGGCGCACGCGTGGGCGTTTCCTGGATCGGAGGAGTCGACGGGGCTTGCCCATACTGCCGCCGCGGGCTCGAAAATCTGTGCGATGCGCCAGTCTTCACCGGATATAGCGTTGACGGCGGCTATGCCGAATATGTGACCGCACGCAGCGACTTTGTGTTTCCCCTTCCACAGGAACTTGATGACCTGCATGCGGCTCCTCTGCTTTGCGCCGGTATCATCGGTTTTCGCAGCCTGCGCGTTGCCGGCGTGGAAAAGGGCGACCGCGTTGGACTGTTTGGCTTTGGCGCATCCGCGCACTTAGCGATTGCCGTGCTTCACTCGTGGAAGTGCGATGTGTTCGTTTCAACCCGCGGGGTCTCGCACCGCAAATTGGCCGAATCGCTCGGCGCGAAGTGGGTGGGCAGTGAGACTGACAGGCCGCCAGTTGAACTCGACCGCGCGATAACGTTTGCACCCAGCGGAGATGTGGTGATCGCCGCGCTTTCCAGCTTGCGCAAGGGAGGGGTCGTGGCTATCAATGCGATCCATCTAGATCGCATGCCTGAGTTCGACTACGACCGGCTGCTTTGGGGCGAACGGCAGATTCGCAGCGTCGCCAATATGACTCGAGACGATGCCCGTGATTTTCTCAAGATCGCAGCTGACATCCGCCTGCGGCCTAAAGTGACGGTTTTTTCATTGGAACAGGCCAACGAGGCTCTTTCAGCGATTAGAAACGACGCGGTTGACGGAGCTGCGGTGATTGTTCCCTGACGGATTACAGAGAACAACGAAAACGAGAAGAAATATGGTCGGGGCGCGCGGATTTGAACCGCGGACCCCCTGCGCCCAAGGCAGGTGCGCTACCAGGCTGCGCTACGCCCCGACTCTGTTGGAAACAACAAGTCTTCTGCGTCGAAGACTGTTTCGATTATAAACGACGGAACCAGCTATAATTTCTCTCTGGATATGCCGAACGCGCGGTACGCCTTGGTCGCCTACGTGAATAGTCCGGTAGGCGACTTCGTTGAGAACCTCCGGCGGGAGCTGCACCCTGCTCAGCCTCATCTCTCGGCGCACCTGACCTTGCTTCCTCCTCGGACGCTTCAGGGCGATGAAGGCGCCGCATTGCGGTTGCTCGGTCGCATCTGCGCCGGCGTTGAGCCTTTTGAAGTTGCCCTCGGCGAGATGGAGAGCTTTGTTCCTACTACCGCCACGGTGTACATTCGCGTTGCCCGTGCCGCTTCGCGACTTCTCCACCTTCACGAACAATTAAATACCCAAATACTGGCTTTTCAAGAGGAATGGCCTTATATCCCTCACGTAACGGTCGTGAAAATGCCCACTCAGCGGGAAGCGGAGCAAGCTCTGGAAGTTGCACGCCGGCGCTGGCAGCAGTATTCGGGCACGCGTTACATCCTGCTTGACCGGCTGGTGTTTGTGCGCGAAGAAAAGCCAAACTGCTGGGTCGATCTTGCTCCCGTCTCTCTCGGCGGCAGCCTGGTTTCGCCTTAAACCCGCAGATTACCTGGCATTACGTTACCTCGGCTACGAGCGCATGGACCCTGGTACATTTCCCCTCCGTGCGTTGCATGGCCCCGGACCGCCTTGTAAACATTTTAAACAGGGAAGTGCGAAATCCGCGCCGCTGGCCGCTTCGGGCGCGGGTTTCAGAAAGCCAAGGGGCAAGAATGCAGATTGGCGTATACGGTTCGGGTTTTCTCGGAACGGTGATTTCGGCTTGTCTGGCAGATTTTGGCACCCCGGTTTCCTGTTGTCATCCCGATCGCACCCGCATGGTGGAGATGGCCCAGGGCAACATCCCGTTCTTCGAAAAAAATCTGAAGGAAATCATTCGACGGAATGTTCGCGCAGGGCGGTTGGCGTACTCAACCGATATCGAATCGTTTGCGCGTAAAGCACAGGTAATTTTTCTTGCCGAAGATGGAGCCGACGCTCTGGCGGATGTGGCGATGCGCATTGCCCGCGTGTCGCCGAAGCCTCCCATTCTTACTATCGTCACGCCCGTAGCCGTGGGCACGGCTGCGGCACTGGAGAAGAGTTTGAAAGATGCCGGTCTCCAGGGAACGATCGTTTCTCAGCCGATGTTCTTCACTGACGGGTGCGCGGTGGAAGACTTCAATTGGCCGGACCGACTGATTTTGGGATCGACGTCGAGTGAAGCGGTCCACATTCTCAAACAGATTTTTCATCCGCTGGTCATGCGCGGAGTTCCCGTCATCGTTACCAACCAGGCAACAGCAGAATTGGCGCGCGAAGCGGCGACCGCATTTGTCGCAACCAAGATTTCTTTCATCAACGAAGTCGCGGCCTTATGCGAACGGGTGGGAGCCGATGCCGTAAATCTCGCTCTGGCTCTGGGCCTCGACAAGAAGATTGCGCCGCGGTGCCTGCAGCCAGGAGCTGGCATGGGTGGAGTATTCGCGGAATCCGATATGGATTCTCTATCGGAGTTGGCAAGAGCCAACGGGGTTCCGCTGAAAGTTCTTGGCGCTGCTCGGGACGTGAATCTGAGCCTGGCGGATCGCCTGGTCGATAAGATAGCTATGGCATTGAACTCCGTGGAAAACAAGGATGTGGGTATTCTGGGCCTCGCCTTCAAGCCAAACACGAATTCGGTGGCGGGATCCTCGGCAGTTCGCCTGGCGGAAACGCTGGTGTCGAAGGGCGCACGCGTGAGAGCCTACGACCCGGTGGCGCTCGCGGACGCCAGGACGCGGCTGAATGGGTCCGTACGTTATTGCGACTCGGCTTACGCGGCGGCCGAGGGCGTGGATGCACTTGTGGTCGGCACAGGCTGGCCGGAGTTCCGGGCGCTCGACTTTGACCGTATCAAGCACCTCCTCAAGAAGCCCGTCATCGTCGATACCAAGAACCTGCTCGATGCGGTGCGGCTGCGCGCTATGGGATTTGAGTACGTTGGCGTCGGGCGGGGATAGCCACTCCGTAGGCTTCAGAACTGAACAACATCCACCTCTGCGCTGTAAGACGGCGAAGTGCCCCACTCCTGCCCGGGAGTATTGCGGGTCAGAAACTCCAGTGCGCTCGACGGTGCGATGAAAGCCGAAGAGACGCAACTTCCCGGCTGTCCCGAAGGTTCACCTATTACGGATGCAGCGCATGGCACGGAAGTTTGATTGCTCCACGAAACCAGCATGGCCTCGCTCTTTATCCCGTTGTTTGGCTTCTCAGCTAGGTTGGTCGCTAATAGAATGTTCGCTCCGCCGCTGCCCGCAGTGAAAACTGTCATAAGCTTCGGATACGTCGCATCGGTCCAGTCGAGCAGGTCGTATTCGTAGTCCGTTAGCGGCCCCAGTCCAGCCGTTGGGGTGCCGAACTGAAGTGTGATTAGAGAGTAGCTGCAGCCACTCGTGAGCGTGGTAAACGCCGCGCTGCCGGTGCCGTACGCGGTTGAGACCTCGGATCCCGCGCCCGCAATCAAGCCGGCGGAACCGGCGGAGATCTGCCATTTGCAGTCACTGCCAGTGATGAGCGCAAACAACCAAGGGAATCCTGGGTACGAAAATTCGTATCCCCCATTCGCGCCGGTTACGGAATAATTGAGCGGTTCGCTCAGCCCAGCTTGCGCCTGTGTTCCGGAAGGCCAAAAGCCCAGTCCAAAAGCGAACAGATCGTACGATCCTGAGTAAGAGCCGTCAGTTTCGATGGTGGCGGCAGTGTAGGCTCCATTGCGAATCAGATTGCAGCCATTGGGAACGCCGTTCACGCTCGGATAAACAAAGTCTCGAAGTTGTCCATTTTCATCGGTCCAGCGCAGGATGGCTGTCGGCGCACCTTTCTCTACGTTTCCTGCGGTCACGCAAATCATATAGCTGGCATCGGCCGACGGCGCGGCCATGATCTGAGTTGCCGGTAGCAAAGACGTGAGATTCAGGAAATCCTTGCGGATTTCAGACACCGCTGCCTTGGCTGCGAGTGGCCGCGCCAGCCAGAGGATAATCACGACAGCGAACCACAACGCTGGCAAGACTCGGCAGTGACTTCGAATACCCATTTTATTTCGGCGACGAACCTCTCGCCTTCACTCTAAGCGGAGAAGCTGTGAATGACTAGGACATCGGTTACAAGGGAGGAATAGTTATCCACAGGTGTGATGAGTAATCAGTCCCCGAGAAGGAACGCCGGTATCCAGCCCCGTGGGTTTTCTTAGATTCGAGCCTTGCGCAATCGCTTACGATTAGCGGACCGCAATTGCTATAATCAGCAAGGCGGTGGGAATAGCTCAACTGGCAGAGCACCGGACTGTGGCTCCGACGGTTGCGGGTTCGATTCCCGTTTCCCACCCCAGACTCATCCCAGACGACACTTCAACCAGGCCTTGGCGCGGTCGTCGACCCTAGAGTGCGGAACTTAATGTCCTGATCTCCCGATCTATGGAACGAATATTTCACCCATTTCGAAGCTCTGCGCAGCTTGGGCCGCTGGAGCAGCGCGTCCTTGAGGGATTGTGGGTGCGTGAGAGCGCTACGGTGCGGGAATTGGTGGAGGATTATTGCCAGGAGTTGGCTTATACGACGGTGATGACCACTCTCGACCGCCTGTTCAAGAAAGGTCTGCTGACGCGCTCCGAGGATGGGCGGGCCTTCCGATACGCGCCACGATTCACTCGCGACCAGTTACAGCGAGAAGCCACGAGCCATGCTTTTCGCCAATTGTTGGAGGCTAGTCCGGCTTCGTCCTTACCGCTCTCGTTGCTGGTCGAGATTCTCAGCGAGCGGGACGCTCAGTTATTGGATGATTTGGGCAAGTTGGTGGAGGACAAGCGCCGCAAACTAGAGCAGGGAAATATCACACGACAGGCACCCGGCCGCAAGGAGAGCGCCTGATGTATACTCTCCGCGGCGTCGCCATCTGCTTTGCAATTTTCTTCATCCTCTACAGCGCTCTGTCAGCAGTGGTAATTCTCGTGTGGCGGAAGGTTTGGAGCTATGGCCAGAAACATTCGCCGCGGAAGTGCTCCGACCTGCTTTTTGCCCTCCGCATGAGCCCCTTGGTCATCGCCCTGATTGTAACGTTTGCCTTGGCTCTGCCATCGTTCGTGATATTCGAGCCGCGCGCTGCGGACGAATCTATCTCTCCCTTGCTTCCGCTGCTGGCCGCATGCGGGATCGCCGTAGTTTTATCGGGGATTTGGAAATCCGCAACGGCATTGCGCCGGATTTCGAAAACCCTTGCGCATTGGAAAACTGGCGCACAAGTGCTCGGCCGCCGTCCGGCGGGATTCGATAGTTTCGTTTTCGTTCTGCGAACGCCGGCACCCGCGCCGCCTCTCACCGCCGCAGGTATAGTGCGGCCGAGCGTATGGCTATCGACTGCCGCGGAGCCGCTGCTGACAGAGAGCGAGTGGCATAGCGCATTGCGCCACGAGTTGGTTCATGTGCGGCGCCGCGACAATCTTAAAAAGTTGTTTCTTCGACTGGTAGCAGTTCCGGGAATGGCAGGACTTGAATCTGCCTGGCGTGAAATTACCGAAATGGCTGCCGACGATGGCGCGGTATCGAGCGCCTCGGAGGCGCTCGACTTGGCTGCCGCCGTTATCAAACTTTCGCGACTCAGTTCGTCGCATCCGCCGGTAGAACTCGCCACGTCTTTGGTAAACAGCCCGGCTGAAGCCGTTAGCGCTCGCGTGACCCGGTTGCTCGCGTGGTCGGAGGTGCGGCGGCCAGCGCGGGCATATTCCTGGAAATATGTGCTTTTCCCTCTGGCGACATCGGCCGCCCTCGTCCTAACCTACGGTAACCTCCTCGTTCGCGTGCACGCGGCCACCGAGTGGCTGGTGCGGTAAACTTCTCTCACATGCCGACCGGCCGCCAAGGTTCCATCCATCTTTTTCGCTTTTCTGGGATCGACGTATTTCTGCATTGGTCCTGGTTTCTGGTGGCCGCCTACGAAATCAACAGTAGAAAAGGCATGTATTCGTCAGTTACCTGGAATGTGCTGGAGTACTTGGCGCTGTTCCTGATCGTGCTGCTGCATGAGTTCGGTCATGCACTGGCTTGCCGGCAGGTCGGAGGCACCGCCGATCACATCGTGCTGTGGCCTCTGGGTGGTGTGGCATATGTGAATCCGCCCCAGAGGCCCGGTGCAACACTGTGGAGCATCGCGGCGGGGCCGCTGGTGAATGTAGTCCTCTTTGTTGTAGTCAATGCCATCGGTCTTGCAGGACGTTCCGCGGGTGTGTGGCAAACACATCCGGATTTGCACCAACTATTGCGGGCGATCGCTACCATCAACCTGTGGCTCCTGATCTTCAATATCCTGCCGATCTATCCTCTCGACGGTGGGCAGATTCTACGTTCGCTGTTGTGGTTTGTAGTGGGCCGGGCGCGCAGCCTGATGGCAGCTGCGGTCATTGGGCTGCTGGGGGCTGCCGGTTTCATTTTCATCGCGATCAAGGTGCAGGATCTTTGGCTGGGGGCGATCGCCGTTTTTGTCTTGATGAACTCCTGGGGCGGGGTACAACAAGCGCGTGCCCTCATACAGTTGGCAAAGCTTCCGCGGCGCGAAAGCTTTTCATGTCCCGCATGCAAAATGTCGCCGCCCATCGGAGAGTATTGGAGGTGTTCCAAGTGCGGGCAAGCCTTCGATACCTTTCAAACCGGCGCGACATGCCCGCATTGCGGCTCGCGCTTTGATGGGACTCGATGCCTGGACTGCGGAGCAGTCCATCCCATGCACGAGTGGAGCGTTCCTGTTATCGCTGGCACGCAGCGATTCTGATCAGTGGTCGCTAGAAAGTTACCCGAACGCCGAGCTGCGCCGCGAAAGGGATGCCCACCGTCGTGCCGGGGCCGAAGAAGTCTCCCAGCGCGCCCTCGGGTACCTCAAGCTGCTTCAGGCTGGTAATCGGCGAGATTTGGGAACAACCTGCGTTCGCGCAAATGTCGCTGACGACGGTTCTACCGTAAGCGTCTGGCGTCATCTGGCCGGAGGGAACCGGAAGCTGTGCCACATTGACCGCGAAGTTCGCGCCGGGATTATTGCGATTGAAGAGATTGAAGAACTCAATGAAAGGATCGATCTGCCAACGCTCGCCGATTTTGAACGGACGCGTCACGCGCAGGTCCGACTGGATGTAAGGCGTGCCGCGGAATTCGT
>Ga0208691_1000029_pt1 | contig 35441 bp, 33 predicted proteins | sample June2015DPH_20_1_FD_184719 | JGI IMG/M metagenome (GOLD analysis project Ga0208691, IMG submission 184719) | Peatland microbial communities from SPRUCE experiment site at the Marcell Experimental Forest, Minnesota, USA - June2015DPH_20_10... | ecosystem: Environmental > Terrestrial > Soil >... | reverse complement strand
CCCTACTAGGTTCCCAAGGTCATTTCCGGCTATGCCTATCTGCGCAAATAGACGCGTCCGGACGGGTCCTCCGCGTCTGAGAACACTGGCGAAATGCAGTCTGGCTAGTGCTAACGTTTATTTTTGGAGCAAGTGATGCCGGACCCAATGGCTGACAATAAGAGTCGCCGACGCAGCGTCATTCAAGGCATGTTGCGGGAAGCTCTGCGACGTCACCGCGCTGCGCAACTAGTCGAGGCTGGACAAATCTATCAGCAAATCCTTGCCGTCGATTCCTATCACGCCGATAGCCTGCACCTGCTCGGGATGATCGCATATCAGCAGGGACGTCCTGAGGACGCCCTCGGGATGATCGGCGAGGCCATCGCGATCAACCAAACCGTGGCTGCGTATCACTCCAACCTGGGAACCATTCTCCAATCACAAGGCAAGCTCGACGAAGCGGCGGCATCTTATGAGCGTGCGGTGGATCTGCAGCCGGAACTCCCGGAAGCACACTACAACCTGGGAAACGTCCGCCACGCGCAACTCAAGCTAGATGAAGCTGCGGCGTGTTATGAACATGCGCTGGCTCTACAACCGCAACTTGCCGAAGCCCACTATAACCTAGGCAATACGCTGCAGGCGCAGGGCAAACTGGAGGACGCCATAACCTGTTATGAGCGCGCCCTCACCCTTGAGCCCGGGAAATACGAGGCCCGCCACAACCTAGGTAACGCCCTACAAGCTCTGGACAAATTCGAAGAAGCGATGGAGTGTTATCAGCAGGTATTGGCGCTTCATCCCGGCTACGCTAAAGCTTATTACAGCGTGGGTGCTGCGTTCCACGCGATGGGCAATTTAGGTGACGCATTGGCCTGGTACGCAAAGGCTCGGGGCTTGCAGCCCGACCTTGCCGAAGCCGCGTTTGCCGAATCGCTGGCCCAACTGCTGCAGGGGGAGTTCACGCCCGGCTGGCGCAACTATGAATCGCGTTGGCAAACCAAAGAGCACACGCCGCCGATGCGAATCTATACGCAACCTCTATGGACCGGCGAAACTCTGGCGTCCGGACCTCTGCTGATCTGGGGTGAGCAGGGCATCGGAGACGAAATCATGTTCGCTGGACTGATTCCAGATGCGATGCGAGCTGGCATCCGTTGCGTGCTCGATTGCGATGTGCGCCTCAAGACACTCTTCGCACGGTCTTTTCCAGACGTGGAGGTAATTTCGAGCCGTGCTTCTGGTGATCTTGCCGACGATGATCCGGCGCAGAATCCGGAGTTGGGCATCGTTGCTCAGTTGCCGATCGGAAGTTTGCCGCGGTTGTTCCGCGAAAGCCTCGGCGCTTTTGCTGCCACAACGTCGCCCTACCTTATTGCCGATGCAGATGAGCGGCAACGCTTTCTGGACCGTTATGCCGATGGTAGAAGGCTGGTGGGGCTCGCTTGGTATACGAATAACCGGCTCACTGGCCGGATGCGTTCAATCAACCTCTCGTTGTTCGCCCCCTTATTTGCGCGAGCGGACACGCGCTGGTTCAGTTTACAATATGGCGATCACCAGGCGTTGCAGAATCAAGCTGAAGTCGCCGGCGCGCCGCTCATCATCGACCGCTCCGTAAATCAGCTCGCAGACATCGACCTCTTCGCGGCGCAGATTGCTGCCATGGACCTGGTCATAACCATCGATAATTCCACCGCGCATCTGGCCGGCGCTCTCGGCATTCCAACTTGCGTGCTACTGCCCTTCGCCTCCGACTGGCGCTGGCTGCAAGGGCGGGAAGACAGCCCCTGGTATCCCACGCTGCGACTCTTTCGCCAGCCTAGCTGTGGAGACTGGCAGTCGGTGGTGCGGAGGGTATGCGGTGACTTATGAGTGGCGATTAACTCACGCCTTGGTGCAAGCACAATTTTCGGTGGTACACTGCGGCGGATTGCTGCCCCTAACAGTCCCCATCTGGAAGGCGCTTTGCCGATTATGATTCCTAGCATTATGCGCGCGCGAGTCCTTATGAGCATAGTGTTGTTCGCGGCAGCTCTTGCTGCTGTAGCCGGGACCGACCAGAACCGGCAAGTCGACAACCAGTTCGTGACGATGACGATTTCGCCAGGCTGGGTCGCTGCGTCGCGCGATCAGGTATTGGTTGTCAGTCATGAGAAATACGTGCTAAGGATCAATCCAATATTTATGCATGCGAGTGGGGTTGAAGGCGGCAGATTCTCGGAAATCACAGACGGCATGGCTGGCATCGGCGCGGTGATGCGAGAGGTTGATCAACCAGCTGGAGGATTCGAGTGCTCGGAAGCTTCCTCCTCCCCGCGCACAACTAGTGCGGAAACGAAGCTAAATAGTCTCTATACGGATAGCTCGAAAACCGGCAACGGATGCACGTTCCCCGACGACGGCAAGTCCGCATGGTTTGGCGCGACCGCCCCATGCGCCAACGAGGGTGAGTGCACGATCACGCTGGACTATGACACCGACAACGTGAACGCCTTACCTAAGAAGGACAGCCGCGAAATTCAGGACGTTCTCAGCGCGGTGGAGACTATGCTGAACACCGTCCGCTTCAACAAATTCCTCCTTATTTCGAAAATAAGCCCCCAAAGTGTAGCGCCTGGCGCGACCGTAACCGTCTACGGAGCAGGGTTCAATGTGCCGAAATTTCCGGTTGGCGTAGCACTCAAAGAGCTTACGGAGGCCCTGTTGCAACCGCCGGCGGCAGCGGAAGGCGGAAAGTCCCTGACGTTCAAGATTCCAGTTTCGCTACAGACAATCAGCTGCCCGAGCGGGAAAGTTGACGTGAACGGATGGTGTGTTCCGATCCCCGAGAATCACGTCGACATCAACGACTGCCCGCCTAAGGTCGATGGCTCGACAAATTTTTGCGGCGTTCCGGTGCCACCTAACACCTATCATCTGTCGGTGGCTCTGGCCTACGGATCCTTATATACAGACGAAGTACCCCTGACTATAACGCCTTCAGCGGCAGGCTCGGTCTCGGTTTCACTGTTGTACCCCGATTCTCTAATCAGTCCGGGTCAGCCAATCACCGTGCGGGGCAAGGGTTTCAGGCCGACCGGAAACAACGTAGAGGTCGGGTCGGCGGTTGTGGAGAATGTCCCGTCTGCGGATGGCAAGATACTCGTTTTCAAGGCGCCGGCCCCGTCAGGTCCTACTCTCTTGCCTCACTTCCCCGCATTCGAGGTTTTTGTCTCCAATCCGAATGGGAAAAGCAATTCAATTGTTATTTCGTATCGATAAAGGTAAATAAAAAGGGCGCCGGAGGGTCTTCCGGCGCCGAGAACACTCGCGAGATGCGGTCAAGCGAGGTTTGCTACCCACCAATCAAAATTATTTGCTCTCCGCGATCGGAGTAGGACTCGCCCCGAAGTCGCGGCGCGGGTTGGCTGCGGTGCGGGCGGCGCGAGCATTCGGCATGTTCGCCGCTGCGGCTCCGTAGCGCTCGAGCAGTACCGGCGCCATCGTGTTTTCGGCTTCCTTGACGAAGATCATCTTGTTCTCTGAAGCCATATCGACGCGGATGAAATCACCGAGCTTCACCTGTGCTGTAGCCACCAGATTGGCCAGCGGGAAAACCAGGTGGCGCTCGATGGCGCGCTTCAAGTGGCGCGCTCCGTAACGCGGGTCGGTGCCTTCCTTCAGCAGAAACTGCTTCACGCCGCTCGTGCAATTGAAGACAAACTGATTCGCGCCGGCGGCCATGAGCACGCGCTGCTGCACCATGCCCAGTTCGATCTCCAGAATCTGGGCCAGGTGTTCGTCGCGCAAGGTCTTGAACACCACCGTCTTGTCGATGCGGTTCATGAACTCCGGGGTGAACTTGCGGCGCGCTGCTTCCACCGCGGTGCGCTGAATCTTGTCGTCGAAGTTGTTGTCGACTTCCACCGCCTTCGGCGCGAAGCCAAATCCGCCATCCACCAGATCCGTCATCTCGCTGGCGCCCAGGTTCGAGGTCAGGATGATGATGCATTGCGAAAGATCGACGCGGCGATTGTCGCCGAGCGTTAGCGTAGCTTTGTCGAGGATGCCGAGCAGCAACTGCCACAGCGAATCGCTCGCCTTTTCAATTTCGTCGAACAGTAGAATCGAGAGCTTTAACTTCTCGGTGAACCATTGATTGATGGCTTCCTGCGTAAGCAGAGGGTGAGTCTCGCGATGTCCAAGGTATCCCGGAGGCGAACCGATCAGCTTGGCGATTTCGTGCGAGTGCTGGAACTCGGCGCAATCGATCTTGATGCAGGCGCGCGCATCGCCGAACAGAGACTCGGCCACAGCCTCGACCACGCGAGTCTTGCCCGAGCCGGTAGGCCCTAGGAAAAGCAGGTTGCCAACAGGACGCCCGGGAGCATTCAAGCCGGCCAGAAACATCTGATAAATTTCTGCGACCTTTTCGATGGCCTGATCCTGGCCGACAATCTTGCGGCGCAGGGCGGTTTCAAACTCTCCGGCATCACTGCTGCGGCGGCTTGGATCGAGTACGGTAGCGAGGTTTGTTCTCATAAGAATTTTCCGGCTTGCGAGTATTTCATCCCTTTTCCAGGCCGTTGTGTTCGTATCTTCGGCCTTTTGCCTGCGTTCACCCAGGACTCGCCGTGTTTCTTAGGTTCCGCTTTCCTCAGCTTCACTGAGTGCCAAATTCTGTCACTCGAAAGCTGCTACCCAGTGGCGCGTCCTGGTGCACTTGAAATAAGCAAGCTGCTAGCCACGGCGCACCGTTTTGATTATCAATGCGAAAGCTCTCTATCGGCAGGAGTTATATCCGCAAGGCAGACATTAAACCACCACTCCGAGGAAAGTTAAAGAAGTATGAGAGAAATTCTTTGCGCATGAGGGAAGGGACTGTCCGAACTATTGTTAGACCGCGTCATGCACGAGTCGGCCCGATGCCTTCCTCTGTGTTCCCCTGTGTAGCCTGTGTTTGAGGTTTCGATTAAGAAGCATCTGTAATTTCCATCCAACGGGGAGATGACCGCTAGTAACTAGCCAATCAACAAGTTGAACATTAGCATCGCGATCAGGCGTTCCTTCGGAGGATTGCTTGCGTCGCTCTTCTATTCTGACCGTCTCTGCGATTTCGTGTGTACTTTTTGGCATAGCCGCTGTACGGCTCAACCCCCGCTTCTTCTCCGCCGAGGCAGCTCAGCCGCAGGCCGCACAATCCGCGCCCGTTGTGGCTTCTGCGGCGCCGGGTCAACTCAAAGCGGTGAGCGCGACTTCGACGGCATCGTTGAAGCCTGCTGACCTTCCTCAGCCGTCGAGCGCGCCCGGAAGCGCGGTCTATCTGGCGAAGCGTGGAGACACGATCCCCGGCGTTGCGCACGCCCAACTTCATAACACGGCTTATCTCACTTCTACCGAACTAGGCGACGCCATCCGCGCCACCAACGGCAATCGCACCGGAAACATGTTAAGGGCCGGTGAGCAAATCACGATTCCGGGCATTCTGCCAGCCCCCATCGTAGAGCACACGGTTCCAGTCCCCAAGGATTTCGAAGTCCGCGCCATCTATCTGACGGGCATAATGGCGGCAAGCGATCACGGACTGCGCATCATCCGCCACTGGCGCGAAGTCGGCGGCAACGCCGTCGTCTTCGATATCAAGGACTCCGACGGCAGCGTCACTATTCCCTATGAGCATCCGCTGCTCGGGGCGCATAAAGTTTATATCCACGACCTGCCGAAGTTCGTTCATTTTCTGCACTCCGAAAACATGCACGCTATCGCCCGCATCGCCATCTTCCGCGACGAGTGCATGGTCGTCGAGCATCCGGAGTTAGCCGTCCAGTCGAGAAAGAATCATGCGCCATGGCGGGAGAACGGCAAGCTGGTGTGGACCGATTCCTCGAACCCGAAAGTGCAGGACTACAACATCGCTTTGGCCAAATTCGTGGCGCAATCGGGCGCGGATGAAATTCAGTTCGACTATGTTCGATTCCCGGCTGAGGGCGACCAGAAAGATGCCAGCTTTGTCTACCAAAAAGACCAAGCTGACGGAACCACCACTGACGTGATCCCGATTAGAGCGACAGGTCTCGGAGGGACCGCACGACAGCCAGTAGAATCCGCATGGCCCGCGAGCTCACTTCAGCACCCGCAACCAGCACAGACTCGCTCCATGCAGCGGTCTGACGTGATCACTGCGTTCTTGAAGAAGGCTTACGCCGAGTTGCACCCCACCGGCGTCCTCTTATCTCTCGATGTCTTCGGCGTAATGGCGTGGCAGCGCTCGGTCGACCTCTCCCACACCGGCCAGGACATCGTGGGCATGGCGAAGTATTGCGACGTGCTCTCGCCCATGATCTACCCCTCGCACTTCTTCGGCATGGATAACATCGAGCATCCCGGAGACGCGCCCGAACACTTCATCGGCGAATCCATGGAACGCTTCGAACTAATTACGAAAAACAGCGGCGTGGTCATCCGCCCCTGGCTACAAGCCTTCCACTGGCGCACCAAGACCTACTCGCCCGAATATATAAAGATTCAAGTCGCCACAGCCCGCGAAAAAGGCGGCATCGGATTTTTATTCTGGAACGCGGCTAACGACTACTCCAAGCCATACACCGCGATGCCTGAGATGAAGGCCGCCGACCAAAAGGCAGGATCGAAGGAACCGAAATACTTCCGTGGCGACGAGTTGCCGGGTGTGACAGTAAGGGCGGCATTGGCTCCGGCGAACTAGCTGCCTGATCGCGCTGCCGCCGCATACCTTTGGACAATTGCGTTGTACAAACTGTTCCCCACCGTATCAAGATCGGGCTTGGCATCCAATACCAGGTTCGCGCAGCTCTTGCAGTGGGGCAGATAGCGTCGTGCTGCCGGCAGCACGGTATTTTCGTATTGCCATTTGACCAGTTCTAGCGGCCGTTGCCGCTCAGTAATGTCCCTGACTTTTCGCCGATGAAAGCACACATCTTCCGGAGCATCGAGGTAAACCGACAGATCAAAATAGTACGGCAGCTGCGCAAAATGAAGCGCCAGGATACCTTCGACTATAGCTAGCGGCTTCGCCGGAACATGCTCCCGCCGCTCCGTTCGCAGATGCTGCGCAAAGTCGTAAACCGGAGCCCCAATCGAACGGCCGGCCGCGAAGCTCCGTATGTGGCTCTCCAACAATTCCACATCAATCGCCTCAGGCTCATCGTAGTTCCGCTTGGCCCGCTCCTCGAACGGGAGATGGTTCGACTCCGCGCTGTAAACCTCCATGGAGATGACCTGCCCGTTGAGGCGGGCCGCTACGCGCCGGGCCACCGTCGTTTTGCCACTGCCGGATGGCCCTCCCAGGCCGACGATGAATACACTGTTCGACATTCGCCGATATAACTTATATCGGCATAATGGAACCTCAACTTGTGCGCTGTTATCGGAGAAATTGGCACCCTTAATCCCGTATCCTCCTTATTACCCAATCGGATTAGTCCAAACAGCGGCTAACGAAGCTCTTGACTTCCCACTCTACCCGTCATAAGCTCCCCATCGGTCCGTCATCTGACCGCAGCCCTTCCTCCTCCACCCAAGTCGGTAAAAAACAATACGAATTGTGGAGAACTTACATTGAGCCTCACGAGATCCCTGCCATTGTTCGCCATTTTCGCCTCCATTTTCGTCCAAGCCCAATCTCCCGCCAGCCCTCAGGGTAAGATCCAGCACGTAATCATTCTCGTCCAGGAAAATCGCACCATCGACAATCTGTTCGGCAGCAATCCAAAATTTGAGCCGGGCGTGAATCTCGCGACCACCGGCAAAATTAAGGGCCAAGCCAACATCCCACTCGTGGCCGGGCCCATCATCACCTGCTATGGCTTGGGCCACACCCACACCGCTTTCACGCAAAGCTACGACAACGGCGCGATGGATGGCGCCTACCAGATTGTGGTTACCGCCGCGCAGGATTGCCCCGTGCCAACCAACCCGATGTATGGCTTCGCCGACAACAGCGGCACTTCCGACCCTCCCAACGAAATCCAGCCGTACTTTGACATGGCCACGCAATTCGGCTTCGCCAACTACATGTTCCAGACCAATCAGGGTCCCAGCTTTCCCGCGCATCAATTCCTTTTCTCTGGGAGCTCCGCCCCGGTTTACGATGACGGCGAGAAAATCCCTTATTACGAATGGTTCACCGTGGAGAATACGAACATTGAGAAACCGAGCGGGTGCTTTGGCGCAGTCACCAACACCGCCGAGGAACTGGGTCCCGGCCAGACCAAAGAATCCCTCGGCTGGACCAATCTCAACCTTCCCGGCGCCACCCCTGGCTATCCCTGCTATAACCACAACACCATCGCCAACGTTCTCGATCCCGCCGGGGTTACATGGCGCTACTACACCGACAATTCGACAGACTATTGGACCGCACCCAATGCCTTTCAAACCATCTGCAATTCCACCGTCGCCGGTGACGGCTGCGTAGCTACCCTGGAAAATCCTGACTGGAACAACGTGGTGGACGAAAGCAGCGCCAACAATCCGCCAAACCCCGCGCAGATTCTCGAGGACATCCAGTCCTGCAATCTTGCGCAGGTGAGTTGGGTCATTCCCAATGGCGCATGGTCCGATCATGCCGGTAACGCCGATCCCAATAACCCATCCCCTGCGCTCGGCCCATCCTGGATTGGCAGTATTGTAAACGCCATCGGTCAAGGCATGGCTGGCAGCACCTGCAACCCGCTAAACGCGCCCGCATATTGGGCGAACACCGTCATACTCGTTACTTGGGACGACTGGGGTGGCTGGTACGATCACGTTACGCCGCCCAGCATCGGCTACATCAATACCGGTGGCATCGGTGCGCAAAATCTCTACGGATTTCGGGTTCCGCTGCTGGTCGTCTCCGCTTACTCTCCCCACAAGGGCTATGTCTCGGGACCGGCCGCAAACAATGGCGTCGCCGCCTGTCCCATTACCCCAAGTTCGCGCTACTGTCACGACTTTGGCAGCATCCTGAACTTCGTCGAATACGTTTTCGGTACGGGCGGCAAATCGCTGGGCGAAATTTATCCCGCCTACCACTACGCCGACTACTACGCCCTGGATGGCCCCAACAACTCGACGTGCAAGCCGAACATCTGCCCCTATAGCTTGTCCGACTTCTTCAACTTTGCCTTGGCCCCGGCAGCCTTCACGCCGATCACGACTCCATACAACGCCGATTACTTCATCAACTACACCGGCAAACCAGAAGACCCAGACGACGACTAGACGATAGAAGTACAGCCGGGCGCCGTGAGCAATCCGACCGAAGATTGGCCATAGCTTCCGCCCCTTTTATCTTGCATTCTTCCAATAGTCATAATAATATGACCATACTATGAAATATATGGCCGCCGGAAAATTCAAAGCGCAGTGCCTCGCGGTGATGGACCAGGTCTCGCACAGCGGAGAGGCGGTAGTGATCACGAAGCACGGCAAACCCGTGGTAAAGCTGGTGCCGGCTAAGAAGGGCGCCAACGACATCTTCGGCTACATGGCCGGCAAGGTGAAGATCGTTGGCGATATCGTCGGTCCAATCACTCCCCTCGAAGATTGGGAGAGCAAGTGATCGTGCTCGACACGCACGTCCTGCTCTGGACGGCGAGCGATCCGGATCGGCTGTCAAAGCGGGCGCGCGAGGTTATCCGCAAGGGGCGAGAAGAAGCCGAAATTGCCATCGCGACCATTACCCTTTGGGAGGTTGCCTGGCTGGCCCAGAACGGAAGAGTCGTTGTGACAACCGGAGTGGAGTCGTTTGTCCGCGAGACTGTTGCCCGCGTGATTCTAAGGCCGATGACGCCCGAAATCGCCGCGTTGGGCGTGCGCCTGCCTGAACCGTTTCCTAGAGACCCGGCTGACCGGCTGATTGCCGCCACGGCAATGGTCGAGGGATCTGTTCTGGTAACTGCGGATTCGCGCATTCGACAGTCGAAGGTTTTGGAAACAGTCTGGTAAGCAGTTCCGAGGTCTGCACAGGGCAAGCAATTACAGCGAAAGCAGTATCCAAGCACGCTACCACCCTCAGCTATAATGACCTGTAACGCTGGTTGGGTTTTCGCGCCTCGTCCCCTGCAGTGCCGGAGGAACGATTTCAGCCTCGTTGCTTTTGTTGGAAAACACCGCCGCTGAAGGAGTCCGCATGGCTATCGAGAAGTCCGAATTTATCTGGCACAACGGCAAGCTCATTCCCTGGGATGACGCCACCATTCACGTGATGTCGCACGTGGTCCACTACGGCTCCTCGGTATTCGAGGGCATTCGCTGCTACGCGCCGCAAGGCAAACCCGCGATCTTCCGCGCCAACGAGCACATTCAGCGCCTGCTCGATTCCGCGAAGGTTTACCGCATCGATGTCGATTACACGCGCGACGAACTCGTTAAAGCCATGTGCGAAACCGTTGGCACGAACGGAGCGTGGCCGTGCTACGTGCGTCCGATTATTCTGCGCGGTTACGGCGAGGCAGGGGTGAATCCGTTCAACTCGCCGACCGAGGTTTACATCATCAATTATCCGTGGGGAAAATATCTAGGCGGCGAGAACGATGGCTGCGACGCCTGTGTTTCGTCGTGGACGCGCATCGCTCCCAACACGCTGCCTGCCATGGCGAAGTCGGGCGCGAATTATATGAACTCGCAGCTCATCAAGATGGAAGCGATCGTCAATGGTTTTGCGGAAGGCATTGCGCTCGATGTCAACGGGTTCGTGAGCGAAGGTTCGGGTGAGAACGTGTTCATCGTACATCGCGACAAGCTGATCACCGCGCCGCTCGGCAACTCCGTGCTGCCCGGCATCACCCGCGATTCGGTGTTGCAGATCGCGCGCGACCTGAACATAACCATCGTCGAGCAGATGATTCCGCGCGAGATGCTCTACATCTGCGACGAAGCTTTCTTTACGGGCACGGCCGCAGAAGTTACGCCGATCCGCTCGGTCGACAAGATCAAAGTTGGCAAAGGGGGAATCGGCTCGATTACCAAGGCGATTCAGAAAGAGTTCTACGCCATCGTTCGTGGCGAGAAGTCTGACCGCCATAGCTGGCTGACTCCGGTACCTGTGAACAGCAAGCAGCCGGTCGGGGTATAATTCCATCCTCTACAATTCGACAGGGGCGCTGATGCGCCCCTTTTGAATTCGTGCGCAAGACAGCAACTCGACATTTCGCTGGCATTTTCACTTCATCCCAGGAGGAAACAAATGTCCGAACAAGGTTTTACGCCTGAGTTTGCCAAAGGCTATTGCGCAATCATGCTTGATGGGATCATGCGCGAAGCGGAAGTTACGAAGAAAGTGATCGCGGCCGTGCCGGATGCGGCCTCCGGCTACCGGCCTGACCCGTGCGCGCGCACGGCGAAGGATCTGGCTTGGCACCTCGCCAACACTGACGTTCAGTTTCTGGACGGAATCGGCAGCCTGAAGTTCGAGATGAAGAATCCCGAAGACAAGCCTCAGACTTCCGCCGAAGTGGTGGCGTGGTATGACGAGCGCATGAAACAGGGTGCGGCGCGGGTGGCAGCGATGACGCCCGAGCAGTTGTTGACCCCGGTTGACTTTATGGGGGCGTTCAATTTCCCGGTAGTGTTGTATCTCGGCTTCTTGAACAACCACAGCATTCACCATCGCGGCGAACTCGCGACTTACCTGCGGCCCATGGGATCGAAGGTGCCTTCGATTTATGGTGGCAGCTACGATGAGCCGCTCCAGCCGCCGGTACCGGCTGAGACGGCCGCGTAAGAAGTGGACGTTTTGCGATTGGAAGCCGCTCGCGAGGGCGGCTTTTTCACTTGCCACACCAAACTACCTCAATCGGATATTTCCCGAACAGTTGATCCGGGGTGAGAACAGTTAGGTTTTCGACGAGCGCCTGCGCAATGATCAGCCGATCGAAAGGGTCGTTGTGATGGAGATCGAGGTCATTCGCCTTAAGGGCATGGGTCTGGCTGATGGGTAGGCCGCGAATGCCTTGCGTGCCAAGGCGATTGGGGATGTAGCGCGCTGGTTCGTCGGGCAACTTATATTTCCCGCTGCGTGCCTTGATCGAGATTTCCCAAACGCTGGCGGCTGAGAGATAAATCTCGTGGCCACCAGTGCGCAGAATTTCGAGGCATCCTTACCGATCTTCTCCGTTGGTCCAACGCTCCACAACCAGACGACGGTATCGAGCAGATATCTCATCGCGGCTTCTTCGCCGATTTCCTAGGGCGGACTGGCGCGGTTTCGAGCGGTGGAAGTTCGCCGCCATAAAACAACTTCAACAGATCATCGGGCAGAGGAGCATCGAAGTCATCGGCGATCCAGATTTGTCCGCGATCCATTCCGAGCGGACGGATGGCTTGTGAGGGCTCGACGGCCACTAACCGTGCTATTGGGACGCCGGATTTTGCGATGGTGATCTCTTCGCCGGCAGCGACTCGCTGCAGCAGGCGGGAGAGATGGGTTTTGGCCTCGTGGATGTTCACTTCCATGAGGCCAATGTAGACTTAGGGACTAAGTCAACATCACCCTGGTCGACAACACTTGGCTGCGTTACCTCCGCGCGTCCAGGCTCCACGGGCCCGAACCCAACTGCGAGATCAGCAGCGCGCCGCCAAGCATGGAGAGATTCTTCATGAACATGACGAACTGAATCTGGTACATCATAGCATCGGTCACTCCCCAGAACTTATGCATCATGGGAGTGATACAGACCAGGAACAGCACGATCAGCCAGGCCCCGATTTTTGCGCGATAGCCGAGCAGGATGGACAAACCTCCGACGAAGGCCATCAGGCCGGACAGAGGTACGGCGATCGAAGCCATGGGCACGCCTTGCGAGGCAGCGTAGGCGATGGTCTGGCTGAGGAAGTGGCGCGGACCGGACAACAGGAAAATCAGAACAAACAGGAATCGTGCTAACAGCGTAACCGGGCCGGAAGCGGACACCGCCGCTGGATAGGATCGGGAAATGGCGGAAGCGTTGGCTGACATTTTGTTTCTCCTTGAGAGTGATTTAACGAAATTCGATGAACCGTGCAACATGGAAGCCGAGCTGACCGAATTCAAACTGACTCTTTGGAAAGCCTTAGTTCGTTGCTGCCGCCGCTTGTTGAAGCTGGTCCATAGCAGCGATGCGCGAAGGCTCAGCCAGCTCTCCCGGTTTCTGATTCTCCGCGTGGATAAAGGTAACGTCCGTCAGGCCGATGAATGCGAGAATGTGGCGCAGATAGGGCTCCTGATGGTCGTATGCAGCCGTCGGCGAGCCGGGGCGGAACGAGCCGCCGCGCGAGGTGAGCACAATCACTTTTTTCCCCTTCAGAAGACCTTCGTACCCGTTCGGTCCAACCGAAAAGGTGCGGCCGGCACGGACGATCTGGTCAATCCACGCTTTCAGCGGGGCTGACACGGTGAGATTGTACATGGGCGCGCCGATGACGATGACGTCAGCAGCCAGCAGTTCATCGACGAGGGTGTTGGAGACAGCGAGCACCTGCTGCTGCTCAGCAGTTAGCTTGGATGGGTCGGAATATGCGGCTTGCGTCCATTCGTCGGTCACGAAGGGAAGCGGGGTGGTCGCGAGGTCGCGCTCGATTACCTGCCCAGTGGGATTTTGCTTTTGCCAGGTTTCTACGAACTTGGCGGTGAGCTGGCGAGAGACTGAGCTACGGCGAGCGCTGGAATCGATGCGAAGCAGTTTCATACATGTCCTCGACTTTCAGAAGGCTTAGATGGCGCGGATCGGAGTCGGTTACAATAAATAACTAGAGGGTCTTTACACATCAGATACTTTGGAGTAACTTAGTAATATTATGTCTCCCAGAAAGTCTAAACAGGTGCAGTCCCCTTGCGCCATTGGCGGTTTGCTGGAGTTGCTTACGCGGCCATGGACGATGCACATCCTCTGGGCGCTCAGCCACAACGGGCCGATGCGCTTTGGGATTTTGAAGAGGCAGGTGGAAGGGATTTCGTCGCGCGTGCTGACGGAACGGCTGCGCACTTTGGAAGATGCGCGGTTCATCTTTCGCCATTATGAGCAGACTATCCCTCCCGCGGTGACTTACGGCATTACGGAGCGGATGAAGGATATGGAGAAGGTTTTCGTGCAGATCGAGTGCCTGGCGCGGAAGTGGCAGGGCGAGGGGACGCCGGTGATTAGGAGTCGTGTGCCCCACGCACGGGAGAATGCGAGCGCCTAGGAGAATTGATTGCTTTCTAAACAATCCGCAATCGCCCCTGGGCAGCGATCTAGCAGCTCGCTGCGGCCCACCAGATCGCCGAAAGATTCAACGCTGGCCGTAGGGGCTGAAAGACCGATCAAGAACATGGCTGGCATCCAGCGCTGCCCTCAAAGAGTCGGCGCGGCGCAGGCTGCCAGGTCGCAACTCTTTGTTTCTTAGAGCCTCATTGTTCTTAGAGCCTCGCTCCGGCTAGGCAGCCTTCCACGAATTCCTGTCGCTACGACGCTTGAGCGCTGCCAATCCAATAGTGATGACCGCAGCGAGTACAAATGCCCATCCTGCGCCGCCATCGGGCACCGACGAAGGGTGCTGATCGGCAATTGGCCGGTACGGGCGCGGATCGGGTTTGATGATGGTGTGTTGTTGATTTGGCCGCGTTACAACTGCGATGTATTCCACGACAACTCCCTTGGTCTCAGACGTAATGGCGTGCCCATCTAAAGTTGCCGATGGATCGCGCAAAGGGTGTCGAACGGCTTTAGGCCGACATGCACCGATCAAGCTTGCCCGACATCCTTCTCAAATTGATCCTATTCCGGCGACGATGCCGATGGAATGGCCCGGAAGCGGCGGCCAGGGGGCACTTCAGTAATAGTTACTCGACATCGATCGCTGCCCGCAAACCTAGGCCCGACGCGGCATTACCAAGGTCATCTTGGGGAAGGTGACGATTCGGTTCATCATAGATAGACCTTGCGAGGCTGTGAGCTTTCCAGGCCTAGCTCTCCAGGAAAACCCTTCGTATGAATATTGACGATCTGCTGCGGATTGCTACCGAACGGAAATCCAGCGACTTGCATTTGAAGGTGGGAAACTATCCGCACCTGCGGATTGATGGCGAGTTGGTGCCTTTAACCGACCAGCCGCGCGTGAGTGCCGAAGACATGCTGACCATGGCGTTCAGCATGATGTCGGCGCGGCAGAAACAGAAATTCAAAGAAACGACGGAAATCGATATGGCCTACGGCGTAGCCGGGCTCGGACGATTCCGTGTGAACATTTTTCAGCAGCGCGGCAATGTGGGATTGGTGCTGCGCGTGATTCCGACCAAGATTCGCGCGCTCGATGAATTGTTTTTACCCAAGGTAGTGGAGCAGATCTGCGAGATGCCGCGTGGATTGGTACTCGTAACGGGTGTGACCGGTTCGGGAAAGTCGACCACGCTGGCCGCAATGGTCGATCGCGTGAACTCGAGCCGCGCCGAACACATTATTACGATCGAAGACCCGATCGAATTTCTGCATCGCGATAAAAAGGGCTACGTCAACCAGCGCGAGATTGGCGTGGATACGCCGTCGTTCAGCGCGGCTTTGCGCGCCAGCTTGCGTCAGGACCCGGACGTGATTCTGGTTGGCGAAATGCGTGACCTGGAAACAATTTCAACCGCGCTGCACGCGGCAGAAACTGGCCACATGGTTTTCTCGACTTTGCACACGCTGGATGCAGTCGAAACTGTGAACCGTATTATTTCGATCTTCCCACCACCGGAACAGAAGCAGATTCGCTTGCAGCTGGCGGCAGTGCTGCGGGCTATCGTGAGCCAACGCTTGGTTCGCCGTTGCGACGCGGAAGGGCGCGTGCCGGCAGTTGAAGTCATGATCAATACCGCGTTCATTCGCGAGTGTGTATTGGTCCCGGAAAAGACGCGGTCGATTCGCGACGCGATTGCGGCCGGCACGTCGCAGTACGGCATGCAGACCTTCGATCAATCGCTGTGGGATCTCTTTCAGGCGGGGCTGGTCGCTTACGAAACCGCGCTGGAAAACGCCTCGAACGCCGACGACTTCAAGCTGCGCATGCAGGGTATCGCTTCGACTTCAGATATTTCGCGGCAGTCGATGCAGTCGGCGGGGTTTGGCGGACGATAAGGCTTCCACTGCCAGGCCAAGGAACACTAAGGCTCTTCCTTTGTGTTCCTTGGTGCCCTTAGTGGTTAATCTGTTTTCGCGCCGTCCCCTAAATTGCGCTATCGTTACCCAATGGCGTTTTCTCGCCCCAAGAAAAAACACTATTCCGAAGATGAGTTATACGAATACGCCGTAGGCGCGCTGGCGCGGCGCATGCGCACGGTTGCGGAATTGAAGCGCCTGCTGCGGGCGCGGGTAGAAGAAGCTGACGGTGGATACGGCCAAACCTTGATCGAGTTGATCATTCGTCGCCTCAAAGACAACGGTTATCTCAACGACTCGCAGTATGCCGCCTACTTCTCTTCCCTTCGGCGAGATAATCAGAAACTTGGGCGCAGGCGCGTAGTCACGGAACTCAAAATCAAAGGCGTGCATGGCGATGTGATCAACAAGGCTGTGGACGCGGCTTTTGAAGGCGTGAGCGAGGAGAGGCAGGCGCGCGAATATTTGCGCAAGAAGCGAATGGCAAAGCCGGCCAAAGGCGATCAGAAGGCGGCCGCGCGGATTTTTCGACAACTGGCTCGCGCGGGTTTCGGCAGCAAGACTATCTTTGCTATCCTCAAAAAATGGGATGTGGATGATGAGATGTTGAGCGTGCTGGAAGGCGAGTGCAGCTAAGTTTTCGCTGATCCTGCATTCAATGCAGCCTACTCTTGGCAAGCATCATCTCAATCATGCATACTCCAATGCGTTCCCAACAAATCCGCTCCGAGGAGAACCTCATGAAAAATTGCTTGAATCTTGTCCTTTCAACAGCGCTGCTCGTTGCAGTTCCGGCAGCCATTGCTCAGGACGCCAGCTCCGATGTGAAGAAAGCCGCCGACACAACCGGGCACGATACCAAAGTTGCGGCCAAGGATACCGCCAAAGGCACGGAAAAGGCCGCCGACAAAACCGGACACGAAACAAAAGTTGTGGCCAAAGACACTGCGAAGGGTACCGAGAAAGTTGCCAAGAAAACCGGCAGCGGCATAAAGAAAGGCACCGAAGCCACCGGACATGGAATAAAGAAGGCTGGAGAGAATGCTGTGAAGTAGCTTTTCGATCGGCGTTCAAGAATCAACCACAGAGGGCACAGAGGTCACAGAGGATTTTGCCGTACCCTGTGATCCCCCGTGCCCTCTGTGTTTGTGTTTTCTGAATGCTAAAATCAGACTTTCCCTAAACCATGCCGACCGGTTCTGAAATCCGCCGCAAATTTCTGGACTTCTTTGTGCAGAAGGGGCACAGGGAGGTGCATTCGTCGTCGCTGGTGCCGGCGAACGATCCCACGCTGCTGTTCACCAACGCCGGGATGAACCAGTTCAAAGACGTTTTCTTGGGCCTTGAGAGGCGCGATTACTCGCGCGCGACTACCTCGCAAAAATGTGTGCGCGCTGGCGGCAAGCACAACGATCTGGAGAACGTGGGATTCACCAACCGGCATCACACGTTCTTCGAGATGCTGGGGAATTTTTCCTTCGGCGATTATTTCAAGAAGGACGCCATTGCTTATGCGTGGGAGCTGATCACTTCGCCGGACTGGTACGGGATTGCGAAGGATAAGCTTTACGTCACCATCTTCAACGGCGAAGGCGGAGTGCCGCGCGACATTGAAGCTTACGACCTGTGGGTTGGCCAGGGTGTGCCTAAAGATCGAATCTTTGAGCTGGGGGTGAAAGATAATTTCTGGCAGATGGGCGATACCGGCCCCTGCGGTCCGTGCAGCGAGATTCATTACGACATGGGTCCGGCCGCTTCCGATGCGGGGCATACGGATTGTGCCTTTACTTGTGACTGTGGGCGCTATGTCGAGATTTGGAATCTGGTGTTCATGCAGTTTGACCGCGATGCTTCGGGGAAGTTGAACCCGTTGCCCAAGCCGTCAATTGATACGGGCATGGGGCTGGAGCGCGTAGCGGCGGTGCTGCAGGGCGTGATTTCAAATTATGAGACGGATTTGTTTACGCCGCTGATTAGGAGGGCCAAAGAACTGATAGCTGTTGAGGCCGTGGAAAAGGTCTTCGATGGCAAGGTTATCCAGCATGGAGCAGCATCTCTCCGTGTAATCGCTGACCACTCGCGCGCAGCGACGTTTTTGATCTCGGATGGCGTGCTGCCGTCGAACGAAGGACGCGGCTATGTCCTGCGGAAGATTATTCGGCGAGCGATTACACATGGACGATTGCTCGGGCAGACAAAGCCGATTCTTTATCGGATGGTGCCCTCCGTGCGCGATTTGATGCAGGATGCATATCCGGAACTCAGGGAGTCAGCGGATAACGTGTCGAGGGTGGTGCTGACGGAAGAGAAACGGTTCAGCAACACAATGGAGGTCGGCTTGGCGAAGCTCGAAGAGGATCTTGCGCCGCTGATAGCCGCCAGGGAAAAAGCGCGGGCGGAGAGAAGAACTCAACCTGCTGTCCCGCTGGAAAAGAGGGACTGGAAGACTGTTGACCTTGCACTCTCGCCTGTCTATGACGGTCGCAAGGCGTTTAAGCTTTACGACACCTACGGGCTACCGCTGGATTTTATAGAGGATGCTTGTCGCGATCAGGCAATCTCTCTTGATCAAGGCGGTTTTGAGTCTGCGATGGTCGAGCAGAAGTCCCGTGCCCGTGCCTCGTGGAAAGGCGCGGCCAAGCAGACCGCCAACCCCGCGTATCAGCAGCTTCCGAAGTCAGTCTTCGAAGGCTACCGGCAAACCCGCTCTGATGGCCGCGAAGTGCTGGCCATCATCAAGAATGGCCAAGGCGCGCAAGAACTCAAGGCCGGCGAATCCGGCGAGGTCATTCTTGATCACACGCCGTTCTACGCCGATTCCGGCGGCCAAGTCGGCGACCAAGGATGGTTCTACTCCGACGATCACAATACCGTTGTCGCCGAAGTAACGGGGTGCTACGCGCCGATTCAGGGCGTGCGCGCGCATCAGGTCATCGCGAAGTCTGCGATTCGTGTAGGAGATCACCTCGACGCCGTAGTCAACGCGGACATCCGTGAATCGACCATGCGCAATCACACGGCCACGCATTTGCTTCACGCCGGGCTGCGTGAGGTTTTGGGGAATCATGTGAAGCAGGCGGGATCACTAGTTGCGCCGGATCACCTGCGCTTCGACTTTTCGCACTTCACCGCGGTCGAAGACGAAGAGTTGCAGGACATCGAGGACATCATCAACAAGGAAGTGCTGCGCAACCAGATCGTCGAGACCATTACCGACGTTCCCATCGAAGAAGCCATCAACAAATATCATGCGATGGCGCTGTTCGGTGAAAAGTATGGCGACAAGGTGCGCGTGGTGCGCATCGGCGATTTTTCTACCGAGCTTTGCGGAGGCACGCACACGGGTGCAACCGGCGAGATTGGATTGATTAAGATTTTGAAGGAAGGCAGCGTGTCGTCGGGCGTGCGGCGAGTCGAGGCGGTCACGGGCACGGGTGCGCTTGCTCATTTTCGCAAGGATCACGAGTTGGAGAAGGTCGTTCATTCCGTTGTTTCTACGCTTGTTAAGAGGGATGCGAAGTCAAAAATCCCACCCTCCCCTGAGGGGGAAGGGTGGGGCGCCCCCGTGAGTCCTGCTGACGCTTTGCGAGCTGAGCTTGAAAAGAAAGACGCTGAGATCAAACGGTTGGCGCGGGAACTGGATTCGGTGCGGATGAAGTCGGCTTCGTCTTCGACCGCGAACATCGGCGACAAGGTGAAAGACGTAAAAGGTGTGAAGGTGCTGGCATATCGCGTGGATAATCTGGAACGGGCGCAGATGCGGACTCTGATCGATCAACTGCGCGACAAGATCGGCTCGGGCGTGGTTGTGCTCGGCTCAGCTTCGAATGGGAACGTTTCGCTCATCGTCGGCGTCACTAAAGACCTTGTAAATAAAGTTCAGGCGGGCAAAGTGATCGGTCCGGTGGCTCAGAAAGTTGGCGGCAAGGGCGGAGGCCGTCCTGATCTCGCCGAGGCCGGCGGAAAAGACGCTTCTGCTCTCGATTCCGCTTTGGACGGGGCTTACGGCGTGGTGGAGTCGTTACTATCATGAACTCTCCTCCCGATTCCCACGAGCGGCTGCGATTCATCAAGCATAAAGGTCATGCCATTTATCTGATCGACGTGTCGCACTGCGTGGCAAAAGAGTTGTTGGTCCTGCTCGACCTGATTCGCGCGGATATTGCGCGGCACGCGCCCGGCTCCATGCTTACGCTTACGGATTTCACCGACGCCGAAGTCGATAAGACCGTCGCCACGCGCATCAAGGAAGTGCTGGTGCTGGATCGTCCGTTTGTGAAGCGGGCGGCTTTTGTGGGGACGGAGAGCTTGCCGCATGTCTTCTACGAGCATTTCAAGAATTTTTCTCAGCGCGAGTTGCCTACTTTCGGCACGCGGGAAGAGGCTATGGAGTGGCTGGTTAGCGAGTAGGATAAAGTGTCGTATCGCTTCGCTCGACTGGACAGCCGAGGCGACTGCCCCACATTCGGTGTTCTCGGCGCGGCCGCTACATCAGGATAGAGTCTCCTGTAGTAATTCCAAAAGCTTTCCGTAGGCGCGCTCGGCCTGGATCTGATTGAAGACCGGGCTGTCGGCCGAGGTCCAGCCGTGTTGGGCGTCCTTGTAGGTTTCGCTTTCGTACTTTCCTCCCCATCGCTTCAGGGCGTCCTCGAACTTCGTGATCCCTTCGGCGGGCATGCTGCGATCTCCTGTCGCATGGCCAAAATAAAGTTTCGCTTTGATGCGTGGCAAAATTAGATGCGGGCTGGTGGGTGCGTCGGTGTAAAGGCCGCCGCCATGGAAGGATGCTACCGCCGCGACTCTGTCGGCGCGGGCAGCAGCGGCATACATGGCCATTTTGCCGCTAAAGCAGTGGCCGACTACCGCAAGCATGCCTTTGCGGGTGCGGGGCTGTGACGCCAGAAAGTCGATGTAGGTAGAGGCGTCGCGCTCCATTGTTTCTGGCGTAAGGGGGCCACTTAGTTCGGCAATGCGCTTGCCGCGCGCATCTGCATCCAGGTCGCGAAACGGCGGCCTCATTGGGGCGCGCCCGGTGCGATAAAAAATGTTCGGCATTAGAACTACGTAGCCCTGTTTTGACACTCTCGCAGCAGACTCGCGGTTGGTTGGGCGAATGCCTGCGATGTCGGTGAAATAGAGGATGCCCGGCCCTGTGCCTTCGCCGTCGGGATAGAGGAGTACGCTGTCGCTGCTGCCGTCCTGAGTGGGGATTTCGACTTCTTGCTCGGGCATAGTTCGTTTTTTCTCTCCGGGATCAATCCCTACAGCTGAGTAAGAATTAAGTTTGATGCTCAAGTATGTAGGGGGATGCGGGGAGTTCCTGTGGAAAGTTATTTTTGGGCGGATATTCGCGGACGAAGGCGTCCGCGGTTCCATGGTCAACTTTTCCACTTGAGTGTTACCGGCCCGGTCATCGGATGTTTGAAATCGCCCGAGCGCTTGGCTTCCAAGTGTGCCGCTTTCAGTTGGAAATACCACTTCGCGGGACGGTCAGCGTCGTCGATCAGCATTAGATGCGGGCTGTGTTTTAGGCCTTCGGCTTGCAGTTCCATGGTACGGCGGTCCTGTTCTACAAATTTGGCGAAGACGAACTTCAAAAGTTCGGGACCGAACGGGAACCAGCGGAAGATGTTCCAGGCGGCGACTACGTCGATGCGGCATTGACTGCGGGTGGTCGGCGTTACAGTCGTTAGCGAAGAGAACCAGTACTTCCCCGCACGGATTACTTCGCGGCGCAGGTTGGGGAGGGTGAAGTCGATTGTGGTGGTGATGGAGTCGGCGTCGGCGTATAGGCGAAGCAGTTTGTATGGCGCGGAGTTTGAGCTGGGCGTGTGGGCGCTCATGCGGAAGCCGTTGGGGATCGGCTCGAAGTTTTTCTTTTTCTCGTGGATGCTGTGGCGGCTGCGCCACCACCAGGCTTGGTGAACGAACGGCCCGTGGGCAGGGTCCATCAGTCCAATGATACCGTGGTCGATGTTGACTGGCATGTCTGCCGTTAGGTAGGCGAGTTTGTATTTGTCGCTGAATTTTTCGATAACCGGCGCGGGTTCCGGGGCTTCTTCGGGTTTGGTGAATCCCGCGCTAATCGGGCCTGGATCCGAAATGTACACCCAGATGAAATCATCTTCCTCTTCGCAGGGATAGCTTCCGGCGTAGATGCGTCCGACTTTCAGAGTCTGATCGACGGTAAGCGATGGGATGAGCTGGCACTGTCCGTTGTGAACGTCAAATTGCCAACCGTGGTAGGGGCATTCGAGATTCTCTCCGTCGAAATGGCCGCCGTTCAGCGGCATGCCGCGATGCGGGCAGGCGTCGCGCAGGGCGAAGGGTTGGCCGGCGCGGTCGCGTCCAATAACTAACGGGATCTCCAGCAATAGCGCCTTGTGAAGGTGATTGCGATGCACCTGGTCGGCGGGCAGGGCGCGGTACCAGAAACCGGTGAGCATGAGCGCATCGGTCGCCTGTCGTTGCGGGGAGTCGAGTTCGGGCATGGCGGATTGCTGATTTTTGTTGCCGATTGAACTCCATATGCTAGCATTCGCTGGACTTTGCGCCGTACCGAATTCGTGGAGGAGCCCCCATGGAGTTCATCGGTCATTTTCGCCGCCTTACTCCGGTCCAGCGGAATACGTTTGTGGCGTGCTTTCTCGGCTGGTCGCTCGATGCTTTCGATTTTTTTATTCTGACTTTTTGTGTAAGCGCGATCGCAACGCAGTTTCAGGCGAAGGTATCGGCGGTTGCGGAAGCGATTTTTCTTACGCTGGCGATGCGGCCGGTTGGCGCTTTCCTGTTCGGGGTGATGGCCGACCGCTATGGACGGCGGGTGACGCTGATGATCGATATCATCGCTTACTCGGTGTTCGAACTGGCTTCGGCGTTTGCGCCTTCGTTGAAGATATTGCTCATCACGCGCGCCTTATTCGGAATCGCCATGGGCGGGGAGTGGGGTGTGGGCGCGGCGCTGGCGTTTGAAACTCTTCCGGCGGAGGGCCGAGGATTCTTTTCCGGTTTGCTGCAGGAGGGGTACGCCGTAGGCTACCTGTTCGCGGCCCTGATTTATCGCACCGTCTTCCCGCTGGTTGGCTGGCGCGGGATGTTTATTGTTGGAGCGCTGCCGGCGTTTCTTGTGATTTACATCCGGACGAAAGTGGACGAATCGCCAGCGTGGATACAGGGGCAAGTCGCAAGAAACACCGGAGGCCGTTTGGGGAAGGACATCAAGACTTACGTGGGCACATTCATCTTCCTGATCGTGCTCATGTTCGCATTCAACTCGTTCAGCCATGGCACGCAGGATCTTTATCCGACGTTCTTGCAGAAGGACCACCACTTCACTCCGCAGACTGTCGGATTGATCGCGATCATCGCGAATGTTGGAGCGCTGTTGGGGGGGATTTTTTTTGGAACCTGGTCGGAAAAAATTGGCCGGCGTCGCGCAATTGTGATCGCGGCTCTGCTGGCGATTCCGGTCACTCGGCTGTGGGCATATTCGCATACGGTGCCGATGCTCGCGCTGGGTGGTTTTGTGATGCAGTTTATGGTGCAGGGGGCATGGGGAGTAATTCCGGCGCACTTGAACGAACTTTCACCGGCGGCGGTACGAGGAACTTTTCCAGGCTTCGCTTATCAGATTGGTAACTTACTTTCGTCCCGCAATGTTGTGATTCAGGCCAAGCTGAGCGAACAGCGTTATGGCGGATTGTTCGCGCCGGTGCTGGCATGGACCGTTCTTATTATTGCGACGTTGGTGGCAGTTGTCACATGGCTCGGGCATGAGCGGCGAGGCGTTGATATGTCGAATACGAACTAAACACCGACTGGCATGCAAGTTTTGGCACAGTCGTGCTATTGAAAAGCGCGGTACTGGCACGAGAGTAGCATTGTCTTGGGCAGGCTCCTGTGGTACGGTAAGTTAAATTTCACGCCTTCGTAAATACATTTTCAGGGCCCTTTAATACTCTGTAATTGCGCGAGCGCGTGTGCAGGAGTAAGCGCCACTATGAAGGACACCATGGAACCGACTCCCACCAGACCGTCCGATGAACAGGATAACTTTGCCAACCGCAAGTTGATCCGTCCGGCGTTGCCGCGCGTGGACAATCACGGCAATCACAACTCCAACCATAACTCGAACCACAGTTCGGGCCACATGCAAGGTGGCGAGCGGCGGGAGCGGCATGACCGCGGGGAGCGCGGCGGGTTTGAACGGGCTGAGCGGCCGATAGGCGCTGGTGGTGGCGGGCGCAAGTCGGCGCCGCCGGAGCAGACGAACGCCGAGAATTTTTATTACCAGAAGCAGATGCAAACACGGACGCCGATGGTGATCGTGCTGCAGGATGGCGAGGAAGTGCACGGGATCATCGAGTGGTATGACAAGACCTGCATCAAGATCGTGCGCGAAGATGGCGAACCGAATTTGATGATTTACAAGCCGGCTATTAAGTATATGTTTAAGGAAGAGGAACGGCGGCGCTAGCTGCCCGTGGCCTTAGGTTCAGTATTTCAGCAGGGGACTCATCCACGCGTGGCCTCGAAGAATCTCCAGAGCCTTGTCGCGCATTTCCTGAGTCCTCGCTTCGATGTCGATGAAGCCATCGTGGCTGACCGATACAAAGTAATCGAGATTCCCGGACATCCAGCGCGGAACATAGTAGGCGTCCCAGCCCACCATCATCGGCTGAAGTAGGCAGCAAATAGACTCTACGAACTCGTCGTCACGAAAATAGGTGCCAGGAGCTGCCTCTAGAGATCGATTCTCCCCGTAACTACGCCGGAATTGCTCCATCGTTTTGAAGGCAACAGCTTCTTCCTGGGTATTCCACACGCCCAAGTTGTTATTTAAAGGTAGGCGCCTCTGAAGTCAATTTCCTCGTACCCGATGTGTGCAACAAGCCGCGCCAAATAAACCAGTTGGTGCGGTTCCTTAACTCGCAGATTGATCGTGATGGAAGGTACTTGCGTGTGAGCCAGGTAAACCCTTCTTTCGTCGCATATGAGCTCCTCATGAGCAGCGATTGAGCTGCGAATTTGGTCGTTGGTCGCACCTACCATAGGTTCACATCAGCCGACGATCGGTAAGAGGTTGGCCCCGTCCTGACAACTTCGGCAACACAATCCCTTGTTGAGACTGGTACTTCCCTTTTCGGTCGGCGTAGTTAGTCTCGCAAACTTCATCCGACTGGAGAAAGATGATCTGGACGGGCCTTCGATTGGCGTAGATGCGGGCTGGCAGCGGCATGGTGTTTGAAATCTCCGGCGTGACGAAGCCTTTCCACTCGGGCTCGAAGGGCGTGTCCTTCGACTTCTCGTGATTGTCCTGCGGACGATCATGCTTCGCTCGGGATGACAAGATGGCGCTGTGCAAAGTGCAAGCCAGTTTACGGGAGAGATGCTCCCGTTGACAATCTTGCATATCTTCCATAGCATCAATGACTTGAAGCGCGATATTCACACCGCACCCGGGAGCCGTTCGTGATCAAGCTCGATATTATCAACGAAGTGGTGGCCAGAACTGGCATTACCAAGACCAAGGCCGAACTGGCCGTAGAAACGGTTTTCGAGAGCATGAAGAATTCGCTGGCCCGCGGCCATCGCATTGAGCTGCGCGGATTTGGCGTGTTCAACGTGCGCCCGCGCAAAACCGGGATTGGGCGCAATCCCCGCACTGGGGCTGAGGTCTCGATTCCGCCGGGCAAAGCCGTGCGCTTCAAGCCCGGCAAAGAGCTGCAGTCGATCGACTGAATAAAGCAGCTGTCAGTGTCCAGTCGCCAGCAAATCTCTCTTAGGCAAGCTGCAGTCTTCCAAGCGTTGCTCCATCTGATCTAGTAGCATGGAAGAAAGCCTCGCGCAATTTGCGAGGCGCGGGAATTCATGTCGGATCCAAGTTCTCCTGCTTCCACCCTTGAATACTTCCGGCCAGCGCCGGAATGGGCGCCGCCGCGGCCAAAGCCACGCTACTGGCTGCACATTCTGCTGCTTTTCGGCACCTGCTTCACCACCCTGGTCACCGGCGCGCGCATGCAATACAACTTCGAACACAACCGGCCGGCGCTTTCGCTTGATGATGAGCCGATCAATGGAGAAGTGGTTCCGCTGTTTCCGGTGAACTGGGTGCGCTCGCATCCGGAGCGTTTGCTGGGAGGCGTGCCGTTTATGGGCACGTTGATGCTTTTCTTTTTTGCTCATGAAATGGGCCATTACTTGTATTGCCGGCGGTATGGCGTTTACGCGACATTGCCATTTTTTATTCCGATGCCGCTGACACCGATCGGGACAATGGGGGCGGTCATCCTGATCAGGTCGCGCATTCGATCTCGAACTGCGTTATTTGATATCGGAATTGCTGGACCGATCGCGGGGTTTTTGGTCGCGCTGGCGGTGCTCGCTGTGTCGCTGGCTTGGTCGAAGCCGGTGCATCGCGGCTTGGGTTTCGGCGAGTATGAGCTTGGGTATCCGTTGATTTTTCAGGGGGTGCACAGAATGTTGGTGTCGTTGGGTGTTCTGCGTGGGGCGTCTGCGGCGCCTTTGAGCCGAGTGTTGCTTCATCCGACGGCAATAGCAGCTTGGGTGGGAATGCTGGCAACGTCGCTGAATTTATTGCCCGGCGGGCAGCTCGATGGCGGCCATATTGTTTTTTCCATTGCGCCGGGGGCGCACAAAATTGTCTCCCGAATGACCATCCTCATTTTGCTGGGGATGGCCTATTACCTGTGGACTGGCTGGTTTGTATGGGCGATTCTGCTGCAGTTGAGCAGCTTGCGACATCCTCAGGTGGCCGAGTGGCCGCGAGTGGAAGGCAGACGATCGTGGCTGGCAGGTTGCGCTTTGATGATGTTGGTCCTTACGATCATGCCGACGCCAATGCTGCACTCTTCGCTGCCCGAAGTGGTGCGCGGTTTTCGCGGACATTAGGGAGTGATAACCACGAAGGTCACGAAGTCGCACGAAGGCCTAAGTGGTGAGCCTTCGCTAGTGAACCTTCATCGCCTTGCTGGCGAACCCTTTTTCATTAAGGCCCATCGGTGGATTCGCCTTCCCAATTAGTTTCTCGTATACTCCTTTATTCAATCGTTTTAATAGCCGATGGGTGAGTTTCTATGAAGAAACTGGCAGCCATTGTCGTTTGCGTAGCGAGTTCCCTCCTCTCGTCCGCGGTCGAAGCCCAGACAATCTCGGTCGATATTTCCCACCCTACGAACCATTTTGTTCCGAATCAAACGTTGGGAGCGGGCGTAGACCGCATTGCCGTCGAGGCGATCGACAAAGACCTGCTCCAGCCGACTTTGGAGAAAACACTCGCCTCTGGCTGGCAGCCGGTCACCTATCGACAGAACACGGAGCTTGCGATCGAGGCGTGGCATTGGAATCCACAGGGGACGTGGAGCGACGCGAGCAGCAAAGGTTACTTCACCGGCGCTTCAACTCCGACCGAGATGATTCGCTATTCCTACGGATATGCGCTTCCGCGCCGGGGAACTACGCGCAACGATGGGACCGACAACGTAGGCTTTTCGCGGCTGACCGATGGCGATCTGAATTCCTTTTGGAAGAGCAACCCTTACCTAACGCGGCGCTTCACGGGCGAGAGCGATGCGCTGCACCCGCAGTGGGTAGTGATTGATTTGGCGCAGATGCAGCAGATCGACAGCATTCGCATCGCGTGGGCTGAGCCGTATGCGCGGCGTTACGTGGTGCAGTACTGGACGGGCGAGGATCCGATCAAAGCCGTTACACGCGGGGTCTGGCAGACATTTCCGCAAGGCATGGTGACGGATGGAAAAGGGGGAATCGTAACGATTCGTTTGAGCGTTGTGCCGCTGCCGGTGCGGTTTGTACGGATGTGGATGACGGAATCGTCCAATACCTGCGACACAGATGGACCAGGTGACCCACGGAATTGTGTGGGCTACTCGATTCGAGAGCTGTACTTGGGTACATGCACTTCCGATGGCAAGTTTCATGACATCGTGCGGCACACCGCAGATCAAGAGCAGACGACGACTTATGCTTCGTCGGTCGACCCGTGGCATCGGACGTCTGATCTGGGATCGACAAAGCAGGCGCAGATGGGGTTCGATTTATTTTTCACCAGCGGGGTGACGCGCGGGCTGCCCGCGATGATTCCCGTGGCAATGCTGTATGACACGCCTGAAAACGCGGCTGCAGAGATTGCGTATTTGAAAGCGCGGGGATATCCGATTTCTTACGTTGAAATGGGTGAGGAGGCAGACGGGCAATATATGTTGCCAGAGGACTATGCCGCGCTGTACTTGCAATGGGCCACGGCGCTTCATCGCGTGGATTCTTCGCTCAAGCTTGGCGGACCGTCGTTTCAGGGAGTGAATAAAGACATCGAGGTGTGGGCGGACGCAAACGGAAAGGTTTCGTGGGCTGGACGGTTCCTCGATTACCTTAAACAGCATGGGCGCATGAATGATCTGGCGTTTTTTTCGTTCGAACATTATCCGTACGATCCATGCCGGATCCCGTGGGGCAGCTTGTACGAGGAGCCGGAGTTGGTGAGCCACATTATGCAGGTCTGGCATGAAGACGGCGTTCCTGCTGATATGCCGATGTTTATCACCGAGGGAAATCTTTCGTCCGCCGCGAGCGAGACGTATCAGGATGTTTTTTCTGGACTCTGGCTGGCGGATTACATCGGGGCATTTCTGAACTCGGGCGGCAAGGGCGTTTACTTCTTCCATTATCTGCCGCTGCAGATGGAGCCGGGCTGCAATAACTCCCCGGGAACGTTCGGCATGTTCACGGTGGATGCGAATTATCAGATTCAGCAGCCGCTGGCGCAGTTTTTTGTCGCGCAGGTGATCAATCTGGAGTGGGCGCAGCCAGGGGGCGGTGAACATCAGGTATTTTCGGCCACAAGCGATGTTCAGGATGGAGCTGATCACGATTTAGTTACGGCCTATGCGGTGAAGCGTCCGGATGGAGAGTGGGCGGTGATGGCGGTGAATCGCGATCAGCAAAATGCGGATCGGGTTCGTATCGCTTTTGATGAACCGAAAGATAAGGAACGCAGCTTTGCGGGCGCGGTCGAGATTTCGACATTCGGCAGCGCGCAATATCTATGGCACCCAGCGCCGACGCGATTTATGGCGCATGCGGAAGAGAGCGGCAAGCCGACGATTGTCACGACCGGAAAGGGATGGGCGGATCCGGACGGGCCGATTGTTCGTACCAAGCTTAACGCCGATAAGAATTCCTTGTTCGATTTGCCGGCGGCCTCGGTGGTCGTAATTCGAGGAAAGATCGGTGGCAAAGAGTAAGGAGAGAAATGCGAACGGACGAAGGCGTCCGTCCTTCCGTGGATGTGGAGGACGGACGCCTTCGTTCGCCGAGCGCCTCTGCAGCGATGGGAGCCATTCGCCCGTCATTTTTTTGTCCCTTGACGCGTGAGTTGTGCAATGGTCCGGTGCTCCTCAGAATCTTTGATAAGCGTGGCCAACCGCCTCGTTCTGGTCTCTTCTTTTTTCGCGCTGATAACCCAGAAAGTTGTGGTTCGCTGGTACCATGGCGGCTGCGCCGTGAAAAAGGCCCACGCAGTCTTGTTTGCGCGGAATTGCTTCTCGTACTCGGCTGGAAGCTTAGCCGTTTTTCTTTGCTCATACGCGTAGATTCCAGATCGCTTCGCGTCCCGCTTTTCGAAAGCGGCAACCCCGGCGGGATGCATCATCCCCAGTTTCGAAAGTTCGATCGCGCGCTTGATATTTATCGCGCTCCAGATGCTGCGCGCCTTGCGCGGGGTAAAACGAATTTTGTAGCTGATTTCGTCAATGCTGTGGCGGACGCCATCGATCCAGCCAAAGCAAAGCGCACCGTCGACTGCCTCCGGCCACGTAATGCTCGGGCGACCGGAATCGCGCTTGTACAGGCCAACCCAGAACTCCTGCCGGCTGGAGTGATTTTCCTCGAGCCAGGCGCGCCAATGGGCAAGCGTTGGAAAGAATCTTGGCTTCTCTGCCATGCGATTAAGAATAGTCTGCGGTGAGAGAAATTTACATCAGCCACAATGCGTCCACGTCGACGACGACTTGGGTTCGCGGAATTTTCTTCGAGGTTGCGTAGGCAAGCATAGCGCGCAGAGTCATATTCAGCTTTTCGCGGCTGGGGGATTTCAGCACAAAGTGGTAACGATAGTCGCGTTTCAGCCGCGTAATCGGGGCGCTGGCTGGGCCCAGCACGCGCACGCCTTCGTGACGAGTCTGCTCGAACCACTTTCCTAACGTGCCAGACCACTGCAGCGCTTCGTCGAGCTTGTCGCTGCGGATGAGAACGTTAGCCAGCGCTGAATACGGTGGATAGTGCATCCAGCTTCGAAAGCGGAGTTCTTTGTCGTAGAAACCGGCGAAGTCGTGATGGGCAGCGTATTGCACGGCGTAGTGGTCCTGAAAATAGGTTTGCAGAATAACTTTTCCAGGGGATTGGCCTCGGCCAGCGCGGCCCGCAACCTGCGTAAGCAGCTGGAAGGTGCGTTCAGCGGCTCGGAAATCGGGTAGTCCCAGCGCGCTATCGGCTCCTACCACGCCCACCAGCGTGACGCCGTGAATGTCGTGGCCCTTGGCGATCATCTGGGTGCCGACGAGGAGATCGAGTTCGCCTTCGTTGAGCGCGCTCAAGGTGCGCTCGAAGTCTTCGTGTCCGCGTACCGTGTCGCGATCGAGGCGCGCGATGCGCGCCTGCGGGAACATGCCGTGAAGCAGTTCTTCTAATTTCTCCGAGCCTGTACCGAGAAAATATACATACTCGCTGCCGCAATGCGCGCACCCCTCGGGAACTCTTGCGACAAAGCCGCAGTAGTGGCAAACCATTTTGTTCTCGCGTTTGTGGTGCGTCATCGAAATCGCGCAATTCCGGCATTGCAGCGTTTTGCCGCAAGTGCGGCAGAGCACAACTGGTGAATATCCGCGGCGGTTGAGCAGCACCATGACCTGCTCTTTGCGCTCGAAGCGCGCTTTGATTTCCGCAGCGAGTTTGCGTGAGATAACTTGCTCGTGGCCGGTTTCTTGAAATTCCTGACGCATGTCCACGATTTCGACTTCCGGCAGCGGGCGCTGCTCCACGCGATCGGGCAACTCGACGAGGGCATATTTATTTTTTGTTGCGTTGTGATACGACTCCAGCGAAGGCGTGGCCGATCCGAGGACTACAATGGCATTCGCCATTTTGGCCCGCATTACCGCCACGTCGCGGGCGTGATAGCGCGGAGTTTCTTCCTGCTTATAGGACGAGTCATGCTCTTCGTCTACGATGATCAAAGCGAGATCGGTGACCGGGGCAAAGACGGCGGAGCGCGTACCCACCACCATGCGTGCATCTCCACTCTTGATGCGATGCCATTGTTCGGCGCGTTCCTTGTCGGAGAGCGCAGAGTGAAGAATTGCGACTTCGTCGCCGAAAATTTGGTGCAGATCAGCGGCAACGGCAGGGGTGAGGCCGATTTCGGGTACGAGAAGAATGGCCGAGCGTCCCGCTTCGAGTACGGCGCGCATGCCCGCGAGGTATACCGCAGTTTTGCCTGAGCCGGTGACGCCGTGCAATAACATGCCGGCAAACTTCTTTGTTTCGACAGCTTCGCGCAATCGTTTTAAGGCGGCTTGCTGTGCGGTGTTGAAACTGAAGTCGAACGGGGAGGGTCTTGGTTTACTGCGCGAGATTTCGAACCCTGCCGCTTCTTCGAGGATTTCGATGATGCCTCGTTTCACGAGCGTGCTCAGCGTGGTACGCGGAATATCGAGCGCTCGCAGCGTTTCCACGGGCACGCGGCCGCCCGACGCGGCGACGGTCTCGATAAGTGTTCTTTGGTTCGCGTTCAATTTTCCGTCGGCGGATTTAAGCAGGGCGACCTTGGTCGTCCGGACCGCGTCGCGGGCGCCAGACACATCTTCGCGGGCTAGCCATTTCTTTCGCACCATTCCTGTGAGCATTGACCGGGAAACATGGGTTGCAGAACGCAGCGTTTCTTCGCGGATTCCTGCGTTACCCTCAGGGGCTAATCCTTCGTCGCCAGCGATTTGAGGCACGGCTGAAGCCGTGCCCTTCCCGTTTCTGCTTTTCAAATCAAGCTCGTTCTCAGGCAAGGAGTTGGCCAGGTAATCGAGTACGCGAAATTCTGCGGCCTGCTCTTCCGCAGATCGGCGTGAGCGTAAAGATGATCCGGACATTCCAGCGAAGTGCAGTGCCTTGCGGCCTTCTGCCGTTATGCGGTAGGAGATGGAGCGTTTGAACTCCGCGCTCAAGGGAAGCATGGTGCGAAAGACTTCGCCGAGAGGCGCGAGGTAGTAATCCGATATCCAGCGGCCGAGCCGGAGAAGTTGATCATCGAGAACTGGCGCGGGGTCGAGCACGCTATAAATTGCTTTGGTGGCGATTGAGGGTTTTCGGTCGTGTAACTCGACGACGAAGCCGGTCATACGCCGCTGGCGAAACGGAACTAGCACGCGGGATCCAATTACTGGAGTGGCATTCGCGGGGACGCGGTAGGTAAATACCATGTCGAGCGGCACGGGCAGGGCTACATCGCAGAACTCGGGCATTGGAAGGATTCAGTGTAAACGGTTCACCCGGAGGTCTGCGATTTTGCGGAAGCGGCAAATAGGTTACGCAAACAGATGCACGCGGTAATTGCAAAAACAGCTAACGCCGCTATCGCCCATCTGTCCCAGACAACATTCGCGGTCAGCGGTACTGACCAGACTCCCCGAAAGACTCTATGGAAGATACCTGGAGCAATAAACCAGGAACAAAGGGGGAAACAGAGCAGGCATGCGAGAACGGAGAGCGCCGCAGCAAGGTGTCGGTAGAAGAAACCGAGAAATAGAGCTGCGACGAACAGCAGCAGACCCATCTCTTGCATCTCGAGCAACCGGCCAGTAAGTTGGCCGCCGCCAAATTCGGTTCCCTCGATCGGCCGACCTAGCCTCCAAGCGACAGCGGCGGAGAAAACACATGCCACGGCTTGCCGTGACGCAGCGCTGCTTACCTTCATTCAGCCTGCTGTGTACTTTTCGGTGGAGGCTCGATCCCGAGATATTTCATCACCATCTGCAAATCTTTCCACGCTTCACCCTTCTGACGCGGATCACGCAACAGGAACGCCGGATGGTAGGTGACGGCCAGGCGCGCGCCGGGCCACGTCGAATCGCTGTGAACGCCCGTTGGCATGAAGTCGTAAAACCGGCCGCGCAGTTCAGACATGGGTGCGTTCATCGCTAACAGATTCTTGGCCGCGGTCGCGCCCAGGGCCACGATCACTTTGGGCTTGACGACGGCAATCTGACGCATGAGAAACGGCGAGCATGTGTCGCACTCATCACGCTCGGGCTGGCGGTTACCCGGCGGCCGACACTTGACGATGTTTGCTATGTAGACATCTTCGCGCTTCAAGCCCATCGCTTTAATCATGTTGTTCAGCAATTGCCCGGCGCGGCCTACGAAGGGCTCGCCTTGCGTGTCTTCATCGGCGCCAGGACCTTCGCCTACGAACATTAACTCGGCGCGGGCATTGCCGACACCGAATACGATCTGCTTGCGGCCTTGCTTGTGAAGTTTGCAGCGGGTGCAGTCACCAAGATCTTCGCGAATCAGTTTGAGCGCGGCGCTCGCATCAGCAACACCATGCTCAGGCTTGGGATCGTTAATCTCGACAATATCTTCTTCGGCAACTTGGACGACGGCGGATTTTCTAGCGGCCATTTCCTCTCGCATTTCGGACGGCGGTTCCAGGACTGACGATGTCGCACCGGCAGAGCCGGATTCGACCTCTGCCGTTCGCGCCGTCGTGGGCCCGCGCCGGTAGAAGTCGTAGATGCCCATTTCATGATAGAAACGGATGCGCTCGGCTAGTGCACGGCGAAGGTCCGGATCAAGAGTCTGAGGCATTTTATAAAAAGCAATGACTTAGCGCTGCGTTTGAAATCTATTCTTCTTAATGTTCCACATCGAAATAAATTTTCGTCGCCGCGCGATAATGCGTTACCTTTCCACCCTCGATCTGCATGTCAAGCGACTCCACGTGCGCCCATTTGATGCCGCGGACAGTCTTCGCTGCTTCTGCCACTGCGGCCTCGGCGGCCCTGGCAAAGCTTTCTCTTGATGTTCCAATAATTTCGATCACTTTCTGCGTCATGCTCGGCTCCTTTAGAAGATTGAAGAAGCATTCTACGCCACGCGCGCACCGACTGGTAAACACAGAGGACACAGGGGATCAAGGGCACTTCGATCCGGCAGGCGTGTTGCGACGTATGGCCAAGACAATGGATGGCGCCGCAAGGAACACCTCAGGCGTTTACCGAGGATTTGCGTCGATCGCGGATGCGAACCACTTCGTCGAGAACGCGCTGGGCCACATCCCATTTGGTGGTTTCGGGAACCTCTACGATCTCGTCATAAGTGATGATGGTGACTGCATTGCGATCGGAATCGAAGCCGATGCCGTCGCGGGATACGTCGTTGACTACGATAGCATCCAGATGTTTGGCAGCGAGTTTTTGGCGGGCGTTTTCCAGGGCGTTCTCGGTCTCTGCAGCGAAACCGACTATGATCTGCGACTGCTTGCGCGCTGAGATTTCTTTCAGAATGTCTGCAGTTGGCTCGAGTTCGAGGATGAGCGCCCCTTTGCGCTTGATTTTTTGGCCCGAGGCTGATTTTGCGCGGTAATCGGATACGGCAGCCGTTTTGATGACAATGGTTGCCTGGGGCAACCGACTGAGCACAGCATCGCGCATTTGCTCGGCTGACTCAATAGCTGTGACTTCTGCTGCATTGGGCGGGGTGAGCGCGCTTGGCCCGCTGACCAGCAGCACGCGAGCGCCGCGGCGCAGGGCGGCTTCGGCGATGGCGTAGCCCATGCGTCCGCTGGAGCGGTTAGTGAGATAGCGCACCGGATCGATACGCTCGCGCGTGGGGCCGGCGGTTATCAATACGGTTTCGCCAGCAAGATCTTGCGATGCTCCGAGCGCTTCGAGAACGGCGGCGACGATCGTTTCGTTTTCCGCCAGCCTTCCGGAGCCGGTCATGCCGCAGGCTAAATATCCTGAGCCGGGATCGACGACCTTCACGCCGCGCTTGCGCAGGATTTCCAAATTCGCCTGCGTCGCCGGATGATTCCACATGTTGACGTTCATCGCCGGAGCGACAACTACGGGGGCTGTGGTTGCGAGATACAGCGTGGTGAGAAAATCGCTGGCGATGCCTTGCGCAAAGTGGGCCAAAACATCAGCCGTTGCGGGAGCTACGAGCAAGCCATCAATCGACTGCGCGACCGCAATGTGCTCGATGGCGGAATCGATGTTCGCAGCATGTTCTTCGCTGGGGGCGAACATTCCGGTGATTACTTTTTCACCGGAG
>Ga0208691_1000028_pt1 | contig 35504 bp, 40 predicted proteins | sample June2015DPH_20_1_FD_184719 | JGI IMG/M metagenome (GOLD analysis project Ga0208691, IMG submission 184719) | Peatland microbial communities from SPRUCE experiment site at the Marcell Experimental Forest, Minnesota, USA - June2015DPH_20_10... | ecosystem: Environmental > Terrestrial > Soil >... | reverse complement strand
TTTTGGCGAGGCGCGAGTTCAAGGGGTTGTGCTCGGTGAATCCCGTGAGATCGGCCAGCTTGACGCCGAAGTAAAAATTGTTCGCGCTGGCTTCGAGGATATCCTGGCCGCCGCGCGGGCTCTTGGCTGTGATGGTGGGCTCGAAATCGGGATCTAAAAGAGATGGCTTCAACTCTTCCAGCTCTTTCAGAAGCTCTGGTTCCGCGAAGCCGTGCGCGCCGTGCTGCAGCGCGGCCACGCCGGCATCCTTCAGTTCGTCGAAAGTGAAATCGGGCAGGAACTTCTGCGCCGTGGTTTCGTTGTGATTGCCGCGGTTGGCCCAAAACAGTTTGGTGAAGGCCAGGATCTTGCCGTAGCTAGCGGGGTTTACACCTTCGGGATGGGCCACGATCAACTCCAGCACGCGTTTCTGGCGCAGACCGAACCGCGAAAGCTGATCGTAAAGGATGGGATCGATGGCGATGGACGCCTGCGTAAGCCAGTAGCCTAAGGCTTGTTCGCTGGCTGTCTGGGAGCCGAAGCTGGGAGCTTCGAGCTGCAGAAATCCGGTAGAGCCGACGCGATCGACCAGTGCAGTGCGCTCTTGTCCGAAACAGAGGCAAGCTATGAGGAGAGCAAATGTGAGACGCATTCCTTACCAATACACGAAGGATTCTTCATCGCAGACCAGCAGCAGAGGAGGACCGCCGGTGGAAATCTTGGCGGCGTGTGCCACCACTTCCTGGCCGCCTTCGGACTGGAGACAACGGTTGAGATCGTCCATGGTGGAAAAGTGCACTTCGGCGATGCGGTAAGCGGTCACTTTTCCCTGGGGCGAATTTAAGACTCGGGTGGTGACAAGGCGCGTCATGCCCTTGAGTTTGGCCTCGGCCATCGGCAAGTGCTCGTTCTTGTAAGCTTTCTCGAAAGCCTCCTCATCGTGAGGCCGCGGATAGATTACAACAATCTTTACGTCGTGCGTTCCCATTGTCCCGAACCACCAATCTTAACATCCCGCGCGGCTCTGCTCGCTAGTGTCTTTGTTATTCTGGCTAGTATCCGTTCGAGGTTTCGCGCTTGACTGACTTCAACCACATACATTCACGAGATGGGGACGACTGGGTTTGCGGCCGAAGCATGGCCGTGCAGGAAGACCAGCTGCTGCAGTGCGAAGGGCGTGACCCGGATGAGGACGAAGCCTGCCGCATGTGCGCGGAGCGAATCATCGGTTTTTTCGGCGAGCCGATGCATGTGCATTGAAGCTCGGGGCTGGGGACTTGGGCCTGGGGGCTGGCAGCCTACGGCTGATGGCGGTCTGGCAGCCAATCCGGCCAGGGAGTGGCAATCCCGTTGAATTTCCGGCTCACTGAACGCGTAGCGTCGTTCGGACGCCAGGCGTACTTTTCGGCCGGGATGGCTTGGGCCAGCGCGGTAAGCTGACGTTCGGCGATCTCCAGCTCCCAGAGGAGCTCGCCTCGGAGGCCCTCCATCCGCATTAGACGAATTTGTAGACGCCGGGGATCGGGAGCGGCGGCACTGGGACGGCGGCCTTGTAATCGAAGGTCTTCGGCAGCAGGTCTAGCGAGGAGCTCAGCATCATTTCCCAGGTGACCTTCTGTCCGGAATACGCGGCTTCGCGGCCCATGAGACAGGTCATGGTGCTTTCCGCCACCGCCATGGCTTCGTTGATGTATGGCCCTTTGCCGAGGATGCTGTTCATCATGTCGGTGTGTTCCTGCACGTAGGGATCGACTGCGAGGTGGCCGCCTCTCAGCGAAGCGCTGTCGATGAGGCCCTTGGTTCCGACGATTCGCTCGCTGACGTTGCCGGGCGCGTTGTTGTATTGCCTGCAGTGGCTGGCCATGTGGACGCCGTTCGCATAGACGAAATCGGCATGCACGTGATCGTAGATGTTGCCGTACTCTTCCTCGCGCGGACGCCACGCTGCGCCGCCGGAGGCGATGGCTTCCACCGGGTGCGTGCCCATGAACCAGTTACAGACATCGATGTTGTGCAGGTGCTGTTCCACGATTTGATCGCCGGAGATCCAGACGAACGAGTACCAGTTGCGGTGCTGAAATTCCATATCGCCCCAGTTGGGATCGCGCTTGTGATCGGGGAACAGCTTGTCATTTTTGAAATTCAGAACCGGGCTGCCTACCCAGTTGGCGTTGAGTGCCACGATGTCGCCGATCTCGCCGTTCTTCATGCGCTTGTATTGGTCGAGATACCAGGCCTGCGAGCGGCGCTGCGCGCCTGATTTCACGGTGAGCTTCAGCTCTTCCGATTTCCTCGCGGCTGCCATGAAGCGGCGCAGGTTTACGGGGTCAGTGGCGAAGGGCTTTTCGCAGAAGACGTGCTTGCGGGCTTCGACGGCCGCTTCAAAGTGCATGGGGCGATAGGCGGGATATGTCGCGAGCATCACGATATCCACGGAGTCGATGACTTTTTTATACGAATCGAAGCCGACGAAATGGTGTTCGGGATCCACTTTGACGCGGTCCGCCAGCTCGGGTTTGAGCGATTTGCATTTGCGGAGGCAATCCTCCAAGCGATCTTCGAAGACGTCGGCGAGCGCGACGATCTCGACATTATCGGTACCGTTGAGGACGTTCTCGATGGCCTGAGTGCCGCGTCCGCCACAACCGACCAGACCGGCCTTGAGCTTCTCGTTGCCGGCGCCACGCACCAGCTCCGGTTTGATGATTTGGAAGGCGGCTGCGCCGGCCACCGACGATGTCAAGAAAGATCTGCGGGAAACACTTTGGGAAACATTGATTTCTTCCATGAGATGATCTCCGGACCAATTATACGCCTGCGTCCGGGAACGCAAGCGCAGGCGCATCTTGACCGCGCGCGCAGGCCGGTAGGTCAAATGATGGAGGGACTTGTGGACGCTCGGCTTCGGGCCGGGCAGCGTTCGTATCTGGGATTGGGTTCGTTCCTCGATATTTTGTGGAGGGGCGGTGGGCGCACGTTTTCGGAGGCGCTGGAGTTCGAGGGGGTTTTGAGGGCGCGGAAATAAGCGCGCTCGAGGCGGGATTCGTGGCGCGTGAGTAACGGCAGCGTGGATGACGCTGATAGATCGCGATAGGCGAAGCTGAGCGGGGTGATTTCGTCGTAAGTTCCGCCGTCGGCGTCGAGCTTTTTCTTTTGGACGATGATCTCGTCTTCGAGGAGGTCGGTTTCGATGGCCCAAAGCCGCCGCTGGCGCCATTTGGCGGCGCCTATTTCCTCGATCGGATGCGACTCGACAGGACCGTCGGGCTGGAATTGTTGGAGGTAGGCATCGAGAACCGTCTGATATTGTTCGCGGGGTTCGCTCGCGAGGACAATGGTCGCCGAGTAGAGGCCGTGGGTGAGGGCGTTTCTGGAGGATTTCTCGAGGCCAGCTTTAGTTTTGGGTCCGTGAGATTTTGCACCGTTGGTTCGGGCGGAGTTGATTTTTCGTTGGGAGGACATGGGGTACCGATTTGAGTCTGGGGGGTGGTGCGGTTGCCCGGCGGTGAGGATTTCGGGCGTTGGTTGGAAATGCGGAGGAAATGATTCACTTGCCTGTGTGATTTTTGGGAGGGGCCGACGCCGGGCGTGCTGTAGTTGTTGCTCAGATCCGACGTTGGGGAAGGGCCTTGCCGATAAAGTCGTTGAAAGACTTAGCCAGCAGCTCTCTCCTCGACTGCCAGAAACCGTCAGCTTGGTCGATCCTCCACAGGGTGGAGTCGGTTGGAATGCACTGGCTTAAGAGGACGTCGGTCTTGACCTTCGCCAAATACACCTCGGGCCCGGCTTGCCCGATGGATTTATTGACGTCGCCGGCGATGAAGGCCATGTTTGCAATATTGTCGGCCTTTGACCTCGATTCCTCGGGGAACTGTGCGCGGGGGAGGATGTGGTGCCGGTCCACATTGTTCTGAAGAACGACTTTACCTCCGGTGTAGAAATCAAGGATGCCTTGGTTCATGCAGGCAACATAGAGTGCCAGCAGACCGCTTCGGTCCGCGAGGGCTCCCGAAAAATCCTTAGGTTCCGCAGTCAGAATCGTCCTTACGCTTCGAAGATTGGTCAGCAAACCGCCTATGGGGTCTGACGATCGGCAGGCTCGAAGATCCTGGTCGAGTGCTGTCTCAGTGGAACGGCTGTACCTGTGGCAAAGCGCCGCGAGCGCGAGCCACCCAGCAAGTTCTTTCGAATCCCGCCGCCGCGGCCCAGTGGCGGCGCATAGGGCAATGACTGGGACTACAAGCGCCCCGGACCACAAGATATCCATGTTAACGAGACCAAACTCGCTACGGATCAAACCAATGGCCTGCTCAGTTGCCTTCTCAGTAGTCTTCCACGCTGCGGCCACCTCGCGGCGCTGGAGTTCGTGCAACGGAGTGCGCTTTCGTCCGTCTGGCTTAGCAACAAACGCGCAGGCGCGAAACAGATGCATGACATTCAAACGATTGAAACCCTGCTGCCTCAGGTGGCTCAAGAACGGCGCGACCTCTTCAGCTATGAACCCGGAATGGCGGGCAGCCACCTGAGCGCTCTCTATGTCCTCGGTTTTCAGCCGGACGCCCAAAGTGTTGATTCGAGTAAAAGCTATCACGGCATCGTCGAAGCTGTGGTCGACCATGCGGACCACGGGAATCTCGTAGTCTAAAATTCGCCGAAGCGCTTCTAGGCGTCCTCGCGCTTGTCGGCGTGGCGACTCCCGTCAAGGTTGCGTCTAAGCTGGCGGTATAGGTCGTCATCCAAAACATCCGAGACGCGTATCCAGTTCGGATCCTGACGGGTTGCCGCATTGGCAAGGCGGAACTCTTCTTGTTCCGGGTGAAATACGACGTCGATACCTTCGTCGCCATTCAAGGTCCGTGACAGCGTAATGACCCTCTGCTGGCCGTCAATGAGCCAATTCATAAGCGCGGATCGTGCTGGCCGAGGATCGCGCCTGCGTGCACGAGCCTCCTCGCCGCTCTGCCACACAAGAAGTGACGAAATTGGGAACCCTCGGTAAAGCGAGTCGATTAGGCGTGGTGCCTTACCGTGCCGCCAAACGTATTCCCGCTGAAATTCTGGGATAACAACGCGTCCCGCTCTGTAATCCTCGACGAGTTGTTTAACTTTAAATATTTGATGTTCGAGCCGTGCTTGTGTCGACATTCGACCGCCTTTGTCCTGGGATTCGTCGCAGATGTCCTGCGAAACATCGTCGGTCGGGTCTATACGATCGTACAAACAGCGTGGCGTCGTCAGCGCGTCTTTTGGCCACAAAAACGGGCGATGGGTTTGTTCCTGCTCCATCATAACAAGCGCCTGCGCTCATGATGTATATTCGGAGTTTATACACATGCGAAATGAAGCGGCGAATTCAAACGGCGAGACGGGTTGTTCCGTCGGCGGCATTAAACGCGCTGGGTTGAGGCGGCTTGTATGTATTGGGACGTAATCGAAGTTAGGCCAGAGCCGGGCTATTGCCTCTTTCTCCGATTTAAGGACGGACTCGCTGGGCGTGTTCAGTTACGAAAAGAAGAGCTGACAGGTGCGCTCGCGCCGCTTTTGGATGAGGAGTTTTTCGACCGAGTGTCCAATGATTACGCCGCCGTTGCATGGCCGGGCGACATCGATCTCGCGCCGGATGCAATGTATGCGCGGGTCTCTAAGGAGCTACATGCACAAAGTTACCGTGGTGAACTTGGCTGACGGCTTCGCGGTTCGGATTCCGTCGGCGATCGTTAGACTGGCTCGGCTGCGCGAGGGAGACTCGGTGGCGGTGAGTCTCGATCCTGACGGGGGTATCACGTTGTGTCCGGGTCGGAGGACGTATGGGCTGTCCGAACCTGTGTCGGGGATTACGCTTGAGAATCGGCATCCGGAAACGCTGTGGGACTGAAGGACGGTGGGCTAGATGGCAATAGCAGCGCACGGCGCTGCTCCACTGGGCTCACAAATATCTGATGCGCAGAACCTCTGTTGCTTGAATCTTTCTCTGGAGAAATCTGCGCGACACTTAGCCTGAAGGGCCGATTGGCAATCGGCCGCAGGTTGGCAACCTGCCCCACACTACAGCCTCAAGTCGTAGGCGGATTGGCGGAGGGCTTCGATTATGCGGGTGCGGATTGCGGTTACTTCGTCGGAGGATAACGTGCGGTCCGGGGCACCAACTGTCAGGCGGTAGGAGACGCTTTTGCGGTCTTCCGGGAGTGGGGCGCCGGTGTATTGGCGGACGAATTCGATTTCTACCAGGTCGCTTCCGGCCGCGGTGGTGAGAAGGCGCTGGATGTTGCCGGCGGGATCGCGCAGCGGGGCTACTACGGAAAGGTCGAAGGCGCTGGTGGGGAAGCGGCGTAGAGGCTGGTAGCGCACTTCGTGCACGTCGAGACGCTGCAGGCAGGCTAGATCGAGGTCCAGGATTGCGGCGCGGCCTTCTACTCCCAGGGATGGGTGGAGTTCGAAAAGGCGGCCGATAATTTCATCGCGCCAGATTATTTCCGCGGCGCGCTCGGGGTGTTCGAAGGGGCGAGCTGCCGTGAGCCGCACTTCGCAATTTGGCATCAGGCATTCGGCCAGGCGTTTTAATTCGAACAAATTGGCGCTGCCGTCGCCATCGCGGCTGTAGATGGCTGCGGCGAAGTGCGGGATCTCTTCCGGCAGCAATTCGCGCGACGGGTGAATCTCGCGGCCGATTTCGAAGAGACGGAAAGAATTGAGACGGCGGCTGTTTTCGAGAATATTCTTGTGGATTCCTGGCAGCAAACTTAGACGCATGAGGGTTTGATCGGATGCGATGGGATTCGATACACGAAGGTGCGCTTCGGGTGAGAAGTGGAACGCGCGGGCCATGTCTTCGCTGATGAATGAGTAGTTGGAGACTTCGGTGAACCCCTGCGCGGCCGCCATGTTGCGTACACGACGCTCGAAGGTGCGCATGGGATTGTCCGGCGGCACGACGGATTCGATGAGCGGCGCTTGCGGCGCGATGGAATCGTAGCCCAGCATGCGACCGACTTCTTCCAACAGGTCGTCTTTGATGGAGACATCCTTGGTGGCGCGCCAGCTGGGAACTTCGACGGAGAAGTGTCCGGGAGTGCTGTCGGCGATCAGGAATCCTAGGGATTCCAGGATGGTGCGGACGTCGTGGGCCGTTACTGCGCGGCCGAGTTTCACGGCTATCCAGTCTACGGACAGATCGATCACTGGCGGCTTTTTGGATTCGGCTTTGCGTTCGGCCAGTCCGCCTACCAGGCGAATGCCGGGGGAAACTTGTTCGAGCAATTCGAGGGCACGCGCCTGTCCGCGCACGGTGTTCACGGGGTCCTGGGATTTTTCGAATCGCATGGATGCGTCGGTGCGGAGCTTGAGAGCGACGGAGGTCTTGCGGACGCTGGTGGCTTCGAAGCAGGCGCTTTCCAGCACGATGCGCTTCGTTGTGGGGCCGATGGCGCTGTGCAGGCCTCCGATGACGCCGCCAATAGCGATGGGGCCGTTGGCATCGGCGATGACCAGATTGGACGGGTTTAGATGATAATTCTCGTCGTTGAGTGCGACGATTTGCTCGCCCGCGCGGGCGCTGCGCACAAAGATAGTTTCGCCGTGCAGTTTTTCCGCGTCGAAGGCATGCATGGGCTGAGTCAGCTCTGACATGACGTAATTGGTGACGTCCACGATGTTGTTAATTGCGTTCAGGCCGATGGCTTCCAGGCGGTATTGGAGCCAAAGTGGGGATGGTGCGACGGTGACGTTCTCGAAAACCAGGGCGCTGTAACGCGGGCAGAGGGAGAGGTTCTCGATTTTTATGTCGATGGGCGAATGGCCGGTTGGAATGCGTTCCAAGTGCACTGGATCGCGCAGGGGGCGATGCGTGATGGCGGCTACTTCGCGCGCCATGCCGTAGTGGCCCCACAAATCGGGACGGTGGGTGAGGGATTTGTTGTCGACCTCGATGATTGTATCGGGGGCGAGCAGTAATTCAGTTTCGAGCTCGACGATGCCGGTGTGATCGCGATTGATGCCGAGCTCGAGGCCGCTGGCCAGCATGCCGTCGCTTTGGACGCCTGCGATCACGGCTGGGGCGAGCGGAAGATAGACGGTCAACATACCGGGGCGGCAGTTGGGCGCGCCGCAGACCACTGTTTTTGCGCCGTAGCGAGCGGTATCCACTTTGACGACTTGATTGTGGCTGCCTTCGATCCATTCGACGGCGGAAACGCGCGCGACGGAAGCTGATTCGAGCGGCGCGCCGGCCGGTTCGAGGCCTTCGCATTCGGCGGTCTTCATCGTGATGAGACGCATCAGTTCTTTTGGACTCTGGTGGAGGCCGGGAACCAATTCGCGAATCCAGTTGTAGGAGAATTTCATTGTCCGTTGAAAACGCCGGTGGCGCACGCACTCTTCGGTACCGTGTTCGCACTCTTCGGTACCGTGTTCGCACTCTTCGGTACCGTGTTCGCACTCTTCGGAACACAATAGGAAGAAGAGTTATTCCCATGGCGTTCACATGAGTGTGAACGCGGCACGCAAGAGTGCGTGCGCCACGGAAGATTGTAGGAGAATTTCATGGGCGCTCAAAACTGTCGCAAGAATCTTAAGTCGCCGCTCTGGAGAAGGCGAATGTCGTCGATGGCGTAGCGCATCATGGCCAGGCGGGTGAGTCCCAGGCCGAAGGCGAAGCCACCCCACTGATCCGGATCGATGCCGCTCATGCGCAGGACGTTGGGATGCACCAGGCCGCAGGGCATCAGCTCCACCCAGCCGCTCTGCTTGCAGACGGGGCAACCGGGACCACCGCAGATGAGACATCGGATGTCGAGTTCGAAGCCGGGTTCCACGAAAGGAAAATATCCGGGCCGCAGGCGGACGGTGACTTCGCGATGAAAAATGGCGCTGAGCAGCGTCTTCATGAAGTAGTTCATGTGGGCGACGGAGACGTTGCGATCCACCATCATGCCTTCGACTTGATAGAAGGTGTGCTCGTGCGAGGCGTCCACTTCTTCGTTGCGGAAGACGCGGCCGGGCGCGATCATGCGCAGCGGCGGACCCAGGCGCTCCATACCGCGCACCTGGACGGGCGAAGTATGGGTGCGCAGGAGATTGCCGTCGGTGAGCCAGAACGTATCCTGCATGTCGCGCGCCGGATGCGTGGCCGGAATGTTGAGCGCGTCGAAATTGTGGTATTCGGTCTCTACTTCGGGGCCGTCTAAGACCGCGAATCCGAGCGAGGTGAAGAGATCTTCGATCTCAGTCTGGATTTGCGTGACGGGATGGAGGCTCGCGGGGCGTGGGCCGGGGGCGGGGAGAGTAAGATCGAGCCATTCTTTTTGGAGGCGCTCGGCCAACGATGCGGCGACGAACGCCTGCTTCCTTGACTCGAAGGCGGCTTCGATATTTTGCCGCGCGGCGTTGAGGGCTTTGCCGGCGGGGCCACGCTCGGCGGGGCTGAGTTTTCCGATGTTGATCTGCGCGAGCGATCCTTTGCGGCCGAGCACGTCGACGCGGACGGTTTCGAGATCGTCGGGATTCTGCACGGCCTGGATACGCGCCAAGGCGTCGGATTCGAGTTGTTGGATTTGATCTTCGAGCACTACTTAGGAAACTCCGTGCCCCTGGGCGGCGGATTCATCTAACAAGTTCACCATAGCTTGATGGCCTTTGGTGAGCGCGAGGTCGAGGGCGTTCTGGTTGTTGGATGCGCGCGCTTGCACATCGGCTCCGTGCGAAATGAGGAGCCGGGCGATTTCCAGGTCGCCATTTAGCGCGGCGGAGTGTAGGGCGGTGAATCCGCCTTCCTGGCGGGCATTTACGTCGGCGCCTTGTTCCACCAGGGCGCGGACGACATCCAGATTCCGGCCAGCGGCGCCGGCATGCAGCGGCATGTTGGTTGTTCCGTTTTTTGCGCGCGCGTTGGCGTCGGCGCCACGGGCGAGGAGCAATTCGACGACGGCGGGTTGGGCGAAGAAGGCGGTCAGATGCAGCGGGGTCCAGCCGTCGTGGCTGTAGTTATTTATGAGTGCCGGGTCGCTCGCGATTAATTGGATCACGCGATCACTCGCACCGGCCATGCAGGCGGCGAAGATGTCGAGTTGTAGGCCTTTTTCGAGAAGCAATGCCGCGATGTCGTTACGCTGCGAATATTTCGCGGTCACGAAGGCGTCGTTGCCCTTATCGTCCTTGGCGGCGAGCAATGTGGGGTCGGCCGTGAGCATGGTGGTTACTTTGGCGAGGTCGCCGGCGCGGATGGCGTCGAAGAAATCTTTACTCATGCCTTATGCGCCCGGCTGGAAGATTTTCTCAGCCTTGGAGACTTCCCAATCCAGATGGTTGATGTAGAAGAGCAGAACGGCTGGAGGATAAGTTTCCTTGAATTTCTCAAACGTTTTGTGTTGCCAACCCTCGGTGAAGTACTTCGAGCCGTCGATGTCTTTGTCGAAGAAGCCGTCCTGATTGGGGATGCCGAGATCGTCAAGCACCGCTTTGATCATGTCCAGATGCGAGACCAGGATGGCTTGCGAAAGGTCGCTGGCGAAGTCGTCGTCATTTTCCGCTAGACGGGCCCAGAAGCGTGGTTCGGCCTTGCGAACTGTTTCGGAGTTGAGCTTCGCAAGATGCAGGCGGGCCTTCATGCGGTCGTAGAGCTGGTAGGTTTTGAGCTTCCCGATGGAGATCCCGCGCAGCAGCGAAGTGAAGGATTGTTCGCCGAGGCCGATGAAGATGGCGGAAAGCTGCATAAAAAGCCAGCGTAGCATACGCTGTGTGGCTCATCGCGGATTGTTACTTGCCGAGATTGTAGACAGGGGTTGCGCCGCCGTAGTGAATGAACGTGCAAGTGGCTTTGCCCGCCGGTCCGCAGACCTTGCCCGCCGGTCCGCAGACCTTGGCTTGCATCTTGATGGCCTCCAACTGAATGAATTGCTCGGGTGACAGGTGCATGGATTCGCGGTAAGCGTTGTCGGCGTCAGCGCGGCTTTGCTCGGCCATTTTGCGCTGGTCTTCGGCGAGCTTGGTCTGCTTTTCGGTTTGGATGCGCTGCTCCTACGCGGCTGTGTCAATCCGCTGGTGCTTGATGGCATCGGGAGGATTGGCCTTCCCGGCAGTCATCGTGATGAGTCTCACGGGCAGGCCTTTGTCCTTGAAGAACGCGATCAGGTTGTCGTGGATCTCGGCATTGATGCTATCGAGCGCGGTGGTGCTGATCGCGGTTTCGTTCATGCCGCGTTTGCGGACGGCCTGGCGGACCATGATCTTGAACTGCTCCTCGACGTTGTTGGCGTACGAGTCTGATCCGAAGTTTTGATCAGGCTGACGGAGTCCGTCACTTGCACGACCATGATGGCGTGGAAGGCAATCGGGACACCGTCCGAGGTCATGGTGTCAGGCAATTCGTGTCGAACTTCATGGGCTGCATGGGAACATCCACGCCTTGGGTGGTCCAAGCAGTAATTGTGAGCCCGGTTTTGACGGATTCGGGATCAACTCCTCCGTGGCCGAAGATGATCGGCTTTTCAATCAGGACAATTTCGTGCCCTGCATTAGGAGATTTGTAGCTGCAGGCGGTCAAGCAGATGGCCGCCAAAAGTACTGCGGTGATTTTCATTTTGTCGTGTTTCTTTCCGGTAAGGACGTGGATAAAATGTAGTGCCCGATGCTATCGCGATTGGCGGCCGTAGCGTTTTACCAACGCTACGCCGGCGAAAATCACCAGCATCGCGAGCAGCTCGCGGATGCCGATTTTCTCGCGGTAGAACAGCCAGCCGAGAAAGACAGCTACCACTGGGTTGACGTAGTTATAGATGCTCACTACTGAGACTGGTAGTTTGTCCAGCACGTAGAGGTAAGCGCTATAGCCGACTACCGATCCGAATGTTACCAGGTAAAGCACGGCTGCGGTGCTGCGCGGAGTCCAGTGTATTGGTTGGGTTTTGGTGAACAGCGCGGGTCCTATGAAAACCAGGCCGGTGGCTAATTGTTGTACCGCGCCGCTGACTACGGGATGCGCTTTAGTGACGTGCCGGCGCTGCAGAATGGATCCAAAGGCCCAGCCGCAACATCCGAATTGCAGCACGAGGAAGCCTCTCAGTGAGGGTCCGCTCCAACCTTGTTGGATGGCGTTGGGCGCGACAAGTAGCGAAGTTCCCGCCAAGCCGACCAACATTCCGAGAAGCGTGGGTGCATGCAAGCGATCGCCGCCCGGGATGAGCGCTTCCATGCCGACCATCCAGAAGGGCGAGGTGGTGATGAACAACGCCGCGAGGCCGCTCGGTATCCACACTTCGGCGAAAGCGAGGCAGCCGTTTCCAATGCCGATGATGATAATGCCGTAGAGCGCGGTGTAGAAAAGTTCGCGGCCTGAAGGCAGGTGCGCTTTGGCGAAGAAGGCGACCAACAAGAGAACGGAGCCTGAAATGGTGTATCGCAAACCTACCAGCATCAAGGGCGGGAGCGACTCCAGCGCCATGCGGATGCCGAGATAAGTGGTGCCCCAAAAAAAGCAGACCGCGGCGAGGGCCAGGTAGGCTTTGAAATGGGGGTGGCTACGCATTATTCAAGTTAACACTCCAGGTTGGGCGTGCAGGTTAAGATTGAGGGATTGATACTCACGCTCACAGTTAATCCCGCGATTGATCGCAACATCCTGGTGGACCGGCTGGTGTTTGAAGACCGCGCGTATATCCTTTCGCGCAACGAGTCGGCCGGCGGGCGAGGCATCAATGCTTCGCGCGTGCTGCATTCTTTTGGGGCCAAGACGGTGGCCGTGGTGACCTCAGGCGGGACGAACGGGAATCGATTCGAAGAGCTGCTGGCCAAGTCTGGCTTTCCGGTTAAGGTGGTGTGCATCAGCCATGACATTCGAATCAACTTCGCCATAACGGACCGGCAGGGGCTGACCGTGAAGCTGAACGAACTGGGTCCGCCGATTTCAGCCGAGGAATTGGCGGCTGTCGAAAAGGCGGTGGAGACTCGGCTGAAGTCCGCATCCTGGCTGATGCTGTGCGGAAGCATACCGCCGGAGGTTTCGACCGACTTTTACGCAAAGCTGATCAAGATTGCGCGCGAGCACAAGGTGAAGACGCTGCTGGATACGGATGGCGATGCGCTGGTGCACGGCGTGGAAGCTGGACCAACCGTCGTGATGCCGAATCAACCGGAGGCAGAGCGGTTATTGAATCGCGCGCTGATTACGCGCCAACATTTCATGGACGCTGTCGCTCGGATCAAAGCGATGGGACCCGAGTCTGTGCTGTTGTCGTTGGGCAGCCGCGGGGTAGTGGCGTTGAACGATCATCATTTGTTGGAGGCTCTGCCGCCGCGCATCGATGCGCTTTCTCCCATCGGAGCGGGGGACGCGCTGGCGGCTGCATTCGTTTGGGCGGCCACGAAGAAAAAAGATTTTCCGGATTGCGTGCGGTGGGCGGTAGCTGCGGGCACGGCGTCGGCGCGGCTACCGGGGATGGAATTTGCGAGCCTGGAGCAGACTAAGGAGACGTTGCGGAGTGTGGAGGCGAAGTTGGTGCGGTAGGGCGGCGCCATGCGCTGCCTCGGATAGAGTGAACGTGGGTCTGGGGTAGCAAATGGCAGCGCATGGCGCTGCTCCACTGGGGCTGCCAACACAACACTGCTCAACGCTCGAAGAGATCTTTTGATTGCGCTGCCACTAATTGGAGTGAGCTTTTATACTCGCCGGCTTCCTCATTGGCATCCAACCAACGCTGACTTCTTTGTTACTTGGCGGCTGTACGATTCCTGGCCCTCTTCCAAGACGGTTAGCTCCTCGCAGTCGGCCGGTGCGGCGTTCGTCGCCATTGATCGACAATTGGATCGCGCGGCTAGTGGTCCGATTTGGTTAAAGAATGCGCAAGTGGCTGAATGTGTCAGCGAAGTTTTGATCGCGGGCATGTCCCGATGGCGGTTCTATGAGCTATTGGCGTGGGTAGTTATGGCTAACCATGTCCATGTTCTTTTGCGGCCGGAGATAGAGCTTAGCAAAGCTCTGATGAACGTCAAGAGTGGAACGGCGCGGGCGGCGAATGCAGTTCTGGGGCGTACGGGACAAGCGTTTTGGCAGGATGAGTCTTTCGATCATTGGGTGCGGAATGACCAGGAGCGGAGATCGATTATTCGGTACATTGAGGCCAATCCGGTTAATGCGGGGCTTGTTGATGAGGCCGTGAAGTGGCCTTGGTCTAGTGCTGGATGGCAGCGCATGGCGCTGCCCCACTCGGCGGCCCAATAGGTTTAACCTTAGGAGCTGAAGTAACCTACTGGAGGAGCTGAAGTAACCTACTCGAGGATCTGAAGTAACCTACTGGCTGACGCCTTAGGATCTTGAGAATTCGACAGCTACGAGTCTGGGTCGGATTTTTCTTTGGTCTCTGGTTTTGCGGGGCTGGTGAATAGGACCACGAATAGCAGAACCAGGCACAACAGCGTGGCGGCGGCGCCCATTACCAGATAGTCGGTGGATTTGTGCGGGCCGGGCATGACGTTCAGCAGGATGCCTACCGTTGCGGCGAACAGCAGGGCCATTGCGATTGCCAGCGCTATGGTGCGATTCATCAGTCGTATTTCTCGAAGATGATCTGCTTGCGATCGAAGCCCAGTCCCTTCAGGATGGCGCGCACGTCGTCCACCATGGCTTTGAGACCGCAGATGTAGACATCCAAATCGCGACGGTCGCCAATGGCCTCGAGCAAGTGTACCTGTATGTGGCCGGTGCGTCCCTCCCAGGATGATTCCGGGCGGCTGAGGGTGGGCCAAAAATTGAAATTGGGATGACGGCGCGCCAGCTCTTCAAACTCGCTGCGATAGTAGATACTGTTTTCGTAGCGGAGCCCGAAGAGCAGTGTCAACTGCGCGGCATGGGGATGGCTCAAATAGTCGGGAGCCATGGCGCGGAAAGGAGCGATGCCGGTGCCAGTCGCGATGAACAGAGCTTCCTTGGTGGGATTTCGGATCACGAAGAAGCCTAGCGGCGCGCTCATCTCCACCGAATCGCCTGGCTTCATTTGAAAAAGAAACGGCGAAAAAATTCCATCTTCGACCAGGTTGAGACACAGCTCGAAGCGATTTCCGTCCGGACGCGAGGCGATGGAGTAGGGCCGCGTGATCTTCTTGCCGCCCAAGACTTCATTGAACGATACAAACTGGCCGGCTTTGAAGTGCAGAGTCTCCACTTCGGGCACGCCGAATACGAAATGGCGAACCTGGGGGGCTAGCTCGTAAGTTTCGATCAACCTCGCCTTCATCGAGGCTGCCTTTCGCCGGCGAGCGCGTGGCTGGCGCGATCAAGAAGGGCGTCGAGCAAGGCAGGATGCCCATCTAGTGGGGGCGTGACTTCCAGTTGAATATCACTCCCGCATGAGAGTGCGGCTGCTTGCACCAGGCGCGGCAGGTCGCGCTGCAGATGCGTTCCCAGCGTGAGGAAATATGGGATTACGATGATGTGGGTGACGCCAACGGCGGTCAGGCGCTGGACGGCGCCGGCGAGATCGGGCTTGCCCAGCTCGAGAAATGCGGATTCCACGGTGTGCCCGCCAGACGCAGCCATCTGAGCAGCGACATCCCGCACCGCCTGGTTAGCGGATTCGATGCGGGAGCCATGCGCGAAGACGATGAAACCGGTCATGCTTGTATTAGCGAGGGAACGTTCTCGGGGTTTTCCTGTTTTTGCGGAAAATGCGCGCGCAGGTAGTCGATGAAGGAGCGGCCTTTGGGGCGGCCGTTGTTTTGATGCATGCCGACGCGTTCCAGAAACACCAGCACACCCAGGATTTCCGCATCGCGGATGGCGGTGGAACCTTTTTCGCTCAGCTCTTTTCGCAGCTCCTGGATGGCGTCCTGGATCTTCTGATGAATGGCGGCGGCCACGAGATTGTTGGGTCGCGATTCGTAATACAAGCCGCTTTGGAGGGTCCGATAAGTGCGGATCAGAGAATCCAGCGCTTCGCGAACATCGGAGTCTACCGCGCCCGCGGTCTCGAGCGAGGCGTCCAGAAGCTTGGCGCCCATGAAAATGAGCAGTGGCTCATGCTCGCGCAGAAAGTCCTCGGAGACGCGGATATCCTGATTGGGAACCTGCTCGGGATTTACCGGTTGGAGTTTCTCGTGCAAGCGCGCTTCCATCAGATACTCGCAGTTCAGCGGGCAGTTCACGGTAACTTCGCGTTCGTTGCCGCAGCAGATGGAGCAAATGTCGGCTCCCACTCCAGGGCAATGACGGCGCGGCTTGCGCGTCTCGCAGATCTTGCATTTCATACGTCGCCTTTATCGTAGCAACAACCCGTTTCTGGTTTCTGGTTTCTTGTTTCTGGTTTCTGGTTGGCGCGGGCCGCGAACTAGGAACTGGCTAGGGCTTGTTGATACTGGCGTAGGAAGAAACCGTCGGTCATTCCGGCGATGTAATCGCATACTACGCGGTGCGGCGGCGACGATGCTAGGGACTCCACGTAGTTGGGAGGGAGCCTGGTTGGATCTGCCAGGTAGAACTCGAAAAGTTCCGCCAGCATGCGCGAGGAGCGGCGGCGTTCCTCCATCATTAGCTCGGAATAATAGACCTGGTGATGCAGAAACTGTTTGAGTTCGCGATTGGTAGCTTGAGAGGCGGGCGTGAACGTGGCCAGTCGCCGCGGGTATTGGCGCACTTCTGCTATGCTCGATACTCCCGCCTGCGCGGCCGCTTCCATGGTTCCCTGGATGAATCCGGAGACCAGCCAATCCACCAATCCGCGCACCGTTTCTTGAAAGCGCTCATGCTCTGTAGCGCCGGGGAATTGGCCTTCCGCTTCTTCGTAGCGGCGGTTGAATTCCGGGACCGCCTGGCGAATGCCGCTGATTTCGAACAGGCCGGCGGAAAAGGCGTCGTCGAGATCCGCCGTGTTATAGGCGATTTCGTCCGCCAGGTCGATCAACTGTGCTTCGAGCGGCGGGCGCAACCCAGGCAGGTATTCATCGAGCGCCGGATTTTCGCCCTTTTCGAAATCGCGCGAATGCTTCACGATGCCTTCGCGAACTTCGAACGTGAGATTGAGGCCGGGGAAGCGCGCATAGCGGTGCTCGAAGGATTCGACAATGCGGAGAGCGTGGAGATTGTGGTTGAAACGCTCGCCTGCGCGGCGCATCTGGCGGTCGAGCTCTTCTTCGCCGGCATGAGCGAAGGGCGGGTGGCCGATGTCATGACCGAGCGCCAGGGCTTCCGTGAGATCCTCATCCAATCCGAGCGCTGATGCCACGGTGCGGGCGATCTGGGCTACCTCAATGGTGTGAGTGAGCCGGTTGCGGAAGTGATCGGAAATGCCCGCCGGGAAAACCTGCATCTTGTTTTCGAGGCGGCGAAAAGCGCGCGAGTGGATGACGCGGTCGCGATCGCGCTGGAATTCGCTGCGGTAGGGATGCGGAAGTTCGGGGTAGCGGCGACCGCGGCTTTGGGCGACCGGAAAACGCAAGGCGCCGGTTGAAATCAATTCTTTTGGGACATGTCGTCGAGCGCGTTGAGCGCGCTACGGCTGATGCTGCTACGCGGATTGCCGCGCAATGGCTCCAGCATCTTGCGCGCACGAGCCGGGTCCTTGGGCGCAATCAATCGGGCGAGCGCAATGGTGGCGGCTTCCTTGGAAACCAACTCCGTGGGGTGATCGATCACGGACTGGATCAGTTGCTCGCCATCCTTCTGCTTGCCCTGGGAGGCGTAAATCTGCGCCAGCGACAGCTTGGCCATGGAGCTATAGGGCCCGTTGCCGGCATCCGCCACCACTTTGTAATGCTTGGCTGCTTCGTCGATCGCGCCGGCATCCGCCGCATGCGTCCCCAGGTAAAATTCAGCCAGAAGGCCCTCATCGGTTCCGGGGTACTTGGCGGCCAATTCGGTAAAGGCCTTGTCGAACGCTTTATCTTTGTCAACCGTGGTTGGAAACGAAAGGGAGTTGTCGGCGGGATTTTGTCCGATGTTGGCGTTCATAATCTGCATCGCGGCTGCCAGCTTTTCCTGGCGAACGCCGCGCTGATAGTTGCGGTAGACGAAACCACCTACGATGAGGAGCACCGCGGCGGCACCAATCCCGCCCCATCGCACCAACTGCCGGCGGTGCTCGGAGACGTATTCGACGCTATGCTGCACTTCCAGCGCGAATTTGTCGCTCTTAAGTTCTTTTCGGGTAAGCCTATCCAACTGAAAACCTCGTAGAAGGGAGAAATTCAGAATAGCACAATCCGGGGCATATCGGGCTGGTTTGCCTTGCTGGGTTGCCTTGCCAGGTTGGCCGCTCTGCTAACCTGATCGGTAAGTGAGGCTCGCGCTCCCGATCGCATTGATCCACCTGCTCAGTGTCAGTGCCCCAGCTGAGGATTACACCGATCTACACGTTGAAAAGGTGGCGACTGGATATATTTTCACCGAGGGCCCGGCCTGGTCGAGGGATGGCTACTTGATTTTTAGCGACATTCCAGGCAACAAGCTGATCGAGTTCAAGCCGGCGCAGAAGCCGCAGATTTTCCGGGATAATTCGAATGGCACGATCGGCAACACGTTCGACGCACAAGGTCGCCTGTATAGCTGCGAGAGCCACGCGCGGCGCGTGACGCGTACCGACAAGAAAGGAAAAATCGAGGTTCTGGCGGAGCGCTGGCAGGCGAAGCGCCTCAACGCGCCAAACGACATCGTGGTGCGCAAGGACGGGCAGATTTATTTCACCGATCCCGCGTTCGGAAATCAGCAGGACACGCGCGAGCTGGATTTTTACGGCGTGTTTCATATTTCGCACAAGGGCGAGTTGGAGGTGGTCGCGAAATCGAAGGGCCGGCCGAATGGAATCGCGCTGTCGCCCAATGGCCGCATCCTGTATGTGACGAATTCCGATGACCGCAATGTTCGCGCCTACGATTTGGATCACAATGGCGAGGCATCCAACGAGCGGGTGTTGATTTCCAATATCGCAGGCATTCCCGACGGCATCAAAGTGGATGAATCGGGCAAGCTTTACGTGGCCGCCTCTCGGATGGAAGTGTACACGGCGGAGGGAAAACCCGCCGGAGGGTTTGAGTTGCCGGAGACTCCTTCGAATTGCGCGTTCGGCGATGGCGATTTTCAGTCGCTATACGTTACGGCGCGGACGTCAGTGTACCGTGTGCGATTGAATGTGAAAGGCAGTCTTCAGTATTAGTGTCCAGTATTAACGCGGAAAACCGGCGCTATCCCACGCGGCCATTCCTAGGAGTGGGCGCCCTCATTTTCGAGGGACGCAATATTCTCCTGGTGGAGCGCGCCAAAGAACCGTTAAAAGGTAATTGGTCGCTGCCAGGCGGAATCGTGGAGGCCGGCGAGAAACTGGAGGACGCCATCCGCCGCGAAGTGCGCGAAGAGACGGGCCTCGAAATTGAGACGCTCGGAATGTTCGAAATTTTCGAGCGGATCATGCCCGATGCGGACGGGCGGCCCGAATATCATTACGTGCTGATGGATTATTTGTGCCGCGTGGTGGGTGGGAAATTGGCCTCGGCGAGCGATGCTAGCGGGGTGGCGTGGGTTTCGGAACAGAATCTGCGCAACTATCGTCTTACGGAAGGGACCTTGGCGGTAGTGGAAAGGGCCTTTGCAAAACTTCAGCCTTGATCTGCTCGAATTCGAATCGCTACGCGAGTTGGTGGGCCGCTTTGTGCGCAGCCAGTTGGGCCGGTGCGAGCTGGAACAGCTTACTCCGCAATCGGATCGCGGGCTACTGGAGAACGCGCTGGCGGACGTCGCGGAAGCTCTCGCTTATCTGCGCGCCAGTCAAGAATCCCAGCCGGCTACGCGGGGCGCGGCCATCCGCGTCCGTTTCGATTCGATCCCTGATATTCGAACTACGCTCGCGATGCTGCGAATTGAGGGTGCGGGCCTGGAAGCGGTGCAGATCCTGGATCTGACGCGCGTGTTGGAGCAAGCCGGCGAAATCCGGGCAGTGTTGAACATGGCTGCAGCGCGCTATCCCCGGCTGGGCGCGCGAGCCGCTGCGATCTTCGACCCGCGCTCGATGCTGCGCGACCTGGCTGGCAAAATTCTTCCGGACGGAACGCTGGCCGACGATGCGAGCGTGGCTCTGCATCGGCTGCGGCGCGACATCGAGCGACAGCAGAAGCAGATCCAAATTTCGCTTGAGCGCTTTCTGCGCGCGCATCATGACGACGGCACGCTGCAGGAGGATTTCATCACGCTCCGCAACGATCGTTTTGTGGTGCCGGTGGTGGCAGGGCAGCAGCGCAAGGTGAACGGCGTGATTCATGGCGCGAGCGGCAGCGGTCACACGCTGTTCGTTGAGCCGCTTGAAACTATCGATCTGAATAATGAGCTGGTCCGGCTGAGGGAGGAAGAACAGCGCGAGACGCTGCGCATCCTGCGTGAGTTGACGGAATTGCTGCGCTCGCATGCTCCGCAGATCCAAGCCGCGGTGGACGCCATCGGTGCGCTGGAACTATTGTTTGCGAAAGCCGAGTTCGCGGTGGAGTTTGGATGCATCATTCCGCGCTTCAGCCCGGAATCCGGACGCCGGCTGATTTTGCGGAATGCCCGGCATCCGCTGCTTGAAGACGTGTTGCGGCGGCAACGCAAGCCCGTGGTTCCGATCACGCTGGAACTCGACGAAGCGCACCGGACGCTGCTCATCAGCGGTCCAAACACGGGCGGCAAGACGGTCTCGATGAAAACCGTGGGATTGCTCGTTCTGATGGCGCACGCAGGGCTTCCGGTGCCGGCGGAAGATGCGGAGATTCCGGTGTTCGAGCAGGTTTTGGCGGACATCGGCGATCAGCAATCCATCCAGGAAAGTTTGAGCAGTTTTTCGGCGCACATCGCGCATGTGCGGGAAATGCTGGAGGCCGTGACGCCGGCAACGCTGGTATTGCTGGATGAATTGGGGCGCGCCACGGATCCGGAGGAGGGCGGAGCGCTAGGAGTTTCCATTCTCGAAACGTTCCGGGCGAACGGCGCGTTCACGCTGGCGTCCACGCATCTGGTGGCCTTGAAGATCTACGGCGCAACCACGGACGGAGTGATCAACGCGTCCATGGGATTTGACGAGCAGACCTTACAGCCGACCTACCTGCTGCGGCTGGGCGCGCCCGGAAAATCGGCCGGCCTCGAGATCGCGAGCCGCCTCGGGCTGCCGGCGGAGTTGATTAATCGCGCGCGAGAACGCATGTCCACGCACGAGCGTGACATCGCGCAGTTTCTATCCGAACTGCACGAACGGCTGGATCAAGTGACGCGGGCGGAGCAGGAATTTCGCCGGCAGCAACAGGCGCTGGAGGCGCGCGAACAATCGCTGGCTAAGGAATGGGAGCGGCGAGAGACGGCGAAGTTGAAAGAAGTGGACCAGCGGTTGGAGTCGGCCGTGGCGGGGTTTGAAGCGCAGGCACAGGAGGCTATACAGAAAGTGCTGGCCAGCTCGGAGCAGCGCAAAGCGGCTGAGCATGCCGAGCGGAAGCTGGCGAAGACGCGTCGGGAATTGGAGCAGCAGGCGCGCACCGCAGTGTTCGGGGAAACAGCGGCAGCGAAGCCCGAGTTGGCGATCGAGGAGGGCGATCGAGTTCGGCTGAAAGGCGTGCGTGAGCCTGCGCGAGTGCGCCGAAAGCTGTCCGGTGGTTTGCTGGAAGTGGACGCCGGCCTGATGAAGATGCAGGTGTCCACTGATGATGTGGAAGAGGTGCTGCCCGCGACTCCGCAAGGCGCCCGGTTGCCGAAGAACGTTTCGTACGAGCCTGGGCCAACCTCTGGGCCAACCTGGGATGTATCCTATCGCGAGATCAACGTGATTGGCCAACGTGCCGAGGAGGCGCGCGATCTGGTGGACAAATTTCTGGATAGCGCCACCATGGCTTCTGTCGATCGTGTCCGGATCGTGCACGGGCACGGCATGGGGATCCTGCGCAAAGTGATCGCGGAGCTGTTGACTACGAATCCGCATGTGGAGAAGTTTTACCCCGCGTCGCCGAGTGAGGGCGGTACGGGCGCGACTGTGGTGGAATTGAAGTGATGGACGGTCTCACAATCGAAGACTTTGAGAAACTCCCGGACGCCCTCGCGCGAAATCACGAGCTGGTGGACGGGGAGTTGGTAGACGTGTCTGGAAATACTTTGGGCCACAACCGGTTGCGAGACCGCCTGATTCAGCTGTTGGGCGCCGCAGTGAAGCAACGCGAACTCGGTGAAGTGATTGCCGAGCAAGAATACGATTTTGACGGGAATGCGCACGGACCCGATGTGAGCTTCGTCAGTCGAGCAAGGCTGGACGCGCTGGACCCCAAACGCCGCGTACAACTATGTGTCCCCGATCTAGCCGTAGAGATCGTTTCCCAGAACGACAAATTCGCGTCACTCATGAAGAAGGCACGGCTGTACCGGAAGTGCGGAACGAAAGAGGTCTGGATATTCGATATCGAAGGGCGGGAAGCGAACGTGTTTTTCGATGGCCAGCGGGCCATTCTCGGCGAGAACCAAAAGTTCCAATCCGAGCTAATCCCCGGATTCTCCATCCGCCTCGGCGATCTATTCGACGAAATCGGGGTTTAACCCGATACAATTGAAGTAGTGCTTTCCGCGACGTCCACTCCCTGCTCGAATTGTGGCTCGGCCCTCGATCCCCAGGCGTTGGCCTGCTCCTCCTGTGGCCGGCTCACCCATGCGCAGGAATTCGAAACGCTCTCGCAACATGCCAAGCTGGCCGGGCAGTCCAAAGATTGGAACGGAGCGAAGTTGGCGTGGGAACGGGCGCTTGCGTTGCTACCGCCGGATTCGAGCGAATACCGCACTGTGAAGGCGCGGATCCAGAATATCGATCTGCAGCTTTCCGATAAACACATCTGGGCGAAGCGGTTGGGAAAGCTTGGTCCTGTTGGCGTGGTTCTTTGGAAGTTCAAAACCGTTGCGCTGTTGGTCTTGACCAAAGGCAAGTTTGTGCTGCTAGGGCTCACCAAGCTGAGCACGCTTACCAGCATGCTCCTGTTTCTGGGAGTTTATTGGGCGATGTTCGGGTGGCAATTCGCGCTGGGCTTCGTGCTTTCGATCTACATCCACGAAATGGGCCACGTCATGGCACTGCGCAAATACGGCATCGCCGCCACGGCGCCGATGTTCATTCCTTTCGTGGGAGCCATCGTTCGATTGAAGCAGTATCCGGCGAACGTGATTCAGGATGCGCGAGTGGGACTCGCCGGGCCGATCTGGGGATTCGGAGCAGCGGTGTTCGCGTGGCTTTGTGCGCTGTTTACCGGACTCCCCATCTGGTACGCAATCGCGCATACCGGCGCTTGGATCAATCTGTTCAACCTGATTCCCATCTGGCAACTCGATGGAGGCCGAGGCTTCCGCGCACTGAGCCGGATGCAGCGTGGCATTGCGGCGGGTGTCGCGCTTACCATGTGGGCCGTTACGGAAGAGACCATGCTGCTGCTGATCGCGCTTGGCGCGGGCTATCGGTTGTTCAGCAGGGATTACCCGGCGGATGGCGACAAGTTAACTTTGACGCAATATGTTGGGTTGATTGTTTTGTTGTCCATGCTTGTGCTGATGAGCACGCAGACCATGCACGCCCGCTACTAACTCCCCGCTTTCCTCTGCAGGTAGAAATGCACCGCGGGCGTCACGATTAGCGATAACACCATCGACGCCAGGATTCCGCCAATCACCGCGATAGCCAAGGGCTGCAGCATCTGCGACCCCGCGCCTAATGCTAGAGCGAGAGGAATCATTCCGGCGACCGTGGCAAGCGCGGTCATTAGAATGGGGCGAAGACGCCGCTCGCCGGCCATGATCATGGCGTCCTCGGGCGCGGCGCCCTCACGGCGGAATTTAGCGTCGGCATCCAATAACAAAATGCCGTTCTTGGCCACGATGCCGATCACCATGATGAGACCCATGAAAGACGAAATGTTGAATGTGGTTTTGGTGACCAGCAGAGCGAGAAACACGCCGGAAGTGGAAAGCAATGCCGACGAAAGAATGGCGAGCGGGGCACCGAACGTTCCGAACTCAAAGAGCAGCACGATGAAAACCAGCACTACCGCCAGGATCAGAACCACTACCAGGTCATGGAACTGTTTCTGCTGCTCTTCATATCCGCCGCCGTAAACGACGCGAATCGCGGGTGGCAAGTTGAGCTTAGCGACAGCCTTCTTAACTTCCTCCATTCCGGTGCCGAGATCCAGGCCCTCCAGCCGCGCCGTGACGGCCACATCGCGCTGCAGATTCTCGCGGCGTATTTCGGTTTGGCCGGGGAGTTCCTCGATTTTTGCGAGTGAGCCCAACGTCGCCCGGCTGCCGGATTGACTGGATAACAGCGTGTTGCGGATGGCATCCATCGAAGTGCGTGTATCGGCTGGGAAGCGAACTCGAATATTGTAGGCACGACCATTCAACACTACGGGGGTCGCAGCCGGTTCGCCTTGAAGAATGGCACTGGTGTCCAGTTCCACTTCTTCGGGAGTGAAGCCGGCGCGCGCGGCCACTTCGGGGTCGACGTGGAAAACTACAGCTGGGCCGCTGATGGTATTGTCGATACCATTCAGGACATCTACTACGCCATGGATTTTCTTGATGGCGTCGGCCACCTGTGGTGCCCATTGCCGCAGCAGGTCCGGATATTGCGAGAAGAGTTTAATGACGATTGGCTCTGGAGCGTTGGTGAGATCGCCAATCATATCCTGCAGCAACTGCGGAAATTCCACTTCCAAAGTCGGTTGACGCTTGGTGACTTTCTCGCGCACGTCCGCGATCACCTCCTCCACGCCACGGTCGCGCTTGCGCTTCAGCTTGATCGTGAAGTCGCCCCGGTTCGCTTCGGTAACTGTTGCGAGACCGAGCTCGAGCCCGGTGCGGCGAGTGGTGTTCTCCACTTCCGGAGTCTGGTGCAGGATTTGCTCTACGTCGGCCAGGATGCGATTGGTCTCGGCCAGCGACGCACCGGCGGGCGTGTGATAGTCCAGGATAAATCCGCCTTCGTCCATTTCCGGCAACAAATCCGAACCGAGGGCGTTATAGCAGAAGTACGATGCGACGATGAGCGCTACGCAGAACAATGCTAATGCCCAGCGTTGTTCGAGAGCGAACCGCAATACGCGTTCGTAGACGTTCATGACGCGGCCTAGTAATTCGCGGCGCAAACCCGGCTCGTGCTCTTCACCCTCGGCGCGTTCGCGCGGTTTTTTCAGGAAATAGTGGCTGAGGGTGGGAGTCCAAGTTAGCGCCAGAGCCAGAGATGTGAGCAACGCTACGCCCACGGTGATGGCCAGCGCACGGAAGAAGGTTCCGGTCACGCCAGTAATCGAAATCAGCGGCAGGAACACAACAATGGGTGTGACGGTGGATCCAATCAAAGGCGCCCGAATCTCGCGCATAGCGCTGCGAATGGCTTCCCCTCGGCTTTGCCCGGCATCGCGATGCATCACGATGTTTTCCACCACCACGATCGCGTCGTCAATCACCAAACCGACGGCGGCGGCCAAGCCCCCCAGCGTCATCAGGTTGAAGCTTTCGTTCAGCATCCGCAACGCGATGAACGTCACGACGATGGTGACGGGAATCACCAAACCGGCCACGATGGAGCTGCCCCAATCGTGCAGGAACAAGACCAGGATCACGGCAGCCAGACAGAGACCGATCAGAATGGCGTCGCGCACGCTGTTGATGGAGTCCCTCACCACGTCCGACTGATCGTAAAACGGTTGCAACGTGATTCCCTTGGGAAGCGACTTGCGAATGCTCTCCACTTCGGAATGAACGGCATCGGCCACTTGAACAGTATTGCTGTCGGGCTGGCGCTTGATGCTCATCAGCAAGGCCGGTTTTCCGTTGGCCGTCACCACCGTGTACACCGGTTTGACCGAGGGCTGAACGGAGCCGAGATCTCCGATGCGAACCGGAATGCCAGCGGGAGTGGTTTTCACCACGATGTCGGCGATCTCCTGCGGAGTACGCGTTTGCCCGCTGACCAGGCTCAATACCAATTGGTGATTGGTTTCCACCATTCCCGGCGAATCGATCATGTTGCTGCGACGCACGGCCTCGAGCAATGTGGGGACGGTGACTTGCGTCGCGAGCAGTTTGGCCGGATCAGGCCGGATCTCGAACTCCGGTTCCTGGCCGCCTTGTACGACGACGGTGGAGACGCCGGTCAGCCGGTTTAAACGCGGCTTCAGCTCATAAGTCGCCAATTCCCATAGAGCCGTCTGCGAAACGGTGTCGGAAGTCAGGCTGTAGCCGAGGATCGGAAATGCCGCGAACGTAAGCCGGTTGGAAGTGACCTTGGCGGTGGGTGGCAGCGAGGATTGCACGCGTGCCAGGGCCGCGTTCACCAGTTCCAAGGTCTGGAACATGTCAACCTTCCAGGAAAAAAACAGATCGATTTCCACTTCTCCGCGGCTGGTGATGGATTGCACGAGTTCCAAGCCTGGAACCGTGTTGAGTGCTTCTTCAATGGGCCGCGTGACGGTGACCAGCATCTGGTCGATCGGCGCCACGCCATTGTCAACGCCAACAACGATGCGTGGAAAATTAGTCTCTGGAAATACAGCAATGGGAATACTGAAGGCGAGATAAATGCCAGCCGCCACCATGGTGAGGATGACGAAGACGATGGATTTGCCGAAGCGTTCGCTCCAGTGGCGGTCGAGTTGGCTCATTTCGCTTCCGGCTTCTCCGGCTTTTCTGGTTGTTCTGGCTTCTCGTCCTTGTCTCCTTTGTCTTCGCCCGCGGCCTTGAGCGTGACTTTAGCGCCGTCCTCCAATCCAACGCCGCCGACCGTAATCACTTTCTCGCCGACTGCGACTCCCTTGACGATTTGTACTTTGTCAGGCTCTCGAATACCGACTTCCACCTTCTTCTCGTGCGCTTTGGAATCGGAGCCCACCACCAGCACTTGGACTCCGCCTTCCGCCGATGGCAGCAGGGCCGCGATTGGAATCACAATCGCATTTTTGACCGTTTCCGCATGGATGTCGACGCGGACGGTGGCGCCAGGTTTTAGGCGCTCGCCAGGATTGTCGGCTTCCACCCAAACTTCTACTGTGGTGCTGTTGGGATCAACCGCGGGGCTCACTACCGTCACCTTGCCCGTAGCTTGGAGCTGCGCGTCCGTTTGCGTGATGACAGCCGGGTTTCCGACTTTCACAGACGCAGCTTGGCCCACCGGAATATTGGCGCGCGCGATCACGCGTGAAATATTCACTATGGTGACCAACGGCGTTCCGGGGCTGGCCATTTCACCGGCGTAGAGCGAGCGGTCCGCTACGATACCTGCGATGGGGCTGCGGATCTCGGAATAGGAAAACTGAGCCTCGGCGCCTTCGTACCTTGCTTTGGCGGATTCCACTTGCGCTTCCGCGCCCTTCACCTGTTCCACCCGGCTGACACTTTCCACCGCTTCGAGATGTCTCAGCGCGATTTTGTATTGGCTGCTGGCTTGCACGTACGCTACATTCGCTTCTTCCACCAGCCGGCGAGCCAGCGCACCTTGATCAAAGAGCTGCTTGCGGCTTTCATACACCTTTTGCGCGGCTTCCACGGCTTGCTTGGCGGCTTGCAGTTCCTGCTGGGCTTTGTTGGTGTCCTCCGGGACGGTTGCTGAGGCGGTGGTTCGATATGCGGATTGAGCCTGTTGGTAGGCGCCTTTGCTATCGCCTACGGCGGCCTGGAGATCCTTGTTCTCGAGAACCGCCAGCAGTTGATCTTTGCTGACATGGTCGCCCCGCTTGACGTGGAAGATCTTTACCGGAGCGCTGATCTTGGGCATTACGGCGGCTTGGTCCACCGGATAGAGGATGGCGGAGGCGGAGACAATGCGGTCTATGGAATCCTGCTTGACTTCGGAAACCTGGACCGGGACGGCTGGTTCCGGTGGTTCTTCTTCTTTTGGTTTCGAGCAGCTACAGTTTGTCAGGATGAGTATGGCTACGAGCAGCAGCGTCTTCATGGTTAGAGGTTCCCGGTCAGAGTCTGGATTGCCGCCAAGGCGATCCGATAGCGTGAAAGCCCGTCGTCGTAGGCGTTACGCGCTTGGGCGAGAGTGGTTTGGGCGTCCACCACTTCGAGAGCTGTCGCTTCGCCGGCCTCATAGCGCAACAAGGTGAGCCTCAGGCTCTCCTGGGACAAGTCCATGGATTTCCGCAACGAATCGAGCTGCGTTTGGGCAAGCTGCGCTTCCCGATAGAACGAATTTAAGTTCGCCATTAATTGCCGTTGCGCGAAAGTCAGCTCGATCTGGGCTTGCTTCTGCTTCAGCTCCGCTTGCCGGACTTTGCTTTGGGTGGCGCCCCAGGTCCAGACCGGAATTGTGAGGGTGGCTTGCGCCACGGAACCGAGATTTTTCTCGTGATCGCGATTGTATATCGCAACCTGATTGGCATCGATCCCATAGAAATAATCCAGTGAGAGCGCCGGCAGATAACCGGTCCGCGCCACCGAAATCTCGGCTTGCCCCTGTTGCAAATTAGCTTGCGCCGCACGCAGTTCCGAGCTTTTGGCGAGGGCCAGATCCTGCACCTCGCTGAAGGACGCGAGCGGGTTTATCTGATCCAGATCGTCCACCACGGTGAAATCCTGGCGGAAATCCGGAAATATGATTACTGCTAGCGCTAGGCGCGCTTTGTCAATCAAGAGTTGAGCGTCTGATGCATCGCGTTCGCGTTGCTCGACCTGTACCTGAGCCTTCACTACGTCAGCGTGGGCCGCCTCGCCGCCGTGCTCCTGTTTTTGGGTGATATCCAGGAACTTGCGCGCGTCCTCTAGACTCCGCTGAGCGTTGGCCAGCCGGCGTTGTGCGATAGCGACGGCATAGTAGTCCTGTACCACGGCGCCTATGATGCCGCGCGCCGTTACGTCCGCCTTGGCTTTCGCTACAACTTCGGCAGCCAGTGCGCGGCGGTATTCGGCATGGCGAGCCCAGGAAAGATCTTCGTGTACCAGTCCCTGGCTATTGTAAACGTGAACCCCATCGTTAGCTACAAAGACCCCAGTTGGTGTACCGTTCGACTGGGTGTAAATAAACTGGTTGAAGTACTGAACTCCGGGCAGCATCGCCGCTTTTGCCTGAATGCGATCTTCACGAGCCAGCAGCGCCGCGATGTTGGCGCTCTGGATTTCCAGCCCATATTTGCGCGCGTGGTCCAGCGCCTCCCCGAAGCTGATAGTCAGCGGTGCGCTCTGAGGCGCAGCCTGTTGCCCTAAGGCCGGAAGAATTGCAATGAGAAGCAGATAACGCCTCATTTGGTCCAGCATATGCCTCCCAACTGAAAATCGAATGAATGCGGATTGCAAAAAAGCCAGGATTACAGCAAAACTTCAGATTGAAACGTTAGCATGAAAGTGCAAGAGTATGCAGGTTTTGGTGGTGGAAGACGAGCGGCGCATGGCGGAGCTGCTACGGCAGGGCCTGGAAGAAGAGGGCCACTCCGTGATTCTGGCAGTGGACGGAAGAGAAGGCCTGGCTATCGCGGAATCGCATGCCTTTGATGCGATCGTGCTGGATGTGATGCTGCCCGGAATGGATGGGTTCTCGCTGGCCAAGAAACTACGGGCATCGCGAAACCAGACACCCATTCTGATGCTGACCGCACGGGACGCCATTGAAGACATGGTGGCCGGTCTCAATCTCGGCGCGGACGACTATCTGGTGAAACCGTTCTCCTTTGATGTCCTGCTGGCACGCTTACGCGCCGTATCGCGACGAGGTCCGATTCCACAGCCGGTGCATTTGCAGGTTCAGGACCTGACGCTCAATCCAGCCAGCCGTGAAGTCGCGCGGGGCGGGCGCCGGGTGGCGCTGACTCGAACTGAATATAGCTTGCTCGAATTGCTGATGCGGCGCGCAGGGCGCGTGGTGACTCGTGAGAACCTGATCGAAGCAGTGTGGGGATTCGATTCCGATGTCCGCAGCAATACTTTGGACGCATTCATCCGGTTGGTGCGGGACAAGGTGGATATGGCTGGCGAGCCGAAGCTGATCCACACGGTGCGGGGCGTGGGCTACTGTCTGCGCGGGGGCGAGGCGTGATGGCGCATTGGTCCATCCGGGCGCGGCTCACGTTGTGGTACTCGCTGGTACTGCTGGTTGGGCTGGTATTATTTGGCGGCGGGATTTGGCTGGTAGTGTCGCATAGCTTGAGGACCGCGCTGGACGACACTTTAATGCAGGATGTCAAAGGCGTCATCACCGTTCTGAAATCGGAAGATGAGCCTGCGCATCTCCGTGAAGAGCTCACCGAGTACGCGTCGGCCACGCCGGGCGGAAATCTCATGGAGGTTCGCGACTCTCAGGGCCAACAAATTATTGCCAGTAAAACGGTATCGATGGATGCTGGAGATTCGGCATCCGCCTTCGCAGTGCAAATTCATCCCTCCGGCCGATATCGCACTTTCACCACCAACGTATCAGTAAACGCTGGCCAGTATCGCGTCCTGGTGGCTACCCCGATGGATGCCACCGAAGCCACATTGCGACGTGTTCGAATGCTGTTGCTATGGTCGACGCCGGTGGTGCTTTTGCTGGCATCGTTCGGGGGGTATTGGATTAGCCGGCGCGCACTTGCCCCGGTGGACGAGATCACGCGCGAGGCGCGGGTGATCGGTATCCAGAATCTTTCGCAGCGCTTGCCGGTTACTGCTACCGGAGACGAGATTCAGCGGCTTTCTGAAACCTGGAACGGCATGCTGGCGCGCCTGGAAACCGCGGTGAAGCGGCTTTCGCAATTCACCGCGGATGCATCGCACGAGCTGAGGACTCCCATCGCATTGATTCGCACCACGGCGGAACTAACGCTCAGGCGGGAACGGTCGCCTGAGACCTATCGGGAAGCCCTGCGCCAGGTGGTTCTGGAATCCGAGCGGACTGCGCGGCTGGTGGAGGATTTGTTGCTGCTGGCGCGCGCCGATGCCGGACTTCCCTCGCTGCCGCTCGAACGGCTGGAGCTGACGCCGCTGGTGCGTGACGTCTGCCAGCAGGGGCAGGTTCTCGCAGAGGCGCGGCAACTGGAAATCTCAGCCGAGGTTCCCGATGATCCGGTGTATGTGGAAGCCAACGATCCGGCGCTGCGGCGGATGCTGCTGCTGTTGCTGGATAACGCGGTGAAGTACACGCCGTCGGGCGGGCGCATCACTTTGTCGGTGGACCGTGGACCGGCGGGCGCGACGGTTGCGGTGCGCGATACAGGCATCGGGATTCCGGAGACGGCACTGCCGCATGTTTTCGAGCGCTTCTACCGCGTGGATGAATCGCGCAATCGCGACGCAGGCGGTACGGGGCTGGGATTATCCATCGCGAAATGGATTGCCGAGCGGCATCATGCGAGTTTGGAAGCGGAGAGCGTGCTGGGGCAGGGGTCGGTGTTTCGGATCCGGTTCCCGCTTACTTAGCGTATTCAACTTCGATCACTTCTCCCATCATGCCAACCCGCAGTTCGGCAGTGAGGCTGTAATCCTGAAGCGGCCGGAGGATCACCTGCTTCGTGAAAAGCATGAACCCAGGGACCTGGACTTGAACGGTGTACGATCCCATTGCGAGAGATTCAACGCGAAACTGCCCGGCCTGGTCCGTGGTGGTTGCCAGTCTCAGTTCAGAGCGCGCTCGGCTCACCACTACTTCAGCGTTCGAGATCCCTCGGCCAGTTGCATCCTTTACCATGCCCGTCACCGATGAGCGGGCTTCCAGCAGCGCCGACGGAATCGGAAACATGGGAAACTGCGCAGCTGTCGCCGAAGATAGCGTCGCGATGGCCGACATCGCTGCTCCGGCCACTCGCGAGACGCGCCGACCGATAGCGCGCAGGCCCGCAGGGCAGTTTTCCGTAAGGATGGTCCCATCTCGACGGCGATAGAGGCGGGCGCAAAGCTTTCCCTCGGTCTCGCGCAGCAGAGCTTCGGCTTCGCGGCGGGTCATGGCCGACAAGTTATAGACGTTCTTGTTGCACTGGCTACAATGGCGCACCTGATCGGTGCCAGGCATTTGGTCCCAATCGGCCGGGCAGGGCGCCGCGATGGAAACGCGATCCAGCATCTTTCTTCGGATAATATCACGCAAGCCGCCGATAAGAATCTTGAGGAGTGATATGAAACTAGGCCATAAGGTAATTTTGTGTGCGGCCACAGGCGTTATGCTTGCGACGGCGGGCGCTATAGCGACGGTGTACTCCATCTCTCACGAAAATCGCGTGAATGAGTTGAAAACTCTGATGAGCTCCACCATTCAACAGGCTGAGACCGTGATGAACAACGTGGATGAACTCCACGCGCTGGGAGCTTTCGACACCGCCAAGCTGGCGCACAGCAACTCGGGCGACTATCACAGCACGATACTCTATCGCACCGCGCCCGTGGTAAACGGATGGAATTCGGTAAAAGGTGTTGCTAAGACGAATAACTTCCAGTTTTATACGCCGACGCGGCCGGACGTAGCACCGCGAAACCCGAACAATCGCATCCATGAGTTCGACGCGGCGTTCCAAGCCTTTGCCGCCGGTAAGAACGAGTATTTCATGGAGGACTCCAAGGCCAACATGCTGGTGCTGGCGCGTCCAGTGGTGCTGACAGCCGGCTGCGCGCGTTGCCATGGCGACCCGGCCACCAGCGTGACGCACGACGGCAAGGATCCACTGGGCTTTCCGATGGAGAACCTGCGCACGGGTGACATCAAAGGGGCGTTCGTGCTGAAAGCCACCATGACAAAAGATGCGGTGGTGCTGGCCAGTATGGAGAAGATTACCGTGGTGGGCGTTATCGTACTGACGCTGGTGATTCTGGGGTTCTACTTCCTGAACCAACGGCTGATTGTGATGCCGCTCGAGGGCGTTTCCGGGGAACTGAAGGACGGCACTCGCCAGATTCAAAGCGTTGCCGCGCAGCTGGGCGCTTCCAGCCAGAACCTGGCCCAAGGCGCCACTGAGCAAGCGGCGTCGCTCCAAGAAACTTCGGCAGCCATGATGCAGATCAACTCCATGACTGCACAAAACGTGGACCACTCCAAGCGCGCCGTGGCGTTGATGGGCGATACAGCTTCGAGCGTCAGCGAAGTGAATCGCAGCCTGGATCAGATGCTAGGCTCGATGCGCGAGATCGGCACCTCCAGCGATAAGATCGCCAAAATTATAAAGGTGATTGACGAGATTGCCTTCCAGACCAATATTCTGGCGCTGAATGCAGCCGTGGAGGCGGCGCGGGCGGGCGAGGCGGGCCTGGGCTTCGCGGTAGTGGCCGATGAGGTCCGGACGCTCGCGCAGCGCAGCGCACAAGCCGCGAAAGACACGGCTACGTTGATTGAAGATTCTATTTCAACAGCTACCGCGGGAGGCACAAGGCTGGATGAAGTGGCCAAAGCCGTGAGCCGCGTGACTGAGGTTTCGGAGAAAGTGAAAGTGTTGATCGATGAAATCAGCTCCGGAAGTCTCGAGCAGGCCAAAGGGATTAACCAAATCACCACCGCACTTCGGCAGATGGATCAGGTGACGCAACAAGCTGCGGCCGGCGCGGAAGAAAACGCCGCCGCCGGGGCCGAGTTGAATACCCAGTCCATATCGCTCGACAAAATTATCCAACGGCTGGCGGCGATGCTCGAAGTCGAGCAGACGATGCACGTTCGCTGATGATCAACTTTGCGGGGAAGTTGCCGTGGCATGATATTGGTCGAAGGGTGATGACATGCCACTCACTTCGCACGACGCACATTGCGTTGGGGCAATCGGCGAGCTGCTGAATTTCGCCGCCGCTGTGGTGCTTGCCGCGGACCTCTTCCTCAGGCAGAAGAAAGAGGCCGAAGCCAGATTATTGGACCCCTTGGGAGAGTGGGGCAGGCGGCATGGGCTGTCGGCAACACACAAGAATGTCCCAATAAACGATCTCGATTTCACCGCCAAAGTCTTGGACCGATGGACCCGGCGATTAGGCTACATAGGCATCGGGCTAATGGCGGTTGGGTTCCTGTGCTTGGCGGGTTATCACTTGTTCTATATCTATCTTGGAGAGTGAGACTTACAGTGATTCGTGATACTTATCCTTGACAGGAAATTCGGAAAGTCGGATAATCGGATCAGGAGTTAGTTTTGATGCGTCCCATAACAACGCGGATCGTTGGTAAGTTTCAGACCACCGTTCCCCCCGAAATTCGAGAGATCTTCGGTCTAGAAGAAGGTGACCTGCTGGAGTGGATGTTCGATGAGGCATCCCAGGAAATCCGGCTGGTTGCCAAGCGCCCGCAATTGATCACCCCGCAAGCATTGGAATTAGCAAACAAGTCGCGGGATGCCCGGCGGTCTGCCGCCGCGGGATTATCGCGAGGGACTGCTGTAGGGACACGAACAGCGGCGTTGGAAAAATAGCGAGTTTGGATTCCGATGGCCCACTGCAAAGTGGTTCTGGAAGATTCGTTCAAACGGGCTTTGGTTCAATTGCCCGCGAGAGTTCGGGACCAGATTGCGGTGGTCATTCGGTCGCTGGAACAGGAGTGCGAATTCAATCCAGACCCTGCGGAATACATCCTTCAAGTCAACCAATACATCTCTTTCTGTGAGCACGTAGAGGGATGGGGTTGGAGCGTGTCCTGGTACCAGGAGGATGGCGTAATTGTCGTGAACGCTGAGCGATCCTCTCGGATCCCGCTGATTGGGAAAGCCGGCAAAGGCTAGTACATCAGCGCTTCCGCCGCGCAGTCCGCCGCTTTCGCACCGGGCTCTGGATCTCGGCCGCGAACGCCGATTCCACTATCTCAGCCTGTTCCTCCTGGTGGCGCTTGAGCGACCCGGAGGAAGTGCTGGCGCTCTCCGGCCGGCCGATGTAGCGCAGCACGCGGCGAGACGGTTCAAGAATGGATTGCATTTGCTCCTGTACGAATCGCCACGCGCCCATGTTGCGCGGCTCCTCCTGCACCCATACAACTTCAGCCAGCGCTGGATAACGGGCCAGGATTACTTGCACACCGCTAGTTGGGAATGGATACATCTGTTCCAGCCGAGCGATGGCCACATGCTCGATCTTGCGCTCCTCGCGCGCGGCCAACAAATCGTAATAGACCTGGCCGGAGCACATCAGAACGCGCGTGACCCGCGTTGGATCGAGCCCGGTTGTATCGTCCATGATTTCATGGAAGCTCCCGGCCATCAACTCATCCAACACCGAAACCGCGCGGGGATGCCGCAACATGCGTTTGGGGGTGAAGATGATGAGTGGCTTGCGGACGCCGCGCCGATCCGGACCGCCGTGCATCTGGCGGCGCAGCACATGGAAGTACTGCGCGGGCGTGCTGGCGTTGACCACTTGCATGTTGTTTTCGGCGCACAATTGCAGGAAGCGCTCGATGCGGGCGCTGGAATGTTCGGGGCCCTGTCCTTCATAGCCGTGCGGCAGCAGAAGCACCAGGCCGCTGGGTTGGCCCCACTTGGATTCGGCGCTTGAGATGAATTGGTCGATCAGAATCTGCGCGCCATTGGCGAAGTCACCGAACTGCGCTTCCCACAGCACCAGCGTTAAGGGGTCGGCTACGCTGTAGCCAAACTCGAATCCCATCACGGCATATTCGCTGAGCGAACTGTCGAAAACGTCGAAGCGC
>Ga0208691_1000026_pt1 | contig 36762 bp, 29 predicted proteins | sample June2015DPH_20_1_FD_184719 | JGI IMG/M metagenome (GOLD analysis project Ga0208691, IMG submission 184719) | Peatland microbial communities from SPRUCE experiment site at the Marcell Experimental Forest, Minnesota, USA - June2015DPH_20_10... | ecosystem: Environmental > Terrestrial > Soil >... | reverse complement strand
CAAGAACGCCGAGCGTTTGTCCAAACGAGATCAGCGGGATGCATAAGCGGGAGGCGGACTCCATGAAGAATCTGGCGGCTGGAGTGCCGCAGAGATCTCTCTCGATCGAGGTGCAACTATCGGCGAGGATGCTGGCCCAGGGCTGCGTGGTTGCGGGAAAGCGTCCACCTTCCGGGATGCAAGGGGTGAGCGTACCGTGATGGGCACGCAGCACGAGATCGTGGTCCTCGCGCAGAAAAAGCGAGACGTGTGAGACGCGAAAAGCGCCCTGAATCAGAACGCAGACCTTGCCAAGAAGGTCTTCCAGGTCCAGAACCGCGGTGGTTTGCTGGGCGATGGCATTGATCGCCTGAAGTTGGCGCGCACGCTCGCGCTCCAGCGAGTACAGGTGCGCGTTTTGCAAGGCGATGGAGGCTTGCGTGGAAAACAGCGTCAAAAGATCGATGGTTTCGTAATCGAAGTGGTCTTCGCGGTCGCTTTGGCAGTCGAGGACACCGACTACTTCATCCCGCACCATCAGGGGAATTGCCAGCTCGGAACGCGTGGACTTGGCAGAGCAGAAATAACGCGCATCGGTGGTGACATTCGGCGAATACACGGGCTGTTTGTTATTCGCCGCTTCTCCGGTAATGCCCTGGCCAACGGACCAACGAATCTTGTCCTGGCCTTCATCCCAGCCGATTTGCGAACGGACGTAGAGCTGCTGCGAGGGTTTGTCGAGCAGCATAATGGCCACGTTGCGCAGGTGAAAATAATCGTGCGCAATAGCCAGAATGCGCTGCAACACCTCGTCCAGATCGAAGGTGGAGAGGACCGCCTGACCGGCGTCATACAAGACTGCGATTTTATTCATACGTCAGACATATGGTAGCCAGGAGGAGCAAGGTTACACAGGTACCCAAAGTAATCTGGGGTAGCTAATTGGTGGGATGCCTTACGGAGAGCTATTTCCATTTGCGGGCGGTGCGGATCAGGCCGTAAGCGACGAGGCAGAACCAGAAGTCGATCAGGAGGCCGATATCCATTTGAAAGGGCCGGTGGCGCGGCAGGGGCAGGGACGGGGCGAGCAGGAAGTAGGCCACATTGCCCAGGACGACGGCGGCGAAGGCTTGGATGAGATTGAGCAGCACCGAAGGGTTAGACACCAAAACGGCTGGTTTAGTTTTCTATAGCGTTTGCGCCGTCGTCCCAGCGAATGAGGCAAGCGTGTCTTACATTGGCTGCGGCGGCAAAATGCCGCCGCGACAGCCGGCGAGACGCCGGCGCTACGCTATTGCTAACATTCTCTGAGACTTCTTCATGCTTGAACTCACTACGCCGGTGCAGTACGTCAAAGGGATTGGCCCTAAGCTGGCGGAAGTGCTTGCCACCAAGGGCATTACGACGGTTGGCGATCTGCTTCGTTACCTGCCCTTTCGCTATGAGGACCGGCTGAACCCGCGGGGCATTGCCGAGTTGCGCGCGGGCGAGATGGCGACCGTGATTGCGGAAGTGCGCAACTCGGGGCTATTTCGCACGCGGCGCATGCCGATTTTTCAGCTCACCGTTGGGCAAGGACGAACGCGGCTGAAGTGCCTGTGGTTCAACGCAACTTATCTGCAGGATAAGTTCAAGGCTGGGCAGTTAATCGCGCTTTACGGGAAGGTGGAGCAGGATCGCAGCGGAGAGCTGCAGATTATTCAGCCGCAGTTCGAGTTGCTGGGCGAAGCTTCAGGGAATGGCGCGGAGAATCAGGCCGCGGCGTCGCTGGAAGTGGGCCGGATTGTGCCGATTTACGAGTCGGCGGGACAAGGGCGCGTGACGACGCGATGGTTTCGGCGGGTGATCCGCACCGCTCTCGAAGATCTGACTCCCGAGATTGCGGAGACGATTCCGGCGGCGGTGCGAGGGCGCCTGGCGCTGCTTTCCGAGCGCGAGGCGTTGTGGAAAGTGCATTGGCCGGAAGCGGGGGAAAGCTTTGAAAATTTGCTGTCGGCGCGGACGGCGGCGCATATACGGCTGATTTTTGAGGAGCTGTTTTTTACGGAATTGGGATTGGAGGTCAAGCGGCGTCAACTGAAGGCGGAAACTGGAATCGCTTTCCGCTTGGATGAGCGGGTGCGCGAAGCGATCAAGAAGATTTTGCCGTTTCATCCCACGGCGGCGCAGAAGCGGGTGCTCAAGGAGATAGCCGAGGATATGCAGAAACCGCATCCGATGCGGCGTTTGCTGCAGGGGGATGTGGGGTCGGGGAAGACGATTGTCAGCTTTCAGGCGGCGATTATTGCTATTGAAAACGGATATCAAGTGGCTTTGATGGCGCCTACGGAGATTCTGGCGCAGCAACATTATTTTTCCGCGCGGCGGATTTTGGAAAATGCGGGATATCGGATTGTGCTGCTTACCGGGTCGCTGGAGAATGACCGCAAGCGCGAGATTCGGCGGCATATTGCGCAGGGGAATGCGCAGCTGGTGATTGGCACGCATGCTTTGCTGGAGGAGAAAGTTGAGTTTGCCAAGCCGGGGCTGGTGATTGTCGATGAGCAGCATCGCTTCGGAGTTATGCAGCGACTAAAACTGATGAAGAAATCGGGCGATGGCAGCGCCAATACTCGTGGAGCGGCGGACGCCCCTTCGGCAAGCTCAGGGCAGGCTCTCGTCCGCCCCGAGCGAAGCGAGGCGACCCAAACCGCCGAACCCGACGTTCTAGTAATGACCGCAACCCCCATCCCGCGTACGTTGGCTCTTACGCTTTATGGCGATCTTGATCTTAGCGTGCTCGATGAGCTTCCTCCGGGGAGGACGCCGATTGTTACCCGAAGAGTGGGCGATGAACGATCGGCGGAGGTTTGGGATTTCATGCGCAAGCAGGTGGCTAAGGGGCATCAGGTTTATGTGGTGTATCCGGTGATTGCGGAGAGCGAAGAGAGTGAATTGAAGGCGGCGATCAAGATGTATCGCGAGTTGAGCGGGAAAATCTTTGCCGATTTGAAAGTTGGGTTGCTGCACGGGCGGCTGGATGCCGACTTGAAAGATCAAGTGATGCGGTTGTTCCAGAAAGGCGAATTGCAAATTCTGGTTGCGACTACCGTGATTGAAGTTGGCGTGGATGTGCCGAATGCGACCGTGATGGTGATCGAACATGCGGAGCGCTTTGGCCTGGCGCAGCTTCATCAGTTGCGCGGGCGCATTGGGCGGGGCGCGGCGAAGTCTTATTGCATATTGATGACCGGCGGCAAGGTGACCGAAGAAGGTGAGAAGCGGCTCGACGCGATGGTGCGAACGAACGACGGGTTTCAGATTGCTGAACTTGATCTGGAATTGCGCGGGCCGGGAGAATTTTTTGGCACGCGGCAGGCGGGGATGCCGAGCTTCTCTGTCGCCAATCTGATTCGGGACCGGCAGTTGCTGGAACTCGCCAAGCGCGAGGCTGCGGCCGTGATGGCTGGGCCGAATGAGGAGATCACGCAGGTGGAGATCAGCCGGGCGCTGGTGGCGTTGCGCATGCGATGGCGGCATACTTATGGATTGGTGGAGGTAGGGTAGTCGGAAACTCTCACGCGCCGATGGTTTTGAGAAATATCACCTGATGGCCTGATTGCGTGAGAGCTGGGTTCCCGCTTGTTACACTCGACTCGAGGACCCATGACGATCCCGTTCCCACGTGCACTGCTTCTTCTTGTCGTCTCATCGCTGGCTGTCTGTGCCCTTGGCCAGTCCCCGAAAAACTCCGAAGCTCGATTCGGTTTCGTAACCCGCTCAGGAAATTCTCTTCAGCTTGATGGCAAGCCTTTTCGCTACAGCGGTCCGAATATCGAGTGGCTCGGACTGGAAGCCTATGGGCCGCACGATCCCGAAGGTCCACGCTATCCCACGCGGTTTGAAATCGACGATGCGCTGGACACTGCAAAACTGATGGGTGCGCGCGTGGTGCGGTCGCAGACCATGGGCGACAGCGTCGGATGCGAGCTGTGCATCGAACCTGAGCAGGGCGTCTTCAATCCCAAGGCGTTTGAGTCGATCGATTACGCGATCAAGGCTGCGCATGATCGCGGACTGCGGCTCATCATTACTCTGGTGGGAGATTGCGCCACCTGCAGCTTCGGCGCCGTGGGCGAATATTTGCAGTGGAATCACGAGCCAAATCCGATGGGCTTTTTTACCAACCCCAAGATTGTCGCGGCGGTCGAAAAGCACATTGAAGCTGTGATGACGCACAAGAATGCGCTGACCGGGATTCAGTACAAAGACGATCCGACGATCCTTGCCTGGGAAAATTGCAACATGTGCGGGCTGGTCGCGGTGTTGCTTTCTCCGACGAAAGATACTTCGCCGTTATTGCCCTGGATCGACACGATAGGCAAATTCACCAAGTCAATCGACAATCGGCATCTGTACCTCGACACAACCGGATTGTTCCGCTACGACAAGCGCGCTCTCGATACGCAGACGCCCGACCTGATCACGTTCGAGTATTACCCTCACTGGGACGCAGTGTTTGGCGGCGGTGAGAAGACCACGGCGCAGACTTTTACGGACGATGCGGCCGAGGTCAGCGCGCACGGCAAGGTCTACATCATTAACGAATTCGGATGGGACGTCACCGACTGGGCTACGCGCGATGATTTTCAAAACGTGCTGCACACGCTGGAGACCGATCCGCACATTTGGGGCGACGGTTACTGGGCGCTGCAGGCGCACGCCGACAATTTTGGCTGGCAGGCGATTCCCGCGAATGTGAGCAACGCTACCTATGCGAAGTACGGCGAGAGCGGCCAATGGTGGGCACTTTACTACGGCGGCGTGAATACGATGATCAATACCGCGGAAGATATGCGCGCCCGCGCCGAACAGTTGCGCGCGCATGCTTACGCGATGGCTGGAACGCCGGTGCCTCCGCATGCCGTGCCGGCAGCTCCCGTGATTACAACGCAGGGAATCGGTTTCATCGGCTGGCGCGGGTCGGCTGGCGCGGTTTCTTACAGCGTGCAGCGCAAGAACAGCCCGTCGGCGGCGTGGGAGACGATATGCGACAAGTGCGCTACCGACGCCGATGCTCCCTGGCCTGATCCCAAGCCTGCTGGATTTAATGCAAAGTATCGCGTGATTGCTTATAACGCAGACGGCGTGGCCAGCCCGCCGTCATCGAACTGACAGGTCGAACTGGTAAAATCAGGTGATGGCCGCTTCTTCCCAATTGGTGCAGATTGAGCTCGGCCCGCCGCGGCGCGTGCCGAAGCCGGACTGGCTACGCGCCAAGGCGCCCGTAGGCGATAACTTTCATAATTTGAAGAAGCTGGCTCGTGGTCTGGGCCTGCATACGGTGTGCGAGTCGGCGCAGTGTCCGAACATTGGCGAGTGCTGGAATCACAAGACCGCGACTTTCATGCTGCTGGGCGATATTTGCACGCGGCGGTGCGGGTTTTGTGCTGTGCCGAAGGGACGGCCGGAGCCGATTGACTGGGATGAGCCGCGGCGCGTGGCCGAGGCGGTTGCGACTCTCGGCCTGAAGCATGCCGTTATTACCAGCGTGAATCGCGACGACGATAATGTTGGCGGCGCGAAGGTTTTTGCCGAAACGATCCGAGAGATTCGCGAGATCATTTCAGATTGCCGCATTGAGGTCTTGATTCCTGATTTTCAGGGTTTGGACGAGCCGCTGAAAATCGTACTGGAGGCTCGACCTGACGTACTCAACCACAACACCGAGACTGTGCCGCGGCTTTATCGAGCGGTTCGCTCGGGGGCGCGGTATGAGCGCACGCTTACGCTACTCGAGAATGCTAAGAAGTTTTCTCAGGGGATGGTTACCAAGAGCGGCGTGATGGTCGGCCTGGGCGAATCGACGGACGAATTGGTCGAGGTGTTTCGCGATCTTGGCGGGCGCGGGGTTGATATTCTCACGGTTGGACAGTATCTGCGGCCTTCACGCGATCATCTGCCGATAGCCCGCTTCTATACGCCGCAGGAATTTCACGAGCTACGGGATGAGGCTTTGCGGTTTGGGTTCCGGCATGTGGAGTCTGGCCCGATGGTGCGATCCAGTTATCATGCGCATGAGCAGGCGGAGTCGACTTCTACGCTGCGCTCAACTTCGTAAATTGTCCGCCGATGGCGTACGCAGAAAGCAGATTCCTCGCTTCGCGAGGAATGGCAAAGAGATATTCGGAATAACAAGTAGATATTTAGATGGCAGGTCGGGTACTTAGAAGACGTGCAGCTTGATGGTTAGATATTTTTTGGGATTCTCGCGGAAGGCCTTCAGGAAGTCCTGCGTGCTCACCAGTACCTGATTCATGTTGTTGTAAAGCGTCTCGTCTTTCAGGAATTTTCCGGCAGTGCCTTTGCCTGCTTCAAGATCGCTGGTCAGAGCGGCAAGTTTTGTCATCGTGGTGTCGATCTTTTTGGCAAGCTCTTCGTCCTTCAGGAGATGTCCGGCGGTGCCTTTGCCCGCATTCAGGTCTTCGCTTACCTTCTTCAGGTTCGCAACCGTATCGTTGGCGTTGTTGTAAAGAGCAGGATCTTTGAGGAATTTCCCGGCCGTGCCTTTCCCGGCCTGGATGTCGTCGATGACGCCGTTCATCTTGTCGAGCGTGGCTACGAATTTGTTGTAGGCGTCGTCGCTTTTGATCAACTTTCCGAGGCTACCCTCGCCTCTCGCAATCTCGCTGACGACTCCTTGAAAATCGGCGACCGTCTCGGACAAGCGGTTATAGAGTGTAGGATCGTAGATCATTTTGCCGAGCGAGCCTTTGCCGCTTTCCGCGAAGGCCAGAATGCGGTCGGCGCGCTTAAGCAGCGCATCCATGTTCTGCAGGGTGCTTTGGCTGGAGCGCACTACGGCGTTGAAATCGGGATGGATTGCGGTGGGTAAAATGTCCCCGTCCTGAACCGTGGATTCGACGGCCTGGGCGCTATCGATATCGAGATAGGTTTCTCCGAGGACTCCGGCGGTCTCGAGAGAGGTGACTGAGTCGCGGCGAAGGTTGAAGATGTATTTCGTGCTCACCTTCATGGTGACTTCGACGGGAGTCAGGCGCTTATCCTTCTCGTTCGTAATCATAAGTTTTGTGACATTCCCGATGTCTACGCCGCTTAGGCGCACGGGCGCGCCAACGCGCAGGCCTTCGGCGTTGTCGAAATAAGATCTCAGTTTGATGCGATGCGAAAAGTAACCGCCCGTGCCCGACATGAGAAACAGGAGCAGCGCCAGCGTGAGGCTGGAGAAGATGACGGTGAGGCCAACGCGAAGTTGCGACCACTTCAGCTGCTTCTGACTCGGCAAGTGATGTCCTCAGAACACTGGGGCCGTTTTGACAATAAGGGGAAGATCCGAAGCACCCACGCCCCTTGAGCATAATAGCAAACCGAAACGGCTTTAAGCGCGGCGCTGCCCATGAAGAGCTGGAAGCAGCAGCAGAGCCAGCAAGTACGCGGTCAGGCCGCAAGCTAGGGTGATGGTCAGACCAAACTGAATCGCGATGACCATCGCCAGCACGGAGCCTAATACGCTGGCCGCGGCGTTCATGGCCCAGGCCCATTCCACAGCGTTGTCTTCGGATTGAGGCGGAGCATCGATCCCCAGAACATCGAGGCCTGGGGCATCGACACCAGGCGTGGCGGCGGCTAGGGCGCGCAAGCCGGTGGGAAACGGCATGCCCATCAGAAATCCTAGCGGGGCTAACAGCAGAGCGCTGGCGAGTAGACGATATCCGAAGGCGAAGCCTACCCACGAGGCGAGCACATGCGGCAGGAGGAATACGTCGATCAAGAGCGCGACGGCGATTAAGGTGAGCGGCATCCAGGCGAGTTCGGTGCGCGGCAGGCAGCGGCGGGAGAACAGACTGCCCGCGCCGCTGGAGAGCATGAGAAGAAAAATTACGACGGTGAGAGCGTAGGTGGGATGTCCCAGAAAAAGTACGAAGCGCTGGATGAAGGCGATCTCAACCATAATGTAGCCCAATCCTACGGCAACGAAAAACAGTAGCGGCAGCGGAGACTGGCGGCGGCCACCGTGCAGCAGGAGCGGCAGAATCAGAAATGCCGCGACAGCGATTATGGAAATTACCAGCACAATGAGCAGAACCAGAACGCCGAGGTTTACCTTCCAGTCCACTCCGGCCTGCAGGGTTTCATTACCCAGAATCTGGCTTGGCTTTAGGGTGAAAAAGAAAAATGGCGCGTTGTCATTTACTGGCGCGACGTTGTAAGCGTAGGTGCGGGCGAAAGCGTAGGGATCGTTGCTGGCGATCAGATCGCCGAAGGGATTCGGTTGAGGATCGGAGGGAAGATACAGCGGATGCAGTTGGGCGTAGTGCGCGAAGTGCGCTTTTACTGCGGCTTCCTCCTCGGACGTGAATGGGGATTTCTTGGCGAGCACTACTACCGGGATGCCGTCTTCGTCGAGCGCGCCTTCCGAGGCCACTATGAAATGGCGCGCGGGATTGGCTACGCCTAGCCGGTGCAGGGCGTCCATGGCGACGGAGACTACGCGCAGGGCTTCGCGTGGATCGTGGAATTCCCAGCGAGTAATGGCGATCATGCCGTCGGGACGCAGGTGATTGAAATATTCGCTGAAGGCCTCGACGGTGTAGAGATTGTTTTCGCTCAGAGCAAAGGCTCCGGCAGCGGTGGAGGCCCACGTGTCGACCAGGGTCATTTGCACCACATCGAACTGCTGCGGGGTTGAACGCAAGTAGGAGCGGCCATCGGTGACATGAATGTGCACGTCGGGGCGCTGATAGAGATGCTTCGAATACGTGGCGTAACGGCCGCGCATGATGGTGTCGGCGATGATGGGATTGATTTCAATTCCCGTCACGCTGGGGCTGCCGTTGGCGATGGCGCGGAGAACGTCGACGCCGCCGCCGGGGCCGATGATGGCGAACTCTCCGCGTGGCCGGAGAACATTGGCCAGAGCCGGAGGGGCGGACATGAGGGCACGCTCCCATCCGGAGTCGTGCCAGTGTTCGATATCGCAATTCATGATGAAAGTGGAGGCGTCGGCGTCGATCACCACGGTTTTGGCTTGGCCTTGCAGATCTACTTCCACGCGGGAGAGCGCGTTCCAGCGGGCAAACTCTACCCAGGCGGGATCGCGGAGCATTCCCTTGGCGTAGACGACGTCAATCAGGCCGTCGGAGAGATTGCCGGCGATGAGGATGAGGAATGCAGCAAGTAGCGCAGCGGCGATGCGGCGTCCGCTGCGCGACTCCGCCCAGACTGCCGCTGCGACCGCCAGCGCGGCGCTGGCCATGAGGATGGTATTTGGCCCACCGATCCAGTTGAGAAGCGGGACCACGGCGAGGCAAGCCATGGCACCGCCGCCGAGATCGGCTCCGTAGAGCAGCGGGATGCGGTGCGACTCGCGGGCGAAGACTACGGAAAACAGGACTCCTGTTAAGAAGAACGGGACGGCAGCGGCAAGGTAGATCGCGGTGAGGCGAAGAAAATTACTTCCTGTGACTTCGAGCGCAACCGGGACGTGCAGAACTGTCTCGAGGACCACAAGGATGGTCACGGCATTTGCCATGCACAGCCACATCGCGAGCTGGCAGGTACCGTGCCGGCTCAGGCGGGGCTTCAGCATGTAAGAAAAAACGCCACCGGCGCCGAGGCCGAGCAAGGCGATGGAAATGGCGAGGAAGGCGAAGTGATAAAAGAGGACGACGGAGAACAGGCGGGTAAGGGCCAGTTCCAGGAGCAGGGTGGCGAAGCTCGTCAGGCCCAGGCCGGCCAGCAACGTTGGTTGAGAAACTTCCTGCAAACGAGGCGGGGCGGGGGCCTGTAGCGTGGCAGACATAATTGGGATGAAAAAAGTCTAGCAGAGGGGCATTCGGGCGGGACTTAGCTTTCTAGGATCGTGCTTCCTACGATCACGCTTTCTACATCGCGCTTTCCAGGATCACTTGTGCGATGGCTTGCTCTTTGGTATGCGAGATGGAGAGAGCTGCATTCGTCACGCCCAGTTTGGCGGCAAACTCGGCGGCTTTTCCGTGGAAGGTGATGGTTGGGCGTTTGCCGGGCAGGCGTACTACTTCGCAGTCGCGCCAGCGCACGCCGTGGTTCCAGCCGGTGCCGAGTGCTTTCATGGCAGCTTCTTTGGCGGCGAAGCGGCCGGCATAGCGCTCGGCGCGATTCGCTTTGGAATCACAATAGCGAATCTCGCCGGGAGTGTAGATGCGATGGAGGAAACGGTCGCCAAAGCGGGCGATCGACCGCTGGATGCGGGGCGTTTCTGCGATGTCGATGCCTGTGCCTACGATCATTTGCTTATTTCAACACCAAGTACTCTGTGAGCGTGTCCGCGCGTGACCGGGGATGAGATGGCCCAATCCAAGAGCAGGTTCCTCCTGCCTCGCTTCGCTCGCGCGTCGGAATGACAGTCGTTGGCGGAGCCTGCTTCATGGCCGATTCGGCCTGCCCCAACTATATGCTTCTCCGGATTGCGTTCCCTGCTATCGGGGAGCATAATCAAAATTGTCTGCGGCTGCCTCCGGAGACGTCCCTTGGCTGTTTGTGAACCTGCCTAATTCCATCACGTTGATTCGCATCTGCAGCATTCCTCTGCTGATGTGGGTTCTCTCATCCAATTATTTCAGCAGCGTGCATGGCGCGAAAGAGTTGATCGCGTCGGCGATCTTCATTGCCGCATCGATGACCGATGGGATCGATGGGTATTTGGCGCGCAAGCGCGGGCAAATTACGACCATGGGCATTCTGCTCGATCCCATGGCGGACAAACTCTTGATCGCGGCGGCGTTCGTTACGCTGGTGCAGTTCAATCCCAGCCTGGTTCCGGCTTGGATTGCCGTGATTATTATTGGCCGCGAGTTTTTGGTGAGCGGCCTTCGTTCGATTGCCGCATCCGGCGGATTTACGATCGAAGCCAGTGAACTGGGCAAGTTCAAGATGGTGGTGCAGATTGTTTCCGTGGTTGCCGTGATCCTCGATCACCGGTGGAAAGAGTGGCCGGTTTATGGCAACTATATTTTCCCGGTGCATTGGATTGCGTATTTGGCAATCTGGTTTGTGGTGTTCGTGTCGTTGGTTTCAGCAATTGATTATTTCGCCGCTTTCTGGTCGAAGATCGACCGCCAGGTTTCGAAGCGGCGGCGGCGCGCATTTATTCTGAGCCGGCGGCGCAAGCCGGCGGCGCGAGCGGCTGATGCCGATGTCGCACCCTCCACATAATTCGATTGCCAGCCTCGCTTCTCCAGAAGCGGCCAGGCAGGAATTTTCGCCGGATGAGCGGGCGGTGTTGCTCCGTTTAGCGCACGAGTCGATTGCCGCGACGCTGGAGCATCGTGAGCTTTGTCTTGACCCACCGAGTGCACACTTCGCCGAGTTGCGTGGCGCATTTACTTCGCTACATAAGGGCGGCGAGTTACGGGGCTGCGTTGGTTATGTAATGCCTGCTTGTCCGGTGTATCGTGCGGTCGCGGAAACCGCGTGCGCCGCGGCTTTCAACGACAACCGATTTGCGCCGGTGACCACGGACGAATTGCCTGATCTTCAAGTTGAACTTAGCATTCTCTCGCCGCCGCAACCGATTCGTGCCGAGGGAGTTGAAATCGGGCGGCATGGTCTGCTGATCAGCCACCATGGGCACCGCGGTTTGCTGCTCCCACAGGTGGCCGTCGAGCATAATTGGGATCGCAATACTTTTCTCGAACAGAGCTGCCGCAAGGCTGGATTGCCTTTGGACGCCTGGAAGAAAGGCGCCACACTCAAGGCCTTCACCGCTGAAATCTTCGGCGACAAAAGTTAGTCCCGACAACGTAAGGAAAATTCGGTGCGGGCCCAGGGTGAAGGAGGCGTCCCGCACAATTCGTATTGACTTCTAGCCAGTCCAGCGCAACAATCGCAACCTCCTTTGGATTTGAATTTTCCTTGTGAAAGGATTCACCATGCCTGGAGACAAATCGTATTTGGAGGGACTGCCCAAAACTCGACCAACCAGCAAGCTCAACCCGAAAGTCGACCATCGTCTCATCGCTTATGCGGCTGCCGCAAGCGCAACCGGCGTGGCCATGCTCGCGCTGGCGCCGCCTGCCGACGCTGAAGTTGTCTTCACCCCGACGAATGTCACTATTGGCGGGGGAAGTTCCTATCTGCTCGATCTGAACAACGACGGCATCGCCGACTTCACGTTGCATCGCTGCCGGTGCGTGAGTGGAAGCGGGCACTCAACCACATTCCGCGCTGAAATCGACGTTACCGGAAACGGCATCGTGAACGCGGCTCTGTCTGCGGGCGTGTTGATCGGACGCGGGCAGCCCTTCATCACGACGAACGGCAATTACGGCGGCGCCATATTGGCGCGCGCTTTTTACTACCTTTCAATCTCCAGGTTCTCGGGACCGTTCGCCAATGCCACCAACCGTTTCCTCGGATTGAAGTTCCTCATTGACGGCAAGAACCATTACGGATGGGCTCGGCTCACTGTCACGAATTTCAATCACGCTGGCACCGCTACCCTCACCGGCTACGCATACGAGACTGTGCCGAATCATGCCATTCGTGCGGGCCAGAGGAAGGAAACCACCGCCAGCGCGGTCGATTTGCCGATTCTGTCTGAACCCGCATCCACGCCTTTAGGCCTGGGGTTGCTGGCCCGCGGCGACGAGGGCCTGTCGCTGTGGCGTCGCGAGGAAAACGCTACGCTACCGCTTAGCTAGTCCAAGAACTGAAGTCACCTGTTTGCCTGGGCCGGGGATCCGGCCCGGGCCTTTGCTTCAGGTCGCGCTCGCCCAGAACGATTTCTCTTCCATAAATTCTCTCTGTAACGACGACGCAAATCGAATTATCACAATGCCGAATGGGCAGCAAGCACCGGAACTTGCTTCGCCCGATAGTACCCTCTGCCGTGTTACTCCAGCATCCTCAAACGATGGGCCGATCTCTCAAGTGCGCCACGCCTTAGCCGATAAAACGTTAGAAAGCAAATCGCCTCGGAGGACGAATGTTTCTGTTCGCTGTAATTCTCACGCGCCGCCTTACATTGTCATTCTCAGTCCTAACAATTCTCTTAATGTTCGTTCTCCACGGAACGGCCACTGGAGCACAAGTTCCATCTGATTCCGCTAATCCTCTTTTTACGCAGCCGCGGGACCGCATCACAAATTACGTTGACGATGAGCAACGTATAACCCTGAGCGGCAACCGGCATCCGCTGGCCATTGCACAGAACGATACTGGTAAGGTTGCGCCCGATTTTCGCATGGACCGCATGGTCTTGACATTGCTGCCGGATGCGACGCAGGAAAACGCGCTGGCTCAGTTGCTCGATGCGCAACAGAAGCCGGAGTCGCCGTACTACCATCGCTGGCTTACGCCGGAGCAGTATGGCGAAAGCTTTGGAGTCTCGGAAACGGACTCGGAACAGGTGACAGAATGGCTGGAAGCGCATGGCATGGATGTGGAAGAGATTACCGGCGGCCGGCGCGCCATTGTTTTCAGCGGCACGGCAGCGCAGGTCGAGGGTGCGTTTCATACGCAGATACATACTTACAACGTTGGCGGTGAAATTCATCACGCCAATGCCAGCGAACCGCAGATTCCGGCTGCTTTTGCTGGAGTTGTAGGCGGAGTTGTGTCACTGCATGATTTTCGCGCCCAGCCGATGAACGACGGCTCACGCCTTCCGATAACCGAGTTCACCAGCGGCAGCTATTACTACCTGGCGCCGACGGATTTCGCGACGATTTACGATCTCGCCCCGGCGTACCAGCAGGCGATCACTGGCAGCGGGCAATCGATCGCTATCGTTGCGCGATCGAACATCAATATCTCCGATGTGCGCCAGTTCCGCAGCTCGTTTGGGCTGCCGGCCAACGATCCGCAGATCATTGTCAATGGAACGGACCCGGGCATTTGGAGTTCAGGCGAGGAAACCGAGGCGGATCTTGATGTGGAGTGGTCGGGCGCCGTGGCGAAGAGCGCAGCCATCAAGTTTGTGGTTTCGAAATCCACGAATTCAACCGACGGCACTTACCTCTCGGCGCAATATATCGTCACCCACAATGTCGCGCCGGTTATGAGCATGAGCTTCGGTTTGTGCGAGGCTCAACTGGGCAGCTCGGGAAATGCCTTTATCAGCGGCTTGTGGCAACAAGCTGCGGCCGAGGGTATTACGGTTTTCGTGTCGTCTGGAGATAGCGGGGCTGCGGATTGCGATTTAGCGTCTTCCTCGAAAGCTACGCACGGGCGTGCGGTCAATGGGTTGTGCTCGACGCCTTACAACATTTGCGTGGGGGGAAGCGAATTCAACGACACTGCGCATCCATCTCTTTACTGGTCTTCAAAGAACGCCGCTGGCACTCAGGCATCCGCGCTGAGCTACATCCCGGAAGTGACCTGGAACGAGAGCGCTGGTGGAGGGCTTTGGGCGAGCGCTGGTGGCGTGAGCGGAATCTATTCGAAACCTTCCTGGCAGAGCGGGACCGGCGTTCCTGCCGACGGAAAGCGCGACGTGCCCGATGTCGCTCTCACGGCTGCGGGGCACGATGGTTACCTCATTTATCAGAATGGCGGACTGTATGTGGTGGGCGGAACTTCGGCCGCTACTCCGTCGTTCGCCGGGGTGATGGCGATGGTGGTGCAGAGTGAAGCGGCGCGGCAGGGGAATGCCAACACAATTTTCTACACTCTGGCCACTAAGCAACGGGCAGGAGGCGCGTCCGTGTTCCACGACATCACGAGCGGCAACAACAGCGTTCCGGGACAGACTGGATTCAGCGCGGGCGTGGGATACGACCAGACGACGGGGCTGGGGTCGGTGGACGCTTCCGTTCTGGTCAGCCACTGGAATGACGCTACCAGTTCGCCAGCTTTTCGCGTAACGCCCTCATCGAGTTCAGTGGCGTTGAAGGCGGGATCGAACAGCAGCATTACGCTCACGGTTGCGGTCAGCGGCGGCTTTAATGCGCCAGTGGTCTTTTCGGTGACGGGGTTGCCGAGCGGAGTTACATCTACGTTCGCGCCGAGTACCATTGCCGCGCCCGGGTCAGGCACCAGCACCCTCAGGTTCAACGCAGCCAGCAGCGTGAGCGCGGGAACTTATAGCGTGACTGTTACGGCCACCAGCGGAGGGACAAAGCAGGTGTTACCGCTTTCTATCGTCTCCTCTCGCGCGACCGCAGCCATTAGATGAGAACTTTTGCAGGCTAGGCGGGTACGGGCGCTTGCATCGCCGCGACTGCGGCTTCGAGGTGGGCTAGCGTTTGTTCGGTGGTTAGGGAGTACATCTCGCGGCCTAAGCCTTCGCCGGAGTCGAGCGCAGTTTTCAGGTAATGACCCGCGATTTCAATGGCGAGAGGGTCGGTAATGGCCTTGCCTGTTCGCTTTTTGTATTCCACCCACGCCGGATGGGGCAGAGCCACCCATACGGTTTTGCCATCCACCAGGAACTTGATATCGACCGCGTCAGCGTGGCGGGTGGCAATGGCTACGATCAGCGCCTGGTAGACGCAATGAACCTGCTTTTTCGTCCAGCGATCGGTGGCGGTGAAATCGGAAAACATGGCTGAGGAAATGATAGCGGAGGCGCGCGGCGCGGGCAAATAACAGTTTCTAAGGTTCCGTTCCGGCGCCCATGATTTCCTTGCCTTGTGCCTGCGCGACAGCCGGATACGCAGACTTCTTCCGGCGTCGGAGATCGTTGGGCAACTGTGACTTGAGCAGCCACAACCCGACCGCCGTGGCGGCAGCCCAGGTGACGGAGATCAATCCTAATTGCAGGATGTCGGCGACGCGGCTGGCGTAGGAAGACATCGGTACGCTCTTTGCGACTTCGAGGCTGACAATACCTGCTACGATCGCTGTTAGCCCGGATTTTCCTAGTTCATCCCAGCGCAAGGTTGCCAGTGAGACCATCCTCCGATAATGCAGCAGGAAAGCCAGCGCCAGTAGATTCGCGCCAATGCCAATATCGGAGGCGAAGGCCAGGCCGACGACTCCGAACCTGTGAAATAGCAGCGAGTAGATCGGTAGCGATGCCGCAGTGATGATCGTGACGGCGAGCATTGGAGTAAGGGTGTCGCCAGCAGCGTAGAAGGCGCGGGCGTAAAGTCCTTGCGCGGACCACAGCGCCAGCGAAAGCGAGAACCAGAAAAAATACACTGCCGTGGTTTGCGTGTCCGAAATCAAGAAGCGGCCGCGGCGGTAGACGAGATCGATGAGCGGGAAGGCGGCGGCCATCATCCATCCGGTGGTAAGGAACGATGCGGCGGCGACGCGGTAGACCGAATCATTTACTGTTGTGGCGAATTCTTTGAGGCGCTTCTCATTGAACAGGCGGGCGAAAAAAGGCAGAGAGGCTTGACCTGTCGCCTGACCTAGCACCGCAATGGGAACCGCGAAGAGACGTTTGGCATAGTTGAGACGCGCTATGTCGCCGACGCCGCTGGCAGCGTAATGGCGCAGAATCCAATCGTCGGCGGTGACCAGAGAGACGCCGAGCATCAGCGGAACGGATAGCTTTACCCATTCGCGAAATGCCGGATTCATGATGTCGAAAGAAGGTTTGTATCCGGTGCCGATGCGCGCGGCCCCGATTACGCTGGCGAGGAATGGCCCGGCAATACTGCCGGCCAGCGCGCCATAAGCCAGGGCCGCGATTCCGAGACGGCGGCCCGCGACTACACCGCCGAGAATGATGAATATGTTGTAGAGCAACGGCCCAAATGCGGGAAAGAGAAACAGGCGATGAGAGAGAAGAACCGCGGAGACCACTCCGCCGACATAGAAGAAGATTTGTGCGGGCAGAAGGATGCGTGTGAGGTGAACCGTCAGTTCCACCTGCGCGGGCGAGAAGCCGTGGAACATCCAGCGGACGAATTGCGGCGTGAAGATTTCTGTGAGGATGGTGCCGACGATCATCACCGCGGTCATGAACGTGATGACCACGGAAAAAGTTTTCTCCGCGTCCGCGTCGCGCTTCTCTGCAAGAAATCGCGTATAGATGGAGATGAATGTGATCGAGGCTGCGCCGCCCGCCACTATGTAGTTGAGCCAATCCGGCAGCGTGAAGGCGGCGACATAAGCGTCGGTTTGACCGCCAGCGCCGAAGGCGTAGGCGATATAGGCCTCGCGGACATAGCCGACCACGCGCGACAGCATTACCGTTCCCATCAGCAATATGGTGGCGGAAAACGCGGTATGCTGATGGGACGGGCGGAAAAACCGCAGAAGTCTGGTCATAATCCGGAGAGCGTACGCGATTTTCTTTCAAAGCCTATCAGAGGCCCACAGGGCAGGCGGCGTTAATCGCCGATTTCGCCCCGGCGTGGTTCCTCAATTGACACTCCTATGAACATAAACCTAATAAGGACGGTGGCAACGTTGCTCGTGCTCGGCAGTTCTTGGATCGCAACCCTGGCGCAGAGCCGCGCCAAAGCGGTGGATGCGGAGGGACATCAATGGTGGCAGCATGCGGTCTTTTACGAGATTTATCCACGCAGCTTCGCCGACAGCAATAATGACGGCGTGGGCGATCTGAACGGGATCACGGCGAAGCTGGATTATCTGAAAGATCTCGGCGTGGATGCGATCTGGATTTCGCCGTGCTTCCCTTCGCCGCAGGTCGATTTCGGCTACGACGTTTCCGATTACGAAAACATCGATCCGATGTACGGGACGCTGGCGGATTTCGACCGGCTCGCTAGTGAGGCGCACAAGCGAGACATCCACATCATCCTCGATTTCGTGGTCAACCATACTTCCGATCAGCACCCGTGGTTTCTGGATTCGAAGTCATCGCGTAATTCGGCGCATCGCGATTGGTACATTTGGCGCGACGGAAAAGGGCCGGGACAGCCGCCTAACAACTGGGTTTCAATCTTCGGAGGACCGGCGTGGAAGTTCGATCCGGCGACGAATCAGTACTACTATCATATTTTTTATCCTCAGCAGCCCGACTTGAATTGGCGGAATCCTGCGGTGAAAGAGGCGATGTTCGATGTGACGCGCTTCTGGTACAACCGCGGCGTATCGGGATTCCGGCTGGATGCGGTGGATACGCTGTTTGAAGATCCCAATCTCACGGACAATCCCATCGTTAAGCCTGGCAAGAATGCTTTTGGAGATCCCTTCGAGGAGAAAAAGTACAACTCCAAACTGCCGGAAGTTCACGATGTGCTGCGCGGCTTGCGGAACGTGGCGGATGAATATAACGCGGTGTTGATCGGGGAGACGTGGACGGCCGATGTTGCGGAACTCAACCAGTATTACGGCAAGGGAAACGAGCTGCAACTGCCCATGGATTTCCTTTTCACGACGGTGAACAAATTATCGGTGGCGGAGTTTCGCAAGCAGATTGCCGAAGTGAATGCCGCGGCAGGTTGGCCTACTTTTGTGATCAGTAACCACGACATTCCGCGCTCCTACGACCGCTATGGCGATGGGAAACATAACGACGAGATTGCGAAGCTGATGGCGGCGCTCTATCTGACATTGCGCGGAACGCCGATCATGTATTACGGAGAAGAGATCGGCATGAAGACCACTCCGCCCACGCGCCAGGAAGACGTGCAAGATCCGATTGGACGCAAAGGGTGGCCCGAGGAAAAAGGCCGCGACGGGGAGCGGACTCCGATGCAATGGAACGACAGTGCGAATGCGGGGTTCACGAAAGGCAAGCCGTGGCTGCCTGTTCCTGGAACCTATAAGACGCACAATGTGGCGGAGGAATCGAAGGATTCGGACTCTGTCCTGAGCTTCTATAAGCAGTTACTCAAGCTGCGGCATACGAACGCGGCGATGCTCGACGGAAGTTACACGGCGATCAACGAGCACGATACAAATGTGCTCACCTACGTGCGGACCTACAAGAACCAAACCGTTGTAGTGGCTTTGAATATGTCCGCCGCTCCGCAGAAGTTGAGCCTTGATGCCAGTAGCTTTGCGGCGGCCAAGCCGCTCCTAACGACAGATGGTTCGAAAGCCCGTGGGAAGGAGCTATCCCTGGCTGCTTACGGAGTGTTTATCGGCGAACTCACAAAATAGTTCCCAACTGAATTGAACTTTGGCGTACTCCGCTCGTATACTTACTCCCCGCGATGAAGGTAGTTGTCATAATTCCGGCTGCGGGACTTGGCACCCGCATGGCCCCTGCTGCTGCCGCCAAAGGCAAGCCAAAGAAATCTCCACCGTCGAAACAGTTTACGGAGTTGGGCGGAACTCCCATTCTGATTCATACGCTGCGCAAATTCGCCGACGTCGACGCGGTAAGTGAAATCTGGGTTGCGCTGCGCGAAAACGAAATTGCCGGATTTCGGGCGCGGCTGGAAAAAGAGGCGATGCTGAAGACGAAAGTTGAACTCGTAGTCGGCGGCGAGCACCGGCAGCAGTCGGTACAAAGTGCCCTAGATGCTTTGCAACTGGACTCGGACGACATCGTGCTGGTGCACGATGCGGTGCGGCCATTTGTCACAACCGAGGTGATTCAAGAAGTCATCGATGCGGCAGTGAAATATGGAGCAGCGATCGCCGGCGTGCCTGCTGTTGATACCGTCAAGCAGGTTGAGCGCACGTCTGAGGGGGCGCTGATTAAAGCCACTATCCCGCGCGCAGGGATTGTGATGGCGCAGACTCCGCAGGGCTTTCGCTATGGTGTGCTCAAGAAAGCGTTCGATGAATCTGGTGCGGATGGATTTATGGGCACAGATGAATCCTCTTTAGTGGAAAGGTCGGGCCACGACGTGGCGGTGGTTATGGGCTCGCCCAGAAATATTAAAATCACGACCCCTGCAGATATGGAGTTAGCAGAATTTTATTTAGGCAAGTGAGTCTGAATTGCACGATTCTCTTCTGCAACCGGAACCCTTGCTCCGATAAGGCAGACAGGATCTGATGCCAACGACCAACGACCAACGACCCACCACGCGCATCGGCTACGGCTTCGATTCCCACGAATTTCTTCCGGGAATTCCGTTAAAAATCGGCGGCGTCACACTTTCGCATCACAAAGGGCTGGGAGGCCACTCCGATGGCGATGTGCTGCTGCACGCCATTACCGACGCATTGTTGGGGGCGGTTGCAGCGCCTGACATTGGCGCGCTGTTCCCGCCATCCGATCCGCAGTGGAAGGGCTCGGACTCGGTTATTTTCCTGCGAGAGGCGTTGAAACGCGTGCACGAGGCGGGCTATGGAGTGTCGAACCTTGATTCCAGCTTGATCCTCGCTAAGCCGAAGATTGGTCCACATGCGGCGACGATCCGGGAGTGTGTTGCCGGTTTGTTGGGTGTCCCCACCGATCGGGTAGGTTTGAAGGCAAAGACACCGGAGGGACTGAACACGGAGAATGCCGCCATCGCTCACGTGGTGGTATTGCTGGAAAAATCGGGGACTGCGAAGAAAGGGCGAACGAAAAAATAGGTCAGCGGGTCTTCATTTCAATCTCACGCTTTCGAACTCGCCTTGGAGTTCCTTGTGGCGCCTTTCAGCTGCTTCGATCAGTGCACGAAAAATTTCCCGCGAGGCTGCGTCTTCATCAACGGAGCGCTCGGGATGCCATTGCACGGCAAGGACGAAGTGGTCTGGGGCGGTTCCTTCCAGGGCTTCGACGATATTGTCCTCGACGCAGCGGGCGACGACGCGCAGGCCATCGCCGACGGTATCGGCGGACTGATGATGCGAGGAGTTCACGGGAAGTATTAGCTCGGCGACCTCAGGGGCTAAAGCCCTCCTCTTATCGAGGGCTTGATCGGCACGGCTGAAGCCGTGCCCTTCCCGGTTGCCGTTCCCTTCCCGGTTTTCCCGGGGCACAGCGTCGCTTGAGAGATCTCGCGCATCTCCTACTATCTCCGACAGCTTCGAATTTTTCTCGATCTCGACTGAGTGAGCGACGGCGACCTTCTTGCCGGCTTCATGATCGACCTTGGTTCGCAATTCTTCCGGCAAGAAATCTGGAATGTGTTGAACCAGCGATCCGGACCGGTAAACGTTGAGGCTTTGCAGGCCGTAACAGATGCCGAGGATGGGCTTGCGCATGTTGTAGGCATCCTGCAGCAGCAATTCATCCACCGTGTCGCGGCGAGCGTCTGGCGCGGCGGTGCGCAGGGAGCGCTCGGCGCCGAACTTGGCCGGATCGACGTCGGCGCTGCTGCCGGGCAACAGAACACCATCGCAGCGCTCGACCAGCTTCATCACTTCGGCGGGGGTTCGATCCAGCGGGATGCGCACTGGTTCTCCGCCCGCCATGGTGACGGCGCGCTCATATTGCGGAATCGCTCGCTCGGCGTATTCCTGCTCGCCGGAATGCGGTATGGGAATAGCGATGCGCGGTGGCGAAGACGCGGGCATATTCAACTGGCCCTCTCGATCGCTTCCAGCGTTTTGGTCTGGCGATATTGGCGGATCTCCATGCGAAGAACGACCATCAGGATGATGCACCCCGCGATGATTGCGGCGGGGAACGCGACGTTGCGATAAGCGGTGGTCATATTGGGGTGAACGTGGCGAAACGCGGACACGATCACGACTCCGACGATTCCTAGAAGCAGGCTCACGGCAAAGGAAATCAGAGTGCCTATAAATGTCCACAGCACAACACGCGCCGGAACCTCATACCAGCGCGGCGAGCGGCTGTGGATTTGCGTCGGCATATCTCTAACCTACACCATTCCCAGCGCGTAGCGCTTCCACCAGCTCGAAAACTGATATCGTTTATCCCGGTTTCCTAGTGTGGAAAAACTGGAGAATTCACGATGCGACGATTTCTTTCGACATTCATAGTCTGCCAATCTCTCTGCCTTACTTTTTTCTCGTTGTCGGTTGATGCGCAGACGACTGACAGGCCGAACCTGGGCAAGCAGCCTACGCTGTACGTGGTTGGATACGCTCATTTGGATACGGAATGGCGGTGGGAATATCCGCAGGTGATCGACGAATATCTGCGCAAGACGATGGAGGAAAATTTCAAGCTGTTCGACAAATATCCGCACTACGTTTTCAATTTCAGCGGCGCGAACCGGTATCGATTGATGAAGGAATATTATCCCGCGGATTTTGCGCGCTTGAAGAAATATGTCGATGAGGGGCGATGGTTTCCGGCGGGGTCTTCCATGGAAGAGGGCGATGTCAATGCGCCTAGTGCGGAATCCATCATTCGACAGGTCTTGTACGGAAATAATTGGTTTCGCAAGGAGTTGGGCCAGGCCAGCGCGGAATACATGCTGCCCGACTGCTTTGGATTTCCAGCGTCGCTGCCGACGATTCTTGCGCACGCTGGAGTGAAAGGATTTTCTACACAGAAACTAGTCTGGGGATCTTCTGCTCCGGGCGGCGGGCCGGAATCTTCGGAGAAAACTCCTGAGGGAACCCCGTTCAATGTTGGCGTGTGGGTCGGCCCGGACGGCGAAAGCGTCTTGGCTGGGCTGAATCCGGGAGACTACGCAGGGGGAATCAATAGCGATCTGAGCCGGCCACTGCCGCCACTGCGGTCAAATGCGGCTCTGGAGAGTCTCAACAAGAAGCTGCAAACTCTTCGGCAGGCCGTGGTGCATGCGGACCAAACGAATTCGACGCTCGGTGCGAAGCAGATTGAAGAATATCTTTCTGTTCGCAGTCAGCAGAAAGCTGAAGCTCAAGCTCAGGCGGATCGGGAGTTGAGCCGGCATCAGAACGACTGGGCCGCGCGGGTGGAACTGAACGGCAAGGTCAGCGGCGTATTCACCGATTATCACTACTACGGAACCGGTGACATCGGCGGCACGCCGGATGAAGATTCGGTGAAGCGTCTGGAAGCCATCCTCACGGGCGAGAAGGCTAGATTGCCGCTGGATGTCGATTCTCTTTTCTCGCGCTTCTCGCATGAGCAGGGACCGGCGGTGCAGCTTGGGGGCGGGCCGGTGCACGTGATTTCCGCAAATGCTGAGCAGATGTTTCTCAACATTACGCCCGGTGAGGCAACTGGACTTCCGCGCTATACCGGCGAAATGGAGCTGACCAATCATTCTGCGGGATCGCTCACCTCGCAGGCTTATCAAAAACGCTGGCTGCGGAAAGAAGAGTTGCTGGCTGATGCGGCGGAGAAGGCTTCCATCGCGGCGGAATGGCTTGGTGCGCGGCAGTATCCTTTGCGACGCCTGAATGACGCGTGGACGCTGGTGATGGGCGGACAGTTTCACGACATCGCGGCGGGAACGGCGAGCCCCAAGGCTTACGAATTTGCATGGAACGACGATGTGATCGCGATGAATCAATTTGCTGGCGTGCTTACGAACGCCACCGAAGGCGTGGCGGCTGCGCTGGATACGGAAGTAAAAGGTGTGCCGATTGTCGTCTTCAATCCGCTGAATATTGCGCGCGAGGATTTGGTTGAAGCGGCGGTGAACTTTCCCGACGGCATGCCGCAATCCGTGCGCGTGATCGGGCCGGATGGCAAAGAAGTTCCGGCGCAGGTTTCAAATGGAACAATCCTCTTTCTGGCGAAAACACCTTCGGTCGGGTATGCGGTTTATGACGTGCAGGCTGGCGAGAATTCCGCCGATGCCGGCGGAGCCCTGCACGCATCGCAGAACTCGCTTGAGAATGAGTTTTATCGCGTGCATCTGAGCTCCGACGGCGATGTGGTCAGCATTTTTGACAAGTCAGCCAGCAAGGAACTGCTTTCCGCGCCAGCTCGTCTGGCGATTTCTTACGACAATCCGCAGCAGTGGCCGGCGTGGAATATGGATTGGGATCAGGAGCAGGCTGCGCCGCGCGAGTATATTCATGGACCCGCCACAATTCGCGTGGTGGAAAGTGGTCCTGTGCGCGTGGCAGTCGAGGTTATGCGCGAAACCGCAGGATCGAAGTTTGTTCAAACCGTTCGCTTGTCGGCCGGAGATGCGGGAAAGCGCGTCGAGTTTGACAACGTAATCGATTGGAATACGAAGGAATCGAATCTTAAAGCGACCTTCCCGCTGACGGCTTCGGATGAGATGGCTACCTACAACTGGGATATCGGCACGATCGAGCGGCCGACGGCGACGCCGAAGAAGTTTGAAGTTCCATCGCATCAGTGGATCGATCTTACCGACGCGAGCGGCGAATTCGGCGCAACGATTCTCACCGACTGCAAGAACGGATCGGATAAGCCGAACGATCACACGATTCGCCTGACGCTGATTCGCACTCCGGGAACTCGCGGGGGATATGCGGATCAGGCTACGCAGGATGTCGGACATCATGAGTTCGTGTATGGGATCGCGGGGCACGCTAGTGGTTGGCGCGAATCGCAGACTGATTGGCAGGCACAGCGGTTGAACGATCCACTGATCGCATTCCAAACTTCGAAGCATGCGGGGGCATTAGGGCGCGAGTTTTCTTTGCTGAAGGTGAGTAATCCGCGGGTTCGATTGCTGGCTCTGAAAAAAGCTCAACAGGGCGATAAGGTGATCGTGCGGCTGGTGGAACTCGATGGCAAGCCGCAGCGGGACGTTCGCATATCGTTCAGCGCGCCAATCGTTTCCGCTCGCGAAGTGAATGGGCAGGAGCAACCTGTCGGCCCTGCGACGGTGACGGATGGCGCTTTGCTCACTTCATTCTCGGCTTACCAGCCGCGCAGCTTCGCGGTTAAGCTTGCTGCCTCTCAGATCAAGGTTCCGCCGACGCGCTTTACGCCAGTGCCACTGAATTATGATCTCGCGACGGCTAGTGACGATGGATCCCCGTCAAAAGTCGGCTTTGATGGCAAAGGTAATTCTCTGCCCGCAGAAATGCTGCCTGAGCAGATCACATATGACGATGTGAACTTTCAACTGGCTCCGGCCAAGAGTGGCGTGCCCAATGCAGTCGTCGCCAAAGGCCAGACGATCGAGTTGCCTTCGGGTCAGTATGATCGCTTGTACCTGCTGGCGGCCTCGGCTGACGGCGACCAGAACGCGACATTTGAGATCGGTTCGACGAAAGCTGACTTAGACATCGAAGGCTGGGGTGGTTTCATCGGCCAGTGGGACGATCGGCAGTGGAGTTCGAAAGATACTTCGCATGACGACTACGGCGAGATGCTCGGCATCAAGCCAGGATTTATCAAACGCGCCGACCTGGCTTGGTATTGCTCGCATCATCACAATGCCGCGGGAAAGAATGTTCCCTATCGTTATTCTTATTTGTTCGCGTATTCGATTGACGTTCCCGCAGGCGCGAAAACTCTCAACCTTCCCGACAACCATAGGATTCGCGTTCTTGCTATTTCAGTTGCGAATGAAGGCCCGGCGGCAACGCCAGTGCAACCGCTCTACGATGTGCTGCCGCCGAGTCCGGCGGTGTCGCATTGAACTGCGAGGTTCGAGAGACCTCATCTCTAAGAAATGGATTCGGGCTCGGGGATCGGCTCGATGCGTCCCAGCAGGAAAACGTAGCCGATAATGCCGATGATAAGGATCGCTGTCGCAGTTATGAAGGCGAGCGCGAACGAGTGCGAGGCGGAGACGATGTAGCCGGTTACAATCGGCGCTGAGATAGCGGCGAGCTGTCCGCACAGATTCACCACTCCGGCTAACGTGCCAACGTTTTCCTTTGGAGAGATGAGGGACGGAACGGTCCATGCTACCGGCGCGGCCGCCGCTAATCCGCCGAGGGCGAGGCTGATCCAAATCAAAGCGGCAGTTGCGCTGTGCGTGCTGGCTGCGCCGAAGATCGCCAGGCCAAAAATCATTCCCACCACCAGCACGCTTTGGCGAACGCGGTTGGCATCGTGGCCTCGTTGGATTAGAGCGTCCACCAACCACCCGCCGACCAGCACATCGGTGAACGTGGCGAACAACCACGGAACGGCAGTGTAGAAAATCGAATGAAATAAATCCAGGTGGAGCGAGACAGACAGATAGCTGGGCAGCCACGCCAGCAAAAGGAAGAATGTGTAGTTGTATGCGCCCCATCCCAGCGCAAGGCCATAGACCTTGCGCTGCCGCAAAAGATAACCGAGCGAGCTTCCGCCATGGGCGTTGTTCTGGCCTTCCCGTTGAGCACCGCCGTGCACGATAAATTCGTGCTCCTGGGGAGTCAGAAGACGATCTTCGCTGGGATTGCGGTAAACCGAATAGAACAACAGGAAATAAAGAAAGCTGATGAAGCCCGTGGCGGCAAAACTCCAGCGCCAGCCAAAGTGCAGGAGCAGCAGGCCGATCAAGGGCACGCCGATAGCAGTAGAGAACTTCGCTGCGGCATCCGTGATTGCCGTCGCGAGACTTCTTTCTTCTCTAGTGAACCAATAACCGAGCGCCTTGGCGTTGGCCGGGAAAGTGGGAGACTCGCTTATGCCCAACAAAAAACGGGCGGCGAAAAACCAGCTCAGCCACGGCGCGATGGCCGCTGCAAACGAGGAGAAGCTCCAAAGAAGTGCACTGATGCGGCCGACGCGACGCACGCCCCAGCGATCCAGGAGCACTCCCGCGGGCATTTGCATCAGAGCGTAGGTCCAACTGAAAGCGCTGGAGAGATATCCGAATGCCACTAGCGACAGGCCGAACGATTCGTGCAGCGCATCTCGAGAGACCGATAGATTAATGCGGTCGAAGAAGTTTACGAGAACTCCGACTCCGAGCAGGAATGCGATGCGCCATCGCCTGCGCGGAATGCTCGGAATTTTTTCTGGCTTCAGAGTTTCTGAAATCACTGGACACCGATGCCGGCCAGCAACCCTCCATCCACAAGATAATCGCCGCCAGTGCAGAAGCCGGCTTTATCGGACGCAAGAAAAGCCGCCAACTCGGCAACTTCTTCGGGTGTGCCGATGCGTCCCAAGGGATGCGCTGCGCCAAAGCGGGCGAAGGATTCTTCCGTCGGGACATCGGGCGCAAAGTTTGCCGCCGAGCGCGCCAGCATGGGAGTGCGGATCGATCCCGGGCTGATGGAATTCACTCGAATATTGTCGGCGGCGTGATCGAGCGCCAGAGCCCGCGTTAGGCTGTGAATCGCGCCCTTCGATGCGGCGTACACGGCAACGCCGCGCTGGCATGCGTAGCCCTGAACCGAGGCCAGATTGAGTATTGATCCGCCGCCGCGCTTTTTCATTTCTGGAATGCCGAAATGCGCGGTGAGATAAATGCTGCCCACGTTCACCATCATGCAGCGATTCCATGTGACGAGGTCGGTTTGCAAGACCGTGCCGAAGGGATGAATGGCAGCGGCGTTCACTATGATGTCCAGGCCGCCACACTGGTTCACGATCTTCGCTACTGCAGATTCGACCTGGTCGGAATCTGTGACGTCGCAGGTTTCGACTCGCACAGCAAGGTTTTGGTTTTCCGCGGCCTGAGACAACTCTTCGTTTGCAGCGGCTTCGATGCCGCACGCCAACACTTTTGCGCCGCCGGTTGCGAAACGGATCGCAATCGCGCGTCCAATGCCTGTGGTTCCGGTTACCAGAGCCATTTTTCCAGCAAATTCTTCCATGAGAAGTTCACCTTCGATTTGACAATGACAGATTGAAGCGAGACCGGCGGGCTAAGGGGAGAGTTCGCGATTTGTATGCTTCAGGGCCCGCATAACTCCGCGCAGTTCGGCCAGCCCCTTCAACCGGCCGACATACGAATATCCGGGATTTACCTTTTGGCCGATGTCGCCGGCCAGAAGATGGCCGTGGTCGGGCCGCATGGGGATTTCAGAGTCGGCACGGTTTGATTGCCGGCGATGTGCTTCTTCTTCCAATAAAGCGCGGATGACGCCAACCATGTCAGAGCTTCCGTCCAGGTGTTCGGCCTCATGGAAAGAACCGTCCGCTTCGCGCGCCACTTGCCGAAGGTGCGCAAAGTGAATGCGTTGGCCGAACTCGCGGACCATCGCCAGCAGATCGTTATCGGCTCTTGCCCCAAACGATCCCACGCAGAATGTTAGTCCGTTTGCAGGCGTGTCGCATCCGGCGAAGATGATGCGCACATCGTCCGCCGTGGAGACAACGCGCGGAAGGCCAAATAGCGACCACGGGGGATCATCGGGATGAATTGCGAGTCGAACGCCGAGTTCCTTCGCGACCGGGACAACTTCCCGGAGAAACTCGATCAGATTTTTTCTTAATGTGTCAGCTTTCACGTCCGCATATTCCGCGATCAAGTTGCGGATCGTTTCGCGATCGTAGGAAGCCTCTGCTCCGGGCAGTCCGGCGATGATTGTCTGCTCGAGATCTTGCTTGCGTGCTTCCGGCATCGAACTTGCGCGCGTTTGTGCCGCTCGTACTCGCTCCTCGGAGTAATCACCTTCGGCATTCCTGCGCTTGAGAATGAAGACATCATAGGCCGCGAAATCTACTGCATCAAAGCGCAGGGCGAGGGCGGTGGTCGGCAAGCGCCATTGCAGGTCTGTTCGTGTCCAATCGACTACAGGCATGAAGTTATAGCAGACGATTTGCACGCCCGCTTTCGCGATGGCGGCGAGAGTATCTTTCCAGGCAACGACGAATTGACGGTAAGCTCCGGTGCGAAGCTTGATTGAGTTGTGAATCGGGATGCTCTCCACCACCGACCAATCCAAACCCGCAGCCAGAATTTCATCCCTGCGTTTCAACACTTCTTGAAGTGGCCAGGCTTCGCCGCGATAGAGATGGTGCAAGGCTGAGACAATTCCCGTCGCCCCCGCTTGCCTGATGTGGTCGAGAGGAATCGGATCGTCAGGCCCAAACCATCGCCAGGTTTCTTTCATGAGTCAGAGCATTCTAGCTGTTTCGAATGAGAGTGCGTTCAATTTCTATCTTCTTCAATTTCTATTTTTAAATTTCTATCTTGGCGGATCGGCTGCAGCAATCATCGCAGCGTATAATCGGCGGTTGGAAATTGGCGGATGTGAGGATTATCAGGCTAAAAACCGCGGTGGTGGAGGGCAATTTCGATTGGACATTCGTCCGCATCGAAACCGATGACGGCATACGCGGCTTGGGGGAATGCTTTTTCGCCCCGGGTCTTACGTCGATTTTGCGCTCGCTCGAGCCGCTGCTGATTGGCGAAGATCCGCGCGATATTCACCGCCTTTTCCGCAAACTGCAAATGGCGACTTCCGGCGCGGGATCGGTTGCCGGCATCATTTACAACGCGATCAGCGGTATCGAGGCGGCGCTATGGGATTTGCTCGGCCAGTCGCTCGGCGTCCCCATCTATCGTTTGCTGGGAGGAAAATTTCGTGATCGAATTCGCATCTATGCGGATTGTCACGGCGGAGAAGCACTGGAAAGTTTGGATGAGGTGCTGCGTTACCGGCCGCCATTGTGGACGCCGAAAAGTTCTGGGCATTCTGCAAGAGATTATTACGGTGAGGCAGGTGGCGAGCCTGCCGCTTCGCCCGATGAGTATCGCAAGCAGGCTCTGAAGAAAAGGGCTGAGGGATTTACCGCGCTGAAGTTCGATCTCGACGTACCGGGCACGGAAGGCGGCGATCTTCACAATCGAGCCCTCAGCAATCGCGCCATCGATCACATGGTCGCGTTGATCGGCGCGGTTCACGAAGCCGTAGGCGCCGATACAGATATTGCCGCCGATTGCCACTGGCGGTACAACGCTAGCGATATTGTGACGCTGGCGCGTGAGCTAGAACCGTTCCGGCTGCTGTGGCTGGAGGATCCAGTGCCGCCGAGTAATACCGCTGCGCTGAAGGAAGTCAGCTCGAAGTCGCGTGTGCCGATTGCTACCGGAGAAAATCTTTTTCTTTTTGAAGGATTTCAGGAGATCATCGCGCAGCATGCGCTCAGCGTTGTTACTCCCGACGTGCAGAAAGTTGGAGGATTGAGCGTGGCACAAGCCATTGCGCAATTTGCGGATGTGCATTCGATGACGGTGGCGCCGCACAATATCAGCAGTCCGGTCGGCACTCTGGCGTCGGCTCACTTGTGCGCGGCGATCCCGAATTTTCTTGTGCTGGAGTTTCATGCCTCCGACGTTCCTTTCTGGAATGATCTGGTGGAAGGGCAGCCGAAGCCGATCATCAAGAATGGATTTATTGCGTTGCCCGATACGCCGGGGCTTGGGGTCACGCTGAACGAAGATGTGGCACGGCGTTATGCGCGCAGGGGTGAACCGTTTTTCGAATAGCTCCCGCTGTTATCGATGTGCTCGAAGGTCTTGAAGATGAGAAAGTCCGAAGTAATAAAGAAGATCATCGATGACGGCCTTGTGGCTGTGATCCGCGCGGAGAGCCGCGACCAGGCAGCGCATATCGCTGAAGCCTGCGCCGCGGGCGGGGTGGCGGCGCTCGAAATTACCTTCACCGTGCCGGGCGCGGCGGCGGCTATCGAGCATCTTGCGAAAGAATTCTCCGACAGAATTCTGCTGGGGGCGGGAACGGTGCTCGATCCAGAGACCGCGCGTATTGCAATTCTGGCCGGAGCGCACTTTGTTGTGAGTCCTGCGCTCAATAGTGAAACCGCACGGCTGTGCAATCGATATCAGGTTCCCTACATGCCGGGTGCGGGGAGCATTCGCGACGTAATCGAAGGGATGGAGTGCGGCGCTGACATCGTGAAAGTTTTCCCGGGGGAACTTTTGGGGCCAACGTTTATCAGAGCCGTGAAAGGTCCGCTGCCGCAGGCGCAATTGATGCCTACCGGCGGCGTGAGCGTTGAGAACGTTGGGGATTGGATAAAAGCGGGCGCGGTTGCGCTTGGAGTGGGAGGCAATCTCACGGCGGGCGCAAAAGCCGGCGATTACGCTTCGATTACTCGTCTGGCTCGACAGTTTGTAGAGAAGATCAAAGAGGCGCGTGGCAAATGAGCGCGGCGAAGCTATGGAATTCAGACGATGAACTTTTCGCGCTCGCGCAGCGCGAGTTGTTTACCTGCGTGGTGGGCGACGTGATGGATAAGCTGGAGCTGCAGCACCAGTTTCTTCCGCCACAGATTCAGCCGCTGGCTCGCGAGATGGTGGTGATCGGGCGCGCCATGCCCACGCTAGCGGTCGATGTGTTCGCGGAAAAACTTTCCGGCAGCGCGAACAAGTTGATGGACAAGCCCTTCGGGCTGATGCTGGAAGCGCTTGACGATTTGCGCGCGAACGAAGTTTATCTCGGCACCGGATCCTCGCCGCGCAATGCGTTGTGGGGAGAGTTGATGAGCACACGCGCGCGCAACCTGGGAAGCCGGGGCGCGGTGCTGAATGGCTACGTGCGCGATACGAAGGCGATTTTGCAAATGGGTTTTCCGACTTTCGGCTTCGGGTCTTATGGGCAGGATTCAGCACCGCGCTATAAAGTCGTTGATTTTCGCGTTACTGTCGAGATTGGGTTTGCGCGCATCCGTCCGGGAGATATTTTGTTCGGCGATATCGATGGAGTTTTGGTCGTGCCGGCGGAAGCTGAGACTGAGGTCTTTACGCGGGCGCTGGAAAAGGCTCGCGGCGAAAAGCTGGTAAGAAAGGCAATTGAAGAAGGCAGCAGCGCGGTAGCGGCGTTTGAGAAATATGGAATCATGTGATGGAAAAACGGAAACAGAGAGCCTGCTGACGAGCGTGCCTTCTCGCGCGCAACAGGTCCGCGGTTTTCTAGAGCGGAATCGCCTGCGGGCCTGGATCGCATGGCGGCCTGATGAGTTGCTGATGCTGTCCGGATATTTTCCCTTCTGGGGAGCGTCGCTTCTGATTTATTTCGCGGATGCGGAGCCGATTGTTTTTGTTCCGCAGATCGAACCTCGAGACCACATCCCAGACGGCGTGCGTGTTAGAGAATATCCCTGGGGCGATTTGAAGTGCCGCGACCCTTATGCGGCTTTGGCTTTGGCGATTGCCGACGAATTCGCCAAATTGCGAATTGCGCCCGAAGAAGCGGGAATGAGTCGCGATGCCGCGCGAACTTCTCTGCCGATACAAGCCGCCGAGCAGATTCCCATGCCGGAGAATTTTGCGGTGCGGCTTTCTGCAGTGTCGTCTCCGCAGGCACGGCATCAAGCGGACTTTGCGGATCTTTATTTGCGAAAGAGCGCTTCAGAGGTCGATGCGATCCGGCGGGCGAACCGGGTCGCGAACATTGGCCTAAAGGCGTTCGCTGAGAACTTGCAACCGGGGCTTACGGAAGCGGAAGTCGCGGCAGCGGTGGAGAGTGCGATCTATTGCCAGATCGGCCGCGATGGCATTTTTCATTCTCGCGGGTGGGCGATGGTGCAGTCCGGACCGAATAGCGCCTACGCGGGGCGATTCAACCGCTCGACCGGGCGGCGTCTGGAAAATGGCGATTTAGTGTTGATTGAATTGGCTACGTGCGTCGATGGTTACTGGAGCGACCTGACGCGAACAGCAGCAGTGGGTTCGCCCAAAGACGATGCGGCGGAGATACTCGCCATCGTTGAAGAGGCGCAGCGGTGCGCTGTTCGAGGCGTGGCTCCCGGCGCGTCCGCGAGCGAGATCGATTCACTGGCCCGAGACAAGATTGCTGCATACGGGCTCTCGAATTTTTTCACGCACCACACCGGGCATCACGTCGGCTTCCGCTATCACGATCCGGGATTTCTGATCGCGCCGGAAGTCCCGAACAAATTGGAGCCTGGCATGGTGATCACGATTGAACCTGGCGCTTACGTAGTGGAACGCGGCGCGGGAGCGCGGGTTGAGGACTGCGTATTGGTCACAAAATCGGGGCACGAAGTGCTTTCTGCGGTCGGGGGAATTGGCACGCCATGATCACTATCGATCTTTCGGGCAAGACAATTCTGATTACTGGCGCTGTGGGCGCGATTGCCGAACACATGGTGCGAAGGTTGAATGCCGCTGGCGCAACTCTTGTACTTACCGACATCAGAGAAGATGTGCAGGCGCGAAAGATGCTTGACGGCTGGCAGATTCCGCCGTCCTCTTATGTTTATTTCTCGGCCGATATTACAGACTCCAGCCAGGTGAACCGCGTAGTAGAAGCGGCTTTCGAAAAGTTTCCGAACATGGATACGGTGATCGGCCACGCCGGTGGCTGCGGGTTGCATCCTTTCGCCACCACGTCAGAGGCGGATTACGAGCACATATTTCGCTTCAATTATTTTGCACAGACTTATCTGGCGCGGGCTGCATTGTCTCACTGGACGAGAAACAAGATTGCAGGCCACTTGCTTTTCACATCGTCGTACGTTGCGCGCATTCCGCATACCTTGATTCCTGCGTACTCTTCTGCGAAGGCAGCTCTTGAAAATTTCGCGCGTAGCCTGGCCCTCGAATATGCACTCACTGGAATTCGGGTGAACGTGGTTTCCCCGGGAAATGTCGCGGCGGGAAGCTCGTTGAAGGTCTTCGACGAAGATCCGGCCTATCGCGAATTTGTATTGCGCGTTTCGCTGGGCCGGCGGAACAGCCCGGAATCGATTGCGGATGCGTTTGTTTTTTTGTGCTCGCCTCTCGCCGCCGAAATCAACGGACAAATTCTCAGCCCGGATTACGGCGCTGGCATTGGAAATCGCCTGTGAAGATTGGGCTCGGCCTTTACCGGCACATGCTGACGCGCGAGTACTACGACTTCGCGCGCCAGGCGGGCTGCACGCACGTTGTGGTTCATCTTGTCGATTACTTCAATCAGGGATCTTCCAATCCGCGCGATAATCAGCCGACTGGATCGAAATACGAACCGTGGGGAGTGGCTGGCGATCCTGAGCGGCTTTGGGCAGTGGCCGAACTCAAGACGCTTCGCGGCTCAATTGAAGATGCGGGGCTGGTGCTCGCGGCCATTGAAAATCTCGATCCGGCGCACTGGCACGACATTCTTCTGGACGGCCCGCAGCGCTCCGCGCAAATCGAAAAAGTGAAACTGATCATCCGACGCATGGGTGAGGCCGGAATTCCTGTGCTGGGCTATAACTTCAGCCTGGCGGGCGTTTGCGGGCGCGTGACGACGCCTGCCGGACGCGGGAATGCCATCACGCTTGGCATGGATGGCCCTGCGGACGACGTTCCGATTCCGAATGGAACGATCTGGAACATGGTTTACGATCGCCGCGCGCCGGAAGGAACGCTGGCATCCATCTCGCATGAAGAGCTGTGGCGGCGCCTGCAGCGATTTCTCGAAGATGTGATTCCCGTCGCCGAGCAGGCAGGAGTGCGACTGGCCGCGCATCCCGACGATCCCCCCATGCCGACTATGCGGCGGCAGCCGCGTCTGGTTTACCAGCCGCGCATGTATCAGCGGCTGATCGATCTGGTACCCAGCCGCAGCAATGCGCTTGAGCTTTGCGTGGGAACTTTGGCGGAGATGACTGACGACAATATTTACGAGGCGATTGACGAATATAGCAAGCAGGGACGCGTCGCTTATGTTCATCTTCGCAATGTCGTCGGCAAAGTCCCGCATTATCGCGAGACATTCATCGATGAGGGCGACGTGGACATGCTTCGCATACTCGCCATCCTACATCGCAACCAATTCGACGGCGTAATCATTCCCGATCACACGCCGCAGATGACCTGCTCCGCGCCCTGGCACGCGGGGATGGCGCACACGATCGGCTTCCTGCTGGCCGCGAAGGCGATGTCTGAATCCTCGGAAAATCCCGTAATGAAGCGTGCGGATGCTCAGCGCGGAGACAATTAAACTGAGCCCTTCCACTTCGAAACATTCCCGCGCACCGCTGATTATTGCAGCCACCGTCTCCACGCTCGGCGGATTGCTTTTTGGGTACGACAATATTGTCATCAGCGGCGCAATCGGATTCCTGAGCCAGCGCTTTCATCTGGACGCGGCAGGAGTGGGCTGGGCCGCTGGCTGCGCGCTGCTCGGATGCATTGTTGGCTGTGCGGCGGCGGGAACTGTCGCCGATTATCTGGGCAAGAAAAAAGGCTTGGCGATCTGCGCTTTTTGTTTCGCGCTTTCGTCGATGGGGATGCTGTTCGCCGCGAATCTGCATCAGTTCGTGCTGTGGCGGCTCATTGGCGGCCTCGGCATTGGCGCCGCGTCTGTAATTTCTCCTAATTACATTGCAGAGATCGCTCCCACGCGTGTGCGTGGCCGCTGCGTGACGCTCTACCAGTTGGGAATCGTGGTTGGAATTCTCGCCGCCGTGTTCGTCAACATGCTGATTCAGCGCATGGGGGATGAAGCGTGGAACGTGTCCACGGGATGGCGCTGGATGTTTTTTGCCGGGATTGTTCCAGCAGTTCTGTTTGGGCTGATGATTCTGCCGGCTGTCGAAAGCCCGCGCTGGCTTTTGAAGATGGGACGCCGCGAAGAGGCGATCAGCGTTTCAGCAAAGATTAACGGAAGTGCAGTTGCGGATCGCGAGGTGCGCGAGATCGAGGACTCGCTGGCCAGCGAAGAGGGGCATATTTCGGAGTTGTTCACTACCTTCCGCCGGCCGTTGCTGTTGGGCATTATGCTGGCGGGTTTGCAGCAGATCAGCGGCATCACGCCGCTGTTTTCTTTTCTGCCGGAAATTTTTCGCGCCGCTGGAACTGCCACCAGCAGCGCATTTTTCCAATCTGTGCTGGTGAGCCTGATTAATTTGCTGTTTACGCTTTTCGCGCTTTGGCTGGTGGATCGAGCGGGGCGCAAGACGCTGATCCTTGCTGGCACAACTCTGCAGTTCATTTCTTTTGCGCTGGTCGGCTGGTTCTATCACATTCACGGCAGCGGCGTTGCTGTCTTGATTTTTGTGATGAGCTTCGTTGCTGGTCACGCATTCGGCAACGGAGTTGCCTGCTGGGTGATCATTTCGGAAATCTATCCCACGAAGGTTCGCGGGCGGGGGATGTCGATTGCCACTACGGCGCTGTGGCTAGTTGGCTATTTGGGGAATCAACTCTTTCCCATCATGCAAAAGCATCTTGGCTCGGATGGAACTTTCTGGTGTTTCAGCGCAGGAGCGCTGTTGACGATCATTCTGGTTGGATGGCTGATACCGGAAACCAAAGGTCGATCGCTTGAAGAGATCACAAAGTTTTGGACGGACAGTTCGCTTGGGGCCGGCAATCGGCTCAGCCCCTGAACCGGGCACTGGCTCTAGGCGGCAGCCAGATAGATGTAGCGCAGAATAAATAGCAATGTGAGGATCCAAATGAGCGCGTTGATTTCACGAATCTTTCCTGCTGCGATTTTCACGACCGTATAAGAAATCAATCCGAGGCTCAAGCCGGTCGCGATGCTGAATGTGAGCGGTGTGGCCAACATGGTGATGAATGCCGGAACTGCCTCGCTGAAATCCTGCCAGTCGATCTGAGCGATCGATTGGGTCATGAGAACGCCCACCAGAATTAAGGCTGGGGCTGTTGCATAGGCGGGAATTGCGATGGCCAGCGGCGAGCAAAACGTCGCCAGCAGAAAGAGAGCCGCGGTCGCGACATTTGCCAAGCCCGTTCGAGCACCCGCAGCCACACCTGCCGCGCTTTCAATGTAGCTTGTGACGGTCGATGTTCCTGTGAGAGCGCCCGCAATGGTGCCCACCGCGTCGGCGATCAGAACGCGACCTACTCGTGGAATTTTGCCATCTTTCACGAAGCCGCCTTGCTCGCACACTCCGACGAGCGTTCCTACGTTGTCGAACAGATCGACGAACAAAAATGCGAACAGGATTTCGAGCAGTCCAAGGTGAGCCGCACCATGGAAATCGAGCTGCAGGAAAGTCGAAGAGGGATGGGGCATGGCGAAGATTGCCGTTGGCCAGTTTGCGATCCCGCGAAATATTCCCAGAGCGGCAGTGCCGAAGATTCCAATCAGAATTGCGCCGTGCAATTTTCGTGACATCAGAATCAACGTCAGGATCAACCCGAAGCAGGCAGTCTGCACTTCTTTATTTGCGAAACTGCCGAGACCTACATAGGTCGCTGGATTCGCTATTACGAGCTTCGCATTCCGTAGTCCAACGAATGCGATGAACATCCCGATACCCGCCGCCGTCGAGTGCTTGAGGCAATCGGG
>Ga0208691_1000023_pt1 | contig 38452 bp, 22 predicted proteins | sample June2015DPH_20_1_FD_184719 | JGI IMG/M metagenome (GOLD analysis project Ga0208691, IMG submission 184719) | Peatland microbial communities from SPRUCE experiment site at the Marcell Experimental Forest, Minnesota, USA - June2015DPH_20_10... | ecosystem: Environmental > Terrestrial > Soil >... | reverse complement strand
GAATACCAGGCCGTTTTTCGTCAGGCTGTGTACAAGTCTGATCGGATGCTGGTGGGGGGCTATTCGTTCGGCGATCTGTATCTGAACAGCATAGTAGACCGCATGTTGGGCCTGCATGGAACTTCCAGACGAATCGTGATTGTGACTTGGTTCCCAGGCGAAAAGCAGGCGTGGCATTCCGATCCAAAGGTCTTAAACCAAGATCATGGATGGCCCGGTACAGAAATGTATTACGATGTCCAACTGCAATTGTGTTCGACGAGTCTCCAACGATAACGCGCCCACGTCGATCTCAAAGATCCCTGTAAACCGCTGGGGATAAGGTTTTTTTATATCGCGCCACTGTTCGGGATTGATCGCTATCACTGTAATGTTCTCTGTGCCCTTGAAGGACGCGTCGGGCTTAGATATTTTGTGGGATAGAAACCGCTTGTTGAAGTCCTTGAAAAAAATCGTCCCATCTTCGTGGAGGCTGATGTGAGACCTCCACTGACTTGGACCGCCAACCGGTCGGGGGACATTGAAGAACATCTTGTTCGGCCATCTTCGAATGTCAAAGAACAGGACTTTCTTTCCTTGTTGGCGAACTGTAACCACGTAGCGCAATGCATTCGCGGGCATCCCAGTCGTGCCGGGGCCACGCTACTGCGTGGCGCGCATCAACCTGCATAGCTCCCGATGCCGCTTTTCCTCTTGCAGAAGTTCTTCGAGCGAACGTGCCAGAACTGAGAAATCGTCGATGCCGTCGATTTTGTCCGTACCAGTGCATTTCAGCGTCGAGCATGGAATCGCCGGGTCTCATTTTCGTAGGAGCGGATCGTATCGGGGTCCAGCGGGGAGCCGTCTTTCTTGATAGTAGACTTTCGGTCAGTGAATAAATGCCGTTGGAAGAGAGCGCGTAAGCCCACTTCTTGGGCAGGTAGGATCCCGATGGAGTAGGACGCGAAAAAATCGCCGACGCAGGAGGGAGCAGAGTTGTGGACTGAATTACATGCTCGGTTTTGAGGCGATTAGGATAAGATACATTCACGCCCTAGAGGGCGCACACCTCCTTTTCGATAATTCGTGAACCAGGCCTCTTAATGCTCTGCCCGGCATGTAAAACCCCGGTCCCTGGGTCGGCATTGCAATGTCCGGCCTGCGGCACAGCCACCCCCGTCGATGCAGATGCGACTCAGATGTTCGTCGAGGAGAATTTCACCCAGGGCGGAGACGATCTCACGCAGGCGACCCCAGAGCCTCGGGGCTGGTCGAAGCCCTTTACCCCATCCGATGCGATCGCGTACCGAAAGGTCTCGCTGTCCCCCGGCTCTGTTTTAGGCGGCCGCTACGAAATTCTGAAAACGCTCGGCGAGGGCGGAATGGGCTCCGTTTTTCAAGCGCGCGACAATGAAGTGGATCGCATCGTGGCGCTGAAAGTGATTCGCCCGGAATTGGCGGGGAGTGCGGAAATCCTGCAACGCTTTCGTCAGGAGCTCGTGCTCGCGCAGCAGATCACACACCGCAACGCGGTCCGAATTTATGATCTCGCTGTCGCCGATGGCGTGCGCTTCATCAGCATGGAGTACATCGACGGCCATGAGCTCCGCGACGTCCTGGATAAGCGTGGCAAGCTGCCCCCTAAAGAAGCCGCGGAAATCATGCTGCAGGTTTGTTATGGGCTGGCTGCAGCTCATAAGCAGGGCATTGTTCATCGCGACCTCAAGCCGCAGAACATCATGATCGACAAGCAGGGCCGCGTCGCGGTGATGGATTTTGGGTTGGCAGGTTCCACGGAAACCGCAGTACTCCTCAAGCAAGCCCTGCCATCTTCATCCAACGCATCGCTATCCGGAGAATCCGCAATTCTCACGCGGGTCGGTTCGCTGCTCGGTACGCCGCGATACATGTCGCCGGAGCAGGCGCGAGCCGAAAAAATCGATCTTCGCTCGGATTTGTTTACGGTCGGGCTGATTCTGTACGAACTCATAGTCGGCAAAATGCCGAGCCACCAAAAAGGGTTGGCAGAAATGCTGGGCGAGCGCGGCGCGAAGCAGATGCCTCCTCCGATTGAGGCCGATCCTCAGCTGCCTCGCGCATTGAACGACATTATTGTCCGCTGCATTCAACTGAGCCCGGCGGACCGCTACGAATCGATTGAAGCACTGATCGCCGATCTGGAAACCTGGCTGGGCATCAGAAAGCCCCACGCAAGCAACTGGAAAATGCTTTCTGCTCTGGCGGCGTTGATCGTGCTGCTGGCCGGAGGGCTGATCTACAGCCGGTTTCATCCCAAAGCTTCCGCGGGGGCGCACGCTCCGGTGAAGATTCTGATTTCGGATTTCACCAACCAGACGGGTAACCCACTGCTCAACGGCACGCTCGAGCCGGCGATGAGTACTGCGCTGGAAGGCGCTTCCTTCATCACCACGTACAATCGCGGCAACGCACGAAAAACGCTTGCCAAGCTTGCGGGTTCCACGAAACTCGATGAGAATTCCGCGCGCCTCATCGCGCAGCGTGAAGGCGTTGGGGTGGTCGTCTCGGGTTCGATCCGGCAAGATGGAAGCAAATATTCGATTACCGCGCAGGCTCTCGATCCTCGCACGAACAAGGTGATCGATAGGGAGAGCGCGACCGCCTCTAGTGCGAACGAAGTGAATCAGGCAGTCGCCCGCATCGCCGCTGGTTTTCGCAAGGTGCTGGGGGATTCAACGCCGAAATCGGCGCAGCTCGCGGCTGCCGAGACATTTTCCTCACAATCGCTCGAGGCGTCGCAACAGTACGCTCAGGCGCAGGAATTGCAGTGGCAGGGCAAGTGGGATGGGGCGCTGCAGGCTTACCAGCGCAGCACGGAGTTGGATCCCGGGCTGGGACGCGCCTACGCCGGCATGGCTGTGATCCTCGCCAACATGGGCAGGAAGCAGGATGCGGAAAAAGATTTTAAGCTGGCGCTGTCGAAAATCGATCGCATGACCGACCGGGAGAAATACCGCACGCGCGGCGCTTACTACTTGATGGAACGCGACTATGACAAGGCCATTGAGCAGTTCAAAGCGCTCGAGACGCAGTTTCCGGCGGATTCGGCTGGCATCGGCAACCTGGCGCTCGCCGAGTTTTACGCCAGGAATATGACTGGTGCGGTGGAGGACGAGCGCCGCGTTGTCGCGATTTATCCCGACAACATCCTTTACCTCAATAACTACGGTCTGTTCGCAATGTATGCCGGCGACTTCGACACGGCGATTCGCGAGTCCGAGCGGCTGCTGGAGATCAATCCCGGATTTGAGAAGGCCTACATTTGCCTGGGAATTTCTCAGCTCGCCCGCGGCGACGAAGCGGCGGCGGCCGATGCCTATAAGAAAGCGGCGCCACTCAGTGCCTGGGGAGCTTCGGCCTCAGCGGTCGGACTCGCGGATATGGCCCTTTATGAAGGGCGCGCCGACGATGCGCTTGCGATTCTCGAACCGGCGCTAAAAGCGGATCTCGCCGCAAAGGATACCTCGCGGGCCGCCGCGAAATACCTGATGCAGGCCGAGGCCTGGCTGATGAAGGGACAGAACTCAAAGGCGATTTCCGCCGCTGAACTGGCCGTGAGCGGCAGCACAGACGAGAGCCTGCTCTATCCCGCGGCAATGATTTTTCTAGCAGCCGGCCAGAGCGACAAGGCTATGGAGCTTAGCCAGAAGTTGAGCCAGCGTCTTGAACCCGATCCCGGAGCTTATGCCAAGCTGATTGAAGCGGAAGTCCAGATGAAGAAAAAGGATTACCGGGGCGCGGTTCGAACCTTTCAAGATGCGCAGAAGATCGCCGATACCTGGCTCGGACGCCTCGGGCTGGGACGCGCGTATTTGGAAGCGGGCGCATTTCCCGACGCCGACACCGAACTCGATGCTTGCGTGAAGCGGCGCGGTGAGGCGGCGTCGGTGTTTCTGGATGACGAACCGAGCTGGCGTTATTTTGCGCCGGTCGATTATTACCTCGGCCGTACCCGCCAAGGGTTGCAGAGTCCAGGCGCGGCGGAAGCCTACCAAAATTACCTCAAGGTTCGCGAGAAGAGCGTGAACGATCCTCTAGCCGCCGACGCGAAAAAGCGCCTCCGGTCGCTCGAAACGAGCGGAAGCGCAGCTCGCTAGAGTATTCGTTCGCTGGGCCCTCGTTCGCTAAACTCTTCGCCACGCCCTCACTACCAGACGTCGACCACTCCGATATACCGGTTGATAACCGGCTGCCCGTTCGCCCAATATGGCGAGGAGTACAGGAAGCCGTAATCCTCGCTGAAATCGAGCGCGATGTAGTATCGGCCCGGCGTGTTGGGCACGTTGATGTTGACGCTGGCGCTACCGGAAGCGAACGATCCACCGTTGTACGCGTAGGTTTGTGGAGCCGGGTCCGTGTTCAATCCAATCTCGAGCTGATCGATGCATCCCGGACAACCGGTGTCGTCGATCACGTAGTTGAATGCCAGGGTTACTGGATTCGGGTTGGTCCCGCCGGCTTCGATGTCAAGCACGTTGTTGGCAACCGCGAACGCATTCGGATTGCTCGACGACAGCGTCAAGTTTGAGATCGTGGTGGCCCCGCCAAGGAACGTTGAGTTGGACAGTGTATCCACCGACTCGAACACGATCGGAGCCGGGCTGGTTGGGAATGCGGGAATTGGTGAGCAGCTTTGGGTTGTGCCGTCGATCGCGATATCGTACCGGCCCGGCTGTGACGCGGCGGTAAGCGAATTCGGCACATTCTGGAAAGTGCCGCAAAGCTGCGGAGCTGTGCCGGTAAATCCGAACAGTGCATTTCCGCTGAAACCGGCATCCGCAGCGTAACTTCCGGGAAGGTAGCTGAAGCTCTGCCCGAGTGTCACGACTCCCTGCTGAAAGCCGCTCGGCGGCAGGTTCCCTACCCCGCCGGAGTCAACGTTGACGGTGCCATTATCCTGCGTGTCCTGCGCTACGACTTGTAAGGGCAGGTTGAACGTGGACGTTCCCGCAGTGAACTGAAGCTGGTAAGAACCGCTCGAAATCGCTCCGCTCAAGCAGCCCGTCAACATGTTGGCACCAGCTGGAAGAGTGTACGAATAAGGAACATCGGTTTGCACGCCCGCCGATGTCATCAGGGTCAGAGAGGTTGCCGAATTGACCGAAGCCACGATGTAGAGGACGTTGTTGATCGTGATCGCATAGGGCGCGGGAGATAATGGGAACTGGTCGTTTTGGCCTCCCTGATTGCTGACCCATGTGACATTCGCGCCGTTGGTACTGACCATGCCGGCAACCGTGACATTGCCCGCGCCGAGGAAGGTCATCTCCCCGAACAAAGCTCCGGGCGCGATCACGGTCCACGATCCAGCGGTGCTATAACCCAAATAATAGATTGGGGTGGTTGGATAGGGCATGTAGCAATTGGCGTTACCGGCATAGCCTGTTGCCAAACCGACCGTGAGCGACAGCGTTCCATTCGCAGTCAGCGAATTTGCATCCGTCACCGTGACCGGTATCGACCACAGCCCCGCCTGTGCGGGGTTTCCGGAGATGCTGCCCGATGGGCTTAAAGTCATGCCCGCGGGCAAAACACCACCAGATCCAAGCGACCACGTATAAGGCTGGGTTCCAGAGGTTGCCGACAAAGTCACCGGCGTGTACGACGAGTTGTACTGGCCGTTCGGCAGGGAGGTTGTGCCGATCACCGGACCGGCGGCAATCACGCTGATGGAGTAGGTTTGCGATGCGGTTGCGCCGAGTGAGTCGCTAACACTTACGATGAATGAGAACGTCCCTGCGGCGGTTGGCGCGCCGGTGATGGTTCCCGTCGCCATGTTGAGAGACAAGCCGGGTGGCAATGATGAACTCGGCGCAGCAACCCACGTCCAATTGCTGTATGGTGGCACGCCATTGCTGGCCACCAATTGCTGTTGCGGATAAGCCACATTCTGATTCCCTGCAGGCAAGGAAGCGGCATTCAGTGCAAGCGGCGCATTTACCGCCAGGGTAAGCAACTTGGAGGCGGTGACACCGAGAGCATCCGTGACAGTCGCGGTGAACGGGAACGAGCCAGGCGCAGTCGGAACCCCTATGAAGCTGCCGGGTGAAGCGAGGACCACGCCGTCAACATTTTGCGTGGGGAAGGAAAGCGTTCCAGTTCCTCCGCTGGCAGCGACATTCGTCGAATAGGCGCGCCCCTGTTCGCCAATCGGCAGCGAAGCCGTGGTGATCACCGGCGGAGGATTCACCGTGATCGAAAGCGGCTGCGTGGCCGATACCCCATTGGCGTCGGTGATCTTTACTGTAAAAGCAGATGTTGCCCCAGTGGGCGCGAGCGTGCCGCTGATGGTTGATCCGTTCAACGACAAGCCGGAGGGCAGCGATCCAGCGGAAATGCTAAAGGCGCTGAGCGGCGCCGTACCTCCGGTTGCCGATAGTGGCTCAGAATATGCCGATCCCTGATCACCTGGACTCAAGCTCGTCGTAGTGATCGTAGGTGCTGGATTCACGATAATAGTCAACGGCTGCTGGGCAATATCGCCAACCGCGTCTTTAACCTGCACGGTAAAAGACGATGTTGCGGGAGTGCCGGTTGGCGTGCCAGCGATTACCCCAGTGGTCAGAGAAGTGCCCGTCGGGAGCGCGCCGCTGACGATCGACCACGTGTAGGCGCCAGAGCCGCCCGTGGCTTGCAACGTCTGCGCTGGATACGCTCCAGTGAGCGTGCCTTGCGGCAAAGTCTTGGTCAGAATGGTCAGTGTCGCGGGCGGACTTGTGGTTCCAGTATTCGCGCCTTGGGATACGACGGCCGGCGTGACTGCGGTGATTGGGTTGTAATCGAGCAGAGCCTGCGCAGGATTATTGGTCGTCGGATCATAGACGCGCACGGTCACGTATTGCGTCTCGCCTGGCATGAGCGCCAGACCCGGTAACGTGGGGTTGTTGGCTGCCGGTTGGAAAAGCTGGGACAGAGTAGTGAACGACGGACTGATAATATTCGCCACCGGAACCAGGTGCGATTGCGTGATCAAAGTGCAACCTGAGGCCGGCGTGACCAGGGGCGTCGCGTAGGTCCCGTAAACGATCAACTGAAGCGCTATGCCCGCGGGCGGACTCTGACCAACTAAATTCACCGAGTATGCGCTGGATGTATTTCCGGTGTTCGTAATCGCCCAGGTGCCGTCCGTGATGGTGCCGTCCGAAATATCCGAGTTAGCGATGTTCGGATTCGCAATATTCGGATTGGCGATGTTCGGATTGGCGATGTTTGGATTCGCAATGTTCGGATTGGCGATATTTGGATTCGCGATATTCGGGTTTGCGATATTCGGATTGGCGATGTTCGGATTCGCAATATTCGGGTTCGCGATGTTGGGATTGGCAATATTCGGAGTTGCGATCGTAGGAGTGTAGATCTCAGAGCTTCCGATGTTTTTGTCCTGATTGGCGGGATTGTACGGGTCGCCATTGATGGTCAGTGATGCAGTCTCTCCGCCGGACTCAACCGTGCCGCCCAAGGCGGTCAATTGCGCAGCGTTCACCGTCACCGTAGCATTCGCCACGGTAGAAGTGATAAAGATGGCTCGAGATGTGCTCGACAGCGCTGGCACCGCAACCTGAATTTGAGTCAATGGAAACGGTTGGCCCGCAACCGCGAATTGAAGAAAAGATGCCGCACCTCCGGTTGGCTGGGCTGCGACAGTGAGCTCATAGTATTGCGTTTGCGATGTCGTGTTTGCGATGACAATCGCGAACTGCCGCTGGATTAGTTGGCCGTTCGAGCCTGTTCCCAGTTGCTTTGAATTCCCCGGCGAACTGAGCACGAGGCCCGGCGAAAGCTGCGCGGTGTAGATGTTCTGGTTCCGGTCGCCGGTGTCGGGGGTCGATGTTGAGCAAGCCGGGCGAGTCTGCGTCGGATCGAAGATGCTGGTGGTTCCAGGGTATGTAGGGGGAGTGTAGTTTGCCCAATCCCCGTCCGCCGGTGGAACCACATCGCGATTATCGGCCCACACCACGTGGGTGAAATCGGGATCGGTCGCCAGATTGTTGAAGCGCCAAGTGCCGTTCTCAAGCGGAATGAACGTCGGTCCCGCCACGTCGATGTAATCCCCAAAAAATGGCAGCGTTCCGCTCTCGAACATAGGCAGATTGGGCGGATCCACTTGCAGTTGCTGGATCGGCGAACTCGATGAAATTGGAGGAACCGAGCCATACGAGTAATCCGATACCTGTACGGAGGGAAAGAAGGATGGTGGATTGCCAGGCAGCGCCTGCGCCGCGCGGACGTCGAGCGTCTGCCTGCGCGCATCCGTTGGGAAGGGAGCCACAGGATCCTGGATATATGTCCCGAATGAAGGAAAATTCGGCGCTCCGCCGTCATTTTCTTCCTGCTCTGAAAATTGCCCGGCGACGCCGAGCGCGGTGTAAATTGCGACTTCATCGTCGTAGCGGAGATCGTACCAGGCGACCGTCAACTTCCCCGCCGTAAACGCCATCCCCGGCATGATCTGATGTCCACGGCCCAGGTATGAATCCACCGCCAATTGAGCGCTCCACGCCAGTGGAATATTGTTCGGATTCGAGGTCGGCGTTCCCGTCTGCACCACAATGCGTGCGTCGCCCCCGTTGGCCAGGAGCGTGGCGGGGTTACCCACATCGCGCTGCGCCCAGGCGACATAGACGTGGCTGGCGTCGTCCACTGAAATAGTCGGATAGTCGTTTGTGCGGAAAGAAGACGGAGTGTCGCCTTGATCGAATGCGTTGATATCCGCGACTAGCGCCGGCTTGGTGAACGTGGCTCCGCCATTGAAGGAGGCCGCGTACATAATGGCATCGGCTTGCGTTGGGTTTGTAGACGCAAAGACGCGCCACGCGACATAAAGCGCGCCGGTGTTGGGATCAATGGCGAGCGACGCCCCCTGATTCGTCTTGGCGGTACCGCTGATTTGCAGTGGACGGGTCCAGGTTAGACCGCAGTCAATCGACTCGGAAAACATGATCGACGCAACGTCGTTAGTCTCAGCGCCGGTAAATTGAGTCCATGCCGCATACACGGTCCCAGCCCGGAAGATCTGGGTATTTTGCAGTGGCAGAGCCGGGATGATGCACCATCCGGACCATGACCGTGGAATATCGACGGCAATCGAAGGCTTGTCTTCGAATAGATTCGATGTCCCGGTATCTACTGTTGTGGTCCATAGATACCGAATCGGTGAACTGCCCTCCAAATCATTGTCATCCGTGTACGTGGCTACGAATACTTTATTAGAGCCGCCCGCCTGACGATTAAATGCCAGACCGCTGTAATAAAACATGCCGTTCGTGCCCGCTCGCACCGTCGGGTCTGCTCCAGCCCCCAGACCATGGATAGGGGAGAGCAGCCCTTGCCACGACGTATCCTGGGGGTATCCAGGGACCAGAACGCTCGTCCAAGTCTGACCTCCGTCGAGTGAGGTGAACCACCCCAGCCAAGCATCGCCAGTCGGCGCCACCTCACCGGAAACGAAGGGAAGATCCACCGAGCGATAGTCGTTGTCGCCGGCAACGATGTGCAGGGGATTGCGCGATGAGATGGCCATCGAAGGCTCGTTCTGGCGCTGGAGGAAGGGGTCGCCACCGGGCCACTGGGTTCCCGTCACCATATTGACGTTGGTGCCTACTTGCTGCGCGTGTAGCGAGCCAATGGCCAACAGAGACAATGCCAGCAGAGACGATCCGAACCGGGAGCCCCAACGTGATAGCGCAACCAACCGCATGATTCCTAATCTCATAGTTTCCCTTTTTTGTTTTCTTGGTGGCGAAGTTATCCAGGCAAACCAATTAAGATAAAATCGCACTACCGAGCCTCGCGGCAGACAAGCCCTTCCCAAATTCCAATCTATGCAAGACCAATGGCCCGAAACTGCGCGGGAATGTTCTGGCTTCGGTCTCGACGTCCGCTGGGATAAGCGGGAAGGCCGAAGTCCTGAGAAAAGGATTCTTCCAACCCTGATCGGTCCGCAATAATGACCCTGCCCCCCGGCAAGGCTCAACCTAGTTCACGGAGTTTGCGACCTAAAGGCGCTCCTGTCAAGGGAAAAAACGTGATGGGTGGCCATGCTGCAACGCGGTGCCTCAGTGGAACACAGGCGGAGAACATCGAAGATGCTCGGTTTGCCGGGCAGGTGCTAAGAGGTTGCACTCCAGTTGCGGCGCTCGATTAAGGTCGGCGGTTCGTAGGTGCCTCCTAATACCAGGCGATGCTGTTCTCGGCGGGCGGACCACAATAAGATCGGACCGAGCGATGCTGCACTAAAGCGAGCGACGATGGGAAATTCCTTCTCAACTTCGCGGCGTAGCTTGTGAATACGCTCGCTTACGGTGCGATTGACTTTCTTGAATTCTCGTTCCATTGCCCAAAGCGCAGCGTTGTACGCGCTGCTCAGCGTTTTCACTTCTCGCGCGAAGCGCTCGCGAACCCGGGGATCGGGATAATCTTTATAGCGCTGATACAGAGTTCGATCTTTGCCTCCGGTTCATTCAGCCGCACCGAAACCAGATCGATGCCAGAAACCGAACGCTTGCAAACCATGTGCCGCAAGTCGAGCTTTCCGCCCACTCGTTTCACCCCACAGGAAATATTTCGGTTGACACTGCCCAGCGGCGTTTTATAATCATTCTTATCCGATAATCATGCGCCTGTCCCATGACCAGTTCCGCGAACTGGCCGCGAAGCACGGTTTGGCGGTCACGCACCAGCGGCAGGTGGTCTATGAGGCGGTCATCGCTTCTCATGGACACTATTCTCCAGAGGACATTTACGCCGCGGTGCGGCGCCGCGTTCCATCCATTTCGCTGGCCACGGTCTACAACAATCTGCGGCTTTTCATCGAGTGCGGGTTGTTGCGGGAGGTCACTCCTCATGCGCCCACGTTACGCGTGGACGGCAATCTCAAACCTCACCATCATCTTGTCTGCTCGCGCTGCAAAACGGTGCAGGACATTGAAGGTGAGTTCATCGATTTCAAACGGCTATCCCGGCATCTGCCGGATGGCTTTGATCTTACGCAGCCGCTGGTCGAGGTCTTTGGCCTGTGCCGCCGCTGCAGCGCCAAAACATAGATTCCAAGCACGTAATCATTCAAGATTGGAAGGACGAACACATTATGGAAAATACACTCGCATCTTCATCGGGGAGCGTTTCCCCTGAGACTAAGGATAAACACACCACACCCGAAGGAAAGTGCCCGGTAGCCCATGGCGCTCGCAAATCCCACACGAATGTCGATTGGTGGCCGAATCAGGTGAACGTGAATGTGCTGCACCAACATTCGCCAAAATCCGATCCGATGGGCAAGGAGTTCAATTACGCGGAAGAGTTCAAGACGCTCGACCTGAATGCCGTGATCAAGGACCTTAATACCTTGATGACGGATTCACAAGAGTGGTGGCCGGCTGACTTTGGGCACTACGGGCCGCTGTTCATTCGTATGGCATGGCACAGCGCCGGCACGTACCGCATCGGCGACGGCCGCGGCGGCGCGGGAGCGGGCCAGCAGCGGTTTGCGCCGCTCAATAGCTGGCCCGATAACGTGAATCTCGACAAGGCGCGCCGGTTGCTGTGGCCGATCAAACAGAAGTATGGACGAAAAATCTCCTGGGCTGACCTCATGATTCTCGCGGGCAACGTCGCACTCGAGTCGATGGGATTTAAGACGTTCGGCTTTGGCGGGGGACGCGCAGATGTGTGGGAGCCTGAAGAGTTGAACTGGGGACCTGAGGGCACGTGGCTGGCCGATGAGCGCTACTCCGGAGATCGTGACCTCCAGAATCCTCTCGGCGCAGTGCAGATGGGCCTGATTTACGTGAATCCGGAAGGGCCGAATGGAAAGCCTGATGCCATTGCCGCGGCGCGGGATATCCGCGAAACGTTCGGCCGCATGGCGATGAACGACGAAGAAACCGTCGCGCTCATTGCCGGCGGTCACACGTTCGGCAAAACGCACGGCGCTGGCGTTCCCGCTGATTATGTGGGCAACGAACCAGAAGGCGCCAACATCGAGGATCAAGGCTTCGGGTGGAAGAATAAACTCGGCAAAGGTCATAGTGGTGACACGATCGGCAGCGGCTTGGAGGTCATTTGGACCACGACGCCGACGAAGTGGAGCAACAACTTCTTCACCAATCTGTTCAGCTACGACTGGGAACTGACGAAGAGCCCGGCGGGTGCGCATCAGTGGACGCCGAAAAATGGCGGAGGCAAAGGCACGGTGCCGGACGCGCACGATCCTTCAAAGCGCCACGCGCCCTCCATGTTGACCACCGACCTCGCGCTGCGGTTCGATCCTGCGTACGAAAAAATCTCACGGCGCTTCTACGAGCATCCGGATCAGTTTGCGGACGCGTTCGCGCGGGCGTGGTTCAAGCTGACGCACCGCGACATGGGGCCGATCGTACGGTATCTTGGGCCGCTCGTTCCTAAGGAGACGCTGGTTTGGCAAGATCCTGTTCCCGCTTTGGATCACAAGTTGATCGATGAGCAGGACGCGGCTGCGCTGAAGGCCAAGATCCTCGCGTCCGGACTGTCGATCTCCCAACTGGTCACGACTGCCTGGGCATCGGCTGCGTCGTTCCGCGGCTCCGACAAGCGCGGTGGGGCGAACGGGGCGCGCATTCGTCTCGCGCCACAAAAGGATTGGGAAGTGAACCAGCCGGCGGAACTGGCGAAGGTTCTGCAAAAGCTGGAGACGATTCAACGGGAGTTCAACAGCTCGCAGTCGAATGGAAACAGAGGGAAGAAAGTTTCGCTGGCCGATCTGATCGTTCTGGGCGGCTGCGCGGCCGTCAAGGAAGCTGCGAAGCGGGCCGGGCACGACGTGAAGATTCCATTCACGCCGGGGCGCACGGATGCTTCGCAGGAGCAGACCGACGTGCACTCATTCGCTGTAATGGAGCCGGTCGCGGATGGGTTCCGCAACTATCTCCGCAGCGGACAGGTTTTGTCGGCTGAGGAGTTTCTGCTCGATCGGGCGCAGTTGCTGACGCTGACTGCACCGGAGATGACGGTTCTCATCGGCGGCTTGCGCGCACTGAAGGCGAACTTCGGACAGACCAAACATGGCGTCCTCACCAACCAGCCCGAGACATTGACGAATGATTTCTTCGTCAACCTGCTCGACATGAGTACGAAATGGGAGCCCGCGTCCACGGTCGAAGGCGTTTCCGAAGGCGTGTATGAAGGACGGGATCGGAAGACGGGCAAGACCAAGTGGACGGCTACGCGCGCCGATCTTGTGTTCGGTTCGAACTCGCAACTGCGGGCAATCGCGGAAGTCTATGCAAGTAACGACTCGAAAGAGGCGTTTGTGAAGGACTTCGCGGCTGCGTGGAACAAGGTGATGAACCTTGATCGCTACGACCTTGCCTAAGGCGGGCGAGCTTTCTACTGGCTTGGGGGCGCATCGCGCGCCCCTGCCAGATGACGCAGACCGATTCACGCGGCAGCATCGCATTCAGCGAGAGGCTGAACCCTCAGCCTTTTCTTGTAATTCCGCCCAGCGCGCGTAGAGCGTGTCCAGATTTCTTTGCGCCGCTTCCATTTCCGTGTGAGCGGCAAGGAGCCTGGGTCCATCGCTGGCGATCGTGGGGTCTTCGAGAGCGGCGCGTTTGCTTTGCAGGCTCTGCTCGGCGTCCGCAATACGCTGCTCTATGCTGACATACTCGCGCGCTTCCAAGTAGGAGAGCTTCTTTCTCGCTTGTGCCGGTGCAGCATTGGAACCGGGAATGAGACGCGACGAAAGTTCGGCCTGGTTTCGGCCACGCTTGCGTTCCGCCTGCCAAATTTCCCATTGGCCGTAGTCCGCAAAACTCTCCGCGCCGCCTTGACCATCGAGGCCGACGACGATCGTGGACACGCGATCCAATAGATAGCGGTCATGCGTGACCAGGACAAGAGATCCGCGAAATTCCAGCAGACTTTCTTCGAGGATTTCGAGCGTGGGGATGTCGAGGTCGTTGGTGGGCTCATCCAGCAGAAGAATGTCAGCGGGCTGAAGCATGAGTTGAGCAATCAGCACGCGAGCGCGTTCGCCTCCGGAAAGCCGTTCGACGGGTTGATCGAGTTGTTCGCCGAGGAAGAGGAATTTGGCCGCCCACGATGCGACGTGAACGACGCGATCCTGATAGACAACCGAGTCTCCTTCCGGAGCGAGCGCGCGGCGCAGGGTTAGGTTGAGATCGAGGCTGCGGCTTTGGTCGAAATAGACAGTGCGCAACCAGTCAGCGCGCCGAATTTCGCCGCGCGTGGGCGCGACTTCGCCTCGCAGCATGCGTAAGAGGGTCGTCTTGCCGCTGCCATTGGGCCCGACAACGCCGACCCGCATTCCTGCGGTGATGACAAAGTTCAACCCTCCGAACAATTGACGATCCCCAATATCGCAGGTGACATCCTGCAGTTCGATCAGGCGTTTCGTCTTTCGGTCCGTTGCGGCAAAATCAATTTGCGCGCTGGCGGTGCGGGTTCTGGCATTCAAGCCGGCAAGTTCGCTGATCAACTCTCCGGCTTTGCCGATGCGGGCTTTGGATTTTCGCGTACGCGCTTTCGCTCCTCGCCGAAGCCATTCGATCTCGGAGTGGACCAGGTTTTCCAGAGCTTCCTGCCGCTTCGATTGCGCGTGGAGGAATTCTTCTTTCTTTTCCAGGAACTCAGTGTAGGTTCCATGCACGCGTAGCAATCCCTGAGGATATACGCGGCTTAGTTCCGCCATGTCGGTGGCAACATTTTCGAGAAAATAACGGTCGTGGCTTACGATCACGCAGGCAAACGCAGCCTGCCGCAGCAGATCTTCGAGCCACTCAATTCCGGCGAGGTCGAGATGATTGGTGGGTTCATCGAGCAGCAAGACATCGGGCGACTGAACCAGCGCCTCCACGATGGCCAGGCGTTTCTGCCAGCCTCCGGATAGTGACGCGGCCTCTGCTTCGAGATCCTCAAAACCTGCCCGGCCTAGCGTCTCTGCAAAGAGGGAGCCATGTTCGGCGTCTGCTGTCACCGAGCGTTGCATCGCTTTCTCGACGACGGTGCGGACGCTTTCTCCGTCGGCGAACCTTGATTCCTGTTCCACGTAACTGAGCTGCAGGCGCTTGCGTACGGCCAGGTCGCCGCTGTCCGGCTTTTCCGTTCCGGCCAGAATCCGCATCAGCGTGGATTTTCCAGAGCCGTTCGGACCGATCAGGCCAATCCGGTCGCCCTCTGAAACCGTGAAAGAGACTTCCTCGAAAAGCGGGTTCGCTCCGAATGCTTTTGAAATGTTTTGCGCGTTAATGATCGGCGGCAACGGCTATGCTCCCCCAGGCTTTGAGATTATCAAGGAAAGCAGCCGTTGCGCCGAGACACGCGTGGTTGACGTCCCGCGGCGCCAACGATCTACACAAAGACTTCGCCAGGCAGCGCGGTCAACGTCCGTGAGGCGAGAGTGTTCTGCACGATCCGTTTGGGTTGCTCCACACCGTTCGCGTCGATCTGTTTGCGCTCGATCCGCAACTTCAGCGTGCGTTCGATGTTTCGCAGCTCGATCACTTCCGCACCTGCAACCAGCGTTGTGGCGCGGCCTTGCGCCCCGGCTCGCCCAGTGCGGCCGACGCGGTGAATGAAATCCTCGGCGATCTTCGGCACATCGTAATTGATGACGTGAGCTACATCATCCACATGAAGGCCGCGCGCGGCGATATCGGTCGCAACCAGCACCTGAACATTCCCTTCCTGAAAGCCTTTCAAAGCTTTGTTGCGCTGTGTTTGCGAACGGTCACCGTGAATCATCGTGGCATTAAAGCCATCCCGCGCCAGCGATTTGGCAATTCGTTCCGCGCCTCGTTTGGTGCGGGCGAAGATCAGGGTCTGACCGGATTCGTCGTAGAGCAACTGCCGCAGGACGTCCATTTTCTCTGCAGGCCGCATTTCATATGCGGTAAGTTGTACGCTCTCCGCCGGCTTGAGTACCGATCCCAACTCTACTCGGACCGGTTCGCACATGTATTCGTGCACCAGGTGGGCGACAGATTGTTCCATCGTCGCCGAAAAACACAACGTCTGCCTGCGCGTCGGAAGCACAGCCATAATGCGCCGGATGGAGGGCAGAAATCCCATATCCAGCATGCGGTCGGCCTCATCGAGAACCAGCAGTTTAATGCCGCGTAGGTCTGCGAGGTTGCGATCCATGAAGTCCTGCAGACGGCCCGGAGTTGCGATGATCGGCCCGCGGCCACTACGGAGACTTTGTATCTGGGAATTTTCCGATACGCCGCCAATGACCAGCGCGGCTTTCTGCATGGCGCCGCGTAATTGCTCATACTGCTCGTGGACCTGGATGGCCAGTTCGCGCGTGGGCAGCAAAATCAGGGCAATCGCCTGGCGAGACGGCTCGCGCTCTAGCATCTCGATCAACGGAATCAGGAAAGCGAGCGTCTTGCCCGTGCCGGTCTGTGATGTCCCGATTACATCTTTGCCTCCAAGAGCCGGAGGGAGGGCGCGTTCCTGGATCGGGGTTAAGGTTGTAAAGTTAGCTGCCGCCAGCTTCTTCTGCAACGCAGAAGATAGGCTCAGTTCTGAAAATGTGCTCATTCGATTTTTGTTTTCTGAAGAGGCCTTGTCGTCACACACTCGGACAGGTGTCGAAGTGCCTGGGCCACTCACATTCTGTTTGAATTTGGCGCTGAGTAAAACGGCGGGCAGGAAAAGCGGAGATAAAGCTGGTTCGATCTTGGAACCACCGCGAGAACAAGCAAACCGAGTAAAAGCGTCAAGAACATTATAGCAGAAGCGCGTTTGCGCCTTCGCACAACACGCATCCCGCAGTTACCAAAGTGTTCTCATTTCTGGCTGGTCTGCGTCGCGACCACGGATTGCCAGCCTCCGCCGAGGGCCTTATAAAGCTGCACCAGGCTCTGGTATTCGCTGCCTCGGGCTTGCGCGAGCGTAAGTTCGGCGGTAAACAGCGACCGCTGGCCGTCGAGAACTTCGAGGTAGGTGGTGATGCCGCCGCGATAACGGACGAGAGACGTGTCGACTGTGTCTTGCAGATCCTTGACGGTGGTCTCCTGCGCGACACGGACTTCATGAAGTTTCTGATAGCCGATGAGAGCATCGGAAACATCACGGAAGGCCAACTGGATAGCCTGTTTGTAGGCTATCAGCTCCTGGCGCTGCTGCGATTCGGCCAGCCGCAAATTTCCGCGCAAAGCGCCGCCGGTAAAGATGGGTTGACTGACTTGCGCACCGTACGACCAGATCGAAGTCTGTGAACTCATCAGGCCGGTGAAGAGAGTGCTGCGACCGAAGGCTCCGCCGCCCGAGCCGGTAAGGGAAATCTGCGGAAAGAATGCAGCTCGCGCTACGCCGATCTCGGCGTTCGCCGCGATCAGTTCGTCCTCGGCCTGGCGAATATCGGGCCGGCGTTCGAGCAATGTCGAGGGTATGCCCGGCGGCACTTCTGGAGGCAGCGGCTGCTCGACCAACGGGAGCCCACGCCGCACGCCTTCGGGATAATGGCCGAGGAGAATGCCGATCGCGTCTTCTACCTGGCCGATCTGCCTTTCAAGGTCGGGAATCTGCGCGTTGGCGGTATCGAGCACCTGCTGCGCTTGCAACACATCCAGTTTGGTGGCAACGCCGTGGTCGAGGCGCAACCGTGTGAGCTTTACGGAGTCTATCTGCGTCTTCACCGTGTCGCGTGTAATTTGCAGTTCGAGATCGAGCTGGAGCAGCGTAAAGTAATCGCTCGCCACATCGCTGACGAGGGTGAGGATTACCGTATTGCGCGCGTCTTCTGTAGCCAGCAGTTCCGCGCGCGCAGCCTGGGTCGCGCGCCGCAGGCGGCCGAAGAGATCCAACTGAAACGCTGCGTCGGCGGTTAATGTCAGGATGTTGTACTTGGACTGGGTGCTTGGATCTTTTCCGCCGGCGAAATTGCCGTTCGCCTGCACTTGCGGAAACAGACTGGAGCGCGTGATGGTGACCTGCGCACGCGCCGCGCTGATGCGTTCCGCGGCCAGTTGCAGGTCGTAGTTTTCTTTTAAGGCTGTGCGGATCAATTCCTGCAGTTGCGGATCCTGGAAAACTTGCCACCAGGGAAGATCTGCGAAGGACGCCGCTTGGGCCTGCGCCTGCTGGTCCTGGCTCAGGTCGCGGTAGATGCCGGGAGTTTGAACGGCTGGCCGATGGTAATTCGGACCGACCATGCACGCGGTCATCGCGATCGAAGCCAATGCCGAGACCAAGGTCGAAGACATCCTCATCTTTGACACTGACACGATGTTCTTGATGTCTGGTTGCCATCGCTCGTTCCCGCCGTTAGGATGCCGGGCCATATCAGTCTCCCTCCGCTGGCGCAGGGGTTCCCGGTAAAGCGATGGAGGCGGACTCCTTGCCTGCGCCTGACCATCTCTCGACTAAGTAGAAGATGGCGGGTACGAAGAAAATTCCGATGAGGCTGGCGGCTAGCATCCCTCCGATGACCGTCGTGCCCATGATTTGGCGTGCGACGGAACCGGCGCCGCTCGCCGTCCATAGTGGCACGCAGCCGAGAATGAAGGCGAAGGAAGTCATCAGGATCGGCCGCAGACGAAGCCTGGCTCCTTCGAGCGCGGAATCGGCTAGGGGTTTCCCCTTCTCGTACTCGTCCTTGGCAAACTCGACAATCAAAATCGCATTCTTCGCCGCTAATCCGATAAGCATGACCAGCCCGATTTGTGAGTAGACGTCGGTCTCGATCTGAACCAGATATGGCGGCAGGAAAACGTTGAGCAGCACACGGCGGAGCCAAAGAACTCCAAATGCGCCAAAGATCGCGACAGGAGTGCTGAGTAGCACGCTAAACGGCAGTGACCAACTTTCGTACAGCGCCGCTAGAATAAGAAAGACGAAGAGCAGAGAAAGTCCAAAAATCACCGCCGGAGGCACTCCCTCACGCGCCTTCTGCTCCTGATATGAAATGCCGGAGTAGTCGAAGCCCATCTCGCGCGGCATGGTCTGCCTGAAAACGTCTTCGAGGGCGGCCGTGGCCTGGTCCGCGCTATAGCCCGGCGCGGCGCTGCCGTTGACTTGCGCCGAGCGATACTCGTTGAAGCGCAAAGTAAACTCCGGGCCGAGTCGCGGCTTTATCGATGTAAGGGTTGAGAGCGGAACATTCTCTCCCTTGCTGTTCCGGACATAGAATTGGCCAACATTTTCCGCTCGCGCACGGTCCGCGCTCTCCGCTTCGATGTAGACCTGCCATTGGCGGCCGAAGCGATTGAAGTAGTTGATGAAATATCCGCCCATGAACGCCTGCACGGTGCGATAAACATCGTTGAGAGCTACTCCTTGTTTCAGCACTTTGTCGCGATTCACTTCGACAAATTCCTGCGGCACGCTGGCCAGGAAAGTAGTGCTGAGGCTGGCGATTTCCGGCCGCTTTCGGGCAGCATCAAGAAAAGTACTGAGGTTCCTGGCCAGGAACTGAATGTCGCTGCCCGAACGGTCCTCAAGTATGAAGGTGAATCCACCCGCGGTGCCGACGCCTGGAATGGCGGGCGGAGAAAAACCGAAGGCAACTGCTGCCGGCAACTTGCTCAGCTCCCGGTTGAGATGGGCCTTGAGCGATTGAAATTGCTCCTCTCTTGTCTTGCGTTCGTCCCAGGGCTTGAAGTTCACAAAAAAAGTCGAGTTGTAACTGGTGCGAACAAAACTGAGCAGACTGAATCCGACGAAGCCAGTCACCTGCTGAACCCCGGGTGTGTTGAGCAGGATTTTCTCTACATCGGCAGATACCGCCGTCGTGCGTTCGAGCGATGCCCCATTCGGGAGCTGAACGTTGACGTAGGCGTAACCTTGATCTTCGTCGGGAAGGAAGCTCGATGGGATTCGACTGGCAAAAAAGAAACCCGCTACGCAAAAGAACGCGAGCAACACGAGCACAATGACCGTCTTTTTTACCAATACTGCGCTCCAGCGCACATAGCCCTCGGTGGCGCGCTCAAAGACGCGGTTAAACCAATCAAAAAATCTTCGCAAGAGCCCATGGCTCTCTTTCTTCGGCTTGAGCAACAGCGCCGCCAGCGCCGGGCTGAGGGTGAGCGCATTGAAGGCAGACAGCAGAACCGAAATCGCGATGGTGACCGCAAATTGCTGATAGAGCTTGCCGGTGATTCCGGGAATGAAAGCGGTAGGCACAAAAACAGCGGAGAGAACCAGGGCGATGCCAACGACCGGGCCGGAAAGTTCTTCCATCGCTCTCAACGCCGCGTCCTTCGGGGTCATGCCCTCCTCAATGTGGCGTTCCACACCCTCGACCACCACGATGGCGTCGTCCACGACCAGGCCGATCGCCAACACCAGACCGAAGAGAGAAAGCGTGTTTATCGAGAAACCGAACAAGGGGAAAAGCACGAACGTGCCGACCAGGGAAACCGGCACGGCGAGAAGTGGAATCAACGTGGCCCGCAAGCTCTGCAAGAAGATGTAAACCACAAGGATCACGAGCGCGAGAGCGATCAAGAGCGTTACGACGATTTCCTTTATGCCTTCCGTGACCGAGCGGGTCGTATCCAGCGCGGTGACGTAATCCAGGTCTTCCGGGAAGCGCTCTTTCATCTTGGCCATCAGCTTATTGACGGCGGCGGCGGCATCGACCGCGTTCGACCCCGGCAGTTGGTAGGTGGCAATGACGGCGCTGGGCTTTCCGTTATAGCGTCCAGCAACGCTATAGTCCTGCGAACCCAGCTCGATGCGAGCCACATCACGGACGCGGACGACGCCGCCGTCAGGAGTTTCGCGAACAACAATCTGCCCAAATTCCTCCGGCGAGATAAGCCGGCCTTGCGCAAGAACTGTATAAGTAAATTCCGTGCCTTTGGGCGCGGGCTCACCGCCCGCTTTGCCGGCCGGGTTCACGGTGTTCTGCGCCTGGATCGCGCTGACGATTTCGGGAACGGTCACGCCCAGTTTGGCCAACGTGTCAGGTTTCACCCACAATCGCATCGCGTATTGGCCAGAGCCGAATACCTGAACGTTGCCGATGCCTGGCGAACGCAGAATAGGGTCGACCAGGTTGATGTAGGCGTAGTTCGCCAGAAAGTTCGCGTCATAGGTTCCATGGGGCGAGTACACGGCAATCAAAGTGAGGGGAGCGGTTACGGACTTTCGAACAGTGACTCCGTAATTGGTCACGTCCACGGGCAGCTGAGAAGCCGCCAGGGTTTCGCGGCTTTGCGCGAGAATGTAATCGGTGTTGGGATCGGTTTTTGCGTCGAAGTCCACGATCAGGCTGGTCGAGTTGTTAGCGGTTGCATTCAGCGAATACATGTAGTTCATGTTGTCCACGCCGTTCATCTGCTGCTCGATGGGAGTGGCAACCGCTTGCTCCAGGGTTTGCGCGTCCGCCCCGATGTAGGTGGCAAGGATTTGAACTTCGGGAGGAGCGATACTGGGAAACTGTGCGACCGGCAAGGTCAGGATGGTCAGAGTGCCAACCAGCACGAGGACGATGGAAATTACGATCGCGACGATGGGGCGGTTGATGAAGAACTTGGACATGGAATCACCTCACCGCCGGTTCCGCAGCATAGGGCTTGGGATTGACGAGCATTCCGGGACGCACCTTCTGCACGCCCTCCGCGACCACCCGTTCACCCGGTTTCAACCCATCTGAAACCACCCACTCGCTGCCGACTCGATCGCCGACTGTGACCGTGCGAATGTTTACTTTGTTTTCCCCATCCACGATTGCTACTTGATATCCGCCCTGCAGCTCCGAAACCGCGCGCTGCGGCACAAGCAAAGCGCCCTGCTGAACCCGAATCACCGCGCGAACTTTGCCGTAGCCGCCGGGCCGCAGAATGTTTCCGGGATTCGCAAACAGTCCCGCTAACCGGATCGCCCCTGTGCTCTCGTTTACCTGGCGGTCCGCAAAGTAGAATGTACCCTCGTGCGGATAGGTTGAGCCGTCAGCCAGGATTAATTGCAGGTGCAGATTTTTATCCGCCTCTAACCGGGAACTTTCTGTTGGGTACCGCTTTCTCCACGCGAGCTACTGCGGTTCACTCACGGTGAAGTAGGCCTTGATGGGGTCCACCGTCGATACCGAGGTCACGGGCCCGCTGGCCAGATTAACCAGAGCGCCCACCTGCAACTGGGCCTGCCCAGCGATGCCGTCGATGGGCGCCACCAAGCGCGTGAAGTCGAGATTGATCTTTGCGGTTTCGACCGCAGCCTGGTCCGTTTTGATCAATGCCCTGGCGTTCTCTACCGTGGCCTTGGCGGCCAAATTGTTCTGGACGGAATTGTCGAGGTCCTGCTGGCTTGCGGCTTGTTGTTTGGCGAGCGGCGTGTATTTCTCGACGTCGAGCTGGGTTCTCACTTGAACGGCTTCGGCAGTCGCAAGCTGCGCTTCCGCCTGCGCTAGCTGCCCTTGCGCCTGGTCGAGGGCGGCTTGAAATGGCCGCGGGTCGATCTCGAAGAGCAACTGGCCCTTCTTTACCAACGCGCCTTCCTGGTAACCCTGCCTCAGCAGGTACCCCGTGACCTGCGCTCTGACGTCGGCGTTGACGAGGCCGTCGAGTGTGCCGATCCACTCGCCATAGATCGGAACATCCTTCTGCTCGACTTGCACCACTTGAACATCCAGCGGAGCGCCCTGGTTGGCTCCCGCGACGTGGCTTGGACGCACCGCTCCCACGATCAGGGCGATGACAAGCAATCCGAGCATTCCACCGATCCAGAATTTGTATTTGGAAAGCACGCTCATACTGTCCTCCAGCAGCGCCTTCAGCAACGCAGGTCAGCCATGCTACCGGAAAGGTACAGGCCGACGAACGCTTGCGGGTTGCTGAAACCGACCGCATTTAGCGGTTTCGACCACTAATTTTTGAAAGGCGAATACGACTTGATCCGTCAGGCTTCCAACTCGGCAACCACCCTAAACGGGAATGGCCGGTCGAGAAATCCCCATATCGTAAGATTTTCTCGTATCACTATTGAGGTATTGCCAGCGGGAAAAGATTCGTAAAAATAAAGACCGCCGTGAGCCGTCACCTCTTTTGAGGAGGCGTAACATACCGTTTGGTCAGAAAGCCGACACGTCCCTTGACCCGATAATAAGGAGAGCTGATGCGATTCATCGACCGCGAGGAAGTCACGCGGCGGCTTACCTACGATGTGTGCATTCCGATTGTGCGCCAGGCGATGATCGCGTTATCGAGGGGCGAAACCAGGCAACTGTTGCGGTCGATCATTCCGCTGGCGGATGGGCGGCTTTTCGGCATTATGCCCGGTGCCATGGGCGCTCGTGCCCCGTTTGGCGCGAAGTTGATCAGCGTCTTTCCCGAGAACTTCTCGCGTGGAATCCAGTCACATCAGGGCCTTGTCATCCTGTTCGATCCCGAAAACGGCGCGCCGGTTTGCGTGGTCCATGCCGGCGAGATCACAGCCATCCGCACAGCGGCGGCCAGTGCGGTCGCCACTGACGCGCTTGCGCGCAAGGACGCCCGCCGCCTGGCGCTGCTAGGCTATGGCGAACAGGCCGGGACTCATGCGCGGGCGATCCCCAAGGTGCGCTATCTCGAATCGATTGTGGTGTGGGGGCGGTCGCCCGAACGCGCCCGAAACTTCGCCCAGAGAATGGAAGCAGAACTCGGATTACCAGTCGCTGCGGTGGGAGACGTCCGAGAAGCCGTTGCCGAGGCGGACATAATCTGCACCGTCACTGCGGCAGCTGAGCCGATACTAAAGGGCGATTGGGTGCGGCCGGGCACTCATGTGAATGTGGTCGGCTCCGGCTACGCGGGGCCTGCGGAAGTGGATAACGATCTCGTCGTGCGCTCGCGGTTTATCGCCGACAGTCGCGAAGGCGTCCTGGAGCAAGGCGCGGAGTTTCTTCGAGCTAAGGCCGCCGGCTTGGTTGGCGATGAGCACATCGTCGCTGAGATCGGCCAGGTGTTGGCGGGAGAGATTGAAGGGCGCTGCTCGCCGGAGGAGATCACCGTTTACAAGTCCCTCGGTCATATTGTTCAGGATCTGGCGAGCGCTTGGGCGCTTTATTCGCAGGCGTAGAGTTAGTCCCATCAGCTCAGTTAGGCTGAGCTATCAGTCGGTCTTCGTCCCGTTAGCTGCGCTGGATTATCGACCACGAGTGTCAGAATCTTGACTCTTTGTCACCCTCCAAACGCTTTTCTGCCATCTGGGCCCTGCGCCGTTCCGCCAAGCCATTGTGGAACTGTTACATAGCTGCTCTTTAGCAATTGGTACGACGCCTGCTCTTACACTCGCTATCACCGCGAGGGAACTATATGAGCACATACGTTGCAGGCGCAATTGACTCGCGTGCCCCGGGCGCGCGGGAGATCGATCAACTCCTTCCCCACTATTTGCCTTTGTTTTACCGGACCGCCTTTCGTCACCTCGGGAATCAAGCGGACGCGGAAGATGCGGTGCAGGACGCGCTGCTTTCCGCCTGCAAGCACATTGGTCAATTCCGGGGCCAGGCTCGAATGTCGACGTGGCTGACGGCAATCGTGATTAATTCCGCTCGAATGCACATACGCCGGAAGGCGCGGCGGGCCCATGTGTCGCTGGAAGAGACGTTTGTAGGAAACGATGAAGAATATCCTTTGCACGAGCGGCTTCCAGACGTTCGCCCCACGCCCGAGGCAGAATATCGCGAGACCGAGTTGCGCCAGCATGCCGTGAGATTAATGCGTCACCTTTCTCCGCCACTCCGCAAGACATTTAAGCTGCGTGAATTAGACGGCCTAAACGTGCGGGAAACGGCCACCATCCTCGGCATTGCGGAAGGAACGGTAAAGGCCCAACTCACCCGGGCGCGAACAAAAATGAAAGCCCTCATGCGGAAAACATCCGCGGCACGCCGCCGTTATATTCAAGCTCAAAATCAAGGGGTGCCGCAGATTTTGAGCCAGATGGGGTAGGGTGTTTACTGTAGATTTTCCTCGCATTCTCCGTGGCTGAAAATGGCATCCAAATGTCGGATGAATGGAGGAATTCATGCGTTCTGCCGCTTCCTCGGCTTACCACTTACTATCTGCAACCGTTCTGGCCCTTGGGCTAATGGCTCCAGCAGCAACCGCTCAGGTGCCCGCACAGGAAGCGGCGCCCGCGGCTGCGAACCCCGCCGCTGCCCCAGGCCCAACTCCTCAACAGAGTGCCCCCTCCGCCGCTTCCGCTTCGGAATCGCCGGCCTCTGATCAGCCGGTTAACCAGGAGGCCGAGCCGCAACCCTCGGCGCAGCCGCCGAGCGCGGACGATCAGGGCAGCATGTTTGTTTTTAGGAAGCAGGTGCAAGAAGTCGTCCTGCACGCGACCGTGACCGACGAGCAGCGGCGCCTCGTGACCGGACTCGATAAGGCCGCATTTCGAGTGTTCGAGCGGGGAGTGCCGCAGACGGTCACGTCTTTCCGGCGCGAGGATGTTCCGGTGGAAATGGGGATTGTGATCGACAACTCCGGTTCCATGCGCGACAAGCGCGACCAAGTGAACGAGGCGGTACTGAACCTGATTCGCGCCAGCAATCCGCACGACGAGATCTTCGTGGTGAATTTCGGACAGGAGCCCTACCTCGATCAGGACTTCACTTCCGACGTACAGCTGCTGCAGACGGCATTGCACCAGGTTTCCGCTCGAGGGAGCACGGCCCTATATGACGCGATCATCGCCTCGGCGGTCCATCTGAAGAACAATTCTCGCCTGGAAAAGAAAGTTCTGCTCGTGATTACGGATGGCCAGGACAACATGAGCGAGGTGACTCTGCAGGAAGCGGCGCAACGGCTGGAACAGGTGAACGGTCCCACGGTGTATTCCATCGGGCTCCTGGGCAGTGGATTGGAGAGCCGGGGGCGTGAAGCGCTCCAGTATATGTCGGAACGGTCAGGAGGAGTGGCTTACTTCCCGGCCACGTTGAACGATGTGAACGACATCACCCGGACCGTTGCCCACGACATTCGCAGCCAGTACATGATCGCCTACCGGCCGCACAATCAGAATGCCAAACCGGGCTATGCGGATCTTAAGGTAGAGGCCACCGCGCCGGGATATGGCAAGCTGACGGTGCGAACTCGAACCGGATTCTACGCTCCAGACGCCGCTCACTAAACCCGCGCTAAAGCACGCTCAGACCGGCGTGGGCTCTGTTGGATTGGAGATCGGCGGCGGGACCTGAATCTGAATAATGTTGTTCTTGATGGCGTAAACCACCAGGTCGCGGATGGAATGCAGGCTGAGTTTCCGCATGATGTTGCTGCGATGGGTTTCCACCGTCTTTGTGCTCAAGTTTAAGAGTGAAGCCACTTCCTTCGAACTCTTGCCTTCGGCGAGGAGTTGAGTCACCTCGCGTTCCCTGACGGTCAGCGTGGGAAGATTAGGAACTTCGTTGCGCGACATGCCGTGGCCCTTATCCAGAAAGCCTGCCAGGACCAGATCGTTGACGCGCGGAGTGAAGAACATGCGCTTGCTCTGCAAGGCCTCGACCGCCGATACGAGATCGCGAGCCGCATCGGACTTCAGCACAAACCCGCGCGCGCCGGCATCGAGCGCCTCCCGGATCACCTGATCGGAATCGGTAATGGTAAGCACGATGACTTTGAAACGAGGATCGTGCTGCAGCAACTGGCGGGTGGTGTCCAAGCCATTCAGATTGGGCATGCCGATATCGACGATAATGACATCGGGCTTTAGCTGTTTTGCCATCTCAACCGCTTCGCGGCCATCGGATGCTTCGCCGCACACTTCCCAGCCTTCGTGCTTTTGGAGAAGCGCGACCAAACCTCGGCGCAATATCTCGTGATCGTCGGCTAAAAGAATACGCAGCTTCATGGCATCCTCCGCGAACTGAAACCTGATTTAAATGCTTACCGGCAAGTCCAATCATGTTGCGCTGCGAACCCTGATCATTGATTCACAGCTCGCAAAATACCGATCGATCTCAGGCGACAGAATCGCCTGTCTCTGGGAATTATCGGCAGTTTGCAGGAATTCTTACTCGCACACGAAATTTTCAGACCAACTCCATGGCGAGCGCACCTCGAACGTACCACGTCGAGGAGACGGCCCGTATACAGAGAATCCTGTATTCGAAATACGGTGACTGCGCCTAGCTGACGGCGCTGACAGGAAAGTAGGTTCTCTCGTGTAGCAATGCGTCCACAGCCTCTACGATGGAACCGACGTCCGATTTGGCGCAGGCCCCGCGGATTCCGGCCCTGCGCGCCTCCTCGGCGAGCTGCTTGGAGAGATGTATGGTAACCATCAGGATGGGAATTTCAGGAAAAATTAACCCAATCTGCCGGGCAACATCGAGTCCGTTGAGATCCGGCATTTGAAAGTCCAATAGAATCATGTCCGGCGGATTGGTTTTTACGCGTTGGATGACCTCGCCGCCGGTGCGAGCCTCGTCGCAAACATGCCAACTGCTCTGCTGCTCAAGAAGAGAGCGCAAGTAGTTACGGACCGCCGGATTATCATCTGCCACTAATATTCGAACCAAACGGTCCTCCATCTGAATTGAAATCCGCCCTTTTCTCACGATAGGATCGGCGCGTCAACCTCGCAATACGGTGAAGCCCGTAGCATCCCGAGGCGCAATGCGACGCTGGAGTTACCAGATCCCTTTGTCGCTTCCAGTCAGCTTCATTTCAAGCGCCGCTGCCGCGGCTAGTCCCGGAAGAAGGCTGAGACGCAGAGTGTTCTGTAGCTCTCCATTGCGCAGCAGCCTCTCCCACTCCGAAACATAGAAACCCGCCGCCTGGGGGAAAATTGGAATCCGCAGAAACCTTCGCCGGAAGCTTACGCGCTCACTTCCAAACTTGGCCGCATCGGTCACACGCCCGGGCAGCGGTAGGGCGCTGCCGCGGAACGATTTAACGTAATCGCTCACGATGACCAAATACGTCGCGAGACCGTCCCACAGGCCCGCGGAACTCGCCAAAGATTGAAGGTACGCATAGTCGATGACACCCAAATCGACAAGCCGGGCGTTATCTGCGATGTCACACAAGCGGATATAGAAATGCCGGTACATACGTTGCAAGGTGCTGATCACGATGCGATCTTCGGCAGCGGGAACGCGTAGAGTGTAAGAGCCGAAGTGTTGCAGGCTGGAGCGTGTAATGACCGAGTTGGTGATCGCCACCTGCTCGCCAGTCTGGCCCAGCCGGCCGATGTGAACTTCCACGAGTTCAGGAAGTCCCGGCACAACGAAATTCCATTTGTTGGCTAGCCTGTCACCCCAGCTTCGCTCGTCCGGACGGGCGCCGAAAGCATCGCCCATGACTCTCACAACGTCTGCACTGCTTGCATTCGAATAGAGATCGAGATCGCTCCCCAGGTCCGGCCAGTGGTCGAGAGCCTTAATGACGACGACGTCGCCGACTTTCTGCAAAGCTTCGCAGATGGGAGAAAGAAACGTCATCGCAGTGTCGATGCGCGTTTGCTCTTTCTCCAGAGCGTGCTCAACCCAATCCGCGCGATCGTTACCCTGGGCCAGCAACACCTGATGCAATCTGGGCAGCGCACGCATGACGACGTGATGCGAGCCGGCAAGGCCCCAAAGCTCGCCGAAATCCTGAGGTTGATATGAGGCAATGGCCTGGGCTACTTCCTCACTACAATTGTGCTGGCGAGGATCACCACTGGGAAGATTTGAAGTCTCCGCCCGTGTTTTATCGGGCTCCAAAAGGAGGCTGGAAAGCAGGGTCAGGGACCCGGACGAATTCTTGGCGCTGTTCATAAATTGTGTTGTACGTCCCCTACACCGCTCGTGCGGCCAGAGTCGGCACTTCTTCGATGTGAAAAACCGCCAGCGGGTTGTTGAGTAGCGCCTGGTTAGGCAGTTAGCGGCTGCCGGACTGCGATGCGTTGCCGGGTGTTTGACTGCCGCAGTTCGCTACGCTCCGGCGTTCGATTGCCGTTCCCTCTTCGTAGTCGTTCCAGGTTTCAATCAGCATGAACGGGAGCGGTTTGGAGCCATCGTAGTATTTCTGGTAAAGGGTTAGCGTCGCATCGAAGGTCTTGCCGCAGGCGCTTTCGATGTGGCGGTTCAGTCCCCAGCTTGCCGCGGAGTCGTCGAATCCCGGCCAAGCTCCTCCGACGGCAATTTTGTCGGGATGCTTGTCGGCCATCGTCTCGTAGAACTCTTTTAGATATTTTTCACCCCAGTTGCTGCCGTCGGGAGCCCAGCCTCCGGGACCCGGCTGTACCCAGGCATACGAGCCCGCGAAATCATTCGTGTATTGCGACGGCGGCTGATCTTTATAGATGACCAAAGGCGCAGCATCCCAGCTTTTGCAATGCTCGTTCACGCGGTTCCAATCGACGTGCCCGCTTTTCGGGAAGACAAAAATCAAGGGACGACCGTTGAACGTGAGGTACGTTTCGCGATATTTCGCCGAAGGGCCGAAGTAGTCTCGATAGGCTTTGTCAAAGGCCGCGATCGTTGCATCCGTTGCTTGCACATCCGCGTCTTCGGCTTCGTTGTAGAGCAATGCGACCTGAAAGTGATTCTCGCTGGCAGCTTCCTGCATGAGCGCGAAATTGTGGTCGGAATATTTATTGCTCTCGCCGTACCAGTCCACGACGAAAGCCGAGATTCCCATGTGCTTCGCCTGCACGATCTGCTTGCGCAGAACCGCCGGATCCTGGCTGGAATAGCCAACGTCAATGTGCGTGTGATCGCCAAACCACGGCATGTAAACCGCTAGAAGCCTCGGAGAAAGCGAGGGCGCCTGCCCGTACTGCGCTTGCCTGTTTTGCATCAGCGAATGATGCATGCCCGGAGTGGTGCATCCGCTCCCGACGAGAAAAATACCAAGCATCGATAAACTGAGCAGCGCTTTAGACAAAAGTGGGCTCCTCTTCATCTGGCTCCTATCAATTTAAGATGCGGTGGAGGAGGCCGTGGTTGGCGACTCCTCGGGTCCGGCAAGGCCCGAATTAGAAGTGCGGCACGGCCTGCAACTGGCGGATAACCCATCGGTCCGCGCCGGGAGTCATGAGCACGACGTAGTGCATAACGACATGCTCATCGTGAACGAGCTTTCCAGCATCCGCAATTTGTAGTTGGTACTCCGCCGTATCGTGCAGTTCCAACACGTCACCTTCGGGGGAGTAAAACACCGCCTCAACGCGATGATTTTGGTCGCCGTAGCGCTGCGTGATTCCGGATCGTTGCTGGTTCAGGACGGTATTCTTCAGCGATTGTTTTGCGTCGCCCTCGAACGGACCTTGCAGTGGATCGACGGTATTAAACTCCAGAGCCTGCGCCATGCTTGTCCAGGCGAAGCGGAAATCACGGAGGACCGCTCGCTCTGTTAGGGGTTCGAGTGCGCGCGGGCTGGCGTTTTTTTCGCCCATCTGCACTTGAACATTTGCGTCGGCCGCGTAGGAAAAAGTCGAAGCCAACAGCATGCAAATTGCCGCCCAGCGAAGAGCCGAATTGATTATGCGCCTCACGGTAGTGCTCCGATCCGCAATTCGTTGCCGATCACAACTCCCGACGCTACCGAAACTGTCTCCGCTCCTTGTACCGGCATCTGCGCGCGCGCGACGCCTTGCTTGATCGGGGCGTCGACTGTAGTTTTACCCTGCGGACCGGCGGCAGTGAACGTAACGATTGTCCCGTCCGGAACAGGATTCCCTGTGCAATCGTGCACCGGTTCGGTCTGAACCGTGATTCCGTTCTTCGTCCTTCCGCCGGTAATTCTCAGATTGCATGGATCGGAGGCCACTTGCTGCAGCGCGCGCTTGGCGGAGATATCGCCGAGCGAAGCGACAACCTGCACCATCCCTGCCGCTTTTCCCGATGAAGCGCGGAACCACGCGGCTCCATCTTGGGTGCGCACCGACTTTGAGAGTATCGAAGACTTTCCGGCGCCCAGCTCAAAGTTGATCGTTTGTGGTGCTTGCACCAGATTATGAAATTGGTCGAAGGGAAACGCCACGCCGCTCACGGCATCGTTGCGGGCCACGGGCACGCGCGAAGGATGGAGGATAAACGCGAGACTGAAGGGCTTCGCCGCGCTTACATATAACGTCGCGTCCGCGCAGGTGGAAGAGCAGACAATCACAAGATAAGCTCCGGCACTGCGCAGATCCTGGCCCGCGAGGTGAATCTCTTCGCCCAGATTTATATCGCTCTTGCGCGAGATGCCCGGGCCCACGACGTAAAGCGTCGCTTTACCGCTGCCCGTAGTCGGAATCGTCGCGTCGTCGCCAGCCGTGGCCGAGTCGGGAAGACGAAGCTCCTGTGCGGAGGAAAACATCAGTCCGGCGAAGCAGAATACTGCGCAGAGGAGGAAGTAGCGGCGCATGCTAGGACTTCCCCAAACTGTATTGGTTTACGACAACGTGAAAATTTTGGACCTTGCCCGCCATCGACTTCGGAATCTCAACCGCGAAAGGCTCTGACGATTGCGGCAGCAGCGCCCGATCGACGTAACCGTCGGCTACCCAAACAATCTTGCCGTTGTTGTCGTAAAAACTGGCGATCACGTGAGGAATATTGACCGTTTCTCCGCTTTGGTTGAAGAGACTTCCGTGCAGCACGGTCCTTCCCTGGGCATCGGAATCCAGTTTCTGATCCGTAACCCCAATCACAGGATCGGCGGAAGCCGGCACCAGGCTGGCCTTCTCGTCCATGCGAACGTTTTTTACATTCTTCAGGTTGATATTGGGAAAGTCGACACGGTATGGCGTGACTTGCTTGGGCAAGAGAACGTGTGCGATTTTGTCGAAGCTGCTCTCTTCATCAATCGCGTTGCCCGCGCCATCTACCAGCGTCGCGTTCACGGTGACAAATGCCGGAATCGTGTCTTCATTCACGACCTCGCCCATCACCACCGAACCCTCGGCCGTTTCCACCGCATTCATCGAAATGATACGCACGTTCGGGGCATCCACGTTTCGTGATCCCCATTGATCGTCCGCGCCGCCGGAAACTACATCCCAGCGCAAATAGTTCACGGGAATCACTTGGGCGGGCACGCTCGCCAACTCAACTTTCGGCCACACTGCCTTCCACACGTCGCCTTCCCGCACCAGGTGAATATCGCGCACATCTACCATCGGGCCGACGGGGGTGCTCCAGTGCAGGCGTACGCGCATCTGCGCATCGTCATTTGTGATGTGCAGAGGGCGCGGTTCGAATCCCTCGAGCGCTGAGAATGAGCGCAGGCTTCCGTCCGACCCGCGCCAGTCCTGAATAAAAGCCGCCTGGTCAACGCTGCTGGTTTTCGACAGGCCTTCGAAGGCCAAATCCCAGTGGCGGCGCTGCACATTACCAAGAAGATTGTTGATCGCCTGCTCTGGCGTGTCGGCTTTTGGAGTGAGGCCGTACATGGCGGACCCGGCCTCGATGCCAACGGTGCCGCGAGCGCTTCCCGGACCGACCAGGGCCAGAGCCATTAACGCAATAGTGGCAACGACAAGAATTATAGGCAGAATACGCTTCATTTCCTGAACCTCAAGTCCTGAACCTCAAAACAGCAACCTCAAAAAGCCTCAAGCTACGGAATGCTGCTCGCGATGCTCAGCTGTGACTGGAATCCCGACAGATACCGGCATTCGGCGCTCTTGCGGCAGGAGAAGCTCGAGAAAAATCGCCAGAAAACTCACGCCAATCGGAAATATTCCCCAAATCAATCCCTGCCACGCCGGAGGCACCGCGTCCGACTGGATGCGATGCGCGGGCGGCACGTCTTCCTTCGACCACGCCGTGATTTCTCCATTACCGAACGTTTCAATTTTTCTCCATCCGACAAATGTCAGCAGCGGCTCGTAAAAAGGATCGTGCACAAAAATGTATTTCAACCCGTAGCGATCGGCGTGCGCCAGCATCGCCCGCAGAGATGCCATGCCTGCAGAGCCGTAAAACTTAGCGTTGGTCAGCTGAGCCGAGCCGTACTGCGTCATCTCGGGCAAAAGGCGGGCGGAGTTGTAATCTCCATCGACACTTCCTGCGCTTGTATAGGTCGAGACCCTGCCAAGCTCACTTCCAAAGCCGAGCGTGAGGTAGCGGTAGCTGTCGTGTCCATCGCGATTCAAGAAGCTGATGACAGGTTCGACGTCCCCAGTTCCGGAGGACTTATACGGGTTCGCGTTGAGCCACCAAAGCGCCGCGCCGAGGCTTGCGACCGCTGCCAGCGACAGCGCCACCGCAGCTTTCGCCTGAAAGCGGTCAAGGAGTTGCACGGCCAATATGCCGACCAGCGGCATCGCCATCAGAGTGGCCCAGAATGTAAATCGTTCGAACGTCAAAATGTCGTAGGCGCGGCCCAGAAGCCATCTGGGTAGCGGCGTGGTGCCGCCGATTCCGAAAATAAACGTCAGCCAGAAGCCGCAGAGCAGCGGCACGAACCGGCGCGAGGAAGCGCCACGAATCAAAATAAACGGCAACGCCAACAGCAAAGCTCCGTAAGGAATCACGAAGTAATTGATCGCGGTAGTGGAATTCAGCAGGAAATTTGCGCGGCTGTCATGCGGAATCGGAATCTGGTGAATCGGATGCTGAATAAGCTCTAACCAGTACGGCAGAAGGACGATTCCAACTCCCGCGGCCACGGCGGCGCCGAAAACCAAGGCTCGCGATAACACTCCTGTTACAGAGCCTGAAACCCGTTCATCGCGAGCGTCAAGGTAAGCAGTCCACAAGACGGGACCGGCAAACAGGACGACGCCAAAAATCAATGTTACGTGATGAGCTGCAGCGGCGGTGAGGCTAACTGCGATTCCCTTGATCAGAGAACGGCCCGAGGCTTCCGTCATCCACTCGTAAAAGTAGGGCAGTGCATTCAGATAAAGAGCCGCGGAAGCGATGGTCGCGAGTTGCCCCGCCTGGTACGCGAGAAACGCCAGTGCGCCGAGAAAAATGCTGCCTAATGCTGCGTAGCTAGCGGCCCGATCTTCCACCCATATCCGTGCAAAGCGAAAGACACCGACCGGGAGGAGCAGTATGGCAATCAACTGCACCAGCATGTAGCCCATCTTCAGGCCGACAACATTCGAGAGAAGGGCGATCCACTGATGCGTGAGGGGCGGATAGGTCGTCTGCGAAAAGCCCGCAAACCACTTCTCATTCCACGGATTAAACCAGTGATGCGCATAGTGCGACGCAAAGAACATGTGAAAGTTCGCGTCGAAGGAATTGGACGGAAGCTGCATTAACAGCAAGGGACCGTGGACGGCAAGCGCCACCAACACAATCGCGAGCAGCGGAATTGGACGAGAGTTAAGCCGAGCGGTGCTTACCATGGTGCACTCCGAGTTCGTAACGAACAGCTTGGATTCGATTCTCGACTCAGGGGTTTACTCGATTTTTCGGCGAGGTTACCTTAGTTCGGCGTAGGTGGAAAGCAGCCCTAGCCTCAAGACTGGCATCTGATGTGGACCGCAGAAATGTGGGAGGTAACGACTAAAGTCTTGTACATAGCGTGGTGACACCGTGAAAAGCCGATATCCGCTCGCGTGCTTTTGCGTCGTTCTTTTTATTAGTGCTGCATTAGGACAGACCTTCGAGGTCAACGGCACTTCGTCTCAAAAAAGCGACCAGAACCAGAGGGGCACCGATACATCGCAAGAAAACGGTTCGAACCGAAATGGTTCGGGCCAAAATGGTTCGAATCAGAATGGTTCGAACCTTGGTTGGGGATCGAACATTGAGGTCGACCGCCAGGCGCGCGGCGCTCAAGAAGCATTAAATCGCAAAGACTACAACGCCGCAGTGGCCTATGCCGAGCGCGCAGCCAAGTCTGCGCCCCAAGACGCTGAACTCTGGTTCATGCTGGGCTATTGCGCCCGCCTGGCCGAGCGCTATCCCGTTTCCGTGGACGCCTATAACCGCGGATTGAAAATCAAACCGGGCTCTGCCAATGGCCTCGCGGGATTGGCGCAGACCTACGCGAAGATGGGCCGGACAGCCGAAGCAGAAAAGATGCTGCAGCGCGTCGTGGATGCAAATCCGAAAGATGTGAACAGCCTGCAGCTGGCCGGCGAGCTTCTGCTCAACTCGGATCCCAAGCAGGCGCTGGAATTTTTGCTAAGAGCCGATCGCCTGGAAGATGCCGCGCACACCGACATGCTGATCGCGCATGCGTACGAGCGCCTGAATGAGCCTGACGAAGTATCGCGTTACCTGAATCGCGCCCGCAATCGCGCCCCCAATGACCCTGAAGTTCTGCGAGCCGTTGCGGGCGAATATCGAGATCAGGGTCAGTTCGACAAAGCGATTGCCACTCTGCAGGCGATTCCGAACAAAACTACCGATACTCAGGCTGAGCTTGCTTATACGTACGAACTCGCCGGAAAGCCGCAGGAAGCCGCCGACCTCTATACGAACCTGGCAAAAAGAGCGAAGGGAAACATCGGGCTTGATCTGAGCGCCGCGCAGTCGCTGGTTGGCCTCGGGCAGAGTGACGCTGCGCAACCATTCTTGGAAGACGCCCGCCGCATCGACGCCAACAGCTACCGGCTGCACGCGATCCTTGGCTCGGTCGCCGAAGCCGACAATCGCTTTGCCGATGCGACGAATGAATACAATCTCGCGCTGAGCAATCTTCCGCAAAATGTGCAGGAGGGCCCGCTCTATCCAATCGAGATACGCCTGAACCTCTACGAACTCGATGTCCGGCAGAACAATGACGCCGACGGCAAGCAGCAACTCGCGGCGGCAATGGCTCAGCTCAGTCAGGCGCAGGTGCCGGATTCATCCAAGCCGGAGATGTTGCGGCTGCGCGCGGCAATCGAGGCCGGCGAAGGCAACACCGACGCCGCTAACAAAGATCTGCAGGAAGCGCTGGCGCTGGCTCCGAACAACGTGAACTCGCTGCTGAACTTCGCGAGTTTGCAATGGAGGATCGGCCAGAAAGACGCGGCCGAGGCGACATTCTCGAAGGTATTGGAACGCGATCCCAATAATCGCACCGCTCTTTCTTCGCTGGGTTATCTTGCGCGTGACAAGGGCGATGCGAAATTGGCCGAATCGTATTTCGTTCGCGCGGTAAAAGCACATCCCGCCGACTTCGAGCCTTACCTTGCCCTGGGCGACCTCTACGGCGCCGAAAGGAAATTTCCCTTAGCAGAAGCAAATTACGAAGACGCGTTCAAGCACATGCCTGGCAATCCGTTGATTGTGGCGGGCGGCGCCAATGCCGCGCTGGAGGCGCACGATCAGGATTTGGCCAAGCGCTGGCTGGACCGCGCGACGGGCAAGATGAACGACAGCCCGCAGGTCGAACGCGAACGCGAGCGCTATCTCACGTGGAAAGGCGATTATGCCGAGGCGGCTAAACAGGGATTCGCGGTGCTCGACAAACTCCCGCACGACCGGGAGGGAGTCGACTATCTCGCTTACGATCTTTACTACCTGGGCCGCTACGACGAGGCGCTCGGCTTAGTGACCAAGTACGATCCGGTAATCCCCAACGACAAGGATCTCGCTCTGATTGCAGGCGAAGTCCACGCGCACAACGGCCAACGCGAAGAGGCAGTCAAGGATTTCACCCGCGCCTTGGAGCGCGATCCCAAAATGCCTCTTGGCTACGTGAACCGCGGCTACATGTTGAACGACCTGCACCAGGCGGCAAAAGCAGTGCCGGATTTTAAATCTGCCATGCAGTTGCAGCCTGATTACGCCGAGGCACATCTCGGCCTAGCATTTGCAGACTTACAGCTGCATCGTCCGAAACCTGCTCTCGTACAAATTCAAACCGTTGAAAAGCTGACCGGCAAGTCGCACTCTCTGCACCTCGCTAAAGCCGAGGCCTATCGGCAGGAGCAAGCCTACACTCGCGCCGAGGGAGAATATCGCATCGCGCTGCAGGAGGATCCCAAAGATCTGACGACGCAGCTCGCTTATGCAGATACGCTCTATCGCCTGCGCCGCTACCAGCAGGCGCTGGCTGCGTTGGCTACCGCGGAGCAACTTGGGCCAACCGATCCGCGCGCCTACGCTTTGCAAGCTCAGGTGCATGCCAAGCTGCTGCAGCGCCCGGAAGCGATGCACGACATTCAACTGGCGGAGCAATACGGCGGCAATGACGTGGACACATTGATGGCCACCGGTGGCGCGCTGCTGATGCTGGGAAATCGCGATGCCGCCATGCAGCGCTTCGCCCGCGCTCTCGACACTCCGAATGGAGATCGCGTCGGAGTACGGTTAGCCATCGCGCAAGTATTTCTGCGGCAGGGGCACGACGACGAAGCGCGCCGCCAGATTGCCCTGGGCTTCGCCGAAGCGCGCATGGATAAGTCTTCCATCACCGCGGATGACATTCAGCAAGCTGCCGGGCTCTTTCTTGGTATGCACGATTTCAATCTTGCGGAAACTTATTTCGACAAGGCAAAGCTGGCGGGAGGAAATCCCCGCGTTGTCGACGTCGGACTGGCGAACACGTTTCTTGCCGAAGGCGAAACTCAGAAAGCGCAGGAGGCGCTCTCGAGTCTTGGGTCGGCCAACGATTACAGCGACGACTACGACTACATGATGGCGGCCGCAAACTTGTATCGGCAGCGGCAGGATAGCGTACATGCCCTTTCTTCGTTCGCTCAGGCAGGCATCGTTGCCGCACAGGAAGATCAGCAAACCGCCGAGCTCGAGCAGAATCAGGCAGGACTGGAAGAAGGACGCGAGCTTAACGATAAGGTGAGCTTCTTGCCCGAAGCGGCCTTTGCGCCGGCGCTGGAAGATATTAACGTTTACATCCTCGACGCGCGCATCCTGCACGTTACCAATCCGGCGCTGCTGCCGCCTCCGCGCTCGAACTTTCAGGACACGGCCGGATCGCACTATCGCCTTCATCTTGGCAATCTGCCGCTCATCTCCGGATTCATTGGAGAAAGCCTGACGACTGGCCGCTTCCTCTATCCGAGCGTTGGCGTCGTGCAAGACCGCAATACCTACGACACCATTTTCAATGGCGGCATCGTTCCCACTCTTCACTTTGGACACAACAGTATCGCGTTCGATGGCGGACTGCAATTTACGATTCGCCGGGATACGACTTCACCGGTGTACATGAGCCAGAATCTGTTCCGGCAGTTTCTTTATATCTCAACCAGTTCCTTCCACAACTGGGTTTCGGTCAATGCGAACGCGATTCGCGAGGCTGGCCCGTTCATCGACCAGGATCTGCACTCGCGCGACGCCTCCGGCACGGTCGAGTTCACCGTGGGCCGCCCGTGGGGCAGTACGTCTCTACTTACGGGATACTCCGTGCGCGACCTGCTATTCCGGCCCACCGTGGAAGAATATTTCGACACCACAAGCTACATCGGATTGCAGCATAAGTTCGGCAGCCGATTCACCGCGGCCGCACTGGCGGAAGACCTCCGATCCTGGCGGGTGCAGTCCGAGCAGTATGCAACCGCTCAAGCACTGCTTCCGGGAGGACGGTTCGACTTTCGCATGAACTCGCGCTGGGAAGTGCAAGGATCTTTCCTGCTCTCGCGCGGTATGGGCTATCACGAGTACGACAATGCACAG
>Ga0208691_1000019_pt1 | contig 40690 bp, 25 predicted proteins | sample June2015DPH_20_1_FD_184719 | JGI IMG/M metagenome (GOLD analysis project Ga0208691, IMG submission 184719) | Peatland microbial communities from SPRUCE experiment site at the Marcell Experimental Forest, Minnesota, USA - June2015DPH_20_10... | ecosystem: Environmental > Terrestrial > Soil >... | reverse complement strand
CCGCTAGTTAAAGTGGTGCCATTCATAGCGTATACTTCAACTGAAAATAACGACAACACTATTAATCCAAGATAAGGGAACATTGCATTTGGTTTAAATTTAAATTTTAGTAACATATAAGCTCCTTTTATATAAAAATTTGATCTATTACTAACAGGTTAATCTTAAAGCATTGGATGGTTGAGCTTCATTACTTTCTAAGGTTGGTTTTTTAGTATCAGCTAATAAAGCTTTATATTTAGTAAAAATTGGCATGGTGTTATTTTGTTGTTTTATTTCATCCATCTGTTGTTTTAAATTATTTTGCTCGCCAGTCATAGCTGTTAGTGTAGCAACCTGTGATTCTTCAGCTTGTTTTTTTAAATCTTTCAATTCTCCAGTTAATTGTTTTTGGGTTTCTTGTACGTTTAAAAGGGTATTTTTATATGCTAGTTTGGAGCATTTTACTATAAGCTCTAAATCTTCACCCACATTATCTGTTTGGTTACTTTCATCGCCACTATTAATTTTAATCTTTAATAGTTCTAACAGAGCATCTTCTTGTTTTTGTTTAATTGAAAACATTAAATCTGTTAATTCGTCTTTTCTGTTTTTAGCCATATTAATAACCGTTGAAACTATACTTTCTTGTTGTCTTGCTGCCGAGATTAATGTTTGTTCTAAATAGTTATTGGTATAATTTTTTGCTTCTAAAAATTCTATAAGCTTCTCATGCTGTTTTAACTCGGTTAAAGCTTTAACCAAAGCTTCACTTTCCAAACAAGTGTCATCAACTATTTTGGATAATTCCTCAAACCGCTGGCTTTGCAGTTTTTTTAGCTCTTCTATAGTGCTGTTAAAAATTACTTCTGCATGTTGTTTTATTGTTGCTAATTCATTATTTCGGTTAGTTTGCAACTCTTGCATTACTATTAATGTGTTTTCTTGGTCGAGCTGCGCTATTTGTTTAGACGTTTGTTTTGGTTGGTTTGTTTGTGGCATAACTATTACTCCTTTAATATCTTGTAAAAATAAAATTACTTTAAGTAGTTTTTACAATCTCTCATCCTGACTAATGTCAGTTTTTAAGGTATGTAAACAACCAATTAAACCATATTTACAAATACCAATATTTTTCATATTAAAAATACCAATACTAGTACATAGCATTAATAATACCAATGTTTTTGATATTTGCAATACCAATATCAATATAATTTTAAAAATTTTTTTCTTATGATATTTTTGCAATAAACTATGCAATAAAATGTATGGGTTATATATGCTAAAATTTATGACTATTAAAAATAATAAAGAAGGATGGATAGAACATTTTTCTGTTCCTTTTTCTTTTTCTAAAATAGCTCGTTGGAAAACAATAGATGTATCATACTCTATAGAAGAATATAAAACTTTTCTTAAAGGAACTATTACTTGATAAACAATACTATGAATATAAATGCTAATATGGACAAAGCATTTAAAAGAAAACTAGCCTTAGAAAGAGGAAAAAGAGTTAAGCTTATTAGAACATTAGCTAACCTTACTCGTAAAGAGATGTTTGAAAAATATAGCATAAATCCTAATACCACCCATGCTTGGGAAAAAGGTACTAATCTCTTAACTGAAAAAAAAGCCATCAACCTTGTAGAAGTTTTTACTCAAGAAGGTATTGCAGTAACAAAAGAATGGCTGCTTTATGGAGAAAATCCAGAATCTATTAATAAATTTAATTTAGACGATAAAACTCAAGATTTAAAAGATATTATCCATATTAAAGGGGACTTAAAAATTCTTGATGAAGTAAATTATTTTCGTCATAACAACCTTAATTCTGTTAGCGCTATGATTTCAGATGAGGCATTATTTCCACTTTTTTGTGTTGGCGATTATGTTGGTGGTGTTAATACCATTGGGAAAAGCTTAAATGAGTTAGTTGGAGAATTCTGTATTATTACAACAAAAGATGGAAAAGTTTTAATAAAAAAAATATTGAGCTATAAAGGTAAAAATGATTTTTTAGTTGGCGGTATTAATCCTTTTGCAAACTTAAATGATCCGCATTATTTTACATGTACAATTCAATCAGCAGCTACAATAACTAGACATTGGTGTCTTGGCATGATTAGCAAAAGACCAGAAACCTTAAAATCTTAAAGCTGCAAATATAAAAATCAGTAAACACTGGCGCCTAAGTCTAGTAAGCAAAAAAGCTTAAGTAAAAACTAACTAAATGTGTTGATCAATTAAATTTCTCATAATCAACGATACACTGTCAATTTGATAATTAAAAAAATTAATCAGACACCCACTATCTTGTTTGGTTCCGAATGTAACAGCAATTAGTCGAATGTTTTTTTGATACAATAAAGAAATACTAGCTTTTATTCCAGCAATATCATTTCTCTTTTGGATATATTCTTTGGTTTGTTTCTCCAAAGTTAATAACTCCCAATTTATAACATTTAATCTGGAAGAAAGAATATGTTTTTGAACCGAAGAATAAATATCCTCATTGTAATGATTTTTACAATAATTAAGCCACTCTTGGTTATTGCAATAAGTTATAATAGATTGTTGCTTTTCAAATATAGTAAAAGAAAAATAATTAATTGCTTTTGTTGGTAATAATTGTAAAACGTTAGCTATTTGTTTGAACTGAAACGTATCCATATTTTAAATCTCCTATAAAAGAAACAAGTACTTTTGTAACCTAAATTTTCCTTTGATTTTTTGGCAAGCAGCCAATAACCTTTAAAAAATCTGAAAGTACATAAAAATCTTCTCCTTCGATATCCATTAAAACTACGTAAATTCTTATTTAAGTAGAAAATAAATAACTGGTTTATTTGTTTTTAAAGAACTTATCATTGTTTTTATTTATGAAACTGAAATATTAAATTTGCCTAAGTTTGAATTTTACGGTGTAATAAATAGCGCTTGAATTTTTTAATTATTAATATAAATCGTTAACTTAATTGGATAAATGGATTTTAATTTTATGAGAAAATTGCATGCAGGATTGTAAATTTGGTTATTTGCCTAATGGGTATTTTAACCAACTGGAAACTATAAACGATGTGCTATTTACTGCTAGAGAGATTGATACTATAGCCTGTGTTATTAATATGCGTGGCAGTTCTAAAATTGCCTCTATTTTAGATATTTCCCCAAGAACTGCCGAAACTCATATATTCAACATAAAAAGAAAAATTGACAAGAATGCTAGAGAAGGAGTTATCGATTTCGTGGAACGATCTGGTAAAGCTTGCTTTCTTAGAAAACATTACCAAAATTTGCTCATTCAAGCTGACTTTAATAAAAAGCTGAAATCTATAGCTAACGCTATCCATAGCAATACTCCTGTTTGTTATTTTTTTTGTTGTAACGAAAAAAGTAAAGATTCAATAATTCCAGTTATTCAATATCACCTTAAACTTGCTGATGTTAAACTAAAAATCTGCTCTACCCAAAAAGAATTTATTGAACCCCAACAAGAAGAACATTTTATTTTTGTAATTTCCGATCAAGCTAAAGATCAACCTTTAATTTTAAAAGCATTACAAAAATCTAAGCATAAACCGAATTGTTTTTCTTTTTTAGTGATAGAAAATATTAACCATAATATTTCTAAAGAACTAGTTGGAACACCATATATTGATTTATTAGGATCTAAAAACTATTATTTGACAATTTTTGAAATTTTTAAAAGACTAGCACCTAGAATTGATTTTGACAACATTATTTCGCAATTGGAGTGTTATCACCAATCTATTACTGATCAACAAGGATTTCTTGAAAGTTATAACAATCATGGTTTAAAAACCACTGTTACTGATAATGCTGATCTGCAAGCTAAAATTGGTGTGCCCAGAAAGTGGCTAATGGTGATGCTATTCTTATCAATGCTTGTTGTTATTGTAGGAGGATACAGCAAAATTATGTTTAAAAAACCAGACCAACACGAAACAAATTACCATCTTTTCTCTAAAGCAAGTCCTAGCTTTGCTATCACAAGTTATATACCTGAAATATTAACTGGTTATGAACATTTTATTGGCCGCCAAAAAGAACTGCAACAAATAGAACAAAAATTAAATCAAGATAATATAGTAATAATCGCCGGACAAGGAGGCATAGGTAAAAGCAGTTGCGCCATAGAATACGGGAAACAACATAAGAGAAATAAAATAGTACGCTATTTAAATGCTGAATCTACCACCAAAATAGATCAACAATATAGGGAATTGGCTCAAGAACTTAATATTAATGTAGAACAACAACCAAGAAACGTAGTAATGCAGTTAGTGAATAACAAATTAAATACTTTATCAACAGAAATATTATTTATTTTTGATAATGTTGATCAGTATGACGATGCCAAAGAATATCTAATAAACATGCCAATGAATATAAAAGCTATAATAACTACCAGGCAACCTATGTTAATAGCTAATAAACCTCATATTGCTATTGAAGAATTTAACAATGAAGAAGCAGAGGAATATTTGAAAAACAGTTTACAAAAAAGATGTTTAACAAACGACTTCATACATAAACTGATCAAAACAGCTGGTACTTTACCCTATGATCTTAAATGTGTAGCCGCCTATTTGATTGATAATCCATCGGTAGATCATAAAATAGATGCTAACGAAATAGCCAGTAAAATCAAAGATAAGTTATTTGAAGAGTTTATCATTAGCCCTGATCAAACTAAACAGCAAGCTTGGAAGATATTACAATATGTAGTTAAATTAGATCCAGATTTTATTAGCATAAATATTGTAAAGGAGTTATTTCCTCAAGATACTGATCTTTCATTGGCTGCATTAAAGAAATTAGAATCGTTGTCTTTAATCTCAATAGTTAACGATCAAAACGATCAAATCGGTCTTAAAATACACCGAAAATTACAAAAAAACGTGCAAAATTCAGTAAAAAACCACCAAGAATATTCTATAAATGGGCAAAAGGTAATCTGCCATTTGCTTGGCGTATTTAATAAATTATTCCCAGATGTAACATTTCGCCCAAACACCCAATGGCAAACAGCAATTAGTCTGCAACCTCATGCGGAAAAATTGTTAAATGTAGAAACTAAAGTTGTAGTTAAAAAAGATCAAACTAATATGGCGGATCTTTATTACAAATTGGCTAAATATTATGCTGCCGTTAACAAAAATTATCAGCAAGCTTTGAATCATGCTAAAATAGCTTTAGAACGTAGATGCGCTTTATATAAAGATCCTCACGCTGACATAGCAAACTCATACAATGTTATTGGAGTTATTTACCGAAAACTTGGCAACGTCCAAGAAGGATTAAAATATTTGGAAAAAGGATTAAAAATAAGGCTACAACTATATTCAGGAGATCACCCTAACATTGCTGATTCTTTTTATACTTTTGGAAAAGCATTGGTTCAGCACGGAGAAACACAACAAGGATTAAAGTATTCGCAAATGGCCTTAGAAATGAAGCGACGATTATATTCAAGTAACCACTATGAAATTGGTTGCTCCTTAAATACAGTAGGTATAGGATATCTTGATTTAGGAGATTTTGAAAAATCAATTGAATATTTAAAAGCAAGTTTAAAAACGTTTAATGAGCCAAATCCGGTTAGTTACGAAAAGGTTGCCACACTACAAAGTAATATCGCTTATAATTACAACAAATTGGGCAACCACAGAGAAGCCCTTAAATATGCGCGAGCTTCTGTAGATCTTTTTAAAGAGCGATATCCTGATGGCCACCCAAGGGCAATTTATTCTTTAGATGATCTTGGTGACTCTTTAATAAGAACTAATAATGTTAAGCAAGGGCTAGATGTTTTACATCAGGCATTATCGTTAAGCAAAAAATTTAGTATAGATAAGCATTTTATTACTGCTTTCATTTTACAAGACTTAGGATGGGGATACTTCAAAAACAAAGATTATCCAACAGCATTAATATATACAGAAAAAGCATTAAACTTACGAAAAGAACTGTACGGTACTAGAAATCATCATGAACGGGCAGAATCTTTATATAATTTAGGAGATATTTATTTAGCTTTAGGGAACAAAAATTTGGCACTAAAATCATACCAAGAAGCTTTAACAATGTATACAGTATTGTCGCTTAGGTATTTGCCAGCATATGATGAAATTAAACAAAAAATTAACCAATTGGCAAACACCGATGTTTTAAATGGGTAAACATTCATCAACTGACTCTACCCGTAAAGATCTTCTACCAACCCCAAATAAAGTGAGCATTACATTTTGTACAATGTTGGCTCAAACTCAAACTGTTCAAATGTTAATATATCTTTAAACGTTTCTGGTTCATAATTTCGTAAAAAATCATTAAACAACGCTTTTACCGCAGGATGTTCCAGTTTTCGTTTTTGAAACCAAGTATAAATTAACCTTACACCACTTCTCAAACTTATTTCAAATTGTTCAATAATAAGGTGTGTTTTTTCCGTAGAAAATTTTGCTAAACGTTCATTTATAGTAAAAGCTACATATCTATTATAAAGCAATCGTATTTCTTCTTGCTTTTTCTTTGCAGCCAATTCTTGCTCTTCTTTTTTTCTGTGTTTTTCAGCAATTACTATTCCTATCGGTTTAGTATATCTATAATCGTTTTTCAATGCTTCCATTAAATAAGCAGATATTTGCCTTATTTTTCCTAGTTTAAAGCTTTCAGAATTTAAAACAAACGTTGCCTTTTCATTAATATAATTTAATTCATATTTAGACAATATATTCTCTATACTTTTAGCTGACATGCTAAAAGTATCCTTTAATGTAGATAATAATGCATTGTTTTTAATTGTCGCGTTATCCTTTAATCCACCACCATTAACATCACTTAATAATGGACGATTGAAGGTGTTTTGCAGCTTAGCTTTTAACAAAAACCTAATACTTATCACTTTGTTCTTGAAACGTTTGAGTTCTGGTTCTATTGTCATAGGAGAATATAAATTTACTTCATTTATAGCCATATCTAGTACTCTTTTTTTAAAATCCCTAAATATACTGTATTTCTTCTCGTCAACCCCCATTAACTTTCTAAAAATTTCTAATGATAACCACGGAGTTTGTGGAATACCGTTATACCTAATACAATTTTCATATAATGCTAAACCATAAGAAGATTTAAATTTTGGCAACAAAGATATATTAATACGGCCATAAATTTCTGGTTGGTAAAAAAGTTCCGTCATTATAGAACTGTATTCGTAAATACATACCCCACCTTCAAGTTTGGCAGCAGCAAGAACCGAGCTTGCCCTCCATTTATCGTTTAGTTTATTTGCATCACTACTTATAACATTCCATTCTATGGTTATAACCATCAGTTCTAACAAAGCTTTTTTTAACGACTTATAATCATTGCTTTTATAACCAACTATCTCACAAAGTGTTTTGGTTCGTATAGAAAATTGCTGTTTTAACCCAAGTTCTGGGTAAGCATTAAAAAGCAAAGCATTAAATAATTTTCTTTGTACTAATGTTAGGTTGTTAGAGCAATGAATCAAATTAACATGTTTTTTTAATTCTAAATTACATTCCGTATCTTTTGCTATCAAGTTTAACCTCTCTTATAACTGCTGTTACAGCTTGTTTTAAATATATTTTACACTCTCATCTTCTCTTTTTTGACAAACATCTTCTAAGTATTTCACTAAATACTGACATAACTTTTCATGAACAACATTTTTTATGGTTTTATCAATAACTATACAAGGAGCTCCTTTATGATTGATTTTAAAAGTAAATAGTTTTTTACCAAAAGACGACTTATAACTTTTCGCTTTAATTGCGTACTTGTTTTCCTCATTTTCTTTAATGTTTGATAAGTTGGCTTCTAGTTTTGCAGGAGAAGTAATAGTCTTTCCGATTTGAGAAGCAACTCTTAATAAGTTTGAATACAATTGTGGTGATTCCTTAACTACGGAAGCTATTTTAATTGCAAGACTATTGGATAGCGCATGAATATCTGGAATTAATGTAACAATTTCCGTTGGAATTTTTGAATAGGCCATTATATCATATACTTTTGAGAGAGACATGCCCATTTTTTCAGAGAGATCTTTTTCATTTTTAAACACCCTGTCTTCAAAAAGTTTTTTATATAGCATGGCATTTGAATAATTGCTTATGTCTTTCCTGGCTCGATTCTCTGTCTCTTGAACAACTAATGCTTCTTCGACATTGTATAAATTTTTTTTAATTGCCAAAAAAGGAATATTTAATTGCAAACACGCTTCATATCTTCTACGACCAAATATAACTTCATATTTAATGTTACTATAAGGTTTTGGGTGCGAGCGAATTAACCCTGGTTGGAGTTGTCCATTTTCCTTAATAGATTTTATAAGCTCTTGCATGTCTCCCATGTTATCTTCTAACCGATTAGCATATTTCCATGGTTTGCATTGTTTAGGATCGATACTAACCAATTCGTTTTCATTAAAAACAACACCTGTTGATGTTCTAAAGTATGAGCCTAAATCGTTGGAAAATTCTGCTGATCGTTTTGCTTGGTTAAAAGAATTGTCGTTATCTATATCTATTCTTTTAACTTGCCCACTTCTTACTAACATTCCTAACGGACCAGAAGAATGAACTGTTTTTTTACTATTGTCCATAAATACCTCCTACAATTTCTATTGATTTGCTTGGCGTAACCAAATGTCTTTAAAATGTCCTATAATTTCCATATTAACATCGTTAAGATGCTGCATAGCTCTTCTGTGTGCTTCTCTGCTCCCTCGAGGTTTAGCAATATCATAAATTGTTCCTAATTCATTGGAAGCTTTAGCAACTTCAATAGTTTCACACATATGGTTTGTTAAGATATACCGTCCAAACTGTTCTCTCATCATGTTTTCCATTTGTAATGCTTCATTGCTTCCTGTGTGTTTAGCGAGCAATATTCTAAGATATTCTATTTTTTTATTCGGAATTTCTTTAAATAAATTCCTTAAAGTAGCCGTATACATAATAAAACTTGAATAATCGTTCATGCTTGGCGGAATAGGAATAATCATACCATCACAGGCAATGATAGAATTTAAAGTTAAATATCCTAAATTTGGGCCGCAATCTATCAAAATGACATCATACCTATCTTTAATCAACTTGAGAGTACTACTTAATCGCAAAAAGGAAGAACCTAATCTTTCTGTTTCGTTCTCTTTTTCGTTAGATAAAATAAGGTCGCAATCTTGAATAGCAAGATTCGCAGGAATAATATCGAATCCATTAAAATGTGTTTTCATAATAACATTAAAAATAAGCGATGGATCATGAATTAAAGCATTAGTTATTGTGTCTTCGTATTTAAGTTCTAAATCAGGAATTAAACCGGAACTAATTAACGTGGCAGTTCCTTGAGCATCAAAATCAAGTAACAACGCTTTTAATCCTTCCATTGCAATTTTTTTCCCTAAGTCTACTGCTGTCTCGGTCTTCCCTACCCCTCCTTTCAAATTTGATATAGCTATAGTTAGAGGTTTTGAGCCAATTGGCCTTTTATATCTGGTATTGGCGCTATCTCTTAAAAAATTAATAGCTTCTAGTGTGAATTTTTTTGTTGGTTTTCCTTTTTCCCTCTGTTCAAGCACAATTCCAGGAATATTTGGATATTTTTCTAACAATTTTCTAAAAGTAGGATCTGATACATTTACCATGTTGGCAGCTTCAATTGGTCCCCAAGTTCTAGGTTTTTTTCTATTTTGAGGGTTGGTTACTAAATTTCTGAGGCTTAATAACATTTCATTTCCAGCCTTATAAAATTTTTCCATTAAGGCTTCAGGTTTGTCTGTTCCATATGTTGTGAGATTTTTTTCTAAAATTGCTACATCCATCTTTCACTCCATTTAATAATTTTCAATATTTAATCATATTAATGCTGTTTTCGTGAAACTGCAAGTATTTCATATAATTTTATTATTACTTAAGAAAAAACACACTCAATCATCAAAAGAAGGTATATATTAAAGTGTGTTTATTTATGTTTAATATGTTTAGCATTGTTTGAACATTAAAAACATTATATAAATCAAGCAAATAAGCACGTAAATGTGACGGTTACAGGATAATTAGTGACGTTTTCAGGATTGGTAGTGACGTTTACATGGGTAGTTGAGACGTTTACATGGGCATAAGTAGTTGATTGTTTGGGGTAATGTGACATTTACAGGGAGAAGTGTTTTAGGGTTTAATATAGACAACTATTAAATTAACCGTCCAACTGTAATTTGGCTAACATGTTACCTGGGAATTTATAAGCAGCCCAAGGTTCGGTTACTGATCTAACAATCCCTTTGTTTGGTGTTTTTTAGGATTAAAATGTTAAGAGTTATAAGATTAATCCGTGACTTTTACAGGGAAGCATAGATTGTTTAATTTTTCTATCAATTTGTTTGGTACTTCATTAAGGTGTTCGTATAGTGTTTTGAGCCCTCGAAGTTAAGTGGTTTTGGTTTGCAAAATAAGCTGTGACGTTTACAGGATAACAACCACATATAACCCGAACAAGATAAAATATAATAAACACCTTAAATCAAATGTTATTCGGAGCTCCGAATATTAAAAATGACTAACCCCTACAAACTAAAGTATAATGTTATGTAGAATATAAAAAAACAAAATGTACTGTAAAAATTATTTTGTTATTCTTGTTTCTGTTACAAAGATAAGTATTTTTTTAAACGGCCTAACTGTGACGTTTACAGGATGTGGCTGGATGTTTTAATAAAATATATTTTTCGTTAGTTGGGCGCAGTGTTCGGAGCTCCGAACACTGCAAAATAATTAAACTTCATGATAAAAACGTGATATTTACGAAGGGTATAGGGTATGTTGTATATCTTTATTGTTTGATTGTTGTGATCTCAAGTAAAACAAGAATGTTAGTTTTTATAACTTAGTAGAGATGTTTACATATAGTATTTGGAGCTCTAGGTATTAAGTGGTTTTGTTTTACAAAACACGCTGTGACGTTTACAGGATGTGGTTGTTATACTATAAACCGAATAAGATAAAACACAGCAAAAATCTTAAAATCAAACGTTATTCGGAGCTCCGAATATTAAAAATGACTAACTTCTATTCTACAAACCAAAGCATAATGTTAGTAGAATATAAAAAAACAAAATGTACTGTAAAAATTATTTTGTTATTCTTGTTTTCGTTACCAAGATAAGCATTTCTTAACGACCGAGCTGTGACGTTTACAGGATATGCAAATTAATATGTCTTTCGTTAAAATGTATCATTCGGAGCTCCGAATGATACTGAAGGTGTTGTATAGTTTTCGAGTAGAATTGTGACGTTTACAGGACGATACAATTTTATGCCGGAGACTATAAATAAAAAATTTGTAGTAATTTTACCGGTTTCTATTAATATATTCTTAAACCTTTTTACTTAATGGAGATAGATATGGTTGAAGTAGAGCAAAATTATAAGCAGACATTTGGGCCGGAAACAGTTAAAACTATAGCATTAAAAATGTTAGAAGAGGGTATATGTTGTAGTATTATTGCAAGATGTACTGGTTTAACTAAAGAAGAAATAAAAAAATTAAATAATCATGAATGCGATCATTAATATTGTGTGCCTATAAGTGAAACAATATTAAAATGCTGGAATATTTTAAAGGAAGACGATTGTCGAGTAGATGTAAATTATATTGAAGCAGCAGATAATTTAATTATTAATTTCATAACAGAATTGGAGTATGCTATCTATATCCAGGAAGGCGATAAATTTTTCAAGTTCTATGAGCCGATGGTAGAGGGGATAATGAGTATGAGTACCCTGTTGCTATATAAAGATACTAATCGTTTAAATATTTTTTGCCCGGAAGTAATAGAAAAACGTGACGCAATAATACTGGTACAAAAATATTTTACTGCTAACAGTATCAAAATTCTCAAGTCGAATTATAAATTACGTTTAGAAGCAAAGGATTTATTGGAAGGCTTCTTATGGGGTTGTTAGATAATATTATAAAATTGATGTAATTTTTAATAAAGTCCCTATGTCGTTTATCAGTGGTGATTTTAAAAAAAACGAGCCTAAATCCTTGTTTTACAAGGGGTAAAATTATCAAAAGCGATTTCAAGAACCGGCCTAACGTGTTAGGCGAACAACTATCGATAAAATGTACCTATAAACTAAATATGAAATTGGTTATTTGGACTCTAAATAAATCATTATTATTGAAATTGGGTTTGATACAAAAGCCTTAATTTGCAATGGTCTTAGATAAATGACAATAATGCAATTGTCTTTGAGTCAAAATAAAAAAATTTCCACGTGGAACTTAGATTATTCTGACAACTGTTCTTCTTGAACTAACAATCTGGCAATCACCAAAGAACCATAGTTTTATCCACAAAATCATTGAACAAGGTTGTGGATAACGTAATACTGGCTTGATTTTTACAGGATATTTGTAGTTGCGCAATTTTTGCACATTTGGTAAAATAAATTACTCCTTGGCAGTAACATAACGCTAAGAGGCAGTAAGGTTTATTGCCGGGCGGCCGCTAGTTTGGGGTTATCCAAGGTGATGGTTACAGAATATATTATATATTTGTTTATAAAGTTGGGCTGGCCGGCTGGAGGAAAAATGGTTGGGTGGTGAGTTTGCCAGTCACCATTGTTGTTGAGCACCGCATAATCCTTTGATTTTTAAGGATTTTTTGGTTGGCCGCAACAGTCTTTGGGAACAAAAATTTTAAAAGTGGCTAGTTGAAATTTTTGTTCTAATAATGGTGGTTATTGGAATGATAATTGGATTATAATATAAATTATATGTATAATACTTTAGAGCAGATATATTTAACAAACTATTTAGTGATAAAAGAATATGAAAGAGACTAAGATATTAAGTTTTTCTAAGAGTAGATTTACTCCTTATATATTAGAAGATAGAGATATAGATCGGATAGCTAAAATGATATTGGGAGCTTTTGAGGTTACTTTTAATTTTTATGATACTAAGACTAACCCAATAAAAGATAGCAAAGGTAAGGCTAAACTCTTTCTTGATCCAGAAGAAGAGATTAGTGGTTTAAAACAAACCTTAGAAAAATATGTTAAGAAATATGCTTGTAAGGTAAAAATTGAGAATATGGATATGCTAAGAGATTTAATAACAGAAAGACTGATATCTGATTATTTAAAAGATAAAGCTCAAGGGAAAATGGTATTGATCAATGAAGTTAATTTAAAAAAAACCATTTTAGAGTGTATTGAAGAATGTAGTAAAAGCATTCGTTATTGTCCATAGTTAATAGTATACTATATTTAAAAGTTAAGGAATTAACCTAAAATTAAATAAAGGAACCCCGAATAATGGGCTTTGATATTAATACATTATGTAATGAAATAGAAGGGATCTACAAGGCTCTTTTAGAATTAGAAATAAGTGACTCTAATGGAGCAAAAAGGAAGTTATTAGATCCAGAAAAGTTAAATTTTTCAATAAAAAGAGGTTGGCTTATATCTCAAAAAAAAAGCGTAAGAGATTGTACTCTTGAAAGTTACGGTGATAAAACCATGAAAGGAATGGTTTGTAAAACTAGCGCTATTTACACCTCGCAAGCTTCAATGTTAGATATAGATCATTTTTTTCCAGCAGACAAAATTCAACAGCGCTTAGAAGAATTGAAGAAAGATAATAAAGGAGCAACTATTAAGCAATTAAAGTTAGAGTTGGAAAGGAGAATAAGACAAGGAGAGAGCCAAATTCCTAAGAAGATTTTAGATCAGTTAATTAGCAATAGTAAACCACCAAAAATCGAAGGACTACATACATTATATTATAATGCACCTGCAAATATTTGGCCTATGGCTGGTACCGTTAATTCTGGTAAAGGAGCAAAAGATTCGTTTTCAGAAGCAATATATGTCATGTTAAATAGTATTTTAAGATCGTATGGTTCGGAGCATTTTAAGGATACATTTTTAAAAAAATTGAAAGATAATCCTATGTTTTTGGGGTTCACAATAAATCCAAAATTACCTTCAGAACAATTAATCGCCAAAATTACTCAATGGGCAACAGATAAATTATCTAAGGATTTAGATGAGGAAAAAACAATTGTACCAAAATATTCAGATGGTCAAACAATGTTAGAAAAATTTTTGGACAGTGATTTAGTGAGATTGATAGAAGAATATAGACAGCAACAACAAAAGATTATGGGTTCTGCCGCAAGAAATGTAACCTATATAAATCCAGAAAATGTATCATTGTCTGAACTATTGGTTTTTAGAAAAATGACTAGGGCACTAGTGAAAAAATTTTCTGGGCAACAGGCATCTAGCAGTAGTTCTAGTTTAAGTGTATCAAGTCCTCAAGATGATAGTAATATTTCTTCACAGCCTTTAGAACAAGAAGAATTACCTATAGCATTTAAAATGCTAGGGATGGTATTTGAATCATTAAAAGAAGATACGCTCGATGAGGAAGAATTTGTTAAACAAACAATGTTAACATTAAAAAGCAGTATTAGAGATCCTCATTTAATCGGAGCCATTGAAAGAAGTAGTGAGATATTATTAAGTTCTGCTAAAAGATCAAGAGAACAGCAGGAAGCGGAAAAAGCTATAGACTCATCTGAATCTAGTGATAAAGAAAGCCCATTAGCTGATCTTGATAGTAGAAAAGCTACAGATTTTGGTTCTAAAGGTAATGAAAATCAAGAACATCCATCGCAAGCAAAAGATCTTGATAAACAAGCTAGTGCAGGAAAAACAGGAAAAAAGAGAAGACTAGGTAGTACTGAATAGAGAAATAATTAATGAGATTAAATGTAACTCCAGTAAATATGCATATTTATATAGTATAAAATTTTTTAAGAACTTATGTTAAAAAAAGTGTCTAAGCAAGCAGTAATACAAGTAGTGGAAAAATTAATATTAGCTAATTGTATGCCAACAATAGCTGCAATTAGATCTCAATTAAATAGTGGTAGTGAAACTACTATCCATAAATATTTAAGTCAATGGAAATGGCAATGTTTTGTTAAAATGGTCATTGATTCTAATAAGCAAAGTAATATTTTAATAGATCAAGAATTAATAGAAGAACATAGAGCTTTAAAGTTAGAACTACAAAAACAACTTAGTCATAATGAAACTTATGCTAAAGAATTAATAAATGCTGAAGCAACTATCATTAAGCTAACCGAAACAAATCAACAATTCCAAACAACCGTCAAAAAATTACAAAATGACTTAGATGCTACCACTAAAGAAAAAGAGGCATTGCAAGATTGTTATCAGAAATTGACTGAAGCGGTGGCTAGCAATCGTGATGCTGCTATATTACAACAAGAACAAACTATTGAATCATTGCGACAAGAAATTCAAACCATTAATCAAACTAGTTTTAACGCAGTACAACAAGTAAGTTTTGCTGGTCATGATGCGTTATTGCAAGAAAAGGTAAAAACTTTAAATTTAGAAGAAAAAGTAAAAGAATTACAGCAATTAGTAGTACAACAGCAAAATAAGCTGGCTATTCTTAGTAAAGCTTTACAACAACAGCAACCGCTAGAATTTGCTAACTATGAACGGATTGGTCATGGATAAAACGGCTACTAACATTCAAACTTTAGTACCTAGCTGGATCCCTAAAATTGATTTGATAACAGCGAGTCAACCTTGGGTTAACTGGTGTCAAATTGACTGTCATAATGATTTAGAAGCAGTGCGAGCTTGGCTAGATCAATACAAAACCCAATCTACCACTTATAAAGCTTATCAAAAAGAAGTAGAGCGCTTTATATTATGGTGCATTTATGAGCGAGGCAGCACTATTGGTGAGCTAAAAGTAGCAGATTTTAATGAGTATTTTAAATTTTTAAACTCACCACCTAATAGTTGGTGTACCTCAAGATCTGCCTTAAGGCAGGGCAGAGGCAAGGGAGACTGGCGACCATTATTAGGATCATTAACTAGATCTTCTTTGTTGTTTGCAGTTAAAGTGATTAACTCATTAATGAATTATTTAGTAGCGGCAGATTATGTACGTACCAATCCTATTAAATTAATTAAAAACTATAAGGAACTAGAATTTAAGCAAGATGATGCTAAATATCAAGTATGGCAGCGGATGTTAGAAGCCGATGAATGGGTGGCAATACAACGAGCATTAGAAAATTTACCTGAAGATGATAAAAATACAATACATTATAAATTACGCGCTCAATTTTTATTTATGATGCTTTATTTACTAGGGCTTAGAATTCATGAAGTCGCTAAGCATGGTTGGGATGCTTTTAGAGAAATGGATGGGCAATGGTGGTTTTTTGTGCAAGGTAAAGGTAATAAATTAGGGCATATTCCGGTTAATCAGCAATTATTGTCGATGGTTAAAATTTATCGGATCCATTTAAATAAACTACCATTACCAACCATTGATGAAACCGATCAGTTATTTATTTCCAAAAAAACTAAACGACCATTGGGGATTAGACAATTATATGAAATAGTAAAAGCAATTGGCCAAATAGCTGCCCAAGAATTTAAAGATGATCTGAATAAAAAAAGCAAATTAGAAAGTTTATCGCCACATTGGTTACGGCATTTATCAGCAAGTCATCAAGATCAAGCAGGGATTTCTGGCACTATTATTCAAGCTAATCACCGACATGGTTCTTTTAGTACTACTAGAATTTATTTACATGCTGAAGACAAGATTAGGGCTAATGAAATGGAAAAACTAAAAATGCAATTACAGCCAAGGAGTATTAGCTTAAAGCAAGATATAAATGATAAGGTAACTATTAATTTAGAATTAATTGGTGGCTCACTTAGTGAAACATTAGGATTACAGCGATTAATGGCGTCTATTGAAAATCAGATGTTATCAGGAATTCATTGGAGTAAAAACGAAGAAAATGAAGCTTTAATTGCTAAGTACCAACAAATCAAGGCATTTGGTATACCATTAAAAATTAGTTATGTATTAACAGCTAATTTAACAGCAATAAAACTAGTCCAACTAGAGCGTGCTATTATTAGAGAAGCAGAAATTAGATTATTTAGATGTACTATAAATATAAAACAATTAGGTAAAGCAAATGATTAATAATTATGAATTAACTACAGGTACTGATAAGTTTAGAGATTTAGTAAGTACAGATAATATTAATATGGATCCAAATAAATTATTTATGGATAAAACTTTATTTATAAAAGATTTTTTAGATAGTAGTGGTAAAGTGTTATTAATCACTAGGCCTCGTCGTTGGGGTAAAACTTTAGCATTATCAATGTTACAACATTTTTTAAGTAAAGAGGTAGATGGATTGCCTACTAAAGATTTGTTTAGTAATTTAAAAATACAGCAATTTTTAAAAACTGATTCTAAATATACAAAATATTTTGGAACATATCCAGTAATTTTTGTAAGTTTTAAAGATTTAAAAGGTCAAGATTACGATAGTATTAATGCGCAGATTAAAGGTACTATAGCTGAATTATATAGGGAACATAGGAATTTAATAAAAACCAAAAATGTTGAACCAGAAGAAATAAGAATTTATGAACGGATTTTAAACAAAGAAGGTGACGACAATGATTTATCTAGTTCATTGAAATTTTTAAGTGAGTTGTTGTATAAACATTATGGTAAAAATGTTTTTATTTTGATCGACGAATATGATAATGCTATAAATAATTTTTTTAACAAACCAGAGATTTTAGAAAAACTTACTGATTTTTTTAGTAATTTATTCAGTTCATGTTTGAAAGGTAATAAATATTTAGAAAAAGGATTAGTTACCGGCATACTTAGAGTTGCAAAAGCAAATATATTTTCTGGTTTGAATAATTTAGAAGAATATACGACGTTAGATCCAGAATTTACTGAACATTATGGATTTACTGAATCAGAAGTAGGTATACTATTAGATCGAGTTAATATTAAAAACAAACAAGAAATAAAGAATTGGTATAATGGGTATATTATGGGGGGCAATACTTTATATAATCCGTGGTCTATTATGCGCTGTATTTCACGTAAAGGAAATTTAGATAAATATTGGGCAGATTCTGGGAATCCACAAATAATTGAAGATTTAATAATTAATAAATCATCATTAGAAGATAAACAAAAAATTAGAGATTTAATTAAATATAAGGAAGCCTTATTAAAAACTGATTTAAAAAAACAAGTATCTTTTGATGATTTACAATATCAACCATATATTTTGTGGAGTTTATTAATACATACTGGTTATTTAACTTTAGTAAAAGAAAATGATAAGCGCCATGTAAAATTGCCTAATCAGGAAATAGTGTTGTTAATTAAGGATTATGTGGATAACTGGTTTGTAGCAGAGCCATTTTTAAGTAAACTTGCTAATAGTTTATTAGCTGGAGATTTTATGAAATTTGAAGAGGCTCTTAAAACAGTTTTCGGTGATCCAGCATATAGTGCTAGGATTTTTAGTGGTGGAGGTCGAGCCGCTAATATGCCTGCTGTAGAAAGGACTAAAGAATTTGTCTATCAATTTTTAATAATGACAGAACTTAGATGTGTTAATTTAACTAGTAATTCAGAATATGAGGTGTTTGCTGAAATAGAAGATATAAGTTTAGGCAAAACTAGACCAGACGTATTAGTACTTAATCATAAGCAAAAATTATGTATAGTTGTTGAAATAAAGTCTTCTGTGAAACCTAATGAGGATTTAAAAAAATTAGCTGGAGTTGCATTAGCACAAATTGCTAGAAATCAATATGGTAAAAAATATCAAGAACAGGGTTATCGCATATTGCCTTTAGGTATATCGTTTAAAGGCGATAATTTTGAACTTTCTTATGAAGGGCAGTAATGATTTCATAGTTTAATTGTTCTCTGAAATGAAACCAGCTTAACCGCCAGCAAATGTCCCCCCTTGTTTTAGTTCTTCTATTTCTTCAACACTTAGATTGGTCAGTTTACTTATCAATTGAATATCTTTTTCGCCTTCACTTATTAAAGTCATAGCATTTTTCTTAGCGATATTTTTTGCTTTTTCATAATCAGCCTTTGTCCATTTAATTGGATAGTTTTTTAAAGCGTTTGGTGCATATTTTTTTAATAAATCTGTAACTTCCTTCCATTCCACCTTATTATTAAATTCTTCTGGTGTACTACATTTAATTAAATCTGAAGTGTATTCATCATAAAATTTTGACTTGACTCCAGTTACATCAAAAATACCGCTTAAAGCTTCTTCTCTTATGCCCACATCATAATTATCATTGATTAAAATTTTATATAATTCCTCAAGCACTGAAGGATTTTTAGTATCAGCATAATAACTAGTCCAAGATTGTAAGGCGCTAAATTGTGTATGGCTATCTTCGTCAGTAATAAAGATTTCATAAGCTTGGTCTCTAAATTCTGGCACTTTAAGCCACCAGCCAAGATTAGCAACTGCCGGCTGTCTTAAAAATGGATCCCAATGATCAATAAATTGATACAATTCTGGAACTAACTCGTATAATCCTCTTTTTCCTGCTATGGATAAAATAGCCATAGCATTGCTGGTTATATTCCGCGAAGTTCTATCATCGCTTTCATCCTCTTTTATTAATATGGCTTGTTGTAAAATGGCTTTCATTTCTAGTATTGATAATGCGTCACGTTCTTCAAAAGATAGTTTCTTAAATATATCCATAATAATTACTCCATCCTTGGTTTTGGTGGTTGATTTGATTTTTTTGCTTTTTCTATAAAATCTTTATATTGATCCCAAAGATCACTGATTTTTCCTGAAGTTTTTTTCCAAACTTGCCTATCTTCAGGTGTTAATTTTTCATAAAACTTATATTGCTGCTTTTCCGTGATACCTTGGCTAGAACGACCAGCAAGAAAATTTTCAAAAGATCTTTTAGCATCTCGCCATTCTATACCAATATGATCAAATGCTGTGCCATCAGATTTTAAGATCTTAACATCCCTGTTTTCTTTAGCTATAGCCAATAAATCTTTTGGCTGCATGTGATCTGTAAGTTGAGCCTTAGGAATATGCACGAAATAACTTCCGCATTTCAACGCTAACATTTACGTCACCACTGGAGCAACTGTATAGTTGAGAGCCAGCCTCCCATGAGTTTTTAAGTTAATTTTAGAAAGTGCTTCTTTCGCAGCTGTAATGCCAGTTTTATAAATCTTCTTAGTGATATCTACCAATACCTTTAATCCAGTTTTGGTTTCAGTTTGTGCTATTAATTTTTTTGCATCATTAATAGTCGTTAATTTGACTCCAGCCATTGCTCGAGTAACATGCGGAAAAACCCTGTGTTCTATAGGATTCCATTTAGAAGCATATGGTGGATAATGGCAGATCCTAATTGGTAATCCAATTATATTGGCTAAATTTTGCAATTCAATTTTAAATAGATTATGTCTATAAGAATTGGCTCCACCAGAATCACAAAAAATTAAAATTTCTGTGGCATTAGAATAATGTATTTTGCCAGCCTTATTCCACCATGCTAATATTGAATCACAAACAGAATTAGCTGTTTCGTGGTTTAAACCAATATTAATTAATGCTTCGTTACGTTTAAGATCATATACACCATGAGGAACTATGCTACCTTGAGCCAAATGATTATAATCATGGTCATATGACTCAATTGCTTTGGTACAATAAACTTCTCCGGCACGGTACAAATTACCTAATTTTTCTTTCTTTTTAGTATCAACGCTAAGGATAGGGTTATTAGATTCCATAAAAATCCGCTTTATTTTCTTGATATTAGCAAACTGTTGTTCTCTATCTTTAAATTCACCCGTAGTTTTTTTTCGTTGAATTTTTCTTTTTACAAAACCGTGCTTCTTTAACAATTTTCTAACAATATTTCTGCTTACATGTACGCCAAATTCTTTCATTTTAATACTAATTTGGTATCTAGTTAATTTGATCCACTTTACTTTTTCGTCCATTGGATCTCCAGCTATATACTCTGTAATTACAGATATAAACACTTCGTCAATATTTTTAAATTGTTTATCAGCAGCATTTCTTCCTCCTCCTTCTCTACGGATATGCGGTGTTGGAATTATATCGTTTTTTTTAATTCTTCTAATCCAGCTGTTATGGTATCTCTATTACAGCCAAATAATTCCGCAATATAATTAATTCCTCCATATCCAAGCTTTGCTGCTTCTACAGCAGCGTAATGGCGTTTATCTTTTTCAGAAAGACTGAAATAATATCTGTACATTAAAATTTCAAGCTCTTCTGTATATTTCTGCACGATAAACAGTACTCCAACAACACTACAATTTAAGTTGATATCATAGCATGCAAATTAATATTTACTCAACATTGTTTTTATACTCTACTATATTTGCCAAATCCAAGTAACTTCTTTGGTTTCCCTGTCTACCCACATTCTCATGTCTGGAGGATCAATAACCATTTTAGGATTCAAAGCTTCGGGTTTTAAAAAAATCACTTCAATTTTATTTCCTTTATGCCTACCTATTTCTCCAGGTTTTACATAACTTAAACCTCTATTTGTTAAATATTGTTCAGCTAAAAGTATTAACTCATTTTGGGGTGTGTCGTTGTGCATTTAATTCTCCAGTCTTTAGATCTGCTACGTATTCTATTGATGCTTCAATTTCTAATTGATTTAAATCTTGCCAAATTCTGTTTTTTTGTAATCTTTCTAGGACTAATGATTCCCGTTGAGCTCTGCTTAATTTTGAATATTTTTCAAAACCAAGTTGTTTATAATCTAGCCAATGCGATAATTCATGTTTAACCTCAAGTACCGTAGGGTTTTCTGAAAGATAGATATGACTTGCTTCGTTTTCTATAGCATTAAAACTTGTCTTCTCATTTATTGTCTTATAGACATGAACATTACGTTTTTCTAAATATTTAACCAACGATGATAATTTATCTTTTGGATATAACTTGCCATCAAATGCTCCTGTAACAGAGAATGATCTGATCTCGCTAAATGATGGTGTAAAAAAAGATGGTTCTAGTGTATTTGAAATGCGGAAGTTATTTCGTGCGCATCCCTTAGCTTTATCTATAAGCTTCTCAAGAGGTTTGCTAACCTTATTAAGATTAATGCTATTTAATTTTTCTATTTCTGCTTTTCTAATAAATGCCCATTGTGTTACTAAGTCAGTTTCAGCTATAGTCGCTGGTTTTGGTGATGCTAGATCTTTCTTGCTTATAAGATCTTGTTTGCCCCATTGACCACCAACAGATGGTGGTCCAGTAATATCTGTTATGCCAAGCTTATCTCTTCTAATTGCCGGATTTCTTAGTGATTTTAGTTTTACTGTTGAATCAACTGGTTTTTTAACTCTATCAGGCTGTGTGATTTTTGGTTTTTCAATTACTTTATTTAAACCTACCGTTGAAGGATTTGTTTTACTGTTATTGCCAAGTTCTTTACGTTTGGCTTTAGCAACTTTGTTAAGTTCTTTTTGTTTCACTTTATTTGTGGCCGTTTTGGCAGCTTTAGCATCGCGTGTTGCAAGAATGGCAGCTCTTTGTTGTAATTCATGCTGAAAAGTTACCATTGAATCTTTAGGTAATTTATTTATTGCATTACCTAATACATCTACCGCAGCACTACTACCTTTTTTAAACCAGCCTAAAATCTTCCCGGAAAATTTCTTAACTATTCCTAAAGATCCTTTTACCATGCCTTTGGCGCCCATAGATAATGCGATTGCACCGACTACAATTGCGGCATCTTTAGCATTAACACCTCTAGATACCAGCAGATCTTTAGCTACTTCCTCGCCTGCCATTGCAATGCTACTTCTTAAACTCAAAGCCAAAACACCTGGGATACCACCAGCCATAAAAGCTGCTGTCAAAAATGCAAGATTAATGGCATCCATCGCATATGGATGCGCTTCCACAAATTTACTAAGCTTATCTACATGTGGTTTTAAAGTACCAGCTAAAGCTCGACAACTTTGTTGCAGCGCTATATCTACCTGCGAATATTCTGTCACAAACCCAGAAAATCTATCTGTTTGCGCGCCGTTGTCTGCCGAAGCATTAGCGTAAAATAAAACGCTCGCAGGATGTTGTATCTCCCGAGATTCAGACGAAAAGAACAAACCTGATGTACTAGAACTACTAGTAGAGATTGTCTGCTCATTATCATCAAACGTCTCGCTCAAATCTTGAGTTTTCTCTAATTCATCAGTAGCTTTAAGAACCGCCTTGTTGTACTCTTGGATGTTTTGATTTAATTCATCAATAGCCTCGTCAGTCATGCCTGCTTGTTTTAATTCTTGTTCGGCACTAAAATCTTCATGAAGTTCATCAGATTGATTATCCTGGCTAGATTGAGTACTGTTCTGTTCGTCTTTAGCAACAGCTTGCATTAACTCCTTAATTAACATTAAGTCTTTTAATTTTTGTTGTAGCACCCTCGCATAATTGTGATTTTCTGCCACCCGACCTGCTGCGCATGCCGCAGCACCAACATCTTGGCGAGTTAATAGAGCAGAAAATCCAGCGAGTAATTCTTCCGCTTTGGCATGTTTGGCAATGTCTTTAGGATTAAGACTGTTTTCATCTAACTCAAACAAATCTAAATCTGCTACCAAGGCTCCCAAGGCACCTCCAACGAAAACCCGTTTGCCGCCCACTACACTCGCTCCAAGACCGCCAATCAATGCTTTACTAAGTTTTGCTTCTATTTTTGATAGCTGACAGTTTAGTTGTTTATTAGAGACACCAAAATCTAAATGGTCAGCTACTGCGCCTGCAATTGCACCTCCTATAGCTGCGGACAATTTAGTGCGGTTTTCTTTACGTTCAATTAAACGACTCATTCCAACACTAATTCCGGCTTGCATCAACGCACGCTCAATTTTGGTGAACAAACTTGCGGTTTGTTCCACTTGAATGACTGCATCTAACGCATTTTTGCTTTGTTTCAATGGCTCGATAAATTTAGCTGCCAGTCCAGCTACTGTCACAGAGGTTAATAAACTTCGTATGTTCTTTGAACTGCCCAATTCTCGCAAAGCCTTACCAATATCGCCACCATTTTGTGCTAAAGATAAGGTGACTGTAGTGATGGATGATGCCAATGCCGCATCAATCACACTAGCTGTTACCATTTGGCCTGCAGTAAGTGATGCTGTTGCAGCACCTGCAGTTACCCCGGCACCTACTGCGGCTCCTGCTGTAGCGCCGGCAGAAGTAGCCCCACCAGCAGACGCCAATATTGCCGCACCCGCACCCATGGTTAGCGCTGCAATAGCAATGGCAACCAATGCCGCAGCAGCTACGGTTGGACCTTGATGTTTTTCACAATGATGTTCATAAGCACAATACAAATATTGCACCGCAAGCTCACCATCAAACCCTTGCTGTATCTGTTGAAATAGTCGGTTACTTGAAGGATTATTAGCCAATAGCTCCACACAAGCGCTACGTGCAATAATTTTGAGTTTACCTTTAAACTCACAAGGCGTATAATTTTTTTGCAAAACTGTGTCAACTTGGTGTTTTTGCCACACTAAATTACGTTTATGGGTTTGGGTATGGCTTTCATGCATATGACAGCCGGCTAGCAGCTCAACTTGTGCATCAGGAGCAACAAACAGGTTTTCTTGAGCCATGCTTGTTACCTGCTGCAACTTAATGCCCATAGCCCCTATAATTTCCACGGTTTCTTGCACATCAAATTGGGCACCGCGTGATACGATATCAATACTAACATGTTCAACATCCCGTTTTTTCCGACAAGGTCCCCAGCCGCTTTTTTCTGTAGTTTTCCAGGCTTTGCGATGAATATCACTAACCGCTAAATAAACCGATTGTCCAGCAAATTCTTTGAATTTTTTAGCAATAATGTGTGGTGCCTCATGAATCGATGCCCCAGCTACTTGCCACAAAACCGCATTACCGGCATCTAGTTTAGGTACCAAATGAGTCACCGAGCCATCATTGGAGTGTATCGGTTGTGCCAAGTTTTCACTGTGCTCAAATAGAGTAATTAAATCATGGCCAGCTTTAAAACTAGCGCCATTACCTTCATATTGAGTCGATTTTAATGCGATATCATTGCTTGCACTTAAATTAACTTTATGTGCACTCCTTCTAATAATTCGCAGCAATTCGGTTGCAACTCCAATATCACCACCAGCTATTACCTCTGCATCATTAATTGTAAAACTATTTAACTCACCTCTTATAGTCTCACCAGCTTTGATCGTATTACTAACAAACTCAACATGCCCGTTTTGCATTTCTAGATTAGCTTGTGCTGTTACATTATCTATAAGTCGCAAACTGGCCTCACTATTCATCCCACAAAGCGACACATTTTGCCCATAAATACCTGACTTGCCATAGTTTTCGGTTAATTTCTGATACATCTTTAATGGCATTATAGAGCGCATAAACCAAAAATTTTGAGTGGTACCAGGTACGAGTTGCTCTCGATAAAATACGACAAACTTATCGCCATCGATTAATTTTGCCTCTAGACGATCTAGACTAACAGAGCCCCCAGCATAATTCCTTTGCAAGTCACCAATTGCTAAAGCCCCATTACGACATGCTTGCCAATACAGCATTTCGGGGTTTGGCATAACACTTAAGGCTGCTGGATATTGCTTATGCAAAATTAAATGAAAGTTTTCCAGCTCTTGACCTAAATGATGGTACATCATTACACTACGCCTTGGCATGATTTGCAATTTGCCATGCCTATTCAAACCTAGGATCATCGGATATTTTTCTTCTAGAGGGATATTAACTAATGGTATAAACATAGAATAGCGATTACCTAGCTCTGGCACTATAAAATCTGTTGCTTGCAAATTGGGCATAAAAGTGTAAAAACCACCTACAGAGTTGTGGATCACCTCATCTAATCCCACATTTAAATGAAGTTCCCTATCATTGGCTTGCGGCGTTGAATTAAACACCGTGCCAGCACCAAAAGTAACGGTATTTTGCCTAGCAGCTAGAATTAAACCTCTATGATCTCCCTTGGTTAAATTAACATGAGTATGATTGCTAGCAATAAGCTCTGCGGTATAGGTAGCATGAGTAGTAGTAGTGTAGCTATGAACAGTTCGATCTTCATAAATACCTTTTCTTCCTCCAATCAAAGGTTTACTAGTCGCACCAACCCAAACGCTTTCTGTTCTGGTATTATCAAAGTCCTCATGGTCAGTTACACTCTCACACTGAATTTTCTCGCGGTTTTGTGGCAACTCTTGCAGACAACAGATACTACCGATTAATTTAACTAAACAACGTTCACCTGGATTAAAACCACTAAGCAATAATCTCCTAGCCACCAATTCGGCTGGCCGTGAGGTGACTTTCACACCACCAGTACGTGTAGAATTATTGCCACGAGATTCGCTAGGTAATTCGTGATAATTAAGTCCCATTAAAAATTGCGGTGATTGCAAAATCACATCACCATTGACTGTTTGTAGCTTACCTGAAATATTACTAACTCCATTTCGTGCACGCAGCAAAATATTACCAGATCGCATGGCAACAATCTCTAAATGCGACAAATTAATTTTACTGCCCTCACTGCTTAATTTGATGTCTCCTTGTAAGGTGCGAATATAGGTACCATCATTTAATCCAGTAAAGCCATCAAAAGCATTTAAGGTAATTCCATTTAACGCAAATAAACCCGTATTTGCTAAATTTATGAGCCTACCATTGATAAGGATAAATTGGGCAACAATAGTACCAGAGAGCTTAATAGCAATGTGACAATGATCCGCATTGATGTTTAATTGTCCACCTAAATGCATTTTCGGTATAAATAAAGCACCTCTAGCAGCTGGATTTGATATATTTAACTTGTAATCTCCAGCAACTGTTTGTGGAAATTTTGCATAGCGGGATTCAGGCACCGTAATGTCATAGTTGTCAGCAACCCACTTAGATACATTATACTGCAAGCTATTTCGCGCGATAAGCTGTAAATTTTTGGCTTTACAACTACCTTTTAACGCACCATTAATTACATGTACATTAAGAGATTCTGATTGAAAATAACCATTAGAGGATTGCTGTAGAGAGTTCGCTGTAACTTTAGCGTCCTCTCTCACTATAATCGGCGCACAGCTTTCAAATGCCCCAGTAATTCTGAATTCAACACTGCCTGCCTTTATAGGTTTGTTTTGTTTCAAACCACTTGCCTCAATCACTAATTTATATTTAATATTTATCTCGGCATCAATCTGTAGCACGTGATCTGTTTTTATGTAAATCACCTGTAATTGATCGGCATAAACATTTTGAGTAATGCTATAATCTTGCCCAAAGATAATATTCAGCTTATTTTGAATTCCCTGAAAACTATTGTCTGTATAAGTAAAATGAGAGCCAATCTTTAACTCACAATCTTTAGCGTGGAGATCTTCTATTTCTAACTTGTTACAATGCAGTTTGACTTTGTCTTTTCCTCTTATAGCTTTGGCCTTTAAACTTGAAGCTACAACATCAACTAATTGTGTGCCTTCTAAAAGATCGGCCAATACCTGCCTGGCTCTAATTTCTAAGCTTGCACTATACAAACTATCTGCTTGCAATTGCTTGGCATAAAGCTTTAATTCATCTAAGCTGCGCGCTTCTCCAAGCTTGATACGATCACCGTGAGCTTCCAGTAACTGCTTAAACACGAGAGTTTTGATTTCAATGTCTGATACACTATTTAAGTAACATTTGCTTGCCTGTAATTGTAAAGCTGCAATCTTGATAGGAGAGTAAAACCGGATCATATCTCCTGCTAGTACTTTGCCCAATATGATTGGACCGCTTGCCGATAAATCAATAAAATCTTGCAGCGTAATATTGCTATTGGGGTTATGTATTTGCAAAAATTGCTTAATGGTCAATGCTTTAACATGCAACTCATCAATCGAAACAGTATGTGGTGTCTCTATGGTGAATTGCTTGGTTTGCGCAAGACTGATAAATGGACCTGCAGTATTAAGTTTTACAACATTTTTTAAGCCAAAATCAAGATGAATACTAAGTAAAGCTGGATCGTCTGGCGTATAAATTGGAATATATTTTTCATCAGCAAATTCTGGAACGCCCAATAATTGCCGATAGTTATTTTCAGAATAATTATAATCTACAATATGCAATAAAATATTAGCACCTTCAGCGCGCACCAAGTTGTGCCACCGCTTAGATTGTTTAATAATTTCTTTAAATGACGCATTCACTTCTTCTAGAGTTGGGATTCTATCCATCCAAGCCTGCTCAGCTTGCCTATCTAATTCCAGATCTTTGGCAAACATTTCTTCAAATGTAGGTAGCCGAGATTCACTAATTACTTGTTCAAATTGCATTTGTGCTTGTTCGGTTGAAGGAACATTCGCCAAATATGCTTCTTCAGCTTCACGATCTGCGGCTAAATCACTGGCAAACTGCTCTTCAAATGTAGGTGGCCGAGATTCACTAATTACTTGTTCAAATTGCATTTGTGCTTGTTCGGTTGATGGAACACTCGCCAAATATACCTCTTCAGCTTCGCGATCTGCGGCTAAATCACTAACAAACTGCTCTTCAAATGTAGGTGGCCGAGATTCATTAATTACTTGTTCAAATTGCATTCGCGCTTGTTCGGTTGAAGGAACACTCGCCAAATATGCTTCTTCAGCTTCACGATCTGCGGCTAAATCACTGGCAAATTGATCTTCAAATGTAGGTGGCCGAGATTCACTAATTACTTGTTCAAATTGCATTCGCGCTTGTTCGGTTGAAGGAACATTCGCCAAATATGCTTCTTCAGCTTCGCAATCTGCGGCTAAATCACTAACAAACTGATCTTCAAATGTAGGTGGCCGAGATTTACTAATTACTTGTTCAAATTGCATTCGCGCTTGTTCGGTTGAAGGAACACTCGCCAAATATGCTTCTTCAGCTTCACGATCTGTGGCTAAATCACTGGCAAATTGATCTTCAAATGTAGGTGGCCGAGATTCATTAATTACTTGTTCAAATTGCTTTTGTGCTTGTTCGGTTGAAGGAACGCTCGCCAAATATGCTTCTTCAGCTTCACGATCTACGGCTAAATCACTGGCAAATTGATCTTCAAATGTAGGTGGCCGAGATTCATTAATTACTTGTTCAAATTGCATTTGTGCTTGTTCGGTTGACGGAACATTCGCCAAATATGCTTCTTCAGCTTCGCAATCTGCGGCTAAATCACTGGCAAACTGCTCTTCAAATGTAGGTAATCTACTGCTACCAATAGTTTGCTCAAATTCCGCTATAGCTCGAGTTGCTGCAGTTAGTCTTGTCTCGAGCTGTTGCAATTCCATCTTTTTTTCGAGATCAAATTCTGCCATTAACGCATCAAAGTCAAAATTGGAAGGATTATCTGGCATCAATTATCTCCTCAATCGTGGAAATGCATTTAAAACTTCCCTCTCAATCTTAAAAGGAAGTTTACCTTCTAATGTTGAACTATTACAAGACCGAAACGCCGTAATAAATAGAGGAAATGCTTGCAAACACTGTCTTCCCGTTTGTTGAGCCACTGGTAATTTTTCGTCTGCAAAAACAGATTCTGAGACTCGGTGACAAATGCCATCAACCACATTTTTTTCTGAATTCAAAGATTTGAAATCTTTCGGATCACGAGTGATGGTTGCATAACTGCCTTTATCATCCTGGCGTGCGGTTCTACCCAGCATTTGAATGTAAATGCTTTCGCGATCTGGGTAATAACCAACAATTAAATGCAGCCCTTCTTTAATATCAGTGTCAACTTTAATATCAGCCCCACGAGCTAAAATTCGTGTTGCCAAAGTTACATATTTCCGTTTACCAATGTTTGGCAAATGTCGATTTATGTCAGATTCGTTTTCAACGAAAAGCAATTTGCTTTTCGCAATTTTATTTATACTGCACAAACGTTCTTTTAATACTTCAAAATCTGACTTGCTTTCAGATAATCGAGTAGTTGATTCTGCAAAAATTAATACTGGGCGCTCGGTTTTAGTAGTGATAGCAACAGCTTCATCAATGATGCTCTGTACATGTTGTTCTTGTGAATTACAAATTAGATCTTTAGTCTGGGTGCGATTCTTTTCTGCATTGATTGGTCCAAAAAACGGCGGAATTTCAAAATAGTTGGAATCACCTGTCAACACGTTTGAGATTAACCGATGAGTTTGACGATTAATGCTGCCGGATAAGCCAATCACAAACTTAAAGCTGTTATAAAAGCTAAGAGGATCGATAACAGAGCTCAGCAAAGTCACGCAACCAAATTGCCATTCATCAAATAACGCTGATTTAAAATTGTTTCTTTTTCCTAAAGAACTAATATCACTATAGCTTCTACCACCTGTAACCAATTGATTCCATTCTTCATTATACCAACTTTGCCAAGAATCACTCCCAATGATTGTTCGTAAAAGTACTCGAACTATTGAGGTAGGATCTAAATCTGCTAAAACTTTTCGCTCAGCAGCAGATTTACCTAATGCTAACAAATTAACCGCTGGCACCTGAAACCCATCTAGAGTTTGGATAATTTCATCTGAATCCAATATCAAACTATCAAATTCATCCATAATCGCCACACTATCTTTTGGATCAGGAAACATCACCGCAGTTTCTTGTTGTTTGATCCTTTTCACACGTTCTTGCCTTAGCAAGGAAATGTAAGTTTCTAAATTGACGTAAATAACTTGCGCTTTGCTAAATTCTGCTAATGCATTGGCGCCTGCATTGTTTGATAGAACACTAGTAGAAGAGTCAAGATGATTGGGCAAGATACAAGCAGCGTTATAACCAAAGTGCGCAAAATAACTTTTAAACTTGTTAAAGTCTCGCTCAGCCAAGTGATCGTAACAAGTAAAAATCATCACAGTTTTACTCAATTTTTCGCTAAGAATTTTGCGTGCTGCCTCTGCAATCACCAAGGATTTACCTTGACCTGTACCAAGCTTCATAAATAAATTCATCCTACTTCTTGTATTTTCTTTAGCTTGCGCCAAATGTTGATACACAGCAGCAATGGCAATTTCTTGGTTATACTGCAAAAAGTCAATACCTAAATCGGTAAATAATAATTGATGTTTCTCATTTAAACCACGTACATCCTGCAAATATCGCTCCATCAGAGCAGATTGCTTATCAGCGTTCAATTGCTTATTCATACCTAAGAACCAATCTTTAAATTGGCTTTCACTATATTTTTTTCGCGCACAAATAAATTTAATTCGATCATCAACACTATTTGCTGCCATACTCCAATCCTCTAAAGATTTATCCCCTCTAGAGAGCACTTTAGCAATCGCCGCAACCATGTCATCAAAAAATAGCATGATGTCTTGTTTAATGTTTGATGCTGATAAGCCTTCTTCTAAATATTTGGTAACCACACCGTCAATCATTGAAAATTTGTAATTTCTAGCACCATCGATGATCAAAATGGCATCACGCATTTTTTCGACTAAGGACAAATTTTGTCTATCCGATAAAGACTCAAATCCAGCTGAAATTTGCTTACGCACCGTCTCTTTAATGCGTAAATACTGCTTCATCAATAATGCTTGCCAGCCTAGATTACCTGTTTGCTTGGCAATAACGGTAAACAATTGAACTTTGATGTGCCTCAAGTCGGATAGTTTTGCGTTAACACGCAATCCTAGATTAGCCTCATCGGTATTCACTTGACCGCTAATGACTTTTCCAAAACAATCTAATAATTTATAATCAATTAAGTTATCTTGCACTTCAAGCAATACTTCCCCATAAACAATTGGCGTACTTTCAGCATACTCCGTTGGTATTTTTAATTTCCACAAATACAAATCATCCTTCCCTTGTAATACACGAAATGGCATTTCTTCAGCATTTTGCCGATAAAAGCGCGAAAATCTCTGCACAGATTCTAGCAAATCAGTAACTTGTGCCTGATAAGCCTGGGCCATATTCTCATGCATTGTATCAACGCAATCAAAAATACGATACAATAGTTTCATCGCCCAAATAGCATCTTTTGGATCTAATTCATTACTCATACTGGCAAGTTCATCTGAAAAATAATAAAGCAGATCAAAATTTTCTTTTAGCGGGAACTGTAATATATTTCGATAATTTTGCAGTTGGGGATTGAGCTTACTTAGCCTAGAAATTTCTGTTTTTTGGCAAAAATGCAATAAGTACGCTGAGGCTAGTTGTTTAAATATATTTGAATCAGCTAAAAAACTCGGAAAATTAAGTAATTTAATTACCGCTTTTTCTTGTAATGATTTTAAACACTCTTGTGATGGCATGCATTTAATATTTTTGATATCAAGAATTAAAAATTTGGCAAGTTGATGTCGTTCTTGCCAATTACCATATCCAGAAATTATTTGAAAAAAATCAATTAGGCTGTCTATAGTAGCTGGGGAAACAGAGAATAACCTCAAAAACATTGGGAAAATTTCTTGAGCAGTTGCAATAGCTCCTACTGTATCAATTTTCTGTGCTTGTTGTTGTGGCGAATAAGCATTTAAATAAAACCAGGCGGTTGCCCATTTTTTTCTGACAACGTCGTTGTTAGAATTACGGTCATATTGTACATTAAATAATTGGTTAACTCCTGGAATAAAAAAGTATTTGATATGCTGTGGTTGTTTAAAATTAATATTTAAGATACGTTTTGATCTTAAGGATAAAATATCAACTAATGTGAGTGTTGTTTCGGTATTGGTAGCTTGTACATAATTATACAAAGATTGCCCAATTTTATGATTATCAGGATATAAGAAAATATCCATAGCAGCTAAGATATTATGGCCAATCTGAGGATTAAGCTTACCTTGTTCTAAACTATCACACAATTGTAGCCAAGCATTCATGGCCAACTCAAATCCATTTGTGGTATTAAAGAGGCTTATATTTTGGATAATAAAATCTTTAAATCTCTCTTCTGGCGCATATAGTATCAACTGAAGCAAGGCTTTGATCATTTTTTCAGTTGTTTGATATAACCAAGATGGCTGATAATCTTTTTTGTCAGGTTTTAAAATTTCTTCGGTAACAATCTGATGCTTGCAAAACTCTGCAATAGAGCCAAAGTATAAATCTGGGTGCAGAGAAATTTGCGTTTTAATTTCTAATTGGATACAAGCACGTGCAATCAATTCTGCGTAGTTATTGTGCGAAATGCATAATAAATTACTGCTTGCATTACGCATCAATATTTTAAAATATTCATCAATGGCAAAAGCTTTAGTATGATTAATGACACCGATTAATGAGCGTTGGATCCATAAAATTTGTTTAATATCACTAAGTTCTAACAAAACATTTGGAGATAAAAACAACTCAATGAATTCCTTGATAATGTGAGTCTGCTCTGGTATTTGTGGATCCATCACAGAATGAATTTCATTACGCGCGATTTTTTGTAAGCTATCACGCAATAGCAAATATTTTTTGGCTTCATTTTCAGATTTTTTTCGATTATTCGTCAACCGAATATTCAAATCTTCTAAGCGTTGTAAATTTCGCTTAGTAAGTTTATAGCCTTGGCGTGCATCTTCTAAATGTGACTTGTATAGTTGACATACTTTTGCTTCAGGGGAAGGATCATCTACAACAACTCTATGCCACTGATTAAGCACACCATACAGATTTTGTAATCCTTGCAAGATTTTAACTAAATATTCTTCATAACCAGAATTGGTTATATCTCGCAACACATGCACCAGCAAGGCTTTTAGCTTCTCTAGATATCGAGTAATTTCAAATTGCGATGCAGCATAAATATAACGCGTTCTTTCTTCATCTAGAAAAAAATTCTGTAACTCTTCTATTGATGCGTTAATATGACTGTTAATTTTTTGAACTGATTTTTCATTTGTTTTTTTTTGCGGCACTTTTAATCTCTACTTTTTTTATTATTATTTTGTTGATCCATGGTCAATATACTTTTTCCATAATTAAAAAAATGCCAAACTTTTTATATAATTGCAAGATGTTTTTTAAAAGGTTATGGGTGAATATGCATTATGTGAAAAAAACTTTCAAAGAGAACATGGATAACTAACACCTAAATAATCGCGCGTTGTTGCATTAAGAATTCAGGCGTTCGGAAAGGATAAAACCCCTGCTGAATTGTTAATGAAAAAAGAACATTTACCATGGCTAGAAATGTTGGGATTTCAAAAACCAGAACTTGTCGAGTAACCAGACCCTGTTGCCAGGGCCCAGTCCTCTAAGAACGTAGCGTACGGTTCCAACAATGTTGCAAACAAATTAGAATTTGTTCAAATTATCTCAAGAGATCTTATACGTAGTAGCCCAGGCAAGACATTTAATCATCAAGTTAGTACAACAGTTAACTCTTCTTGGCAAATTGTGTATGCTGGTATAGACAATCTATTAAATCAACATGGAGCAACATGTAATGCAAAAAAAAATGGCAAATTACTTTTAGTTACGAGGTGAATCGATTGGCTACAAATAATTTATTAGACACTTATGAAACATTATTTCCTAGGTGTCAATACAAAATAAATTCTAGCAAAAGAATTGAATCAAATATTGAAAAGCAGTATTATTTAAAACAATCGAGAGGAAATTTAAAATGACAACAGCAGCATTATATGCGCGAGTTTCATCAGAGAGACAAGTAGAAGCTAATACACCCCAAGCCAGGATAGATGCAAAAAAGTGGCAACACTCAACTAATGTTATTTGAATAAATCATATTTAAACTCAAAAACCCACAAATTTTAACTTTTTAGTATCATTTTTCTCTTATTTTGTTCGTTTTTTTAAAAACTAATTACTCATCTAACTGACATTGGTAATCTTTGCGAACTCACAGCCTGAGCAAGCCCTTCATGAATCGTCATTTTATATAAGTCAGTAACATACCTATATCGCCGCTCAACCTTATTATAGCCTTGGTTTTTTTCTAATTGAATGATCTTTTCAAAAATACTCCACATAGTCTCACCAATATTACTATTCTTCATAACTGGAGTCGCAGCTCCTGTTGTTAATGAAAATAATGGCATGTTTATATAATGGGTTAATAAATAATATTTATTTTTAGTCATAGATATGGAGCTATGCAAATCTCGATCTACTAAAAATAAAACTTTATCATCTAACCGATCTCTTACCATTACACCACATTCATACATTGGATCAAGAGTTTCTAGTAAAGAAAATCTAGCATTTTTTAATGCTGTTAGAATTTCTAATTTTTTGGGTCCATATAAAGTATGATTTTTTTCAAAATACCGTTCTGCTATATTCTTGCCATTTTTACGACATTCAAATAAACCATAATCTATTAATGTGTCCATTTCATGGGCAGTTTCAATAAATAAAGTATTACCTTCTTTAACTTCAAGCGCATAACCAGCTGTATTAATCATATTCTCAGGATCTACAAGTAATAACTCAACATGTATTTCTTTTAATACATTTCTTGTTTGATCATACAATTTAAGTAGATCTTGTTTATTGATATTACTATCACTAGTTTTTGTAATAGATATAAAATTTTCTAATTCATCTGAAATAACAAAACCTTCCTGATTCAATCGTTCCTTTAATTTAACGCTCCATTCAAATATCTTAACGATTTTTGCCTTAATTTGTTGGTATAATTGTTGACAGGATAACAATGTCTTTTGTTGTTTAATTGTCATTACATCAGATGATAAATATTCGCAATCTCGTAGAAATACTTCAACATGTGATATGTTAAATACATACTCACTAAGACTATTTAATATTGTATCCAATGACGATCTTGTTTTTGCAGTTGGCGTCGTAATAAGATCATCAACCTCCACAATCATTGTAGCTATTGCTATTTGATGGTTGATGTCTTTTAAAAACTCATATAATTTAGCTAAATTTTCAATGGATAATTCCATATACTTAATTTACCTTAATTTACCTTAATTTACCTTAATTTTTTTATTTTTAGCAGATAAATACCGTTCTCTTAAATCTATATCAATATATTTGTCGGTTATAGCACTAGAACTGTGGCCCGCATCATCTCTAACATGTTCCCTTGGCCTAAATTTTACATCATTAGAAATTCCAGTATGCCTTAACCAATGTACCGTTGCCGATTTTAATGCTTCAGCTTCTTCATTAAAACCTTCTTCATCCATGCGTTCTATTGCTCTATTAAAACATATTTGTACCATATTTCTAATAGTTTTGCTACTAGTTATTGCGCCTTTCCCTTTTTGTTTTGGCAACAAAGGTGTCTCTTCTTGTGGAGACGGTAGAGCAGGTAGATCTAAAGTTTTTCTATATCTTTTTAATGCTTTTAACAGCTCATCGCTAACAGGAATAGAGCGTTCTTTATTGCCTTTGCCTATGGTATTAAACCACCATCCGCCATCATATTTATAAAAATCTTTCATTTGTGGTTCAGATCTATAAGTTACAGTTAATTCTGAGATCCGTAAATATAGAGAGTACAGCATATTCATAATAAATAATAATCTTTCATATTCATCAGATCCTTGCGCCATCATTTCTGCTGTTTCAATTACAAATGACCATTGTAAATCTGATAATTTTCTTACTACCATTTTTTGGATCTTTCTAGGAAAATATTTGGTTTTTTGTCTTATTTGAGCAATCGGATTAATTGTCACATATCTTTGTTCTAATAAATAATTATAAAAACTTTGGTTAATAGCAAATATTTCTTTTAATGATTGTCTTGATAATTTATATTGTGATGCATTTAATTTTTTTATGCTAGTAAATTTTTTCTTAGGGATCGTAACAACAAATGGACGCCACTTAGAATTGGGGAGCCGTTGTCCTTTTATGTTTATAAACTTTGGTGTTCTATATAGCCCAATCCAACTTTTTAATGGTTTTTTGCAAAATTGTAAGTATTTTTCAAACAATTCTTTGGTAATTTTTGGCAGTGGTTTTTTTTCTATTAACCAAGTCCATTGTAATAATCTTTCTATTTCTCTACGATATGCAGTAAAAGTATCTATACTACCACGATAGCTTAACAAAAAATTATATGCATGAATATAATCTTTTTTATGCTTTATGTGTTTCATGGTAACGTAGTATTTCTTCTTTTTCATGTAAGTTAGAGTGTCAAATAGTGCTTTAGGAAGTGTCCTTTTCATCTTGTTTATCTCTTTTTACATAATTCTGGTATTCAAGATTACCGGAATTATTACTGTTTATTAAAAAACCTCCCAGATCGTTTTGCATTGCTGTAACGAAATTAACCTGGCAGCTTCTTGGTAATTCATCTCGATAATTCCAAATCTCTTAAATGGCTCAGTAATATATGGACTCAAGCCGGCAACGTCATGTTGAATTATAGTATAACCTTCTTGCTGTAACTCTAAAATAATATTAGTGAAATCTATTACATTTTGCAACATCATTGCATTAGCCATTAAAAAGTTACACTTTATTGCCTTTGCTTGTTCATAAGGATCGTTACTAGCCACAATATAATTTTTGTTGCCAAAATTAAACCATTCGCTAAATTCATTGAAATTTTCAACTTTATTAGTGGTTGCCGTGATTTCTGCTCTAAGCTCAATCTTCGATAAATATTCAATCAAAAATAAAGTTCTAATTACGTGACCTAATTCTTGTAAACCCTTTAATAATTTATTTTTTCTAGCGTAATTGGTTAATTGCTGCAATAAAAATGTAGTGGAAATCGTGCCGGACTTGATAGATAATACCACTTGCATAAAATCATCCCAACATTCTTCGATTAAATTCCAATCAATTACTCTAGTAAACAATGATTCTATATTAGTATAAATAACCGATTTATCTGCTTTAAACATCGTATATTCTTTCCAATTTCTAATTCTTGGCATTAATTTAATGCCAAGCAAATAAGCTAATGCAAACACTACAGCAGATTGTCCTTGAGTATCAGCATGTACCGTATCTGGTTGTACTTCAGATTTGTTTTTTAATAAGCCCTCTAAAATAGCAATGGCCTCCCAAACACCACAAGGAATAAAGCTAGCAAAAAATGCAATATAATTATTAGCTACATGATAATACGCTATCCCCCCTCTCGCACCATATCTTAAATGATACTCAGCTAATAAATTATCTTCGTAAATATTACGTAAAGTACCATCAGCAGCGCAAGATTTACCATCACCCCAACAACCTACTACTTGATACTGAAGCATTTCATTATTTAATGCTATGATTGCCTTGTCTAATTTAGCAATACTTATGTGCCGTCTAATTAGCCAAGATAATGTATGTGGAGTTACTTCAAAATTACTAGCACTTTTAAAATGTTTTACTGTTTGAGTTGGACCTAGACCAGTACCAGCAGAAAATGTTGCCAGTATATATTTTTCTATAGCATTATCAATTCTGCCAGCAACTCCAGATACATGACCAAAATTATTTGCCCATCCAGTAAGATGATTAGTACTACATAATACGTCTAAAATATGTTTTTCTTTGATCCTCATTTTAAGCTGAGTTTTTAGCCATGAAGTTGTGTTGTTTTTTGGTTTGGCTTTAGGTTTGGATAAAATAGGATTACCTTTGTTATCAATAGTAAAACCTTTAATATTTGGATAATCATCATCTAATTTTTTAGCTGTCGATAATAACTGTTCTTTTAATAATTTTACTCCTTCTTTACCAGTAGCTGATATATTAACAGCATTACAGTAATCATTAATCTTAGAGCTACATTCTTCTTTCGACAATAGTTGAGATTTATATCCAGAAAATAATTCTGAATTTGTTGTTATTAAATCACCAGCCCTAAATTCATTTACTGCTTCTGATAAAATACATGCTTCAAAATGATCCTTAATAACCTCTTGATCTTGTGATTTAGCAAAAATAACTTTTTGCCATGCAACAGGAATAAACGATAAATCTAAATCTCCGATATTTAATGTTGATCCCTTATTATTAACCTTGTTTAACATAAATTTAATAGCTTTTATAGTTTGCTCATTACTTGTTGCAGAGCTTAGTTGTAATTTATGCAACACATTAAAACAAGCATTTCTAGCTCTTTTACTAATACATTGACTTACCAAAAACAAATGATCTTGTTTGGCAAAAGCAATCATTTGAGTACAAAGATTTTTTAAATCTTGAATGTTGCCTTTACTATCAATGGTGTTCTTTAATTTTTTTAATAAATTACTGTCAATGAAGGGGTGGCCATATTTTGATATAAACTTAAAAAACTCTGTCATATATTCGATTGGCAAAGGTAATGTTGTATTTTTGGTGATCTGCATTTTTATAAGTTCTTCAATATTTTTATATATAGCCACATTTTGATCTATTAAAATAGTTTCATTTTTATTACTTTTTTTACAAACATATTGTAAATTATCCTTTTCTAAATATAGGTATATGGTTTGTGGTTCAATTTGGTTGTCAGCTGGTTTTTGCCCACACATTAACACATGACTATACCATTCACCGCCAGATTCCATAATATCTAGTAGATCAGATAATAATTCTATTGCTTCTACCATCTTCCCTTTATTGTCTATCCTTAATTGATCTAATTTTCTTTTTGCTTGATTATGTGCATTATTAATTATTTTACAAAACATTTTAATCAAATTGTCTACGCCACTAATTTGAGCATCGTATAATAAGCACACTATTAGAGCTATTCTTTTATTAGGATTTAAATCTTTTAACCCATTAACATCAATTAATTTAGCCTCTTTAACTAGTTCAGCTATTTTACTTTTAGTGATGGTGGATAAATACTTATCGAATGTCCCAAACGATAATACCCAATTATGTTGGGCTATAAAATCTGATAAATTGTTTATGGTTGGTTTTTTAGGCAATAGTTTAATTGTATTATAACCACTTTTATTATTTGCTGTTACTTTAGTCAATTCTTCTAAAGTTTTTTTAATATCATCAGGAATTTGATCGCTAATTTTTTTGAATACATCATTGTTAGCAGTTATTCTACAATTTCCGGCTATTTTACATAATGTACTGTAAGCTGGTAACTCATACCTTTTATAAATTAGCTCCTCTATTATGCCATTAATAATATCTGGTAAATTATTTATTCTATAAGCTCGTTCCATTCCAATATTTTGTGCTAACTCTTGTGCCTTTTTGTCAAAAGGATTAATCAATAATAAAGTTCTAATTAGCTGTTTATGACTATGAAAAGTTTTTTTATTACTATAATTTATCTCAAGATCTTCTGGTAACTGTAAACATCCTGCTATATGAGTTTTGATCTGGTTAGGAATTTCTTCTATTGGCAAAAAATATCCCAATTTTTGGAAAGATTTTAATAAAATTAAAAATTTAAACTTATTATGCGGATCTTTAGTGTATTGTTCTGCCATTAAAACTTCTTCCTGGCTTGGAGTATAAATTGTTTGTAAAGTTTTATCGGTTAATTTTTTGTGTTTAGAAAACCTTGGATATGCCGTTTTTTCTATTTCTACCATAAAAATAATCTTTGCTTAGTTAAAGAATATAACTGTCTACGTAATAGAATTAAGCTATAGTAAGAATAAATTTATTGTTTTTTATTAGAATTATTAGTTATTTTTATATTAATATAATTTTTTAACATCTATTTGTTAATTTAATCAACCAACATTAGTTAAGCATTGCCACTTTTTTGCATCTATCCTGGCTTGGGGTCTAGATGATCCTTCCCCT